>JAABUW010000020.1_pt1 | contig 320723 bp, 243 predicted proteins | sample 5560081 | NCBI WGS metagenome assembly JAABUW01 (sample SAMN10711882, study PRJNA513363) | rock metagenome | isolation source: Antarctica rocks | place: Antarctica: Victoria Land, Knobhead sud | reverse complement strand
CAACAAAATTTACCCCCCCCCCCCCCCCCCCCCCCCAGGAACCTCGACCCTTGTTGAATATGTACTCTGTTCAGTGACGACACATGTATTGTGAAGTCGATGGATATGGCTTCGAGCAGCGGCGATGGAGGAAAGACTGCCCGCAACATACCAAAAGAGCTCGGCAGCATTAGCATGATTGAACTCCTAGAACACGACCAGAGGCCAACATTCGTGCTTGACCTCGAAGATGCCCAAGACGACAAAGTTTTAAAGACAGCGTTCCAAAATCGATCGTTAAAACGCCTGCCCGATGTCGTCGAGCTGGTATTGAAGAGACCTCCTTCCGATACTCACAAAGCCTACCAGTACACCGAGTTCAGGGAATGGGCGTCTCGGCCACCAACAGAAGGAACAAGCGGCGACTGCTCTACCATCGTTTACGATGGCTTACTCTGGATCTGCACCACAATTAGAAAGAGGTGGAGAATAATCACGGTTTCTGCGCGCAATTCCGGTCCCGGTGTTGCGCCCGCTGATATAGCCACCAAGGACAAGCCTCCCTTTGGGTCACCGCCCGCTGTGGTTGACAAGAGTGAGCCAAATGGAAGTGGTTGGGATGTGCCGCCTGCCGATTGGACAGACATACTGCCACCCAGTCACCATCGACAATTCTTCAAAGATATCAACTGGTCGGCTACTTCCTTGGGTTCCCTGGAGACATGGTCAGCCCACCTCAGACAGATGGTCCGTTTCCTCATGTCGGATTACCGTGCAGCCTACATGTTCTGGTGAGTAGCACACCAGCCAAAGGTGTGATGTGGGCTCTGCTAAAGCATCACTAGGGGCCATGACAGGATCATGCTATACAATGAGCCATACATAGCGGTATCGAGTAAAATGCACCCCGCATTGATGGGCTCAACTTTCATCCAAGCTTGGGGTCAAAGAATTTATCGCGACCTCGAACCAGCTTTCGAAGACGCTCGAAAAACAGGGACAGCGACTCTAGTTGAAGATAAGCCATTCTACCTCGAGAGGCATGGCTACCTCGAGGAAGCCTTCTTTACCTACAGCTTCGTACCCATTCGCGATGAATGTGGTATCACCATGGGCTTCTATGTACCTGTCCTGGAAACTACAAAGCAGAAAATCTGGGAACGGAGAACAAGAACGTGAGATGCCTGAGAGACCGCATTATTCCGGGTTCGCTGACCAAATTTCGGCAGCTTGATTGCTACTGTGACTGAGCCTGATGTCGCATCCTACTGGTCCAATGTCATTGAAGGCTTTGAATCTAACCCACACGATATACCTTTGGCAGTGATTTATTCGCTTGAGAGTGATAGCAATGACCCTTCGGTACCATCGAAGATCAACTTTCAAAAAGCTCTCGGCATAGATGAAAGTCATCCGCTTGCCCTGGATGGAATTCCCCTGGATCAAGAAGATAGTTCTACAGTACTACTCTTCAAGGGAGCCATGGCGGCTAATGGGCCAACCGTATTTCAAGAAGACGACGAGAACTTCCCTGAGAATCTGTTGGAAGGCGTTGAATGGCGAGGGTAAGTTGCTGAAACTCTATGATGCGTATGAAGCTGACCTGCTTACTCCTTAGCTTTGGGGAAGTATCGAAAGCGGTCGTCATCCTACCGCTCGCTGCTGGTGAAGTCGTGCTGGGCTTGTTGTTTCTGGGTCTGAACCCACGGAGAGCTTACGATGAAGACTTTGACGGCTTTATCAAGCTACTGAGTAGGCAGCTCTCGACCTCCCTCACGGCTGCTGTCTTGATCGAACAAGCAAAGCTCAAGCAGGCGGAATTGTCGAAAAACCTTGCGGAGGGTCAATCTAGATTCAAGGCACTGACGGAGCTCAACACTGCGGGCTTATTCTATATCAGTACAACTGGGGAGGTCTTGTATGCAAACGAGACTTGGTACGAGATGACAGGACACCCAAAAAATGAGCATTCGGAAATGTCCTTTATGAATTTGGTCATGGAAGAGGACAAGCCCTACCTAGAAAGCGAGTGGCACAATCTGGCCGAACTGAGAATCCCCCGCACTTTCGAGCTTCGTCTCGCCAAGAAGTGGCACCACAAAGGGAGTGATACCTGGAAGAACGTCTGGATCCTCGCCTCTTGCAGCCATGAAAAAAATGAAGACGGAACTCTCAAGAGTATCATGGGGTCGACTAGCGACATCAGTCTTCTGAAGCAGGCCGAGGAGGATGCGAACGACCGTGCCATGCTCTCAGAGCAACTTGCGCGCTCGCAAGAGGAGGCTAATGAAATGCAAATCAGGAGTACTGTGGAGGCAGAAGAAGCCAGGAAGAGCATGGAACAATTCATGGACATCACAAGCCACGAGATGCGCAATCCTCTTAGCGCCATTATACAAAGTGCTGATGGTATAGCATCATCGCTACTAGAGTTCCAAGGTTCCTCGAAGACAGCAGTCCTGTCGGACGAGCTTGTGGAGAGCAACTTGGAAGCCATTCAAATCATCACTCTTTGCGCACAGCACCAAGGTCGTATCATCAACGATGTGCTCACCCTATCGAAACTCGATTCCTCAATGTTGGCTGTTTCGCCAGCTCCCACGCAGCCATGGGTCGCAGTGAAAGGGGCATTGAAGATGTTTGAGGGGGAACTGCTTGCCAATGGCATTGATCTCGAATTCTTCTTTGAGGCCTCGTACAGAAACGCTGGTGTTGACTGGGTCATGATAGACCCCTCTAGAGTGACCCAGATCCTCATAAATCTCATGACGAATGCGATCAAGTTCACTCGGACAGAAGCAGAAAGATACATCAAAGTGTCCGTAGGAGGATCGACAACAAAACCACCCAATGGGGAGGGAGTTAACCTCGAATGGTTTCCATCCAGGGGAGTTGATTCGAAAAGAGACCTAACGCTAGACTCTGAGTGGGGTGCGGGTGAGCAGATCTACCTATATTTTGCAGTACGAGATACTGGTAGGGGTCTGAGTGGCGAAGAAAAGACCCGTCTATTTCGCCGATTCGCAGTAAGTGTCTCCTCCTGGACGTAAGTGCCAGCAGCATCATGTTCATGTTAGCCACAGCAAGCGAATCCACGTACCCACATCAAATACGGTGGCTCAGGACTCGGGCTCTTCATATCGCGAGAACTAACAGAGCTACACGGCGGTGAAATTGGTCTGGCAGCTGAAGCAGGAGAGGGCAGTGAGTGACATCGAAATCGTGCCTAGGCATTGAGATCAAAGACTGATCACCTCTCTCCCAGGCACCTTTGCATTCTATGTCAAAGGAAGGAGAGCGCTTCCCCCTGCCGAAGAAGTCGCCCAGCGTAATGGATCGGATAGGGCGCATGCTACATCATCGAGAAATGATAATGTGAAGCCTGCAGATGCAGCCAACGCTAAACCTGCGCTTACTCGACGGCTCACTGGTAGCATGGATAAGGCCTCGAACTATGAAGTCCTACTAGTCGAGGACAATCTAGTGAACCAAAAGGTTCTCAGCAAACAGCTGAAAAAGGTCGGATGCGTCGTGCACGTTGCCAATCACGGTGGAGAAGCACTAAATTTCTTGAAGACCTCGAATCTCTGGAGAGACAACGCTGAGGGTCAAACGTTAGATATTGTGCTCATGGACCTTGAGATGCCGGTCATGGACGGGCTTACCTGCGCGCGACAGATCAGGGAGCTGCAGAGTCAAGGAACATTGACCAGACACGTACCCATCATTGCTGTCACAGCTAATGCGCGCAAAGAACAGATTGAAATATCCATGGCAGCAGGAATGGTAAGCCACAACCATTTCCATAACACTAACCGCACCCATTGCTTCCCTATCCCATTCGATTCAAAGTAAATGACTCGAGATCAGGATGACGTGATGCCAAAACCTTTTCGCGTAGTGGAGCTCCTTCCTAAGATGGAGAAGCTGAGATATCCAAAGAGCGACATCCCAACCGGAAGGGTTGCCCCAGCCCTTTGACCAATTGGCGGTTTGAGGGTCATTTTAACCCGATTCTAACACTTTCAATCACCGTGCCCTTTTTCTCCAAGTCGCGAAAGCCACTCGTCAAACTCGTGACCATCGTCTCCGTAATTGCCGCATCGTCTTCTCCAGCAAACAACCGGTCGGAGTCTTCTAGCTCTCGACCTTTACTCTCGGGAAACTACACGTAGATGATAGGAACCCAAGTCGCCTTGTAAATGAAGATCAGTAAGCGTGAGGCACTCTGAGACATGTGATTTGGTTTTCCATTTCGGGAAGAAGAGTGGTGGTGGCCTACTGAAGACTGCGAAGATCTATGTCCTCCAGCCAAAATTCGCGATTGCGAGCGGCGTGATCTGAACAATGATGAAATTGCAGATCCAGTTCGCTACTATCGAGATACTCGAACCTTTCTGTCGAAGCCGTAAAGGTACAATTTCGGAGGGGTAGACCCAGACCGTGGCTTGGAATCTAACTGTGAAAGCACCTTCGAAGATGAATAGCATCACAGCGCCGGCGATGCCAGCGGCGTACACAACAGAGGTATAGAACTGGACTTGGTAGACGAGGCCCGCCTGAGTGGCCATGACCAGGGCCATCACCGTGATCATCGAAAGAAGCTGCATTTCTTAGGACAGCGCTTCACCACTCAAAGCAGCATGTGATAATTTACCAGCGGAAGCCTATCCACACGGTCGATGAGCAAGCAGGGAACGAGGCTCGCTTTGAAGAATCAAAGCTGCAGGAAACCTGACATGAGCGCAGAGAGATGCTTCCTGAACCCAACATTGCTGAAGAGCGTGCTTGAGTAGGCTGCTTTTCATCAGCCATTGCCTCAACGTTGAAGGCTAAGATTTTCTGCACCGACAGAAATTGCATGGATTCCGCGTAAATGTTGGAATGCCTGGATATCGTATGCGATAAGAAGCCTTCGCCGACTATGGATCTTGTCCGCCTTGAGAAGCGTTCTCCACGACCTAGAATCTAGAGCAGCCTCTTGCTCTACTGCTCTGACGATGTCATGCAGTCTCCCGATTGTCTCGTCTACCAACGCAGGGCCCTTGCGCCTTCGAAGAACTGCTAATGAGTCTTCCTTTCTACTATGGGCCGTGAGCCAGCGTAGGCTCTCGGGAAGGATCGAGATTGCGACGTAAGATTTTGCGCCTGCTTCTAAAGAAAAGAAGACAGATTCAACAAATGCCTCCGGACTGCGCCACGGACGACGATGACCTTCCGCCCATAGATGTGCGGCTGTTTGCTGTAAGCCGGCAGATGAAGACGAAGCAGAAGCAGTATTTTAGAACACATTTGTTATGGATGTCTTTGGGGAGAGACCATGGCCACTGTGGGTTCGGGAGCCAATGACTACAGTAAACAAGATTCGTAGCGTCCATCTATGGATACTTCGTAGAAGAAGATACACTACCCATCTATAAGCGCGAAATGATGCTGTTTTACAGGTGCTAAGACATTATCGGAGTCTGCACTTAGTACGCTTCACGCCCGTTGCTAATTCTCCGCCACAGCAAGCTCTCAATGAAGCGTTCGATTCGATCACGGAAGTGTTTACTGAACTTCATGGGGTTGGAAGGGAAGTCTCCGCCTCTTGCCAAGAAAAGCGACACTTCAGGCAGAAGACTAGGGCGGTACTAATTACCACGGCGCCAAGCGACCGATCAGGCAAAAAGTCGTCCCTAAGAATCTATATATTATGCCAACATTGGACGTCGCCCATTCTGGGAACAATTGGCTACCAGCAGCGTCTGAGAGAAATTATGACGGGGTCTTAGACCGGACAATATAAATAGAGAGACCACAATTGTTGAAGCAATCGCGCGAGAAATCTAGCCTCGGCGGTGCCATGAAATTTGTGATTGTGTATATCTCAACGTGTATGTTCTGCTATGTACGATATGTCTCTAGAGAATACATCATGTACAATTCAATCATTATCACTAGACATTAGTACCCATATGTTCATCTTTTTCTCCACATTCGCTCAGGGTTTACTCAGGGTTTGCTCAATTGCTCCTTCCTGAAAAACATAAAGAACCCAATCGGTACCGCTAAATTGCACAATAATGCCACCCAAAACCAAGCCTTACCGAGCCCAGGCATTGCACCTGCCGAGAAATCGGGAAAAACGTCGCCCGGTCCGATCTTATCAGGGGCAGTCGCTCTTGCCAAGATGGTGGCGATCGATCCAAGGACTTGGGCAGCGATAAGGGTGAAAAGGACATGGAATCGCGTCAACGTCTGGAGGAGGATCATTCCAAACCCAACACCCTGCACCGCATCCAGTACACCCAACCACAGCCACAAGCTCCTACCAGCAATCGCGCTTGCTACCGGGCCTCCAGCCCATGGCACATATTGTCCAATATTGGACGTACCCCACAGCATCTGTGCCCAACGTGGCGCCCCAAGACCCATGGAGAATACAGGCAAAACCCACGAGTGACGGGTCGAAAGAATTGAAAAGACATAGAGGAAGGCGGCCCAAATAACAACGAAGAAGAGGACGACGAGGAGGGCGACTTGCCATGCCGTGATGTGCTGGCTTGACCAGAGATAGAGCCAGTTGCGGCCGTAGGGAGCGCTGAGCCAGTAGTTTTGAATTATGACCACGACGAAGAACCACTAAAGCCGGGTTAGCACAGAGATCGAATTTGGGGAGGCATGCGTGACTTACGAGGATTATCTTTCGCCTGAAGATGGACTTGTAGAACGAAGGTATCTCTCCAGGCGCTTGGCGATAGTATTTCGGTAGACCGATAAAGAGAACAGTTCCAACAGTCCACATCAGACACGCGATAACCACACCAACAGGAATGATGACTTTCGAACTCGCACCAGCAGCACTGCTCCCAGCCGAACCACGCTGCGAAGCCTTAGTGAGTTCCGAGCCCCAATACCACAAGGCAACGACGTAGATCTGCTGAGTGCCTTGGATGACACATGCTCGGTAGGTCCATGCTGTCACGGGCGCACCACCTTCATCCCCAAAGTTGACGGCGAAATAGACGGAGCCGCTGGATGATGCTAGTGCGTAAAGCCCGGTGGCTACGTTCTGGATCCAGCCTCTCCCGCCAGTGCTTGAGCCAAGGGGTGCAAGACCTATAAGTAGGAAGGCGAGGCCGTAGAAAAGGAATGGCAGTGAGAGGACGTATACCGTTTGGAGTCGTCGGTAGAGGAACCACCAGCCAATGGATGAGATGAGGTAGATGGAGGCAACAACATATAGCTTTACTGCCGCTTGACCAACGGATCCCGTCAGGAGTGTGATTTGATACGAGTTGGCAGCAATAATTTGTCCCTGGAAGGTTTGATATCAGCAAATTGTCTGGATTAGGAGAGAGCTAGCAAGGGGGGACTTACGAAAGCAAGAAGTATCGAGTAGAGCGGCCATTCTCCAATTCTCAATCTCAAACCATGTTTCAAGCCAGTCGGTGCAACATAGTCATCTCCAAGCAGAAACTCATCAATGACGCTTTCACGCTCATTTTTGGGTGCAATGTAGACATCTTCAAATGACGAGCCACCTGGCGAGCTAGGACGTGTCATGTTCATCCGCATCACGGAAGGCGCTGGACTGGGTGGTACCGACCTCCCCATCTGGGCATCTCGCATCTTGCCAAACCATGTTTTTTCACTCTTCACGAGGTACTCTTCAATGCAAAGTGCATCTTCGGAACTTTTGCCATTGAGATTCTCGAGCTTTTTCTCATAAACGACTGTGAACTCCTGTTTAGGATCGGTGAAGAAAGGGCTCACGTGCTGAAGCTTGTAGTCGGTGTTACCTCCAATGACATTCGGTAAGCTCAACACAGAATTTTTGGATAACTTGGCAAGGTGTGGTCCCTCTTCCCGGAACCAGTTGTCTGCCAAGGTAGTGCCTGATGCTGATGAGACCAAATTCGTCTCAACGTTGCTTTCGATGTGCATTAGTGGGGAGTTTGGGGAAGACGATTCCTTAGACCAGCGTATCTGCTGCGGTGATGCAGGGACTGCGGGAGCCACAAGTGCTGAGCTACGTCGAGGTGTTCTCGCACCGTCTTCTTCGTCACTAGTATCTTCGGTGTCGTAGCCTATAGGACTAGATGTCCCGCTCGCGTGTCGAGTACGCGTCGGTGTCCGCCCTCGCCTGGGACGTCTCCTCTTATGGCCTGGTCCGACCATGCTTCCAAGACCTCCATTAAGCAATGGAGGGAGACCTTCGCCTCTGACAGGACTTGGAGCCCTGCTGACATTTTGGCTGACATGTTGGCTGACATTTCGAGAGTGTGTCGGAGTGTTGCGACGAGATTGTAGTCGGGATCCCGTAGGAGTTGTGCCTCCGCTAGGCAAAAACAAAGGTCCCCGTGAAGTTTTGTTCGCTTGCTTATGACTGATTTCAATGGCCGTGGACTGAAGGATCTCGAGGTCTTCAACCCACTGCGCCACAGGGAATCGTTGCTTGGCAGCGCGGGCTCTCATGATGGCGCGGACATCTGGCTTGGATGCCAGCGCTCCTGAGATGGCATACTTCAGCTGCTGCATGACATGTTTGGTCGTTGTTGATTCGATGGTGAACCACCAGCCAGGCATTTGCCCTAGCCCTCCAACTCTAGCACCAACACACAATGCGCCTTTACGGCCGAACTCCACGGCAACCAAGCCGAAGGGCTCATCTCGAGACGGCATAAGAGCAAAGTCGGCTCCGCTGAAGATGTATGGGGGAAGAGCCGTGAATTCGGGCTTCGAAAACACTCTCCCGGGGTAGACGTCCATCATGCGAGCAAGCTTCATCGCAGCGAACTTCCCATACAGATCGATGACTGGACCAACGCATATAAGTTGTACCTGCGGATTGTGCTCCATGACCGAGGGAAATACATCCGCGATGAGGTCAATGCCTTTCTGCTGCGACCATCGACCGACGAAAACGAACAGCTCTGCTTTCGGGTCTTGCTTCAGCTTAGCCCAATCCTGTGCCTGGCGCTTGAGATCCGGTTTGGCGGCTTCGAGCTCTTCGTCAACAGGGATTTCAGAGGTCTTCACTTGCTGCTTGTTCCATTCACCGGTATCTGTTGGGTCAGGATTGGGGAGACCTCCGACTTTGTCGATGCCCCACAGAATTGGATACCTTGCAAATGAGCGCTTGCCGTACTTCGATGAGACTCCAACAGCACCGAAGCCTTTCTGGTGAATACGAAGATAGCTTGCGCCAGCGTGTAAAAGATCTAAACATTTCTGTGATTAGCATAGGAAGGGAAACATGTGATTCTCATAAATGAGGACTCACTGAAGACTTCTCCAAACTGCACATATTTCTGGACGATAGAAGGGTCAAGGTTGTACACATCGCAGACTTCCGCGCGTTCAGACACTGTACGCATAGGCCACAGTCCTTGGAACTCCGCGTTGTGCAGAGAAAGACAGACTGGGATCACCCTTGGCAGGAGGTGGAGAGGTGCTACCGTTCCATGATAATCGTTGATGTGGTATAAATCGATCGGGAACCGTCTCATCGCTTCGGCGATACACTGATTCCAGGCTGAGTAGTAGATGGCGCTGTCCAGATCATCCATGCGAGGTGGGTATGGCTCTGCTGCTGTTTGTTGTCTGAATATGGGTGCATCAAGAAGGACGTAGGTGATGTTGCGCAGAACGTGGTACTGCACTTCAATCTGATATTGCATGCCCAAAATCTCGATGTTGATAGGAGCTCCCGGAGTGTCAAGAGGGTAGTATTGGCCTCCAACGCAAGGAATGACCCACACAAGATTCTGATGGGCAAGGTTCTTCCCCATGAGCTGGGCCATGACGCCGAGACCGCCGATTTTGACCTTGACCTTCCAGTCCTCGATGTCATACTCCATAGTCGCGATAAGCACAGTTCGTCTTGGCTTCTCGGCTGGCTCTTCCTGCAAAGCCAAAGTAGCAGGATTACCAGCAATGTTGTGCAACGCGAGATCGCCTCTAGAAGACGCTGGCGTGTTGGACTGCGTCATGTATGGAAAGTTGTTCATGAGCGCCATGGTGCTGGTTGTCTTTCCTGGCATCTTCATTCTTCGACGCATCGCAATTGGGATTATACTTTTCTTCTCCGATATTCCAACCGTGTTGAACTTGACGCTATAGAATGACTTAACGAAAAGCCAGATACCGGCAACACCGCTGAGGATCGGGACCAAAAAGAGCAAGATGTAGAGCGCTAGTTGGTTCCAGCGGGAGCCGACAGGTATGATCTCGTATCTCATGCTACCATCATCGAGTGATATCTGGTTCGCCAAGTATGGCGAGGGTGGTGACTCTGTGATGTTGAGCAAGTTCTGGATGAGCGAAAGCGGCGGTATCCGATCAAGGACCATGTCGCCGTCAATATCACCGTAAACTCTTGTCTGGTCTGGCTGGCCGTCAGGATTCATTCCCCATGCATTAAGAGCGACCTGAATCGGCCACTCTCCCATAAAGTTGAACTTCCAGCGACTGTCCTTAGGATCCTGTGTCATCGCATTTTTGAAGCCTGCGTCGAAACCGTACTCGTTAAATAGACCGTGAAGGAAGAAGTTGGGGAAACGTCGTGGCGTAGGAGTTGCCCCGGTGCCAACGTCGCCATGCTGAACATGAGCACTACTACCACTAAGGCGACTCCAGTATTGCACAATGACATGTTCGCCGCCCCAATCTTGTAACTTGGTGCCAGACCATACTTTAGGGGCCAAGGTCGTATTACCACCGTTGCCATAATCTTCCCAGTCAGTATATGTGGTGCCAAAGTTCAAAGAGTATCGGAATTGGTCTGCGCCTGCTGCTTTATGCGAAACATAGAGACCCTTGCTATTCTTGAACAGCAAACTCGAGCTGTAGTTTGCAGATTTCGGGAAAACAATCGGATTATCTGCCTGACCGATGCGAAGCAGGAAATGATCCACCGAGTTGGTAGACGTGTCTCCATTCGCCGAGGTGGCATTGTTGAGAACCAGCTCGTGCATACCATCAGTCACGTTTACAAGCTTGGCGGTATAGATCCAGCTCGTGGGACTACCGCCTGACCAGGGGGATGGATCTGCTTCTGCACTCGGGAGGTTGCTGCATTGAACGCTGCCCGTATCCAATGCTGCGGTCTGGTTGTCCGCAGTCGTTGACTTGATCGACAAGCCTTTTGTCATTTTATCACAGTCCATTTCGGCAGAAAAATGAATTGCGATAGCGACCGAGTCCACCGACAGCAAACGAGCATCATGCCCCGGGAGAAACCTCGTAATGACCGGCGACGGGGTCACAAAGTCGGTTTTAGGAAGGAACGCCTTGAAGCCCCAAGCTGGCAGCTGAAGTTCTGAGAGGCAGCCGCTCTTCTTGGTGGGGTCACCTCGCAAGCGAGTTGCAGAGCTTTGCAGCGTGTACTCTTCGTACGGGTAGTATAGGTTCTTGACGGTGGTGCCGGAAGCAAAAGGTGCAATCAGTGCCAGTGTAGAATCCTCACAGTTAAAGGTGTAGAGGTTGGTGACTTGTTCATTGCCGTATACCAGCCACACAGTCTGATCGAAGGTTTGGGCACCAGCGTAGGCAGCTCTCTCCATGCTCCACATTCCGGTTTCCGTAGGCTTATAATTGCTACCAGGTAGGTAGATGTTGTGGGTCTGCTTTGACAGCTGCTGGACCGAGAAGCCATCGTTAAGGACGGGATAATTCTCTCGCATCTCAAAGGTACTCTTGATAATGTTGCGAACGGAGCTCGAAGGATCTCGATGGTCCAAATTTATGGAATCATCTCCGCAGCCAGTCAAAGAAGTCTTGGCCGGAAACTCGAAGTACTTTGCGTTGCCGACTGTAAAACAACCGTGCATCTCCCAAGCCTGTGCCGATGACATTGGAGACCTTCCGAAGACGTAGTTGGACGCAGTATTGTCCAAAACGTAGAAGGCCTGTTCTTCACCCCAGACCAAGGTCGGTATGCCTGGCAATAGTAATGTGGTGATGAAGAACCCTAAGAGTTGCTTCTGTGTACCATTGACAATACCTGGCCAACGGAAGACGTCTTGGTTGGTGACGCCGTACATATGTCTCGGATCGAACTTGCCCGTATTGGCGTTGATCATGTCGTTTGTCCGTATCATAGTAATCCAGAACTCAGCCCAGTCGGTAGGTGGGTCTCCTTCAGCGCCATAAGTACCGTCTATGCTTGATGTAGTATTAGTATTGAGCCTCTAAACAGGAGGCAGGTTGCACATACCCCAAGACGCGAGCGAGAAACCGGTATACGGTGTAATGGAACGCTGCACCATCAAAAGCACTTAGTCCCTTGTCGCGGATAAAGTACTTGTCGCCGGAGGTATTGGTCAAGAGTATGGCTTCAGTGGTGTTCTCTACATACTGTTCCGGCGTTCGGCCTCGCCCAATGTATACGGCCCCAAAGGCATTACCAGCGACAATCTCACCAGATATATAGAAGTTGTCCTTCCCATACCGGCGAGCACATTGCCTGATGGAGTCTGACCAATGTGCTTGCGCATCTACGGTTATCATGAGACCTTTATCCATACGGTAGCCATCAATGTCCAACATGGCAAGTGTGATGCATGCGAAGTGCTCGATCTTGGAAAGAACGTCAGGTCGCCACTCTCGCAAGCGATCTTGAACGAAGGCGAACTTCGATATTTGGCGCTGCCATTCAGGGTAGTTGCCGAAAGCTGCGATTTCTCCGTACTGATCGAACTCGCTGTCGCGGCAGCCCACCAGCACTGTTGTCACATTGGTGACCTCCTTGCCATCGTCTCCGTAGAATCGTGGATAGTCGCACTCAGCCAACTCGTCATTTCCGAAGCTGAAATCATTGTAGCGTCGATCACTTTTCCATAACGCGTTATGTTCTCGGTTGGCAAACGGGGTAGACTCGTTAAGGTAGCCTTCGAAGCCAATGAGGTCGCCCATACTGGATGGCCACTAATCAGTTGTAGGTCTGATTCATCCTTGATGATTGACTTACGTTGACATAGTATTATCCATCAACACATACATACCGCGCCTGTGTATCTCTGCAATGGCGGCTTGCCATTCGGCGATAGTTCCGAAATGATGATCGAGTAGTGTGAGGTCCAAGGGGCTGTAGCCATCCGACGACCAGGGCAAATTAATGTGAGGGCTGCCTGCGAGGTACAACACCTGCGTATCATCAGCAAGGGTATATAGACCTTCTTTTCAAGTCACTGACTTTAATGCCCATGCCCTGTAAATAGTCGAGACTATCTTCCAGTCCTCGGATATCACCACCATGGCGTAGCTGAGTTTGAGTAATGTCGTGCTCGTACTGTGTGCCGTTTGCGTTATCGTTGGATGGGTTGCCGTTGACGAAACGATCCAGCATAACAGTATAGGCTGGCATCCTCCAATTGGGGGGTGACGGGTGGAAGACATGGTTCTCCCATTTGCCAGCATAGTCGAGAGGATGTATTGCTGTCCGGTTGGTATTGAGATTGAATTTGACCTGCTCTGGGTCGTAGCGGAGGGCGAGGGCTGCGGAGCTGAGTAACAGCCAGGTTGGACACAGATGCCTGATAATCATCATTGTCGAGTCGTGGTGGGTTTTGGCCGCTGTAGGAATGGATCCAAAGAGGCTAATCAATTGCTAGAGTCACTGGCCATAGTATTATCCTCAACAACAGCTTTTGATAGCGAAGCAGCCACTGACAGTCAAAAGAGAGTAGAGCTGTAAATCCAAAAATAGACGATGCAAGTGCTAAGCGAATGTATTCCAAAGCAGTGAAGAAGATTCGACAGAGAGATACAGAGAAGTCTCAAAAACGAAAGTAAAGAGGCGGAAAGATTGCTAGTATTACACGCAAATGACGGCGAAGATGGAGAATTTTGGATTGCAGATCAGAAACGTTTTGCTGAGCCTCTAGCAGGTTTTCTCACTTGCGATACTCCGTACCAGGCCAAAGGTACGGAGTACGCATCAACAGCGCATGAGAGCTAAGCCTGATATAGATTTTCTAGGGGAGTTTGACTGGGTGTTACCCTGCCCAATAGATACTCATAATACCTCATTGGGAATTTTGTATCTCAGGGTGTGGATGGCTCTTGATCTGAAGGGCTGAGGGCTCAATTTTGTGGGTCCTGTCTTCGATTAGAGGCTCACCCTGCATGAAGTCTAACCACAAAGGCTGCTGCATGAGATGACAGGGCTAGGCCTCTAAATCGAGCATGTCACGCATCCCATGCGATGGTCCGGGATAAAATTATCGTCTTCGCCATTCGCTCACAAGGGTCTTTGCATGTCTGACAGCTGGGCGGCAGAGCTTTGGCCCTCCCCCATTGGCTCTGCAGTTCTCACAATTACAGGCATTCTATTGCCCCCAAATGTACGGAGTGTGCACTTTTAAATTACCCAGCAGGATCCTGTGCGTGACCCGATTTCGAGTCAATCAGGAAAACAAAGTGACGACACCGAAGTGCGAGAGACAACGGCATCTTGCAAAAGACCTAAGAAAACAACCGACAGGCAGACAGGGACTATTTTTGAGGCACAAAGCACCCCGGCTGCTAGCCTGCGGGGATTGCTGTCACAGCCTACCTTACTCGTAGACCTAGAGCAAATGGGTGTGGCCGATTTTCTATTTTTCTGCGTACACAACACAACATGGAGCGAGATCAGCAAAGTCCGAGTACCCGAAGCAGTAATCTTTTCCTGGCAAAGGCGAATCAGACCGAGATGAATTCTTATCACTTCATCCATCGTTCCATGGTAGCATCATCCAAATGTGGATAGGCTGAAACATTTTGCGGCACGTTCTGTTATTCGGTTCAACGGGCCTGGGTGGCTGTTGCGGGCGAGAGGGCCATTTCCTTGATTTCTGGGGGAGCGAAAGACGGGAGGCTTCGGTGAAGGATCTTGATTGACTGATTGTTGAGATTCTGCTGACGTGAACGCATCTGCCCGTTTGTCGCGCTAATAGAGATCCACAAGATCGCATTCTATATTAAAAGTCATCGCCGTGCACAGCAACACGAATGATGAGTTGTAAGTTGTAACCGTTTAAACTCCCCAACCGTCCACTCGTAGGGCTGAAGCCCGGAGACCCCAAAAAAACGCCCTAGAACCCGCCTTCCGGGGACATAGCCGGAATCTTCCGGGGTCAGGTCATATCGCCTAGCAACCGAAGCCGCTACTCCTCGGTGCTATCTTTGGTAACGATTCTTCTGGTCGGCTGCCGCAATCCCAGCTGCGAAATTTCAAACGCTGCTGACGACCGATTTTGGGTGAAGGATTCAACGAGAATCCTCGAGGTAGCCGGCGAGATTATCTAGTCTGGAGTAAGCTCAGAGTACAACTCACAGATTTCGGTCTACCTCAACGTAATTTGCGAAGGACTTTGTTCAAACTGTAAAAAAAAGCACGAAAACCTAGCTATTCTTTCCATCGTCTTTCAGCTTACATGGGAGAGGTTAAATACACAACTAAATAATTAAGGCATCTCTCGTTACTGTCAAAGTTTTAGGTTGCAGCAATGAATGTCTTCACACGAGACCAAAGTTTCGTGAATTGCTATGTTGCGAACAGGTGAAAAATTATTCAGAGAGACATCGTCTTGCATGTGAACGTTATATATCGAACACAAGAATCGTCAAGCATCGACGACTACCGGTTGAACATATAGACTGAAGAGAAACTTGTGGTCCTGTAAATCGACGAGACTTGTCGGCGGGACTTACCCCTATTCCAATAATGATAGCCCGTTTTTCAATTTTTGGAATATTTGCGCACCCACCAAATCCAAAATCCAAAAACCACCTAATTAGACTACCACGTCATAACCAGCTCTCGTAAACTTATCGAACTTTCAGGAAGTATTATTTGGATATAGTTCTATTATCTCCTTAACTCTTAGATTATCAGACTCTATGGTTATTAGTATATATCGAGTTTCGTTGATTTAATGCGAAGCCTTAGCGTAGGTCGGCGAAACGTCGGTAAAAAGTCGGCGAAAATTCTATATCCGCCGACCTACGCTGAGATTTCTTACAAAGTCAACGAAACCCGATATATACTAACAACTATGGATTCTAATAATCTAAGAGTTAAGCATATAATAGAACTATATCCAAATAATACTTCCTGAAAGTTTCGATAAGTTTACGAGAACTGGTTGTGATATGGTAGTCTAATTAGGTGGTTTTTGGATTTTGGATTTGGTGGGTGCGCAAAAATTCCAAAAATTGAAAAACGGGCTATCATTGTTGGAATAGGGGTAGACAAAGAACAGAGCAACCCAAGCTCTCATAGCTGCAATGGACTCTCTATAAGTACTGATAGATTGAGCATTCATGCTCCACTAACGTTTTCGGCCCGAACGGATCCAGTCTAGCACTGTACATAATAGATTGCGTGATGGCGCAGCTCCCTCGTGAGGACAGTCCGATATCCTTCCTCACAACGTCGTTACAGTCGAGCCTGCCAACATCGAGTGAAAGAAGTAGTAAAGCTCATGGAAAGCGATTTGTGATATATTGCAAACAAATTGTCTAAACGACTTTGCTAACGCGTAAGAATATATCTTGAAAATATGGCTTCAAGATGCTGATCTGCAACCGACCATTGTACAACGTAAAAGATTTCCTATATTATAGAATGGGCTCATCTTATACTTCAACAATAGCAAGTCGAATTGGTCTCGGATGTCTCGATTACTCGGAACGTTGATTGCTTCAAAGAATTGAGTCCTCGAACGATGTTTGTTATAAGAAGAAAACTAGCTTCCGGGTTAGGGTTGAACAAACAAAATCATGATATACTGTCTGAAATCGAGCGATCAAATTGTTTCATACAACATCACAATTACCGAGGAGGACATGTTAAGCCTATTTGAAAACTTGCAAGTTGGATGGACGAAGTAAAGACGATGAATTGTTGACGTGGTCAACCAATACTGCCGACCTTGATAATAAAGTTCTTGCTCATCACAGGTGTCTGAGTAAGTCAAATTTTCTCTCAGTCTATAATCAGAACACGAGAACGATGAAGGAAAGTAAATGATTGAGACCGAGCTAGCACATGGAGAAAGAGATCGGAGGCAAAGCACTGTTGATAATTCGCAAAGCCTTGAAGTATATCTCCACTCGAGCAAGCCATCCTTGTCTCACAGTACGCCAGACGATACTCACGCCTGTACCTTTTCTTTTATATGATCGTCGCTTTTCTTACTTGCCACATATGAGGCCACCCAATGCCTAACAGGAGATAGAAGCAAGGTTCAAAAGTCCGTAACCCTACCATTGTAACTCCAATCAACCCCTCCGCCCCATCTCAACGGCTCGTTCTTCGGTCCCCCCACCTCGCCTGTCTTGGGATTTCTTTCGCCCTCGAATTCTGGCATCGTTCCTCGCCTCACATCAGGATGTAGCTCCTCTCCATCTCCTTTGGCCTGTACCTTTGCATTGATATTCTCAAGCTTCTGCTCTGTCGAGGGTATTGCAGCTGCTTCGCTATGCGGTGACTGATTTATTTGGGGTCTTTTTTTTGGCTGGGCTTCCGGTTCAGATGCGGGTGACTGGTTGATGACGACGCTTGGCTTTGGTGTACTGAAGGCGCCTGTGGATGAGCGTTGTAGTTGCTCGTATAGTTCCTGATCTTCCTTGGGTAGGCGTGGTGGAGCAGGCCCGGAGGCGAAAGGTGGAGTGGCGCGGAAGAGGCAGCTGGAGGAGAAGAGCCGGCGGGCGAGCTGGGAACGAATGGCTAGTGGGCGTACTGAGTGCATTGTCAGGAGTATTTAGTTCACTTTCTTGTATAATTTGAAACAGATTCCAGTACGGCTAATGCCTGATCTTGCTATGACTGAAGGAATGGAGTGAATGGCTTGCGTGGCGGCGAGATAACGCCGGCGATGGTGTTTGAAGATGTCTATTTTAGGATTAGCCTTGTCTATTATCTAATCGCGGAGCCCCGCCTACAAAAACTTTTCGAGAATTCTGTCTTCACACTCGCCCATGCATTGAAGCCTGCATTGTTCTATGAAATGGCATTCAGGGTCGCTACCAGGCGCTCTGTTGCCAGAATCGAGCAGGGCACAGGCAGAAGCCTAGCATTGAAGACGAAAGCCTCGAGGCACTATGCCTCCGCCATGGCTGTGCCCACATCGAGCCAGCCAGAGCAGGTCCAAAACGACATACATGTACGCAGTATTTCTATGGTGCTTGAATATGAATGCTGATCACTCTGAAGAAAGAAGCCTCTCTACCAAACGCCGATCCTGCTTCAGACTCACAGACAGCAGCCATCGTCGGCGAGCACCTAAAGTACATGGTTGCGACCTACATCCGGCCACCGCCCATGATGCTAAAAGGCGAAGGCTGCTACCTGTGGGATGTCGAGAACCGAAAATATTTAGACTTCACAGCCGGCATTGCTGTCAATGCATTGGGGCACTGTGATCCAGGTATGGCGAAACTAATGGGGCAACAGGTCAGCAGCCCTCAATTTACCCAACCTGTCAATGCATTGACATGGCGTTCAAGGCACGAACACTGATACACACCTCCAATCTCTATCACAATCCCTGGACCGGCGCCCTCTCCCAACTCCTAGTCTCGAAAACCCACGAAAGCGGTTCCATGCACCAAGCCTCCAAAGTTTTCGTCTGCAACTCCGGCTCCGAAGCCAATGAAGCTGCTATAAAATTTGCAAGAAAGGTGGGCAAAATACGGCAGCCGAACGGAGAGCAGCATGAGATTATATCTTTCAATCAGAGTTTCCATGGACGGACAATGGGTAGTTTATCAGCGACGCCGAATCCAAAATACCAGAAACCCTTTGGACCTATGGTGCCAGGTTTCAGACATGGCATCTATAATGATGAGGCAGCAATACACGATCTAGTCACCAAGAAGACTTGCGGAGTAATCGTTGAGCCAATACAAGGAGAGGGAGGTGTCAACGTAGCTACGCCCTCGTTCTTGCAAGCACTGCGAGATCGATGCAACGAAATTGGTGCGGTCTTGATCTACGACGAGATACAATGCGGTCTTTCGCGAACAGGCCAGCTATGGGCGCACGCAAGTCTCCCAAGGTCTGCACACCCAGACATTGTCACTACAGCGAAAGCACTCGGCAATGGGTTCCCAATAGGAGCTACGATGGTGACGGAAGAAGTTGCCAAGTGCGTCGTGACTGGAGACCATGGCACAACATTCGGCGGAAACCCGCTGGCGTGCAGGCTGGCACACTATATCATCTCACGACTGTCCGAGCCAGAATTGCAGCAGGGCGTCTTGGAAAAGGAGAAGATTTTCCGCGCCGGTTTCCAAAGATTGCAACAGCGCTTCCCAGAAGTCATCAAAGAGATCAGAGGACGAGGCTTAATATTAGGCTTGCAGCTAACCCAGGATCCCACACCGATTGTAACAGCAGCTCGAGAAAGAGGGCTACTTATAATCACATGCGGAACGAACACTCTGAGATTCGTTCCACCACTCATTATCAGCAATGAAGAGATCGAAGAAGGCTTGGAAATACTAGGGCAAGCGATGGAAGTCGCTCTCAGCCCGAAAGAAAACATCGATGGGACGAAAGGGCAGCAAGAGATGGCGCCGAAGGGACGGTGACCTTGGATATAGAGCAAAGGATCCGACAACTGCTTTATTGTGTATAGATTTACAGTTCGTTACACCAATTCCTCCCGTGCCTAACCTGCCACCCACAAAGTCCCACCTCTAAAGCCATTCCCACAAAGCCGGCCACGCATATGCCTCCACTATCACTGACAGTGACAGCACCCAGCGAAAATTCCCTCTCCTCCTTCTTTACATTGTCACTAATCTCAGCGAACGTATTCACATACACGGCTCCTCCTAACAGTCCTTCCCAGAAGATGATGGCGAAGACAATCCACACGCTGGGTATAAAGTCGAATAACGATTGCAGGATCAATATCGCTAAATTCACGCATTGTAATAACGATGGTAGGTATAGACTGTGCAGTCGCACAAAGGGTGTAGAGGAGCGCGAGATGAAGACGCCGAATTGGTATATAGCGTTGTAGGTCGGGTAGAAGGCGCGATAGTGCATGAAGGGCGTTGAGGCAAGGGGGAAAAGGATGGTGGGAGAGACACCTTGGTTGATAGTGTATTCGGCTATGTAGACAAGCAGGAGGGGGAGCATACTGACAGAGAGAAGAACATTAGTAGGTTTATGGGTGAGAGCAGCGACAAAACATGGGGCCAGAGCATGACTCACTAGGGGAAGAAAAGAGAGCGTGAGCGACGAAGATCTTGGAGGAAGATTGCTGTCCAGCTTGGCGGCTTTCTGCTAATTGACTTTGAATAGTTAGAAGTCTGGCTTTGCGCGAGCAAGCCCTCCTCTTCCGCAGCTTCTGTTTCTTCTGTGTTTGCCCCTGCGGTATCGTCGTTGTGCTGGGTGGCTGCCGAAGCTCTAGCTTCGTCGCGGGCACGCCGTCTCGCTAGTGGGCCTTGAGGCAGTACGAGGAAGAAGCTGACAAGCATGATGATTGGTAGGAAGGCTGATGCGAAGAGGGTGTTCGTGCTACTCAACCCCATAGATGTCGTAGCCAGGGCATAGGCGCCAGCACCAATCAGTCCAGCACCTCCAGTGCCACTTCCCCAAGCCGCCAGACTGAATGGTCCAAAGAAGTGTGTCAAGCTGATGAAGCTTAGCTCCCCCATGCCGCTCGACAGTGAGGCCAGCACCACACCCGCCATCTTCGTCGTTATAGTCCCTCCATTGGTGTATGCGGGAGTCAAAGCGATCAAGAGCATACCCGAGGCAGAGAGTATGCTCATTATAACGATCCGAATAGGATATGGTATAGCTTGTATAACGTAAGGAAGGAGGAGCTTGGCGAGGAAGGAGGGTATCACATCGCAGAGGAGGACGACGCCTTTGGGCACGGAGGGCCCGACGAGGTCGAGGGCTGCGGAGAGGATGATTACGTAGAGGACGTTGTTGATGAGGCCTAAGCGTTAAAATCAGTAAAGATCTCAATGAGTGCATTGGGAAGCCTAGGCAATGTTCAGCGAGGATGTTGGCGAACGAGCTCACCGAATAGCCAAAAGGCCACGCAGACTCTTGGATCAGCGCCCTTGAAGACGGAAGCGAGTCTTGACCTATACATAGCCCAGGATGCTGCTGGAGAACCAGGTAGAGGGAGCATTATGCTATCGATATGGTGTATACAGCTTCATCGCTGGACCGGCTATTCGACCAGCGTGTGACGGTCAAAGCCCGATCCACGTGAGCTTCCCGCGGGATGAACGGTCGCGCGAGGAGGTAATTGTTATGTTGCACTAGAAGTCAAGCATTATCAGCCATGTCGTACGACTACACAATTCCAGTGTGTCGCCTTCTTCGATGTGGATTTCTCGTACAGGCGATTGCTGACCTTCGAATGTGCACTGTTTTCTGGAAACGGATAGACTGCAGGGATTCTTTTCTTCTTGTTGCATTTGCATGGGGCGGGAAGTGACGTGGGAGATCGGCAAATAGTTCTAATGACAGGGGAAAAAGGGTTTAGCGTGATTTCAGCTTCCAAAAGAACAAGAACCCAAGCTGCCAAGATCGACTGGCCATGACAGAACCCATTTCTTCACCTCCCTTTCAAGCGACGACCAACCTCAACCCTCCAAAGAACGACCATGCATAGCTATATTGCTATTTTATAGCCCCTCGCTCGCCACAAGCCACCGCGCAGCTCCGAACTAGTACTCCACGTGCCGCAGATTGGGAACGGCGATCAGCGGCTCTGCATCTTGATTCCTTCATCATGGATCCTCGAAACACCACCACCAACAATCCCTTCACGCGACCACCCTCACAGCCAAATGGTCACGATGCTCATCGAGCTCCTATACCTCCTCCTCCTTACACTTTACAAGCTCCCGTCCAACGACAGCCGCGTCTGGGCCACGATCCCTTCCTTCCACGCAGACAAGAGCAGGGCGATGCGAGGCAGGACATGGATAAGAGCTTCAGGCATGCACCACTCGGCGTAGTGAAATATGGCGCGAGTCTCCCAAAAGATGCTTTGGGCAATACGACAGAGGATTATAGGGCACAGGATAATGGAGGGGGATGGAGATTTGGAGACGGGAGAATGGACAGGTTCAGACATCAGGCTTCAAGTGGTGAGTCTTACGGATTTTCTCTACACAACATGCAGTCTTCGGTCTCTGATCGATGTGCGATCTTCTACTTGGCTCATCGTGTCCGGAATCCCACTGCTAGTCCCACTGCTCCTATTATACTTCCGTCCGTCTACGCTCTGCATGCTTTGCCCTACTTCCTGCTCCAAGGCAGAAATTGTTTGCATCACTATGAGCGCAACTATTTTTGCTGCTGCCAACATGTTCCTTTTCTTCTCTTGTGTTCTGATTGGAATTGGATTGTCTCCACTCCCATCGTACCAGAGCTTCCGTGCTTCTTTTTCTCTTCGACCCTGCACCGAGCCGCGTCATATTCTCACGCCCACGTCTTGCGCCAAACATCATTCTTCGCGTTTTCGATATGTTCTGCAATCATACCTCGCTCACTCTGTCGCCTTTGACTTTTCCATATCTTATAGCATCTAGTTATGGCAATGGTGTTTGATTAGGCGGTCTAGATTTTTGATTTTCCCCACATGCAACCCGACAGGATGGAAAAACCTTAAATAGCGGGCGCTAAACCTTAAATCTGCTGGGGATGCTTTACTGACGCCAGATTGTCAGGATCATCAAACTCGACTCCATTGCCTCCTCCACCTCCTCCATCCTCGGCATCCTTTGGAGGACCGCTTCATGACCCTTCAGCTCAGAGGGACTCTCCACGTCAGCAAGAGCACCGAACAAGCTCGCCAAGGATGTATGGAGGTATGTACAAACATAGCGCACCTGAGTTACCCCTCGAATCCGCGCATGCTCCCTTCATCACAATCACCCAAGGTATAATGCTGGCCACAAAAACTATTTACTAACATATGGCATTGGTTCCAGCTAAACAAGAAATCCTTCCACCACCACCACCGCCTCCACCACCCTTCATCAACCGCCCCATGCTACCTCCCTCTCCCTCCTATACCATGCGCACCCCCATGTCGCAAATCCCCCCACCACCAAACCCTTCGTTCTCCAGCGCACGCGAGCTACCTGCTCTATCTTCCACAGCTCGCCCCGGAAGCAGCATGTCTATACTCTCCATGCTCGACTCAGCTCCTGCAAGATCGTCTCGGGAGCCGAGTAATGCTGCACCAATGAACGGCACGTCGCCAACCAGTTCATACCCATCCTCGACGCAACACTTTCCTCCTGCTCCCTCGCCCACAAGGTCAAACCATAGCAACGGCTTTTCCCATCGAAGTTCCCCTGACAGGCACCATATCTCGCAAGCCCAAGCGCATCGTCCTTTTCGCGCTTACTCCGGAGGTGCACCTCACCGATCTCACCCAACCACTAAAGCTGGATCTCCTGATGGCTTCAAAAGTGGTCCCCTATCCGCTACCTCTCTATCGCAATACTCGCCACGATCAGAAACTGCAGCTCAGCAAGATTGGAAACAGGAGCATAGTAGAGACCCAAGCGTGGGACAGGCGATCGAAAGGCCCAACAGTCAGCCTAGCAGCTATAGACTCCAACTCGAAGCTGTGGAGAGGAGCAATATGGAAAGATTACAACAAGCCCGCCGAGAGCAGCTGGCTCTGCAGGAGGAGAACGTGGCGAGGGACGCAAGTTTGCGTCAAGCGACTCGAAATGGTGTCTCTTCTTTCGACTTCTTGCCCCGTGAAGCCCAACTCGAACGGCAGCGGCAGCTCGAGCGCCAAGCTCAGCTAGACCAACAGCAACGAATGGAGCAAGAACAGCGTACAAGGGCACACGGCAGTCCCCGAGACGACCGTCTGCGGGGGATGGACTACCCTTTCCTGACCCAATCTTCGGTCTTCTCCGAGCCTTCTGTCAGCGGACCAGGCCCTGAGAAAGCAACTTTCGCAACCCGCTTCAATCGCGATTCGCACACCCCTTTGAATATCCCCAAGGGACCCTACTCAGACGAAACGCTTCGCCGTTTGCGCGAGGAGCACCAAAATTCGTCTCAGCGGGCGTCGAACCTCTTACCGGCAGCCCCACGTTCTCGCTTCCTGGATAACATGGACGAGCGACAAATGCAACCATATCCCCAGAACACCATGTCCGGTCCCATGGTGAGGACACGAAGTGTCGATGGAATAAACCAAAATAGAAATGCAGACGACGAGCTCCAGGGTCATAGAAGTATGCTTGGAATGTTGCTTGACAACCGGCGCGTAGGCCGTATCTCGCCACTACCCCAGGCTGTCCAAGGAGCTCAAGGGCAGACACGTGGACCATCAAGCGACCCAAGCATAAAGAATGAGTTCTCCCGCATGTTTGCTGGTATTGGCAGTGGTGTTGGCAGTGCTGGGATGAATAGCGGAACGTCCACGCCGTTCAAGCCCCCAAGTCCTACTCCTACTGCGGACAATGATCATCGGACGCCATTTGGATCTCGAATAGAGCTCATTGCCCTTCACAAATCTCAAGATAGGTCGAGAGCGGGCAAGAGGAGAAAGAATAAGGATGACGATCTCAAAACGCTTGAGGTTATGGAAGATCGGTCGACAGGAGCGAGTGGCACGAGGGCTGGTAAGAGGAAACATGGTCATATTGACCGTCATGACTATCTTCGGTTAGCTACCTTCGCCCAACGTAGTACTACCCAGCTGACACTCACAGCCTTCATCATCATCGTCTTAACGAGAATGGTATACCGTCGCGTCTGACAAGTCACTCCACCAATCCTGCTGATCATCGGCATCACTATCATCCGCACCATGAAATCGACTCCGCTGGCAATGTCATTCACCACCACAACCATTCCAAAGCCAAACCTGCGCCGCCAATTCCAACCATCGTCATAAACAATGAGGCAATCGCCTCGAGTATTAGTACTGTGCCACGTCGCCACCTTGGGTCTGTCCTCTACGCTCCAACCCTGGAACCGCCAGATTCCGAGCACTCACATACTATATCCCACTACGTGATCCCTCGCTGCGACGGCAAAGCAAATTGTACCTTGACTGTCCGCATACCACGCTTCTATCTCTCAAAAGAGGAGCGCGAAAAAGTGTGTCGTACGCGCTATGTCTACGGCACTGATATCTACGCTGATGACTCCGATCCCCTCGGCGCTGCGATCCATGCTGGCTGGGTCTGTGGCGATTGGGGAGATGACTCTGTGCTTGAGGCTCTGGGCGTTGACCTGACCAAGAAAGAACACAAAACTCAGGAGATGGCATGTGTTAACCCACCTGTCTCGCCTATACTGCCACCGGAGGGCAAGGACTTACATGTAACGTTACTCATTCTCCCACAACTGCAAAGGTACATCGAGAAGAGAAGCCATGGTATCAAATCCAGGGAATGGGGCAGCGACCACGATGGCATGAGCTACCGAATTGAGAAAATACAGTGGGTTGATGAGGGAGCTGGCCGCGGTGAGGAGAGGACTGCGGCAGCTCGGAGAAAAAGATTGCGGACGGCTTTGGGGCCCGATTATATTGGGCCAGCTTTACGCCTTGGATTAGGAAGGAGTTTGGGGAAACCTTTGGAGAGTGCGAAGATTGGGGCTGTGGCGGCCTGATGCGAGTATGATAAAGCTAGACGCGATGGTAATCTGTAATGGTAATGTTCTTGTCTAAAGCAATGTAAAAGCAATGGAAATGTCCACTCGTAGCCTTTGTGGCAGGTTAAAGCCTTTCGATTGAGCACCACCTCGAAGTAGACTTTGATGTCTGCTTTACTCGGGACGGGGCACCTATTGTTAGGGTCTTGACACTGAGCTAACTTACTTAAAGTGGTACACCCAATTTCTTGAAAGACAGCTATCAGAAAGGTAAGCGAAACCTGTTTGAGACGTCAGTCTTTGACGAACGTCTACTTGAATCATACTCTTCTTGCGCCCAAGATTCCAAAGCCTGCGCTAATTGGAGACGCAACTAACACGTTAATCGGCTGAGTACCCATTCGTGGAAAGGTGTTCTTGATTGCGAGGTTGTGTTTGAAATGTGTAAATCGCAATTTTTGGAAATTCTTAGGTATTTACCATATACGTATTTACAGACTGGCGCGACGGAAAGATCTGACAGCACACCGAGCCTAGTGTTAAAGATTTAGCGTATTCAAAATTGTTGATATTTCTTGGCAATGTCGATCACTATAGCTCATACCCGTTTTATTAATAAATTATATGGAATCGTATTAAATATCTTTATATCCTATTTATATATATATATATAGTCTTATTTTATTCGATATTATTTATAATTTTATTTACTATATCTTAATATTTTATTTAGTATTTTACTCGCTCGAATTCTACTATTAAATAATTACTACCGTCGTACGAGCTCTCTCGCTAGTTCTTTTACTCGATAATAAAATAACACCGTATAGACTTTATTAATTTATTAGAATAAAATCTAATAATCGAAAATAATATTATATAAAAATAAAAAAGGGGGAGTAAATATAAATTACTTTTTAAATTTATATATATAATATAGGGCCCTTCTAATATTAAATAATAAATAATTATAAATTAAATTATTAATTAAATTATAATAAAGAATATTTTAATTTAAATAATAATAAAAAAATAGATAAAAAATAAAGAATTAACTAGTTAAATAGAAAATTTAGAAAACTAGGTAAATTATTAAATAAAATATTATTATCGTTACTACTACTATTATTATTAAAGAAGAGAGAGTATAAATTATTATTATTATTATTAAAAAAGAGAGAGTACGAGTTATTATTATTATTATTAAAGTTAAAAAAATATATTATAAATACTCTTCTTTTTATAAATACTCTTGTTCTAAAGATTTAAAAAAGCGAAAATTAAGAAAAAAAGAAGAAAATTTAATTAAATAATAAATAGGATAATATTTCTTTATTATTACTACTACTCTAAAGATTTAAATATCGATAGGATTTAAAATTAAATAATCGAATCTAATTATAACCCTCGAGTATAAAATTAAATAATATAAAAGGTAGTTTAATATAGACGAATTAAATCGTCTTATTTATAATATTATAAAATAGTATAATTTCGAGGAGATTTTAATAGAATCGATCGCCTAGATTAAATCGGATAGTAATAAATAAAGTTATATATATATCTTCTTTATTAACTTTATTATAGAGTTATAAAATATTTAAATAGAATTTATTTTAAAACAAAAATAGAATAATAAACTAAGTTATTATTTTATTATTATTATTAAATATATTAATTATATAAAGTCGTAGTTAAAAAGGTCAATTAATATTATTAATAATTTAATATAATCTCTAGCTCATCGCTATATATAAACGATATAATAAAAAGAGAATATAATATATCGTCGTAATAAGAATAAATAAGTCGGTGATTTTCCTAGAGAACTAGTCGATAAATAGACGTATACTAGCGACCGGTATATTAATATCGGCGGTATTTACTTTGTAAATTATAACGACTAGTACTATTTATTTAATATTATTTAGTAATAATTATAAATTAAAGTTATAAACGTTAATTATAAAAATATTATTATTTTAAACTAGCTCTAATTACTCTATACTAAATTTAAAGAGGAATAAGATTTTATTATTATTTTTTATCGAGTATTTATTATTAAAGTTAGATAAAATAATAAACGAGAGGAAAAAGAAGAATATATAAATTAAAGAATATATAAATTAAATTTAAAATAAATATAAAAAAAAGATAAAATTTAATATATTTAATATATTTAATAATATAATAAAACGGTCGGAATTCTTTTTATATTTATTTTATTTTATATTTTAACTTTAGTTTATTTTAATACCTTAACCTCTTTTTTATTAATTATTATAATATTTTTAATTTTTTATTTATCCTCCTCTTCTTTAAATAGAGTTAACTTTAATTCTAACTCTAATTTTAACTCTAAATCTAGCTCTAATTATAATTATAATTTTAATAATATAATCTAGTTTAATTATAAACCCGTCCTATAATAAGAAAATATAAAAAAAAATCTAGAATTAAAAAATAAATAATATAATAAAGGAGGATAAAAAGTATCGTATAATTAAAACTAAAATTATTACCGAATAAGAGTACTAAAAGTTAGATAATTTATAGGATATAATAAATCTATTTTCCTATTTATATAAAACGACGGTTATTTTAAAAAAAATATTTAACGGGTTAATAAAAAGTTTTAAAAATAATTTGAAAAACTTTAAAAAAAAAATTAATAAGAGTAATAATAGGAGGTAGCTTTAATTATATTATAAATTTAATAAAAGCGAGAATATTAAGAGTAAAACTAGTTACTAGGAAATTTTATATATTAAATTTAAATAAATAATAAATTTTATTTCTAAATAATATAATAAACGACTTTTTAGAGCCTAAAGACGTTTAGTTTTATATAATTTTAAAAAAATTTATAATATTTAAAGGGGTATTTTCGATTTTTATAAAAATTATCTTTAAAATTTATTTTATAATATTATATAGTAATTTAACTTAGTATACTTTATAGTTAGTCGATATATATATATTCAAACTAGGGGTTAAGTTCTATATATAGATTTCTATATTATTACTACTATAATATTACCGGCGTTATCGCGGTTAATAATTAAAACTAGAATTAATAATAATATAAATAATTACTTCTATTTTTATAATATTAAAAATCCTATTATTCTTTTATTTATTTATATTATTTATTTAGACTATTTATTAAATTCTCTTTATAAAGTTTTATAATTATCTTTAAATATATATTCTTTTATATAATAATTAAAATACTTTATAATAAAGCGATTATATTTATTTTTTTATATAATAAATTATAGAATTCTCTTAAAATTCCCCTTAAACCGAGTATATAAATTCTCGAAATAATATTTTATTTATATCTTTAAGAGACTAAAGATTAACTCGATAAAATTAAAATTAAGCGAGTAAAGAAATAAATATTTAAATAATAATTTAACTTTTTTAATAACCTAGTATATATAAATATTTAAATAAATATTAAAGTTATTTAGAATTATTATACTTCGCGGGTTTAAGAAAAGATTATAATAAAATAAAAGTTTATTTTTAAATTAAAATAAGAATTATTTAATAATAAAATATCTCTCTTTAATATTAATATAAGATAAATAACCCTTAATTTTATATATAGAAAAGATACTCTATATTATATCTTTTCTTATATCGGCGCTATATTAAATAAAGTTATTAATTAATTTATATATTATTCCCCGTTACCTCGATTATATTTTAAAGATTAACTCGTTTAGAAATATTAACTATATCGGTAAATCTTAGAAGTAAATATTAATATATTTTAAATATTATTAATTTTATTAGAAAGCCGTCTACGGGTTTATATTAAAACTCTATATTAAATACCGACCCGAGGTTTAGTAGGATTAGTAAATTAGGGGTCCGAGTAGGGTCCTATTAGTAAATACCTTAGTACTTATTATTAGTAGGTTCAGTAGGTTTAGTAACTCGATAAATCGTTAGTAATTTAAATATCAGACGAATAGGCCCATTACATGCCCTATAGCATGCGCATTGGCATGCGCCATAGTATGGGCCATAGTATGCCCCATGGCATGCGTAATGGCGTGCGTAAAGGTATCCTGAATAGCATGCGATGTGCGCCCCCCGCAGCAGCCCCTAAAACATTAGACGAAAGCCCCCCATGGCATGCGCAATCATGGCATGCGATATGCCATGGTATTCATGTGCGCGCTTTCCCCGGACAAGCCTAGGTAACGTTCCTAGGAAAACTTTCGCCAAAACTTATTATTCCAGGCCCGGTAGGTCGCTGGCGTTAATAGTCGTCGCTGAGGGTCGCTGCCGTTAATAGCGTCGATTATAGAACTTTATTTATTTCAGCCCTATTATAGGGCTGAGTTACTATTAATATATTAACGATATATATAAATTACTAAAGTTATTAATCCGGTTAAAATTAACCCGGAGTTATTAAATTTATTAAAAGTAATTTACTTGGACCCCTAATTTACTAAACCTATTAATAGAATATTAATAGTCTTATCCGTAAATTAGGGTTACTAATAGTATTCTATTAATAACTTTTATTTAGAAAAATTATTGATAGGACGCTACTAGCCCTATCCGCGCGGGCGGTAATTTAGGTTTTAATAAAAGTTTTTGAGATTTACCGATATATTTAATTATAACGTTAAATATAAATATTTTATATATAGAGCGAAGAGGCTAGCTTTATAAATAACTTATTTATTCGAGATATTTATAACTAAATCTATTATTTTTTAAAACCCTATATATAGTAGGTTAAGATAATACCGTTATATTTTACTCTTTTTAAAGAAATTTTATTAACTCGTTTTAATATAGTTATAAATACTACTATTAATACTTTAGAAGAGATTTTTTTATAGTAGTATAAAGCCGGCTAGAGCGGCTAGTATATTAATATTTAAAAAATTATTTATTTTATATAATAAGAGATTCCGCTCCTAGCGGTATATAATATTCGAGTTATAATACGTTTTAATAATAATACTAGATATTTAATAACTTTATAGAAGTATAAATACTTTATATTTATTATTATTATTAATTACGCGGAATAATATCGCGATAGTAGTAAAAGAGGGTATAAAAGCGACGGTAAAAACGACGGTAAAGAAGGATAATAAAGGTAGACTACTATACCTAGATTAATATATATAGACGTTTTAGCGGCTTTAGTTTTACTTATTATAGTATATATAGTTAATTATATTAATTTAATACGATTCTATATAATTTACTAGTAAAACAGGTATGAGTTATAGTGATCGACATTGCCAAGAAATATCAATAATTTTGAATACGCTAAATCTTTTCTTGTTATAAAAGTTTTGTCAGCAAAGTCGTCTTAGTTACTACGGAAAGGAAATGTCTATTCGATATTTCTGCTTGCCAAGTTTCCCTTTCTGTGAAACCAAGCAATTCCCTGTCCGATCGGACGACGACGAATTCAAAGCAACTATTCTGACAGTAGGGACAGGCCGAAGAACTTACGGCCGTTTCGCGGGGTCGGTTATGCCATTGGCTCCGCGATTGTTGCATCCACTCTGGCTTTCTCGCTAGAAGGAACAACAGACGAGTTATTGGTGCTAGTTGTTGCAACAATAGACTTCTCATAATTAGGTATTAAGCTACTTCATATTCATGTAGCTGCACCGCCTCTAATAATCAACGTCTGACCATTCAACCACTGCCCAGCCTCACTAGACAGGAAAGCGATCACATGCGCCACATCCTTCGGTTCTCCAAGCCTTTTCATAGGCTCATGCCCGCAAAGGCCCGCTCCAATTGTTCATCAGACATATCATCGCCTTTGCCATCTGGGATGTATTTGCGTCCCACATATCCTATCATGTCTGTCTTCGTGCCACCAGGCGCAACGGCGTTGACTGTAACTTTTTTTATCTTCAAAAATCTGATATTGAGAAACAGTCATATCAGAATTTTCTGGCAGGAAAAGACGAGCCATCGGGTAGATAAAGAGAGAAGGGACATTAACTAACCATCAGCAAGCTGCCTTGCAAGACTCTCCACCGCAGCCTCACTACCCGCATACAGCGAATGCCCCTGAATCCGCTTTACCCGCACACTACTGATACTACTCATCAAACCAATCTTCCTCCCTCTCTTACAAACTTGTAAACCTGCTGTGCCACAAAGAGTTGACCTCTGCAATTGATCCTAAACATATAATCGAAATCATCTTCCGTGATTTCAGAAACGTGCTTGAATCCCTCTTTGCATGCATTGCTGACGACGATTTCCAAGCGGCCGAAATGTCTCGATGGCGGTCTCGAAGAGCGAGGCTATTTCGGAAGGCTTGGAGAGGTCTGCTTGCACGGAATGGCTTTGCGGCCTAGCTTCTCGATATCTTTGACCACGGACTGTGCGGCGTCGGCGCTGTTGCTGTAATTGATGACGACGTCAGCGCCATTTGAGGCGAGCTCACGGGTGATGGCGGCATCGGTTCCTTTGCTCGGAGCATATGATTAGATATTGGGTGACAGTAGGACGCAATGGAAAATGGAGCTCACTGGAATCCGGTGACAATTGCAACTTCGCCGGCTAGGGAGTGGGGTGATTGTTCCGACATGGTTAGATACTGTTTGCATATAAATCTTGAGAGTAGAAAACGATAGAGCGGTCTTCTACAAATCCACTCGAGCCAACCTTTATCGATCAAAATGTGAACTTCGAGGTATGCCATAGCGATATCTAGTTTCATTTATTTGTTACATCATGTATACGAACATCCTGAACATGACACGTTTTCGACCTGACGTCGCAAACAGGCACGACTTCGTGACGAGCAAAGCGTTTGATCAAATGAATCATGAAGACGCATTTCCGAAGATGACCACCGTGGGAGCTTCAGGCGCGGGTTCCAGAACCGGCTTCAGATTTGGCTACCATTGTTCTGCCTGGTTTGCCATGTTTTCGAGCTGACTCTGAAAATGCACTCATCCCAAGTATGTCAGACGCTGAACACTATCTGGAAAGCCATCGACTGAAAGCCGGACATTGTTTATGGAGGTCTCTAGGAATCTTTACGAAATTTTAGGGGTGATGTAAGAGTAGGGGCTTTCTTAGCGGCCGGTAGCGTGCTAAGTAATAGCATCGCTCTTTCCAAAGATCCCCATGTGATCTCATCAGATCTTCCATATATTTCTAAAACCTCACTAGAGAATCAATGGTTGAGCTAGGAGACCATTGCATGGTGAGGACGCCAGCACTCACCATTGTGTACTGACCATCGAGTACCTTGTGTCATTCACCTAAATTGAGCTGATCTCTTGCAAGCAGAGCACCAACTTCGGCTTTTTGTAACGCAAGTCAGGTTATGCGCCTTTTTTAGATCGCCCGGCAAAGCGTTTTGGTACATGAGCTTGAACTTACAAAGCATGGGAGGTGGTCTCGAAATTCGACTCGAAAGCGTAAGTCCGGTTGCGATGGTACAGTGTTATGTTTATTCTAATTTTTATCTTGTTGTTGAATGCTTCATCAAACTGGCTCGTCTATCGGATATGGTCTTCCAGCTGCCGGATTGGTCACGATACATGCCGCAAATTGGGTGTTCCAGTTTCTATTAGCTATCACAATAGTGGATTGATTCGCTCCTGAGGAGCTGTGGGAATAGCTATTTGTCAGAGTTAGGCAGGTCATAGGAGGTTGACATGAATGAATTGAACATCATACCCAAATTATCGATGTAGTGTAAAATTCCCTTAGTCCAGCCAGTCGGCAGACACACCATCAATTTCTTCTTGAGGTCAACGTCTGGCTCACCATATCACATCTCGCACTATGCCCAATACTGTGCGTGAACTTCTGACTTCTCCCTCCCCCATGCAGCGCACCATGCAACCCATCACCTGTCAGCACTGCATGCCACGTCCACCTCTGATGATGGAACGGCTCCGGCGCAAGCGCGTAACAACGAATCTGAGCTTCTTTACACAAATCTCCCAGTTGGAGATCCCACGACCCATCTACGTCGGCAAGAAGGCTGAAGCCCTTCGCTGCTCCGGGATTTGTGACTGCGTAAGCATACGTGCAAACTTCGCCCGAGGTGGGATAGACAATGCGACCACTTTCTGGTGTCTCGCGCCCTGGGTCTCGGAGTTGGGAAGAATTACCTGGTGAGATGGGGGTGGTGTCGTCGATGAATATGTACTTTGAGTCTGGAAGACCGAGAAAGCCAGCGCCGCAGTGGCTGAGAGCTAGGAGATCCCTTTCTGTGCCCAGGGATTAGGCTCGTCATTGGCGTGACTAGTTTCTTAGACGACGCTTGCTACAGCAGGAGTTTGCGAGCGAATCTCAACGGCCCAGTCTGCATCGTCTTCGAGTATGATTGGTGAGCTGATGTTTAAAGACAGGATGTGCGGCAGGATACTCAAGTGACCCAAACGGGACATCAACTTTCCGTCATGGAAAGAGACGTCTTCGATGCCTGCTTCGATATTCCACTTCGGTGCGGGTGTAAACCAGTCGATTGAGTTGACTACTGTTGTGCAATTCGATTGAGAAGGTATATGGATGGTAAGGTCTGTGAGATTGGCTGCTCGCATCATACCTTCTCGTCTCCATACTGTCTCACCACCCAGAGATTTATTAGCCGATACGACCAGGATTGGTTCCAACTACCTCTATCAGCGCGAAGAGGTGATCGCTAGATTGGTTTACTGACTCCCAATGTCGATTTTGCGGCCCCAGTGAAATCAGCGACACCTTTAAAAGCGGAATGTCTACTGATACTACTCGATGGGGATGAGACTGAGTGTGAGGAGATTGATATACGATGATTGAGATTGTCACGGAAGATGTGAGGAGAAAGAGTAATAACCGTTTAGGAGAAACAGCAGAGTTGAGGAGCATGTCGTCGGCGCTAGAAGTGCCATAATGAGATGATTCTGCAGGCCTCGGTGCTTTTGAGTCCCAAGTGGCTTGGTGCTTGGAAAGGTAAGTCCAGCTCTCTGAACTTATTGGCGCCAGCCGCGTTTCAATGGTGGTTCCAGAAGGACCGTGCCAATCTAAGGGCCAAAGCTCGACAAGAGGGTGATCAAATGCTAATTCCCTTTGGTATTCTGCCTCTGCCTCCCACAGGTCGTACGTCTGGGTAACTTCCTTATGGGACAAAAAGGAGTGTCTGCCATATTGCCAACCAAAGGTCAAGGCACCATCTGTCGCTTATCAAAGCCCTTTGAACCATCTTGCCTGGTGTCAAGCAATAGACGAACATGACAATTCAAGGCGAGCCCCATCATCCCATGTGCATTGTCGGAATTGTCAGTTTTAGAGCAGGCTTTAGCTAAGCTTCTTAGCGGCGGCAGCGACCGAGAGTCCAGACTCGAACGTACTTTAAGGTATCCTTGCCTCGCGTGCCTCGTTGGACCAACGCTCTGAGTTGCTTGGCGGCAGGCGCAGCTCAGAGAAACCCTCTTAAATTCTTGTTGCTTTAGGTCTCGGATACCAATTCTGCATGTGTGATGTATCTTGCATGATGCATGAAGCTGGCCAGCCTCTGATATAGATATAAGAGGAAAGTGTAGCTTGGGTTTGCCAAATGTATACGCATGGCTTTGCGCAGCCATCACAGGGCGGGTGGCCTAACCACCACTAAAATCTCACTGACTAAAAGCTTCACCGCACTACATCACCATGCCACATACAACACCAGAATAGCTATGGTGAGACTGACTAATTTTATCACATCATTTCTACCACTGTCAGACGGCTTATAAGTAGTCGTTGGCCCAGCTCGATATCCCTCCTGCTTATCATCATTACTATGTACAATTGACCCCGCATCTAACACTCTACCATTCATCGTCATGTCTAAACGAACACTATTCACCACGGTGACAGCACTCCCACCTGGCATTACCCGCGAAACAGTCCTCGAGACTCTTCATAATCATGTCGAGATGATTGACTTAAACCCGTTGGTTATGGAGCGACATCTCATCAAAGCCCCTAAAGAAGCGACCGCAGAAGAATTCCACTGCGCGTGGTATCAAATAACAGACAAAGTCAACTACCTTCCAGGAGGCCTCTACTCCGGCACCGTGACCTTCAAAGGTTGTTTCCACGACCTACCCAATGGCCTCCAAACACACATTTACGCTCCCGCTGGACTAAACATGAAGGGTCGGTGGACGCTTGGTGGCTCTCTACCAGGGGAGCCCAGAGAAGCAGTAGAGCTTGGCGCGAACATACCAAAGACGGGTCTCTGGTTGAAAGAGGACGTGGACATGAGGTGCAACTTCGTCATGTCGAGCTTCGTCAGGGGCACCACGAAGAAAGCACATGGAACCCTGGTCAATCGCTTGGTGGAGAAGGCACACATTGTGGAGAACAGGCTGCACAACGATACGCTTGCGGAGCAAGTATCTCTGCGAAACTCATACCCGCCTCATTACCGTTCGAGCATAACATCGCCAACGCAGTATATGGCTGGACAACAGATGGCTATGCAGGGATCACCTCCCCACTCTCCCCCTCTTGGAGGTTCTTTTGGCGGCACTCCACCGAGCGTAGGTAGCCCAGGTTCTATGTACCAGGGGCCGGACCACTCCTATTTTAATCCCACCGCTTATGGTGATCCCCGAGCTGCTTATCCTGCGCCTCTGAACGTCAAATCTGGCAAGTCATACACTAATATCGATCCGAACTACCAGAAACCGACCCATTTCATGGCGGAACTTCCTTCGGATCAACGGCCTTCGCCAGCGGAGCTCGACAGCTCACAACGTCGGTCCTAAGTTGCTTGTGGGACGAAGACAACACATCGTTGTGCACGTTAATAGGCAGGGTTGCTGAGAAAAGGAAAAGACGCGAACAGTTTTTAAGGGGACATGAGGGTCAGCCGGCGGACTACATCAATGGGAATTCGTTGGCTCTTATGCACAAAGGAGCCACGGGAAGCGCAATCAGCGCAGCAAGCGGGATGCTTTACGAGGGGCACCTTAAGCTAGAAGACTGTCAGGTGTTCGTGAAGGGCTCTCGAGTCTCGAAGAGCCGCTAAAGAGACGTATATAAGTGAAGTGGGGATATAGGAGGTGGTAACAGAGGGCTTGATAGATAACAAGGTGATGGGAGGACGATGGGATATTTTGAATACCTTAGTAAGGCAATATTTGGAACAGATTTGATGTCTATCTACTCTCTGGTTGCCAGGCTTCATGAGAGATACATTCCTAGCATCAAATCTTTCTCCAATCTACAACGTCTCACCAGAGGATAGCAACTACTATCTGAACCACGGTAGCTCATGACTTGTCCTTCAAGATCTTCTTTTTGTTCGCAACGTGAAAACACCCAACTAAACTTGGATATCTAGTTCGAGCACTCGTACGAAGATCGTTACAAACCAGATGGCACCGATGAGGGAACGTAATTGGGTTCTTCGCAGCTTGCTACCGCGGACGGTGGCCAAATAGAAAATCTGCAGTCGCCTGTTAATACTTGCAGGAGTGTTCGACGCAACCACGGGATTCTGGAACATCGATGCACAGCAACCAGCGCCGCGACAGAAGATACGGGTAATACCGAATTGGTCTTTGCGCGAGCCAACAAGGTTGTAAGCACCGTGACTGTCGTCAGGCAGGACGCAGCCAAAGCTGCAGGAGCGGCCGGTGTTGCTCTAGCACCCGCATTCATCATCCTCGATATGCTTCTGGTGCTGCGGTAAGTGTTGTCATAATCTATAAATTCCGATGTTGTGTAGCTGATCTGTCGTCAGGGCCTTGCACTTGGTACAGCTGCCGTTGCAGGTCCAGTAAGCTGGATTATTGGTGGCCTTGTATCGCTTCTATTTGCATTTCTTCCTGGCCTGTTTTCGCCTTCCACAAAGATGCCCGTAGCCAACAACATGACGCAAACGATTCAGTACCAAATGTTGGGCGATACTTTCTACACGTGCGATTTTTTCTCTCCCAAGACGTTCCCAGATCATAGCCTACCGACTACCATTACAAAGGCAGTGAGAAGTATCAACAAGGGAATGTGTCCTGTCAAGCGGTCTACGGGCTCGGGACACTCTCATCAGTATTCGGCTGGGGTTATTTCGACGCTACAGCCTTCCTGATCAATTTCAACAACGGGGTATGTGAGTACTGCAGAAATGGTGGCCGCGTCTCAATTCCATAGCACTACCGGCACCACCTCTGTAGCTACTGTCGATTACCAACAACGGTAAACAGCAGAAGACGGCCAAGGGTACGATTAGTGACGATCCCATCCTATGCAACCATCCCCAGTCTGTCCTTAGCAGAGACTTTACTCTCCCAGTGATCAATCAAACAGCAGCAATGATCTATGACCGCATCATCCCCGCTCCTGGCGGGGATTTCGATATAATTAAGGCAGCAAGTAAGGCGCGGTCATTCCCAAATTACAATCTTACCATCACTGGTACGCCCGTGTCCATCGCTTGCAACTTGTTAGCGGCCGCTGCTGGTAATCCCAGTATGCGATTACTTGCAGCCAATGGATATCCAAACGCATCCAATAACTATATCTCCCCAGCGAACGACTCAACCGCGAACCAAGCTGGTGCCTACGTCGCACCACCTCCAGCTGTCCCTCTCACAATCGCCTTCCACTCCTCGTACAGTATCTGCATCTCGTCCCCGGCCAGTGCCAACTTGTGTCTCCCAAACAGAACCTACGATCAGTCTACCGGGCTAATGGGCTACACCATCACCAGAGCCAATGCCGTCACCCCCGCCCCCCCCCTTCCTTGCCCCCTTCCCACACAGGCTGCTCGCTGACTCTGCAGCAAGCAAGAAGGCCCCGAGAAGCCAAATTGAGCCCCGAAGTATTCACTACATCTCAAGACTCGTCTTCCAGCTCTTTTGCCGCCGCCATCGAAAATCTCGCTAGGGTTGTCAATCCCTCCAACCCAGCTTGATATTCTGTTTTCATTTCCAGCACTATCGTCGAACCGCTGGCGGCGTGTTTCAAATCGCAGTATCTGGGCGACGTGTCCTGTATAGGTCCTGGAGGGGGCCCTTTCGAGGGTCCTAACATCAATGCGACGTATACTCCGTAGCGTAGGTGTGTATGGTGGTGCGAATGTTTTGATCCACACACAGAGTTCCAAAGATACTGGAAGGCAGATATTAGCTGCGAGTGTTCCGGATCTAAGCACGGAGCCATATGGGACTGGAGGGAGTTTTGAAGGGAGAGTGATTGCGGCTTGGATCTACTCTGGGTAGGATAAAGGGGTGAGGCCGGGGCACATTTCTACCATCTTCAAGTTCGCAGAGAGTAGGAAGTGACTGAGAACAAATTTGATATATATTTACTCCTGAATTGGCATAGTCCATTAATTATACAACTCTGACATCCATACTTTCACTCTTCCGACATCAATTCACGCTCGTTACCCGGCGACGGAGCTTCTTAGCCTTTAAGGCCAGTGAGGCCTTGTAGATTACCAGATTTCTTTTACATACTCTCATTCCACGATGGGTGGCTCAGAAAACCTACTGAGGGTTCTGATTCGAGTCCACCTGCGTAGCACCCGGTAACGGTCTATGTGAACATGCTGTCAGCCTTCACACCTCGGCTCATAGTCGAGCTCAAGCCGAGAGATAAATCGAAGATCGAGTCAGTCCTTGCATATGGTCCGTACGACATCGAAGATTCGAGAGACGCTACTGAATATACGTAACAGGCGATCGTCTCCTCCTTGGTCTCAGCACCGGAAGCCTGCGCATCTACCGCGTCAACGAGCTCATCGACGAACCCCCCTCTCAAGATGGCCCAGAGGACCGCGCCACCTCTACCTCTAGCCCGAAGCCCGTCGATCTCATGCGAGAGCTAGACAAATTCTCCAAGTATAAGGTCGAGCAACTAGCTATCGTGAAGGAAGCCAATATCCTGCTCTCGCTCTCTGCCAACCAAGTTAACATCCACGACCTACATTCCTACCAACTACAAGAGACACTTGCGAAAGCCAAGGGAGCGAGTTACTTTGCTGTGACAAGCAATGTCGTCAAAGACGAGAGCACGGAAGTGCCGAGTATCGTGAGCCGGTTGGCGGTTGCCGTCAAGAGGAGGCTCATACTGTGGTCATGGCACGATAGCGAGCTCTCGCCTGATACTACTGAGATCACCCTTGTGACAGGAATCAAGTCATTGACATGGGCTGCTGGGACTAGGCTGATTGCTGGCCTTACTTCGAGCTATGTCATGGTGGACGTTGAGACGGAGGCTGTTACGGACATCGTAGGGCCTGGCAGTATTGGTGGAGCACCAGGACAAGACAGTGGTCGATTTGGAAGCGCTGGAGTTGCTAGTATGAGCTACTTGGGTATGAGTGCGCCGCAACCGCTTGCTACACAGCTTGGGAAAGGGGAGATGCTCCTTGCAAGAGACATCAATACGTTGTTCATCGATGCGGAAGCGACTTCTCTGGGACGGCGCCAGATACCGTGGTCTGTCGCTCCAGAGGCCGTTGGTTACTCGTATCCCTATCTGCTAGCGCTTCAAGCTGCCAAGGGTACCCTTGAGGTTAGGAATCCTGAGACTTTGAGTCTTCTACAGATGATTCCGCTACCCTCTGCGAACCAGCTTCACGTGCCGCAACCGAACGTCAGCTTAGCACATGCTGGTAAGGGCTTTCTTGTACTCAGTGACCGCTGCGTCTGGAGAATGAAGGCATTGGACTACGATTCTCAGATCGATGCTTTGGTCGAGCAAGGCAGGCTAGACGAAGCAATCAGTCTACTGGGCATGCTTGAAGATGCTCTGTTGAAGGATAAAGACGGTCGAGTGCGAGAAATCAAGATCTTAAAAGCACAGCGCCTCTTTGATCAAAAAAGATTTAGAGATTCGATCGACCTCTTTACAGAAGTGTCAGCACCTCCAAGCAGAGTCATTGCCATGTACCCACCCTTTATTGCTGGTGTTGCATCAGCATCCTCCCCCAAGCATCGAAAAGGACGGTCAGAGCAAGGTGCGGACGGCTCATTTGATGACAATCCTGCCCCCGAAGAGGACTCGTCCAAGAAAGTGTCCAAAGAAAGCAGTACTGCTGATGCAGGCAAAAAGTCAGCTCCGGAAACGCAACTCGAGGGCAAAGAGCTCAGAGCTGCCACCGAGGAGCTGCGAGGTTACCTTGTGTCGGCGAGAACCAAGTTCAAGAAAGTCCTTGATGCTGACGGACAGATCAAGACTGATGTGCTGAACAACCTGCCTCAAGCCGAGATCGCAGAGGTGGCGTCTTTACTCGGCAAAAAAACCATCGATGCTATTGAGGACCAAGAGCAGCTGCTCGAAACTGCCAAAATGGTAGATACGACACTGTTTCGAGCGTACATGTTCGTCAGCCCATCATTCGCGGGTCCGTTGTTTCGCATAGACAACTTCTGTGATCCTGATGTTGTCAATGAGAAGCTCGTTGAAGCTGGTCGGTACAACGATTTAGTCGACTTCTTCTACGGCAAGAAGCTTCACCGTCAAGCTCTGGACATTTTGAAGAGATTTGGAGATGTAGATGAAAAAGGCGAGGAGGCTCCTCAGCTCTTCGGTCCCGAAAGGACTGTGCAATATCTACAGAACCTGCCCCCGGAGATGATTAAGCTTATACTGCAATTCGCCGAGTGGCCCCTAAAGCGCAATCCTGAACTTGCCATGGAGGTATTCATGGCGGACAGTGAAAATGCAGAAACTTTACCTCGAGGACAGGTGCTTCGTTTCTTACAAGACGTCGACCAGAAGCTCGCTGTAAAATATCTTGAACATATCATCCAAGAGCTGAATGATACAACGCCGGACTTCCACCAGAGACTGTTCAACATTTATATCGACCAATTAAAATCGGATACGTTTGAGAGGGATGATGAACGGTCAAGATGGAAAGAACACACCCTTGAATTCTTGAAGACGAGTAGATACTACCAGGCAGACGAGGCTTTTGGTCAGCTCGATAAGGCCAACCCGAATCTATACGAAGCACGGGCAATCGTACTCAGCATTATGGGGCAGCACAAACAGGCATTGGATATCTATGTCTTCCAGCTAAAAGACCCAGATAAAGCTGAGGAGTACTGTAATCAGATCTATCTTACCGATAGCCCTCCATCTACAACTCCAGTGCAATCAAGCAGATCACCCACTGCTGACCCAGAAGATGCGCCTCCATCAATCTATCACACTCTCCTCTCCCTTTATCTTTCCCCTCCACCACCACACAAGCCCCAATGGGGTCCAGCCCTCAACGTTCTCGCCAAACATGGTGCTCGGATGCCCGCGTCCTCCACGCTGAATCTGATCCCTGAGGTTCTTCCCATCAGAGACCTCGAGTCTTATTTCCGTGGCCGAATCCGCTCGGCAAACACAGTGGTCAATGAAGGCAAGATCGTAGCTGGTATGCGGAGCACGCTTGCATTCAGTGAGGATGCAAAGGTTAGACTGGGCGATGGTATGCCTGGTGGCAACAGAGGGAGGAACCGGAGAGTAGTCATTACCGAGGAGAGGGTCTGTGGGGTCTGCTACAAGAGGTTTGGTGGGAGTGCCATCAAGGTCATGCCTGAGTATGCTCGCCCTTCTCCTATTCTACGGGTAATGGCGTAGCTGATTGATATCTTTGCAGCAATACTGTGATCCATTACGGCTGCTCGACGAGATGATCGATGGTGTGCAAGATGCAGGAAAAGACACCAAGCAGGATGCAGTCTGCCGTTCGCTTTTGAATTTCGATGCACGAGCGCAGATATCCAGCGCGGTTTTTGGAATTTATACAGCATTTCAAATCTTGGGACCGGGCCCCGGTATCCATGGACCGGCTGTCTTAGCCTTTATCCTCCGCACTCTCTTCCCCGTAGTTCTCTTCCTCTTTCTTGTCATCAGCCTTCATACCTGCGCTGGCAGCCAATGCCTTGTCCTCTTCCATCTTCGTAGTCAAGAAGCCATTCACATCCTCTTGCAGCTGGACAACCGACTTCCGTAGAGCTGAGAGATAGGCCGTCTTGTCTTTCGTAGAATTGGTCGAAGCGGAAGGTAAAGCGTGGGCGAAGGTTTTGGAGCTGTTTGGACTGGAATACACGGCTTTCAAGTCTGAGCTTGAAGCCTGCTCGATCGGCGCTGGAGCCATGACGAGAGGCTGCGTTTGGTAATTCGGCCTTACAGTGTAAGAAGTAGACGCCGAAGGGTTGAAATCGTAGTTCTATGACCGAGGCTGCTAGCGAGGCAATTGGCGATGATGAGGATGGCCCCCAGTTGCCGCTGAGCCTCCACCTGTGGATCTGCTTTTCACCTCCACGTCGCTCTGAGCACAGGTACAAGGGCGATCACAACCTGGAGATGTTTTCAGCAAGGTCAAAGTCTTTATCGGTATGGCTCGAAGCTGGCTGAAGAGCTTGTGTAACTTCCTTCAACACCAGTCTCGGCATCGGCACACTCTCTTGTCAAGATGAATTCCTCAAACTACCGCCGCCCAGGCGCATTCTCTCCTCAACGTCCTTCTTCACCAGGCCTCTTCCAGGCGCACACTCATGCCTCATCTCGCCCTCAAAGCACTGATCCATCAGATCTGAGTGACTCATCAAGCTCCAGCCAAGTGACAGCCCAATCTCGCGACAACCGCTCACCCCAACTACAGCAATCCTCACAATTCGCCAGACCCTTTCTGGGCACCGATGCCAGTTCGAACTCAGTCAATAACTTCTCGCGACCGTCGCCGACGCGTCAATCCTCCGGCGAGCTTCCGATGAGAGCTGCACCCCAAGCTCAAGGGCACCGGCGGCAGCATTCGCAGGGTTTCTTTGAACCTTCTCTACCTACAGCTACACTCTCAGAGCAGTCAGAGATGGCCAATCGTACGGCCTCACAAATCGCTGCTGTAGCGGCTATGCAGCATCAGAGTTCACAGCAGCATCAGAGACAGCGGTCGATCACGCTACCAAGCCCACAAAACGACAGTCCGCCAGGCACGCTCACTGGCCGCCGGAAACCACCCCCTATCCAGACCTTCTCCTCAGATACCAGTATACGGAAGGCTACTGGGCCCCAGCCACCAGGGGGGAAGCAATACTACAATGACGCTATTGGGGGGCATTCAGCAGCAGCAACTACGGCCGCAAATGCTGCGTTCCCACAAAGTGCTCGCTTGTCGCCTGGGCTTAAGAATATTGACATACCAGAGAAGGAGCATAAATTGAAGACGGAGAAGTCTAAAATGAAGCTGTTCTCCAAGCCCAAAGCGTCAAGCAAAGAAGTGGAGAAGCCGCTGCCTTCGCCGAACAAGGTCGGGCCTTCCAGACCAAGCGGCCTGAAGAACATGGTCAACCCGTCTGTGACGAGCTTTGCGGACTCAATAACCTCCAGTGCTTCGTCTCTATACTCAACAAACAACGCATCGACGTCTACCCTGGTACCGTTGGATCGCCAGACGACTACTGACAAGGAGAAGGCGCACAAGCACCACTTTCTGTCACGGCAGAAAAACAAACTCAAGGATAAAATTGCTGATGATCACATATTGCCCCTCTCCTCAGCATCCAGCAACTCTAGACCCCTTGATCCTAGCGCGCCCTCTTCACTCTACAACTTTGGGCCTGCACCCGGGAGCCCAGCGTCATCATCTTTTACTGGTCTAGATCTACGGCATGGAGGTCGCGGATTGCGGGAGAAGAAGAAAGAAGAGAAAGCTCTACCAGGATACGCTCCGCCGTTCGCTCCCAAGAAAGCTGACATTGATAGGGTGGATTGGGCGACGGGCGGCGCGTTGAGTGGAGCGATACCTACAAGTGCTCATGGAGACGTTGCGCCGAACCCAGCGGCTCTGCAAGGCTTTGGATTGAATAACATGAAACCAGAAGATATATGGGACTACTTGAGAGCCAAGCTGCTTATGATCTTCGAAGGGGAAGAGCTGCGCATACCAGTCGAGGATCTCAACCGCCTTGTTACCATCCACATCCAGCGCTGCATCGTGAAGCGCATTCCTACCATCATAACCGAAGACCTTCGCGACCTCCTCCAAACAGGCTTTACATCCCTCGACCAAACCCTCCGCGGCGTACCAGACCACCGCCTAGTGCCTCATCTAGTAGAGATGTGGCACTTCGTCTTCGGCACAGTCCTCCCATACATGCAAGCCGTCTTTCTCCCTCTTGATCTCGAATTCAAAGGCCATGGCACCATTATGTCTCCCCAAGAAGCCCGTGAGTTTTGGGGTGCGAACCCCGACTCCACTGAGCACGCTTTTGGTAACGAGTTCGACGTGCGGCGGATTGTTCTCCTCTCCTACCGCGATAACGTCATTCTTACGCACTACGAAGCGCTCAAAGCCATCTTTTCCCGCCTTAGCCTCGATAGCATCAATGTGGGTGTGTCGCCCGTCGTCGACACATTCGACGGCGTCGCAGGCGCGCCACGCCCTAGTACAGCAGCCTCTCTCGACCCAGGCTTCTCAAGCTTCAACTCGCAAGGCTCCACTCTTCTCGGCGACGGTGGCCGCAGTCGTGGGAATTCGAATCTCTCTGCCCCCGAGCTCCCGTCCTTCGGCTCCCCGGCATCTACTCCACGAAATCTTCGCACTCAAGGCCCACCTGATAGCAGCCAAGTGACCGAGACGGTAGGCAGAGTGTTACAATGCGTGAGCGTCTTGGCTTCAGTGCAGAGCGGGGACGATGCGCAACGGAAGATGGAAGATTTGAGCAAGAGCTTGAAGTTGAATTGGCTGGGTAGGGGGCGGACGGGGAGGAACCGGCGAGGATTCATTGGGGGAAGGGTAAAGGTGCCCCCACGGCAGCCGCCCGATGATGATGGGAGGGCAGAGAGCAGGTTGTAAGACAAAGCGAGATCTGTGGGATAGCATGGCATGGTGCATATGGATAGGATCTGGCATGTTGGTGGCCCACGGTGTTACGTACGATACCCATGTCATATACGCAAATCATTCCAGACGTTAACGAAACCTGTATCTTTGGGTTCGCGCTTTTGCGGCCGTAGGTGTTTTCTGGCATCTAAAACTCAATATTTCCAATATTCCATGGGATGTTGGGATTTTGACACTGTCAAAGGGATGGATGGATGGGAATGTATAAACCCGTCCGTCACAGGAACTATTTGTCAATACAAACAAAACCCACGTCTGTATTTCGACACAGCATCTAATACCCATCCTCTGTGTACCTGACCTAGAATAAGTAAGGTGCATGGACGAAGATAGATACGGGCAAGGCATACTTCCGTCTGTGTATGGCTTGGTGTCAGAATATGTTGCAGTATTCTCCTGTGCACAAAATACCCTCGCACTTCGAGGCAAAATCGGTATCATGACGTTCATCTAATCGCCAAAGTTACAGAAACGCAGCGTATCTATCTCTTGGTGAGAGGAGAGAACATTTGCCGCTGAGGAAGTTGTGGCGGTGTGAATTTAAATCGCTCTAACCCTCGATCGCGGCTGTTACATATTCCTCCACAGAAAGATATTACATATATATCTCATGAGTAAGTGTTCTATCTACAAAAACCAATCATCATCGTCATTACCACATCTCTCATCCCGCCATCTCAGCCCTCACCCGCTCCCCCTGCACCTCCTGCCCGCTCAACGCCTCCATCTCCAGCCTCGAATCCCGCCCATCCAACTCCCACGCCTGTGGCCCATCTAGCTCTGCGAACTTACGTTGGTCATTAGGTAATTCCGATTTAAAATTCCCATACGCGCCCTCATCGACCGGTTTCGAAGGTGTTTCATACGCTCCTCTCGCCATCGCAGGAGATAGAATATGAGAGCAGTAATGAGGGCGAGTGCGACGAGTCCGCCGACTACCCCACCAGCAAAAGCACCCTTGTTGGATTTGCCGCCATTCGCGCCGGATTGAGCAGCTGAGGTGGTCGTCGAAGAAGTAGTCGTAGCATTGGTCTCGTTAGGGAAAGGTGCGACATGCGTCACATCCACCAAATTGAGCACATTCTGATCCAAGTTCTGCACGTACGCCTTATTCGAATCTTGATAAAATCTCTTGACCGGCGCACTCCACTCATAGTTTGGTTTATTGCCGTATACTGACTCGCCCAGGTAAGACTGCTCATGTCAAAGACGCCCAAGCCCTGCGCAAACGGGTCAGCGGTGGTGTTGAAGTTGGATTCGATGAGGGCTGTGAAATTGGCATTAGTGGTGATCTTCGGATTGGCGTCGATTCCGCCGACGGTGAGGATTTGGGAGCCGCCGACGGAATGGCATGTGTGTGCGAAGCGGCCACTTTTGGGGCTGTGTTGGACTTGGATCCAGTGGAAAGCGGGCAAGCTTAGGATGTGGATGGTGTCGTCTTGGATGCCGTAGTTGTTCCCATCCCAGCCTGCGTACATGAAGATTTCAAAGGTGCCGTTTGTGGAATTGACGCCTGCGGTGCAGAGTTCGACGCGACTGCTGGGGGCGGTTCCCGTCGTCTTTTGCTTGTACCATTCTTGCGCTGCTGCGTCGTAGACGTGCACTGTGCCGAGGAAGTTGCTGGAAGAGCGAGTCCAGCCATCCATGGCTACGTAAATGCCCTGGGGACAGAACCATGGTACGTATTGCAAAGAAACTTTGTTGATGCCGCTGAGGTCCGAAGAAGTGGTGGAAGACGTGCTATGGTTAGTGAAATTTCGCAGTGTCATGTCAAATTCCACCATTCCTAGAACCCCAGACTCCGCTCTGATCTGCCACGCCCCCAAGCACATATGCGCTGTTATCGTCGTAGCTTTGCATACCGCCACTTGTGCAGACTAGATTGCTCCATGCGGAGGCGTTCTTGGCGTCGACGACTTCGGTCCAGGTGCCGCTGCCGGCGTTGTCGGGTTTGAGAGCCCAGAGGGACAGGTCGGGCAAGTTGGATCCGTGTTGGTTGGTAGCTGCTCGCCGGTGTAACCGGCGTAGAGGACATCTTCTGAGGCGTGGTACCAGAGTGATGGGACGTTTAGGTTCGGGACGCCGCTGGGTTTGGGAATCGAGTTGAAGGCTACTGCGGAGTTTGTCCAGTCTTTGGACAGGTCGAGTGAGAGAGTCGTTGATGCTGGGTTGTTCGATTAGTATACGTCTGGATTAAAGGGTTCTAGTCGAGTATACCGTAGTCATAATTTGTTTCGCCATCTTGTGTGAATGAAAAAGTTCCTCCATCTATGTATAAAAATTTGCATGCAACAGCAGCTATACACCCAAGCAGCCCATATCTCTCCACAGCGAAGATGAGTAAAACTCCACGCAAAAGCATGATATGCTCGCCGAAGAAATTGTGAAGACGGTACGTTTGCGGCGAGCGGGTGTGTGTCGATGTTTCTCCCAAAAAGCCCAATATCAAAGGCATAGTCCCGTAAAGCTCTTCTGTGCGCTGTTGTTGAAAAGCAAAGAACAGCGAGCGTAAGGTCTACATAGTGGTAGAAACGCATGTTGAGATGCTTTCACAGCATACGATTTACACAATATAAAGATAAGAGAAGAACAGAAGCTCATTTCGACTCTTTTATAATTGATTGAAGATTCGATATTGGTGACTGTTGAGAGGAATCGAGATAAAATCTCTCTAGAGGAAGGAATCAACGCTCAAGACGAAGTCGGAGTGGCGCAATCTTGGGTCTTTGAATTGATTTCAATGACCTGTTTCCAGCTCAATTCGACGATATCTTGTGCCTTTGTCCATTGCACTGGCATCCAAAACTGCTGATTATTCTGACACCAGGCCTGAGGCGTGGATCCTCAATTATAATGGCTCAAAGTGAGATTGTCAGAGTTCGAGATCCTTCTATAGGTTGATGCTTCAACAAGTTGCGCTACCGAACGGATCGATCATTACGCCGAGCACATCAGCGTCAGGCGTTCCCATATCGAGGGCTGTAGAAATAAGCATAATGATGTTCTGGTGCAAGTCTAGCTGCTCACCCATAAAATGTAGGTACGGCATTAAATCTATTGTATGAGACTCGCGGCGCAGGGACAGGTGTTTGAGCAGGTACTGCAGCACTGGCACTCGAATTTGTCGTACTCGATTCCAGAAAGTTTTCGCCTTGTCCTTCGACGTCTTCCTCTTCCGGTGCAGGTTGAGCGCGCCAAATCAATGTCACGACATAATAGTCGAGACTATCTTCCGATGCCAGCTCTTCGGCTTCGAACTTCTCCTTGGGCGTCAACCTTAAAGACCTGAAGCTGGCAGAGCTCCCTTGTCGTAGCTGCAATCCCGCTTGGACGGCTGGAGCGTGTACGCCTTTGAAGTGCTTAGAGCCAGTCCACGTACTCTTCTCTGTGGCATCTTGGTCCATGGCGAGGACATTGCCATCGCTGAGTGGAAACCTCCAGAAAGGCGCTCTCTTAACATTGGCGTCGAGGTCTGCACGTTTGGCCTCGATAGTCTCCAATTCCAGCTCCAGCTCTTCAAGACCGTTCAAGTTGGTGAATCTCTGACCCCAGCTCCCCCTTTCGAAGGGCTCTTTCTCCCTCACCCAATCCCCAGGCCTTGCCCTGCCCTTTCTTTTCGGATCAAGCGCCAATGGGCTGTTCTCCCCTAGCAAATTATACCACCAGTCTGTATGCCGGATGGTAATCCTCAATCTCTTTGGAAATCCATCCGGCCAGCTTTTACTGAAGTCGAGCCACTGGTCTTTCCAGTCTTCGAGCCAGAATTGCTGCACAAAGAGGTGCACGTATTGCAGCGCACACTTTTGGGAGGTCTTGAGCCGGTTGTTTAATAGGTATGGTGTAGCATAGGGTGGTATGCGACTACGCTCCACACCCCAGACAATGTGCTCATTAAGCTGTAGAGGGAGTAGATCTGTCTCGAGGTAGACGCGGCGAGATGTACGGAGGAGGTTCGTCGCTATTGCGCGTGCATGTGTGTAGCCGGGCCGGTACCAGAAGCTATGTTGGGAGTATTGTCTGGCTGGATCAGGGTAGCCGATGAGAGCGTACTGGAATATCTGCGTCCGGATTTCGGCGGGAATGATGGTAAACAATGGGGAGTTGATTTGAGGATTAATGTAGGGGTGACTCGTGATTTTGACAATTGCAGTGGGCTTGGTTGCGTGCTTGTTTAGACGTTTTTGACGAATAGCATTAAGAGGACCCATACTTGATGTACTGCGGTAGATGGGAGAGTCTGGGTGCTTGAGTATCTGTGTGGCTTAGCTAGAGAGACCTAAAATTATCGGTATCTGTGACTGTGTTCAAACTGCATTGCTTGTCTTTGTAAGTGACAGCAGGTCAATATATGACATATCTTGAAGATCTGGCTACGGCGGGCTCTAGACCCTTGGCCGGATAGGGTAATCCGGATGACGAGGTATTGCCGAATGCGTACTAGTCTTACAACTTTGGTGCGGTCTGTTGTCCAATCGCTTTCGAGGCCATAAAAGTGCGTCTCCCTTCTCCTATACGAACCCATTGGTGCCTTGGGATGTTGAAAATTCTCGATGGAATTGATGTTGACTAAGTAGACAGCAATCCGCAGAATTGCAAGTTGATATCCTTTTGATTTCAGGGAGTATTCATGGCGTAGAAAACATTGCGGATCTGTTCTACCAGAGCCTTGGTTGGTGCCAATATTCTGAAATCTGGCGGAAGACCATGGGCAAAAGGAATAAATCGCTCAACAGCAATGACTCCCATGTATTCACCATCTGGTCCGAACGCTTCCCTCAGGTCAAGGGTCAGATGTTGTAGGTTCAGCACGGCAAGACGGTCAAATTTGTCCTGCCAGGTTCGCAAGGCCGTCGATATGAAGTATTCGCGTTCATTTTGATACTCTTGTACAGCAAGTCTGTCTTCCAACCCCAGCGGAGCATCATTTTCTGTTTTTGTATCTTCGTGCCATGCCGTGGAGCTGGGTACGTCCTCCTTGCTAAGGCAGATGTGGACTGATTTTATCCCTAGAGCAAGACGGTTGGGGACCTGTAGAGAGAACTCTTTGATTCTGGCATCGTAAGGTCTCTGTGTCATGAACCTCATGGTTTTGTCAACGGGACCCGGTCCAATAATCCACGTGTTTTGGCACCAATAAATGTCCGAGTACTTCTGATATAATCTTCTATCCAAAGCCAGGAAATTGTTCATGATCGCAGGATCTTGGTAAGGGAAGACTCTCTTGGGACCGAAAGCTTCTTCAAACATTTTGTCTGTGACCATTCGAAACAGCTCTGGTGGAAGATCGTGAACCCTTCTCTGGAAAGGACTCAATGCCGACTCTGGGACTTCCGTAGACAAGTGTGCTCTGGTTGGTGTAATAAGTCCAGACACGTCACTCAAATCCAAGGTCAAAGCACAGACTATGCCTTCCGATGTCGAAGAACGTGACAGGGATTGAGGGTTCGTCAAAATATACAGGCGGTCGATCACTACGCGAGACTCTGCGAGCCAAGCATCCTGCATCTTGACCTTGATCCGAAAGAGCCAGTCCTGGTCAAAGAGACGTATCAGGCGCAGAGCCTCACTTTTTTGGACGTAGTTCAAGAAATTGAGCGATGAAGCGTCGTCGGACGAAGCTGCAAGAGCAATGCTTCCATCGCTGGTGATTGCTGGTGGCCCTACATCATTTGAGGGCTTTGAGTCAACGCAGCACGTTATTTCGGGGTGGTCGTCTTTTCAAGCTGCATTAGCACCGGCATTCGTAACGCTCTTCGGTACCCGACTTACTCGGAGCGGCATGATGAGCGTCTACTATCACTCTAGCGATAGATTCCTCTTCAAACCGATTTGCACCGAGTTCGCGATCCAGCTCAGATAAACACAGTAGATGGCTGTAGATCGAAAGTACTGTCAGCCAGTCGTGACCAATTTGCACATGGGGTGTATCCACGTACACGGGCGTCTGCACGTACACGGGCGTCTGCACGTACACGGGCGTCTGCACGTACACGGGCGTCCACAAAGACTTGAGGCTCTCGACGAGTGTCGACACTCCGGGAAACATATCGTGAATGTCTTGGCCTTGAGGCTCTTGCTTACAGGGTCCACCGTAAGGTATTGCTACCTGATTGTCTTCCGTATAATTCAAACCTTCCCGTCATCAAGAGCCTTCTGGATGTCTAATTATATATGCGACACATGGGTGAACACTCTTGCGCGATCGAATTGATCCCGGCGATCTTCCAGCAGCATCGAGACAAATTACAAAGCGACTTCTGCCACCCACGCAAACATGCATGGAAAGGCTTATCCGATATGCAGCAAGGATCTCTGAAGATTTCGCACATGACACAGAAGCCTAGACCAATAGAGAAGGGAGCTGACAACTAATTCGGAGGAACGCGAAAGCCGTGCATGACTATGTACCAGGTACAAAAGAGGGCGGTTTATTCAATATTTTCATGTTCGCTGTCAGAAAAAAGGGTGAGACGACGTGAAAATAGGGATCAGTAGCTCGAAGCTAGTGCTACAATGATATTTAACATTACGAGGTCAACTTTAAAAGTATTGGGAATGGCCACCGTGTCGATTATGGAACATTAAGATATCGCGCAGTTTCCTCCTTTAAGATAGTAATAATAGCGTTATTAAGCTAAGGCTTAAATAATCGAGATTATGATTCGTAACGAGTACTTCCTGAATTTTGTCTATTTAGAATATTTAATAATTATTTACCGTTATTAATAGAGGTCTTAGGAAGGCTGAAATCCGAATATATCTACTTACGGGATAAACCAGTTTTGGTGGTACGGTGGCCGGCTTGGCCACGTTAGCCATTCCCAATACTTTAAAAGTTGACCTCGTATGCATGCAGACCCTTTGGTCAGGAAACAGTTTTAGTTATATCCCGCAAAATTGCCGGCTGCAGCCGTGGTCTGGGGATTCAGGGACGCACGTATCCGGTTGTTTTAATAGCTTATCATGCAGATAGCCTCGATGAAGCGCATGTAGACGTTCCAATGATTTCCCAGTAAGCAGATGATAGAAACGTTGATTTGAGGCTCTGATGTCGCTATAACACACGGCCCCTGGTATCAACACTCACGCTAGTCTCTATCGGCTAAGAATTTTCCAGCTAAAGGGGAGAATGTTGGGTCTGACAAACCCTATGGGACATATGCTATCATGATATGGGACTCTGGACCAGATGTGCTATCGAGATAACAGTCTGGACCCCGCTTAGTAAGTCATATATTCGCCCAGGCGAATACTCCATACATCTCCTCCAAATGCTCGACCGGAGCCAGTATCTCGAAGTTCACTGGAGTGCCGTAAGGGAATGGAGCCGAGTCGGCCAGGGATTGTGCCATCCGAACTCCCATATGCTCTCCCTCTGGTCCTAGAGTATCCCTCATATCAAGGGTGAGGTGACTAAGGTTCACCGCTGCTATGTCATAATAGTGGTGAAGAATCTAGCACAAGACCTCCTCATGGCTGCCAGCACGGGTTTGCATAAGACACGTAAGCTCTGAAGGTAATAGCGCTTTTGCGACAGATCTGATGAATTGCGGAACCTGGACCTGTACGCCAAAACCGCATCAATCGTCCTCGTAATGTCGATGGGAAACGCTTCTGGCGACTAATCAAGCCCTCACGCTGTTCCGAGATCACATGCTTGAGTTTGACGATCTTGCAAATGTCCAGGTGCTTTCGGAATTGGATATTCGAGACGGCGACGAAGTAGTGTCTCTAGTATTGTGATCCTCTCGCCGCAAGCAGCTTAAGATATCGTTGAAGGCTGCTCTATCTAGGTAAAGAGACGGAAGAAAGCCTCTCAAATAGCCTTGCGCGAAATCTGTAATCGCGTTTAGCCCATAGTGCATCGATGTGAGTATGTCTAATGTGTGCAAGCAAACAGTGAGACGAGGGACTCGTACTGGAGATCTATAACAATGGTAGTGATCAGCAACGGAATTTGGCCTATGTTGAGAAGAGTACTACCCTTCTCTCATGGTCGAGCGTCACAAGGGATACTTTAGACTTGGGTCAGTTAATTGGAGACTATCCAAATTGGAATTTAGTTCCGTTTGTCAGTCCAGGAATATGGAGAGGGTTAGATTCTAGCCATAATATTCAAGGACTATTTTACGTACTGAAAAGTCATGAAAACTTATGTTGAAGGACGCGTTGCAAAAATCGAGAGAAAGGTCACTCAATTGAAAGTTACGTCATGATCAAAATACTTATCGAGAAGGGCCCTAAAGCTACCCCGGAGGTGGCCCTGTAGATAACCCTACTGGCGCCTAAAACCACTTTCGAGGCCCGTTTAGGGGCTTCCTTGAAGGCCCGCTTGGAAGCTCGCTTGGGGGCCCCCTCGTTGACAACTATTTTGATCATGACGTGAAAGTCCAACCTTGGGCTTTCAATACCAATATCGAGTGACAGGTATTCAACCTTCATATGAAAGAGCAAGGGGCTAGCTCCGAGCCGCCACAAAGCTTGAAGTTCTCCAGATTGAATCGATGGGAGAATGGCATGGGCTAAATAAGAGTATTCTAGAGGGCTGTGAGCCGTCGTAAGCTTACGAGTATTAGGGAGCAAGGAAATACATAGAAAGAACAGCCGAGAGGCCTCAATTCAACGTCTGCCGATTATAACGGGCTAGAAAGTTGATCATTCTAAAAGGAAACAGCCGTTCGATTCTGTGAGTTGGGTTTTGTAAGAGAGAACGTCGAAAGGAAGGAGGAAGAACATCCCGTCTCTATCTACTCTAATGCCTGCAGTGATGAGTTGCTTGTGATGCCAACTTGAGCTGTCATTGTAATGAACAGGCGTTTGTGGTCTCCTGGATTTCGACCGCAATCAGTGCTATTCCTATGAGCCTAAAGGGTGGAGCTGAACATACCAATCTCCCTCACGCTACCCCCTTTCCCGTGTCTCACACATACCGAGAAGGCTGCTGTAGCTGCTGCCCACATTCGATACCATATACTAGTATCCGAACCGCCGGTGGAAAAAATTCGAAGTGCGCATTTTCCGTCGTCTAATCGTCTCGACTCAGCTAAGACGTGATTTCATGAGCAACGATTTCTTACTGGACTCGACTTGCTGCGGCAAGTGGACCTTTGCAGCTGGATCGGTTTGAGGACCGAAGATCTCTGTGTCTGTGTCGGCAGGCATGTCTCCCAGGACATCTCTACATGATCTCCAGCTGTCAAATGTGCCTCTGCATTGTACTTTAGGTTCATACGCGCCAACGATAACGGCCAGATTATCGTCGCCCCCTACTCAATTTCAGTCTTTCATTCAAGACTAGAAAAACGCCTACTGCGCAATGTCGTCGTGATAGTGCATGTTATGTCTCAATGAGCCCTCAGAGACTTACCTATCATGGTTACCAGTCCACCTGTCGATGTCGAACCAGCAACACACTGAAGAATGAGTGCATGAGCAGCACTCTTTATCTGATTCAAGCTCGCTGTAGCAGTCGAATGATGTTTTCTCAAGACCGTTTGGATAAAACATTCGGCCTTGTCTATCGCCTCGGTCAGTGACTGCTCTATAAACAAGGACTGGACACTGCCATCTCGCTCGAAATGTAACACCTACCGCCCATTAGTCTGTATGGGAGCGGGAAGGCGGATTGCTCCATCCCAGTGTGACGTTGAGCGAAAGTCCGCTGTGTTGAATCAACGGTAATGTAGCTTTCCGCATCCTGACAGTCGCCGATGTTTAGATTATAACCAAAATAATCTCCATCACATTCGACATGAAACCTATTTTCAGTGGAGGGACCCGACGATGAATTCGATTGATTCGAGGGATAGAATTCAGGAAGGTTTGATAATGAGGAAAGCTGCAATGCTTGATCGACAACCTCAGATAAAGCCTTTGTGAATGCAATAAACGAAAATGTCAAGGCGAAAAGCTTCAATTGAATTTTGAACATGACTATGATATGGCTATGGTGAAGTGCAGTGCTCGTCTGAATATTGTGAAAGGCAACAGAGAAGGAATACCCAGGGACTTGGGGAGCAGAGACAGGCGCCATTAATTAGCCGACCACTTGCGTTCGAAGATTTTCGATTCAAGCGACTGGAACAGATTCAGACGCACGAAAGGGATATTGAATTTGACGCGCAAGTTATCCACTCATGTCTATCAAGAAATTGTCTACATCAGATATTGCAAGCGTATTCAATTGCACTTAGGATTCGAAAACACATCTCTTTCCTGGCCCTAGCTCTAGTGTTGCAACTGCAGACCAGAATGGCCTACTAGCTGCCCCTGTTCCTCCAAGCGGACCAACGAAACACGTTGGATCTTTGGTTGTAATCTTCGGGCCTCTCTGTTTTCGGTTCAAGCAAAGTTGGCCACTCATAGATGTCTCTATCTCAAATACTCAAAATCTTCTAGCTCTCAGTATCTCACGGATCTCATCTTCGATGGCCTGTGTGGGAGCCAAGATTTGAAGATTTGACGGCCAGAATTGGTGCATCCTGGCTAATTTTAATGCTAGCTTTACCCCGAGGTATTCGCCGTCCGGCCTCCATGTCTGGCTTAAGTCGAGAGATAGAGAGTCCAGATCGAGGGAAGTTAGTTCTCCGAACTTCCTCACCCAAATTCTCAACAATATTACCTCAGTCTCCCTCTCGATACCCCATATGGCTCTGATTTTGTAGTTTTGAGATGGAGGTCCATATTCTTCCTCCACGAACCAAGATCCAAGTAGATTAATTGGAACATCGTTAAAGACGAATTGAATGTCGACTTTTCTGATTGCGTGGCGTCCAACGGTTGGTATACGAGAGTCCGTATGCAGGAAACTAAGCGGGCTGTGGCAATCCCCTCTGCCTATGACCCAGGTGTTCTCAGAGCGGAAGACCTGCCACTACTTTTCATACAGCTGGTGATTCAGAGCTTCGAATATATGAAGATTCAAAGGCTCAGACTGTGGGTGAATCTTCTTTGGACCAAAGACCATGCGAAAGAGCGTGTCCCGAATCTCAAGTTGTAGTTCCACAGGCAGGTCAAGTACATGCCTTCGTAGCACAATGTCTGATGTAGTAATGGTTAAGTGTCCGGAGACAGGGGCCACGCTGTCCTCGGGGATCGCAGCGTCAGGGCCTTTAGCATCTACAGCATGTGTGTTGTGGACTTGAGCCGCCTCATAACCACTACCATTCTCTTCTCGACGGGTTTCCCGATCCTCCAATCTCTCGTAAAACTGTCCCGATTGCAGAGAGCGCCAAATGACCCTTCGCATTTGTACGAGATAGTGTCCGTAGGACCTGGGCTTTTCACGGTAAGCAGTGCGTCCGGCTTTGAATTTCAATGGGAGCCGTGTGCTAAAGTAGGTAAGTGAGAGTGTAGGATTCATTGGAAGGTGCAACAGAGAACTTAGGACTCTATTGCCCGAAAGTGTCTAGATCGCCTCAAAGAATGAGTCAGCAGCTTTTGGCAGTAGTGTTACATTACCTGCTGGCGCTATACCCTGGTCTTATTCGACATCCTATGTCTACTTCTTCCGTCTATAAAAGCTTAGGCAGCTTCGAGAGCTTTGGCCAAGCCGGTGTAACGCGGCCTTTATCCTCCAGACCGAGTACTCATTTGAACAGCCCAATGTACAAGTTAGGGTATACGACGAATGTGGCGATTCGGCCGTAGAGACCGCGAGTCTGGCCATACTATGCCCTTTGACCATATATACTATGATCGCAGACAAGGCTATGTGTAAACGGTACAAGGCCTCCCTCTTTAGCTACCATTTATTTGAACGACTCGCGTCTGAGTAGGGCCAGTAATGCTCTTTTTGATTCGCAGGTGTAGCTAAAGCTTGGGAATTGCCCAAAAGGCGATGATATCGAGAGATTCGAAAATTAAATAGACGTTGAAGCATACTCTTCTCGGCAAGATCTAATGCTCAAATTCGAGCACTCATGCGTAGACCAGCTGTACCACTCGCTGTTATCGGAAAGGAATGGATATGCTGGTTGGGACTCTTAAGGAGATTAGAGATTCACTGACTGACATTCAAGACATCTATTATGCCTTCATGTTGTACATGGAAACGTTTACTTTTTTCCTGATCAGGATCTATCCTACTCAAGCCACAGTTTGAGCGTGCTGAGTCGGCTACTTGCTTCCAGCCACGCGCGTTGAACGCCGCCCTTCCTCAACATCAGCAAACGCTTGGCTTACTTCCTTGCCCTGCTCCGAGTCTGCCACAATATTAAAGATTTCTGGCAATCCGTGTCGAAAGCGTGGCAACGTCCCAATCCAATCAGCGTGGGCAAGGAATTCGCCATCCGGACCGTGAGCATTGCGAACGTCAAGCGTGATGCTCTCGAGCTGAAGCCAATGGACAGCTAGGAATTTGGCTCGCCAAATGGTGTGGAGTTTGTGCTTTATATCATCGCAATGGTTAGCGAAGCGTTCCAGAAGCTCGAGCTTGTCTTGCTGTGCGTCTCCACTGGTCTCTTTCTTGGCATCCTTCAGACTAGAAAGTATGCCATCGGCGCCGGGCAGGTCTCTGATTGTGAAGACGATGTCCACCTCCCTGGGGAGCCTCGGCTTCTCTGCAAGGCGGTCCAGCTTTTCTGATGTTCCCATGCCCTTGCTCACTTCATCGAGCCACTGTGCCTCCGTCGAAAAGGCCTGCATGATTTTCGAGAGCAGGTCTTCATCAAGGTTTTGTAGAGCGCGTGCGAACAATTGCTCGTGGTATTCCTCTTCGAACGGACGTTGACTATGATCTCGTGACTGTTGGCCTGCGATATGGGCTTCGTTTACGAATGTCTCATTGGACTCGTGCTCATGGACAATGCTGAACATCTCCGGGGCAGGAGTGTACAGTGATTGGAACATTCGTTTGATGATAGCCGGAGATGTGCCTTGCACTATTGGCCCCAAGCGGTAATCGTAGAGACAATTTGCAGGACATTGGGAATGAATTGCTTCACTCAGGCCAGGTAAAGCACAGATCTGCACGTACTTCCGCATTCTGGGGACTGAGGCAGCCTTGAAGGTTTGCGCAAGGACTTCCAGTTGACCATCAGAAATGGCGGTTAGGAAGGGGTTAAGACTCTCAACACGGGGCGACCCTAGCTGTGAAAGTATCGTAACAAAGCATGTTCGCTTAATCTTATGCAAACGGATACCGAGCTGCTTGGCACTTTTCTTGGGGGTGCTACAGTTGCGCGTCGCGTGAGAGATCTTGGGAACAAAGCCATTGGAGTTAAGGTAGGCTGGATTGGTGGATTAATCTCGGCTTTTACATTCAGGCTCCGCTGGCCGGGTCCGGTCGAGGCTGAACCGTAGTCATTGTTCATACCTAGTCAAGCATTAGAGATGACTCCAGTATAAAGACTGACTCTATTTCCACTGCCTTATCCTCCCAACCAAACCAGAATACGCCCAAAACAGCTCAGCTAGCCAAGGAGACGCTTATGATCACGCTCCTGATGCAATCAAAGGAGTCAAAACTCTTCTTCGGGGCTTAGGAATTTGGGTTGACGGACGTATCGAAATGATTAGAATGCTTGGACATTCATAGAAGCACTTTAAGAAGTGAAGAGAAGAGGCCCAATTGCCGGAGTATTTATAAATAAGGAGAAAATTTCACCAGAAGCGCCAACGTACTTGCTAGATCTAGGAAAGGCGTTATCAAGATACGATTTGGAGACAAAGACCAAGATTCAATCGCCTGATCCGAGCTGGCCACCGCTAAAATATATTAGATTAGCCGATTGATAGGCCGCAAAGGCGTACAATGTACATAATTGAAGTATGGTGAGTGGGACGAAGTCATAGACGGGGAGATGTAGGGCGCCCAAGAAGCAATGTATAGAGGCATCTTTTGGCAGCCTCCAACATGGAAGACGCCCCATTGTAGGACGATGAAGACGGGTGTGACGGAGTCAGGGAACCTCAAGATCATGTGGCCTGCGCCTATGCCAGCGCTGGGAATCTCAGCTACCTTGTAGCTCTGGGGCAGAGGGGACTATATACAGCGAGCAGTGCGAGTTTGCCAATGGGGATTGATTGCTTTCTCGGACGAGAATGGCTCCCTCCGCTGCCAGCCACTATCCACACTACTTGGATGACGTTCGTCACACAAACAAGCGAACAGCCTAGCAGTAAGAGTAGCGTGCGATCTACCTACAGATGTTTGTTGAGGAGATTCAGATCATTTGGAAGTCTAGGAGCCGAGGGTATCGATCTGGATTTCGGTAGTCACAAACACGTGTAGTTCGACTTCAGCAATACGGTCGGTTTGCTTGATATCGAAGCCCACGGGAGCCAGGTCCTTGGAAGTCTTCGTCGTAATACCTCGATTTTAGGCAGTGATGGAGAGGAGTAATCCCATCACATGGTCCTGCACAGGCTTGGTTGGCCATGGCGTAATGACTCAAGTCTTCCCCGGTGAGGAATGATTACACATATTGCTTCCAGTGCAATTCGATTATCGCATAGGGTCCTTTGCAGCTGTACTACAGTGCTTCTTATGCCTTCGTCATTCGTAACACGTAATTCATTGGTCATCATCAGCCATCCCCAAGAAGGCACCATATGCCTACACCGAGATTCGAGACGCCCAACGCCTTACTGCCGCCTACTGGCTTCCTCTTTGACCTCGGCTTTCCCCTTACCCTTGTCGTCCCCCTTGGCCAAATGTTGTCCCTCCTGCTCACCATTACTCGTCCCCTCATCGGTCTCCCACCCACTGTCCTCGCCCTCGCCCATCTGTAGTGCCTTCTCAATGACCAGCATGTCTCTCTCCAACACCTCAGCCCAGTTCTGGATGTCGCCCAACTCCTTTAATTTCCCCGCGGCATCATCAACAACCTTCTGATGCTTCTTGCTCTCATCTGCTAACTTCTTCATCTGCTTGGCGACATCATCTTCTTGCTTTGAGATAGCAATGGAATTCTTGCTGATATCGGAGACGCGAGCTTCGAGGGGGGAGATGTGGGAGTTGCCGATGGATGTCAAGTGCGCTGTGAAAGCGGCGCGAGCTTCAGCAGTTCGTTGAGGGTCTGGAGCTGGAGGAGGTTCTACTTGAGAGGGCGAGGGAGGTGCTGCCATCGTATGTTCGAGGAAGGTTAGACAATTAAAGGAGCGGCCCTTGCAACCACGAGGAATGGCTCCCACGTGACTTTGTTGGTGGCGTACGAGTACCGACCCGCAGAGCCTCACAGCCTCCCCCTAAATGCTCATACCTCCACCCTCGTTACTTTAACTCGATGAGTGATGATATTTACCGCATCGAAAGTGCTCAACATGCCCTAGCGACGCTGTTGTAAAACTTTTCATTAGGAACCAGAGGACTCAACCTGGAAGACCCGCTTGATAGGGGGGTGTATACGCATAGGTTTGAGTTGTCCACAAATGGGTAAACAGTCCATTGTGCCATAATTTCCCTAGGGAAGCTAATTTGCTGAGTCCAGTATAAATTCATCAAGTATTCTCATCTTGAATTACGTGATCCTATTCGGCAGTACTACTCCAAGCCATTCAAAATTGTGTCGAATTTTTAATAGAGTATCTAATATCTTCTTGAGAGTGGACATAGTGGCTAGCAACGATTTTGCGACAAAGCATGCCGTAGAGGAATTGAGCTTTATGAGATTTCTTCAGTCGACATTGCCGAGAATATGGCTGCTTGGTATGAAATTTTCCAACTGCAAACTCCTAGGTGGTTGAATGCTGCATAATACCTGGACAAGCGAGCCTCAATTTAAACGTATTTGTGGTGACTTCTGCTCGGTAGAAGTACTGCAGCAGGACGAGGGTAGTCCCACGCTCTTTGGAAGAAATAATTCAAAAATATCTATGTGCTGCTGAATGCTAGTTGTTTTTCTTCGCTCGAGAGAGATTTCTCTAGCGCAGGATGAAATCTTGCGGTTCAACATCTTTTAACTTGAGAGCTTCTTCATACGTGAAACTATCAAGATAACTAGCTCCGACTAGAGAGCATGTTTGCCTTCCACTTCCCTAATAGTGCAATGGAGACAGCCACCCTATAAAACACAAACCATGTCTCCCGGTTAAGAAGACAACGGGAGCCTGCCCATGTATTTGTACCCTTGTCGGGTCACCCAGAATTCGTGATTTTGCGCCACGGTGGCCATATGCCTAACATACGAGTACACCTCGTGATTTTTGCTTGAAGTTCGATTTCTGAAAACATCGAGAAGGCAGTCGACTGGGTTATAGCCATTGGCGGCATCAGCTCCGAAACACGAACATGCCCCGAGCGTATTTGTGAACTAGTCCCTCTTCAGAATAGAAGCGACTTTTTTTAGAAGCGACTTTTTTGAGCCACTTCCCTTACCCCTGCTCCAATCAGCCCCCCGCAGCCTTCAATTCGCCAGCCAATAGCGTTGTCGTACAACTACCTTCAAGAGCCACCAAGTCCGATTCGATATACACGCTGTCTACTTAGAGCTGAGAATAAGAGAATATCTATAGAAGAGTCCCCCCCCCAGCTCAGATAGAATCCTAGATCAGAGGATAGGCGTAAGGCTGAGCCTGAGCCAGTGATTTTGTCGCCGTTGAGTTTGCTCATATCGAGGTCGATGGTCAAAAGTCTAAATGGAGAGAATTATGTGTATACTTGTCTTTTGGCACTGTATCATTGGACGGAGCAAGTGTACGACATCGGTGGCACAATTGAAAGGAACAGCCTGGCCGAGATCAAAGCCAGAATTATGAACACAAGCTACTATATGACCGCGTGGCTGGTCGGCAACTTAGATATGTCATCAAGCCTCTAGAGCATCTGGACAACAGGATTTTGATTGTAGATCTTCTGCAAGAAGGCACGAAATATGAGCAGTAAATGCTGAACCTGGTCGAAGTCACAAATGTGTTCCACGATTTCGTCCAATTCGTAGATCATCTCAAACACAGCGGCCATGCTTCAGCCTAATGCTACAGTCAATTTCGACACTACCGTATGTCAAAAGACTGGACAAAACCCTATTGGCCACCGTACGTTGACATGGCGTGCAGGTGAATTTTGTATTATATGAAAAATTCTATGACTGAAAGTCAGCTTCCTGGGCCCAGACATGAATTTCTACCCGAAGGTACGGCGCCAAACCCCGCTGTGCCGAGCCCAGTACGAGTACTTTTGAAGATAAGACTTGGTACTTCAAGCATACCCGTTAGCTTTTGATGCAAATCGCTCTAGATACGAATACAAACTGCGTAGCTGACCGCCGCCTCTGATTCCAAGCCACTGCACCTCAGCAGTGACTACTCTGCAGTCAGTCGCTCCTGAAATGTTGCGAAAAGAGACAGGAAGCCCTCCATCTCCGGAACGGGTTGCTGCATCGTGGTATGGTATCGCGAGAGAGGCCGATGATATTTTAAGGTGAGTGTCGAAGGCAAGAAGAAGACTGGAATATCACATCCTGGTGAGTCTCATGAGGCCGAGGACATCGATGAAACAGCGAATCTGGGACTTAATGTCAGGCAATAATAATGTTGTTGGCCGCTCGGAAACGCCAATGGCTGATTCATCTCATATGTGCATATGACGGGCCTAGGGATGTATATGCTATACGCGAGTGAGTCGTTGATTGATGACAAGATTGGTTCGAAGGTGAACAATCTACTGTCTTTACCAGAGCCTAATCGCACGGATTTCTAGGCTATATTGAGAACAATAAATTCTCCCAATGATGTGAAGCAGAACAATAGATACAAGACTGACCAAACGCGAGAGCAACGAGAGTTTGATTATAATAAACTACAATTGAGAAGTGACCTTAAGTCATATGTGAAAGAGCCAGAAAGAGAGAAAGTGCCAAAGATTTCCATGAGCGTGAAGGATTGACCTTCATTTCACTAGCGCGATTCACTTGCCGAAATCATTCACTTCTTGCGATGAGCATTCCCCACCCCCCTTCAACCTTACCAATCAAACTTCGATCCTTCAACAATTGAAGTTGAAGATATTCTGCGTTCGCAATCACTTGACTATCTAAGACAATTGAATACTACAACAAGTTAGCCTCACTCATCAAGCTGCCAAGATGGGGGCCTGGGAATATGGACTCTTCCAATCCGACAACGAGCTCGACACCATGGAGGAAATCTCCTCCGAAGCCGGTAAGATTACCAACGACCCTGATTTCACGCTCTGGTATCCCAAGAACAAAGCCGCAACCGTTTCAAAGCTCAACGACGGCCTCTTCCACCAGCTTCTCGAAAGATTCCAAGCCAAGAAGTGGAAGCATGGCATCATCTACCTCGCTGCTCTCTCAATGCAGCTCGGAGTGAAGATCAGCGAGGAGGACATGCAGGTGTTAAAGGATACCCTCAAGCGTGTCAAGATGTTCGATGAGGCAAAGGCTCAGATGAAGAAGGGGTTGGAGGGCTACAAGAACAATGGAGAGGAGTGGGACTTCGAGAGCCCGGGATTGCACGACACTGTGACGAACGGCGCGCCGAATACCACGCCGAATGCAAATGGTGAGATCTCGAGGAGCTGGTCATGGCAACTCGTGATTGCGGATTGAGATAGAGGATTGCAATTGCAACTCTTGATAGAAAAAGCATGTGCCCTTGCAGCCTCGCATTTTGCCTAATGCTGTTATTATATTGTACATTCGAATTGGCACAACAGGCTTGATGTCGAGATCAATGTTTGTATGCCAATGTGATCAACAGACTACAAGGCTACTCAATTCCAGTATTAAAGCAGACAACTGAGTGCTAACAGCCCTATCGCGACCTTTTTTGACCTTTTGAGACGCGACACGTTTTAAGTTTCCGCCAAGCCGCTAGCACTCCAATTTGCAGCCCAAGGGGCTCATTTCTCCTGTTTTTCAGGAGGTTTTCGTCCGCCATCGACCGGTCTGACATCGTCTAAATAAGAGTTTCTTGGAAATTCAGATTTGCTGTCTTGTCCGTCGGATTGGCGGCGCCCTTTCTTTACGCTATTAGACAGCCGCTATGGATACCTTACCCTTAGAGGTTCTGGACACAATCTCTGGCTACGCCACGCTTTTCCTGCTATCCCCATCACAGCACAGCATTGACGCCGAGAGCGCATCAATGGACCATGGATCCTCTTACCACATAACCTCGATATCTCTTTTCTTCTATCATGTACGGAGGGTCCATCGTCAAATCTCGGCAAAGAAGAAGTCTTCGGATAGACGAGAGATTGACATGCTTAGAAGTCCTACTAATGAAGTTAATCTTTGCCAGGTCCATGTTTGGTTTGAGATAATTAGTCTCGAAAAGTTTCTGAATCTCTCGGAGCATCCTGTGATCAGCCGATGCGTGACCAAAATAATTTTCGGTCCTGATAGGCTATCACCCTATACCTTCGGTCAGGAAATCAAGGACAGCTAGGGCTACTCAGGGCGACATGAGACCGCGACCAGTCTCAAAATGCTGCAAGAATTGGCAAACAAGGAGGTAGAGCCTCAGGAGGAATTTGACGATAAGATGGAGACGTACTGAGATGACTTGTATGCATTAGAGGCTGAGCAGCAGATCAGGCCAGACTGTCCAGAAGAGGGTTCTAATTTCCTCGCACACCATGTCGAGGCTGAGCAAAAGGTTGTGCTAGATCGTCTAGAGTGACCATCTAGCTCCTTCGCATACCATGCTGAAGCGAAGCGGAAGTTGCTCGCAAAAAAGATGGTCGCCCAACTTCTATATCAAAAGCGGATGGAGATGGAAGAGCTCGACCTCGTTGTACTTAATCGGGCTCTCAAGAAATTCGTCCCGCTGAGAACGGTCAAGTTGGGCGAAAACTTCCAACGCTCTTGGAAGCTCGCGAATCAAGGATTTGACGTGTTCGATGCTGGTATACCCTGGTGTAGCTATGAATTCTAGGTGGTTTTTCAAGCACTTGCCAAAGCGCACTGGTACCCTCGAGAAATCATTGTCAAAAATTGCGATGTTGACTGCGAGGAAGGTTATCCTGTATGGTTTTTCAATGACCTGCATCTTCTCATTCCTGAGTCCAGCTTCTCTGGCATCATATAGACATTGAAAGTGTTACACCTTGAGAGGTTGTGGTGTGGTGAGGATGAGGGAGTCGATCTTAGCTAGTTCATGGACTCTGGATCCCTTGGTCGCTTCATCGAAGGCGCAACGCAATTAGACGAGTCGACACTGCACTTCCGCGAGCTGAAAGGTGTGCAGATCGAAAAGATCACCGGAGGCAATCGACTTGAGCGCCTTCGTCGCAGTTCGCTCGGAAGAGCCGTATTCAAGCTTTCCGAGCTCGACGCTTGGCTCGGAGATCACGCCATGTCTTTGGAGCGGAAATATATCGAAATTTCCCAGGGCCACTGGATCACTAGCGCCCTTGAGGCGTTCGTCGTTGGTTGGATCCGTTAAAAATACAGTCTCGATTAGGCTAGTCATATCTGTCCCATTGGATGATGTATAAAGTAACATAGAGAAACCAAGGCGCTAGGGTGTATTCCGCACCAAGTCTTGGCAGCATCACTGGAGTGACTTTTCGCCTCCTTTGTCGATATTTCTGGTGCTTATATAGACCATAGCCCGGGGCTTTCGAACCAATTCTAAACCCTGATTGTATTCATACCGCCCCCACTGCACCATGGAGCAGATCAAGGAGACATTCGCGCAATGCAAGCGCGAAAATCGAGTAGCGTTAGTCACATATGTGACTGCAGGTTACCCAACAGCCGATGAGACGGTGGACATATTGGTGGGGATGGAGGCAGGTGGTGCTGGTATATTTGACAGCGTTAATTAATCGTACTGCTGTTGATACCATGACAGACCTCATCGAACTCGGTTTGCCCTTTACAGACCCAATCGCAGACGGCCCAACGATACAAAAGTCGAATACCCAGGCATTGAAGAACGGTATAACGGTCGAGTCGACATTAGAGACAGTGAAGAAAGCAAGAAAACGAGGTCTCAGGGCGCCAGTGCTGTTTATGGGTTATTACAATCCTTTGTTGAGCTACGGAGAAGAGCGGATACAGCAAGATGCAAAAGAAGCAGGCGTCAATGGCTTCATAGTCGTCGATTTGCCCCCTGAAGAGGCCGTCAGATTTAGAAACTTTTGCACCAAGGGAGGGTGAGCTGGAATATTGTCAATGGATGCTGGAGATGCGCTGACAAGAACGACTCACAGTCTTTCGTATATCCCACTAATTGCACCTGCCACCTCCGAAGACCGTATGAAGCTCCTTTGCAAGATTGCAGATTCTTTCATATACGTGGTATCACGGATGGGCGTGACTGGTGTAACAGGAAGTTTAAGCTCAGGAATATCAGAACTTGTCGACCGAGTCCACACATATTCGAATGGCGTGCCAGCTGCTGTGGGGTTTGGTGTCAGCACAAGGCAACAATTTCTCGATGTTGGTAGCGTTGCTGAAGGCGTCGTTATCGGAAGCCAAATCGTCATAACATTAGCAAATGCTCCTGCTGGTCAAGGAGCACAGAAAGTGGAGGAGTACTGTTCTGAGATTACAGGGAGAAAAGTTGGGAGGCATGATGTCACGGAAGATGTCAAACAGACGATGAATAAAGAGATGCCACACACCAACGGTTATACAAATGGGGAACAGAAAATGGAAAATGGTCATGGGGATAATGCGGGCCCAGTCCACGTCGACGAGGTGATCAAGCCAGGCCAGAACGGTAGTGGACCCGGTCTGGCAACCCAGCTCGAAGCACTGAATACCGATGGAGGCGATTACGCAGCTGTTCCATCACGTTTCGGCGAATTTGGTGGGCAGTACGTCCCAGAATCGTTAATGGACTGCCTAGCAGAACTAGAAGAAGGCTTCAACAAAGCTAAAGATGACCCTGAATTTTGGGAAGAGTATCGGTCATACTACCCGTTTATGGGCCGACCCGGTCAACTTCATCTGGCAGAGCGATTGACCGAGCATGCAGGCGGTGCAAACATATGGCTAAAGCGCGAAGACCTGAACCATACAGGTATGTGTTGACGTTCGGCTCTCTCGAAGACAACGGACTAACTTTGATCAGGAAGCCATAAGATCAACAACGCTTTGGGTCAAATACTCGTTGCCAGAAGATTAGGAAAGACACGAATAATAGCGGAAACAGGCGCTGGACAGCATGGTGTGGCAACAGCAACAGTATGCGCTAAATTCGGCATGAAGTGTACCATCTACATGGGTGCTGAGGATGTACGGCGACAAGCCCTCAACGTCTTTCGCATCAAGCTTCTTGGCGCCAAAGTTGTAGCTGTCGAAGTCGGCGCAATGACCCTCCGGGACGCCGTCAATGAAGCTATGCGGGCCTGGGTCGTCGACCTCTCGACAACGCACTACATAATCGGCTCCGCAATCGGCCCTCACCCCTTCCCTACAATCGTCCGAACATTCCAATCAGTCATCGGCAATGAAACGAAGGAGCAAATGCAAAAATTGAAGGGCAAGCTCCCAGACGCTCTTGTCGCCTGTGTAGGCGGAGGCAGTAATGCAGTCGGCATGTTTTATCCCTTCGCAAACGACCCAAGCGTGAAGCTTCTTGGTGTCGAAGCTGGTGGAGACGGTCTAGATACAGATCGGCATAGCGCAACCTTGACTGGGGGCACCAAAGGCGTCTTACACGGAGTGAGAACGTACGTCCTGCAAAATAAGCACGGACAGATCTCTGAGACGCACTCTGTATCTGCTGGACTTGACTATCCCGGTGTTGGCCCCGAACTTTCATCTTGGAAAGACAACGAGCGGGCTAAGTTTATAGCTGCGACAGATGCCGAGGCTTTCGCAGGCTTCAAGTTGCTAAGTGAATTGGAAGGTATCATTCCCGCACTAGAAACAGCACATGCCATCTGGGGTGCAATGGAGCTTGCAAAAGAGATGAAGAAAGGTGAAGACATTGTAATATGCCTGAGTGGACGAGGAGATAAGGACGTGCAGAGTGTAGCAGATGAGCTACCAACCATCGGGCCCAAGATTGGCTGGGATTTAAGATGTAAGAAACACGCTGGCTCCCTCGTTATTTGACCAATGCTAACCAAATCACAGTCTGAGCGGATTCTTCTGCAAAGTCTCTTCGACAGCCTTCCTAGGCCTTGCGGCACAGCCACATGTATGGCGCATCTAGACAGGTGTTGGACAACCACATAGAACTGATTGCAATTTTTTGTAGCATGGCAAACGACGAGGCTGGCGGTAGATGATACTCTAGTCGAGCATGTCATCGAAGAGCACTGTGCTGAATCTGTCAGTTGTCAAGTGACCCTCAGGTTAGCTATATATCAGGACGGATGCCATTGCAATCCAACGCGAATTTTAAGGTTGACACCAGCACTTTGCTTTGGGTCCCAGGGTCAAACCGTCAAGACTATTAAACTCCAAACATGGACGGCATTAGTAGTCTCATTCAAATTCGCTGGATCGTACGCTTTTATTTGATGTTGGGTTTGCATTTGAATCCCAGATGTTTGGTTGAGTTACTTTCGTTTGGATTTCGTGGGCTTCGACTAGCGCAAATTAACAAAGCAAATCCCCACGTGCCCTAGGCACGCGCTCTCTTCACTCACGGCAGCATTCTATCGTAAAGAGAAAACGGATACTCGCGATAGAAGGCCTCTTGTTTTCGCGCAACATGCGACCCAGCAGCTTCTCTTTTCACTTGCTTCCATATGAGCATGAAGCATTGCTTACCGGAGCTTCAGCATAGCATCATAATTGTGATAAGGATAAAAGATGCATGTGCCCAAGCTCTTTTCAACACAGTGCATTTCCATGCTCATTCTCTTGCTTCCCGGCATAGCATGTGCCTCATCAACTCGGGGTTACAATATCCCAATCACTGTTCAAAATCTCGATGAACAAAAACTCGATGTATCCCTCACCGTGGCCTCAAAGCGCAGCACAATACACACCGCCATCAGCAAAGGTCAACCCGGCTACCCTGACTGGAAGATCCGCTACATCAAAGTTGCCTGCCTCATACCCATACGAAATGCGGCCGCGATAATGATAGCAACATACACGAACATCCTCAAACAATTAGCAAATATGGACCTTGATGATCAATTGACGAAGAACGCCGGGATTCCGTTCGAGATGCTTGTGGGGGGCTCACATTTGAACTTATATGCGCCAGTTGGGAAGCTGACAAAAGACTTCGTCGTAAAAGTCGTGGAGGAGCTTCTTGAGAGTACGAAATTGGGGTGGGTAACGCAGTTTAAGAGTGAATGGAAGGACTTGGTTAGTGGGTTTACGGTTTATATCACATTGGCTTTGGGAGATGCATTGGGTCCGAAGGGGATCAATCCGGGGCCTATTGATCGATTGTGACGGTGGATTTCAACAGAAGATCTGATGAGTGAACAACGCTATTTGAGCCAAGGTGATTGTGACTGCCTGCTGCAAGAGAGGGCCAATCTTCCTCGCTGCGCATATGCAAAGTCCGAAAGGCAGATAAGGGACCAAAAAAGAAAGTATTGCTTATTCTCCACACATCCACGAATGACCCTCCTCCTCACACATAGCGAACCACCTGGTCATCTTATCGTGCATGACGGCCGCGAGCTCCTCCGCCGTCGTCTCCGCCGCCCTCTTCACACTACCAACAACACTCTTGCTAGTACTGTCATGGACCTTCGCGGTCAGCTCGTCCAGCGGCGGCTCCACTGCCCTTTTCAAACTTCCAGCAGCAACGCTCTTGCCAGAGTTCCCGATAGCGGTCTTAGCGTCTTGGTCCTTTGCGTCAAAAGTTTCGGATTCCCAAGATTTTCTGATCAAATTCATTTCGGCCTTATCGGCATCCCTGCGGCTTGAAAAGAGGTCATCGATTGCTTCTATTGGGTCGATATCGCGGGTTGGGATCCCTGACACATGGCGTCTGTCGTTGGGGATTTCGTTGTATAGAAACTCTAGGTCCGTGGAGCTAAGCGCAGTTGGAGCGCAGAGTGCGAGGGGGGGTAAGAGGGCGAGGAGGAAGAACTGGGTGTACATTATGGGACTTTGCTTTTGGGGAGGGTTGATTGTAGAAGGATGGTAAGGGAGCAGAGAAGTTAAGGATCCTTAACGGTGTTCTTACTGCATCTAGATATTGTTGTCTTTGCAGCTGCCACAATTCTGTTGGGCAAGAGTTGAGATATATCCTTCTCTCTTCGCGGCTTTCGTTGCTATTGTTGCACGGCTGCGCCACTTGCAGCGGCATGAAAGGGTTTAAAAAACATGGAGTCGCAACTGAGTGACCTGTTGAGACGTGTCGGCTGCTGACCATACTTTCCGTCCAACTCAAACATTATGCGTATCGAAGAATATTTCGTGGCTGTCGCTAATTTGTTGCACGCGCTTCGAGCGCTTCGAGCGCAGGAATAAGGTCAACCTCCATGGAGCGCATGGAGAAGGTGGCATGAACGCATGCCAAGAGGCTCCGGCTTGCCAGTCTTGACTGCGATACTTTTAGCCTTCACAATCGGCTTCCACAAACCATGTCTTCGCTTCTAGCAGCAAGGCCAGAATGCGAAGTCTTGCGTCCGGTCAGTAAGATATAGCCTGGTATTTACAAAGGGATAAAAATTGGGACGGACCGCTATTCCTTATGGAGTTGATCAAATTATATAGATCTAACTTCCAGCTTCTAAGGTCCGGAATATCGAATGTTTTCTGTAATCATAGCTTTCGTCAATCGAGTTTCTTACAGACAAGGCATTTTGAAGTGCCACCCAATGGTGCCTCCAAGACTCTACAAATCGCCTCCTGGAGCTCCTTCCTCTTTTTAACACTAGATCCAACTCTCTTATGCACTGTTTCCATAAAATCCAATTGGCCCTTCCCATAGCCCTCGCCTCCATCATCCTTCCACTCCTGTTCTCCCAAGGCAAATTTCACCTTCCCATAAACTTCCCTCAGCGCCTGTTCACTCCTTAAAGTGTCTCTCACTGCAATATGATTCTGCACAGCCAGATGTTCATCCACAACACATTCAAGTTCCTCGGTGGTACAAGCTTTGGATTGCGAAAGGCGGGCTGGGATACCCCGATCCCCTTCTTGTTTGTAGTGATAGCCGGCATTTTTCAGTGCCTGAATATTGGTGTCGAGATTATCACGTGTGGCGATGATGTAGAAAGCCCTTTGTGGAGCCCATTGGTGCTGTGAAGATAGAGTACGCAGTTCGCGAGTGTACTGGCTAGAAGAACACGTAGGCTTAGGGAAGGTCTACGATAAGATCCAAGAAGTTCATAGAGAGTACCTGGCTCTGTCAGCGGGTTAACATAGCTCGGTCTGGCATAGACGAGCTACAGCAAAGTCAACTTCTTTCTCCAATGGATAATTAAGAGGAACTGAGGAGACTATTCCGGCTCACCTCATAATGGTGACATATCGACATCATTTCGTCGTCAGTGCCACGTTCATCAACATAGCCAACACACTGAGGTACACAGAAATGAGACGGCTTCTTTACGTGGAGGAGAGCAGCAAGGTTACGAATACGTACCCTAAGCAGCGACTTAGCTTCGCGAGATTCAATTATACCTACGAAGCTTTTCCACTCTACCTATACCCGCTGAACGCTCTACTGATCGAGTTTAAGGTTTACCTCGGATCTATAGATCCTATCCTCGTTCCTCTCAGCACTTTCATCCAAGATCTCTAAGCAAGATTCGTCTGGTCTAGGCTCCCTAGCGTCGAAGGCTGATGTACCTAGTTGCAACGTTCCGGCCAGCGACTCGCTCAGGCTTCCAGATTCGATGGTGGTCTGGAATGTCTTGAACTGAGCCAATACTATGAGGTTTTCTCTTGACTTGTTAATAGGACTGAGACCAGATCGCATTCCGATTGGGACGGTTTCGAAGGCTCTTAGGGCCTGGACAGGGTTCAAAAGATCATCAACCTTGTTGTTGATTTGCAAGGCCCCTCGGGCCACCATATGGGTGTTATTGGTGACTCTGACGATTTCTTTCTGGGACTGATTGTCCAATAAGCCATGTAGTTTATCATTGAATGATGGGAGCTGCTGTAGGAGGATCTTGAATTCTTCAGCTCGAAACGATACCCATTTAGACCGCTTCCCTATGTGCTTGCCCCCAATTTTTTGCACGATCTTTGCCCAGAATTTACCCTCGCTGGCAATCGAAATAGATGTACGATCTTCTAAATCAGCTATATCAGGAACATTGGTAGTGAGATTCGGTCCCTGTGGAATGAAGGCAGAGGACTCCGGCAAAAGCTCGTAGGAGTTCGAATGCAATTCGCCAAACCCTATCAGGAGCGTCTTGCATCTGGGCTAGAATGTCTAACAATAACACTCGGCTCGAGTTGAGATTATGACCTGCAAAATTCCCTTCTGCGTCGATACGTGTGGCCTCACACCAGATCTTCAGCCTAATTTGTTCTAGCCGTAGACACGTGACCAAGTAATTGAAATGTTTAGGGACCCCTTGAATAGCAAGTATGAACTCGTAGCCTAACACGGTCAGACTTGGACCCCCTCGGACCTATCGATCTATCCGAGAGAAAGTTGTCCCTACCTTTGGCGCAGCCTTGAATTACTTGGATCGTAAACGATGCAAGACCCAGCGCCGAGCCCAGCTCGGCCATTTCTTTCGAATCTGAACGATTAATTCAGGGGTCTATAGTTCTTAAAAGCTATTGTAGAAGTGCAACACGAAGGGTGGAAACGAAATTTAGATAAGGTCAGCTTGCAAAGCGGTCTGTGAATGTGAATACAAGGTGCGAGATGTATCCTTACTAATGTGATGTTCTTCCGCCAGTAGAAATAGCCGGGCAATTGGTTCCACCGACTACCGAGGCAACTTTCTTTGTGGTTTCCCCATCCCACTTTGGACCGAACACAGTACGTTCCTTATCCCTCTACACCGTGACCTTTCCCTATGCTGTACCGATGTTGTATATGCTCTATCGTACCCTCAAATGTCTCCCCCTAAGACCTTGCTGTTACGGTTCTATGGCAGACCTTGACCACGGGTAGACGCGGCGCGTTGGTCTCTCGTGACAGAAGCAACTTCATCCTCCGATTGAGTCGGAAGAATAATTCACTCTGCTTCTGTCCATCGTCCCTACACCTCTCTACTTCCGAGTCTCCTGTGGTGGTCATCTATTCAGCGACTATCCTCCATGGTACTCCTCCATCTCCGTGTTCCTTTATAGTTTCGAGGCCCGTTGGCCGGGTCTTGCGTTTGTCTTTGCTGCACATTTTGGAGCTCCCAGCATGATTGGCAAGGCTTGGCTCTCCTGATGTCAAGTTTCTCTCGTTCTGACTTGCAATACTAGATCACGTCCTGGGCCGGCCCTCGGTCCAGTTCCGCAAGATCCAAGTCTTTGCTGTTGTATCTTTTTGGTCTTTATACTTGTTTCGGTGAAATTTCTCTACAACTACTTATAAGCCCCTGCTAATATGCTATAGTGGTGACCACCACGGCCCTCCATTCCTTCGTAACATCTCCCTCCGCCTTTCCAAACGCCTCACCGCGTGGCAGACTGTGGTCATCACCCTCCTCTATCTCTACATATGCCGCAACTTCGCTAAACTATTTGGCCTCGAAAGTCCCGAACCTCTAGCAAACCTATATAGCAGAGCTTACTTTCGAGCAACATGGATAACAACGGCATTGGATGCGGGGTTTTGGACAGCAATGAAGATACGGCGAAAGTGGCTAAGGGACATAGCTTCGATACTCTTCACTGCACACTACCTGATTGCTGCAGAACAAGCAGACGAAAAGGTTCGAAAAGTGCGAGGGACGCTCACGGTAGAACATCTGAGAGTCTCGTGGAACAAAACAACCACGCCATATCTTTCGGTCATTACTCGGCTGATGAGGCCGAAGCTGTGTCGGTACCCACCTCGTGCGATACGTGTTCCAAGACCAGCAGAATCGTCGTACAAGGAACCCGTCAATGCTTGGTTGTATTTTGATGGTCCCCTGTCGGCTCTCAAGAACCATACCAAGGTCATTTTGGATTTCCCTGGGGGTGGATATGTCGCTATGACACCTAGGCACCATGACGACAAGCTGCTGGCATGGGCTAGTAGGACTGGACTACCTGTACTCAGTCTGGACTACAAGAAGGCACCAGAGTATCCTTATCCATACGCGCTGAACGAGTGTTATGATGCGTATCATAAGATAATAGCCACCCAAGGACGCTGCATTGGCCTGGCTGGACGGACGGCGCCCCGCATCATAATTACTGGAGATAGCGCTGGTGGAAACTTTGCTACTGGTGTAGTGCTAATGATTCTACAGTCTACTGGGACCGACGCTCAGAGATGGCCAAGCCAAGTGGCGTTACCGGTCCCCGAAGGCCTGCTGCTTATATACCCAAGCTTGGACTTGAATATTGGAAATTGGATGACGGATGATCAGATGGCGCTCATCCAAGACCAACGGACGCGGAATAGAAATCGAAACGTCCTGCGCAGGAAGAGTGACGACTATTACAGGCTGACACCTGATACCCCGCATCCTTCTGATCATGAATTGGATGAGAGTGCTTCGACGGCCCAGCAGGCGCCAGAAGGCACTGAACCTGCAAGCGCTGAAGGGCCTGCTTCACCTGGAAAAGCTCCGACGGATCAGGAAGCAAAGTCAACAATAGCTCACCGTACTGCAACTCTGGCAACCTCGAAGCCCAAGCAGCTCAAGACCCGGCTTGCTGTGTCTTCGATGATCTCTTACTTCAACGACCGCATCCTCACGCCCGAGATGATGCGTGCCATGATCATACTCTACGTCGGTCCGCATAATCGGCCAGACTTTAGTACGGACTACCTGCTGTCGCCACTGCTTGCACCAGAGGCACTGCTTGCCAACTTCCCGAAAACGTTCTTTATAACGGGAGAACGTGATCCCTTGGTGGATGATACTGTAATCTTCGCTGCTCGCCTACGGCAAGCGAAGCAAAGCCATTTCGTCCAGCGAAAAGAGCTCGGCCTTCTCAAGACGAAGGCCGAATTTGACGAAAGAGAACACGTTGAGGTAACGCTGATACCAGGCATCTCGCACGGGTTCTTGCAATTTGTTGGCATATTCCCGGAAGCTTGGAAGCATATCTTCCGCTGCACTCGCTGGATCGAGGAAGTCTTTGAGGCCTCTGAGCTCGCCGACAGCCCCTACATGACTCGGGCGAATTCAACAGCGCGGCAGCCAGGAGACGATGGTAATCATCAGCGTCATCATCGTCGTGCGCCTACAGAGAGTTCTGGTGAAGAGGACAACCCGCTAATGATGAGCTCGGTAACCTCGATCGGGCAGCCTGCTCGACCTCCAAGGCGAGGCAGAGGCAAGAAAGTGAGGCAAGAAAGTGATAGGACTAGATCTATGGTCAGCCTCGCCAGCGAAGATGACCTGATGGGGAGAAGGATGAGAGGGTTGGCTGGAGGTTTGATGGGCATGACTGTGGATGGTACCGCAACGCCCTGATACCATCCCCAGGCACCAGATGCATGTAGAAGATTCAGACTTTGGATTACTGAATGATACCCACGGTAGTTGAGTTGGGTCTGTTTTGAATGACGCAACTTAGCGAAGACAGGCGAGCCTACATTGTCCATAGATAGCCGTACATAATAATATTTGGAAACCCTGTGATTACTTTATCTATGATTGTCTTCTCACCTCAGGAACCTCAAGTTTGAACAAATTTCGGACACGACAGTATCGCAGCGTCAGTTGTCCTGTGCGAACAGTATGCTCCACTCCGATTGCCAAAACGTTAACCAGTCCCCAGATTCGACAGCACAGCTAGCCCTGGCTCTCAATCCTCCCGTGGCCTTATAGTAAAAAGTGTATGGCCCAATGGCAGCGCAATCCAAGATCATCCTACCCTCCGGCATCTCTGAACAGTCTATTAGAGCCCTGATATCCCACCTCACGACCCTCTACCTTACCCACCGAACCAAAATCTCCCGGACCGTCTACGTAACCTTGACTCTCGCTCTTATCAATCGCGTCCGAAATGCCGTCTCCGAGCAGAAAGCAGCTTCGATACACCAGGCCCAGCTCCGCGCCCAACGCTCTGGAACCGCGACTTCGAGTGATGAGGCGGAGAAGAAAGCAAGAAAGAAGGTAGAACTGAACAGCGAATTCTTTCGGAACCTATGGAAGTTGCTGAAGATTGTCATACCAGGATGGAAGAGCAAGGAATTGAGGCTGTTGATAAGCCATAGCTTTTTTCTGATAATACGGACGTTGATCAGTCTCTACGTTGCGGAGCTGGATGGGAAGCTCGTCAGCAGCCTCGTTCGAGGGAAGGGGAGAGAGTTCTTACGGGGCATCGTATGGTGGATGATTGTCGCTGTGCCCGCCACATTCACGAACTCGATGCTCTCATACCACCAGTGCAAGCTAGCGCTGCAGTATCGCAGTCGACTCACGACATATCTACATCAAAAATACCTCTCTAACATGACCTTCTATAGCCTTTCAGCTCTTGATGACCGGATAAAGAACGCAGACCAACTGATCACGGTGGATGTGTCGCGATTCTCCAACAGTTTGGCGGAGCTCTACTCCAATCTTGCAAAGCCGATCCTCGACATCATAATCTACAACTATTCTCTTTCGCGGTCAGTAGGTGGCGAAGGTCTATTTGCCATGTCCCTGCTCGTTCAACTGTCGGCAAATGTAATGCGCGCTCTGACGCCCCCTTTTGGAAAATACGTGGCCGAGGAAGCGCGATTAGAAGGAGAGTTCAGATTCTTGCATTCACGGTTGATCGATAACAGTGAAGAGGTGGCATTGTATAACGGACATGAGGCGGAAAAAGATGGATTGGATAAGGGATACTTCACGCTGATCAAGCATGTCAATCGGATACTAAGGAGGCGGCTGTATCATGGTGTCATGGAGGACTTTGTGATCAAGTACTTTTGGGGCGCCTTGGGGCTCATGTTGTGTAGTGTGCCAGTGTTCTTCAAGATACCAGGGCAGACACTTATTGGCATGGGCGACAGGACCGAAAGTGAGCTTCCCCAAAGTCAGCGGTGCATAGTCATTGACATTCAAACCAGGCTTCGTAACGAATCGTCGCATGCTCCTCTCCTCCTCGGACGCCGTCGGCCGTGTCATGTTCTCTTACAAAGAAATCACCGAGCTAGCAGGCTACACCTCCCGGGTAGCTAGCCTTCTGAATGTAATGGATGACATTCAAGCCGGCAAATTCGAAAAGAAGCTCGTCTCATCCGCCGAAACAGCGGAACACGCCTCTATTCTCTCCTCTCGTGGCGAGACAATTGAAAGCGAATCGATAGAGTTCATTGACGTACCCATCGTCTCCCCGAATGGCGACATCTTGGTACGGAAATTGAACTTCTCCGTAAAACCAGGCCACCACCTCCTCATCGTCGGCCCAAATGGCTGCGGCAAATCCTCCCTCTTCCGAATCCTAGGTGGCCTCTGGCCCGTCTACGGCGGAACCGTCTACAAACCACCTACCACCTCATCCTCGATCTTCTACATCCCACAACGACCCTACCTATCCCGCGGCACACTCCGCCAACAAATCATCTACCCGGACTCCCTCCGCCAAATGCGCGCCAAAGATATTACAGACTCCGACCTAATGCGCTGGATGGAAGCAGTCGAAATTAATCACATAGTCACCGACCGCGATAAGAGCTGGGACAGCGAGGACGAATGGCGCGACGTCCTGTCCATCGGCCTCCAGCAGCGCGTAGCCATGGCCCGCCTCTTCTACCACTCGCCCAAATACGCCATCTTGGACGAGTGCACGTCCAGTGTGACCTTGGAGGTGGAAAGAAAAATGTATGAGACGGCGAAGGAGTTGGGGGTTACGCTTATGACGGTGTCTCATAGGCGGAGTTTGTGGAGGTATCATGGGTGGATTTTGCAGTTTGATGGACAGGGAGGGTATGTTTTTACACAGTTGGATGCGGAGAGGAGGTTGCAGTTGGAGGATGAGAAGGAGGAATTGGGGCTGCAGTTGAGAACGGTGGAGGAGATGGAGAGGAGGGTTGCTGAGCTGGAGGGTGGCAGGTTGACTACATTGAGCATATGAATGTGCGCAGCGTTACAAGGGCAGGGAAATTATGAGATGCCATGTAGTGCAACTCACGAGCTTGCCAATTTGTAAAGTCTTCTTATTCGACGGATAGTCAAAGGTACCGTCAGAATGAGCCAGAAAAGACATGATTCAGACCTGGCCGCCGTGAGAGAGGAGCCGAATTGCATCTTTCTTGAGCACAATAAACCAATACACATCTCATTCCTTTGCGCAGCATGATGCTCAAATTGCGGCAAAAGCACTCAAAACACGAAGGAGCGGAGTAGCAAACGGCAATTGCACTACTACTTCATCAAGCTATGCAAGAACTAATACCAAATCTATGTATGCCACCCACACACACCGCAAAACGTCCCCAATGCTCTCATTTGCATCACCCCATCATCCTCATCACGCCACTCCTCTCCACCGCACGCTTTCTCTTCCTTCCCTCCTCGTCCGATCTTCCCCTATTTCACGCATTCCCATTCACGCCCTCATGATCATGACCCTTCTCCGCCTCCTGATGCTTCGCCGTACTGCCCTTACTCCTAAACGTGCTAACAGCCGGAATATTCGCATTGAACCGTTCCTCCTCCGTGCTATACGCCCTTGGCGTAAGCTTGATGAGTGTGTGTAATGGCACCTCCATCCAAGGGCTCTGCTCTTGCGGCACATTCATGTAATAGGCGTATATACAGCGTAATACAGCCTGGTGAGTGACGATGATGATGTTCTCGCTGCGTTCAAGCTCCATGATGATGGGCTCGAGGCGTATGACTACGTCGCGGTAGGATTCGCCGCCTCGGTAGCGATAATTGTATTTATCATCGTCCCTGGCCTTGAAATCTTCAGGGTACTCCTGCGCGATTTCCGCGTACGTCAGGCCATCACAGACACCTGAGTCTAGCTCGTCCAGCGCTTTCCATTCCAGCTTTGCATAGTCTTTTGAGGAAGCAGCGAGGAAGCGCGCGGTCTGATTCGTGCGTTTGAGTGTGCTGGTCCAAATTATGAGTTTGCGGTCATCGCCAACGCTGTTGGCGACGAGTTGGGGTAGGGCTTGGGCGTAGAGTTCGCCGCGGGAGGAGAGGTTGGCGTCGCCGCCGATTTGGCCAGTGAGGTTGTATTCGGATTCGCCGTGCTAGGTAAATGGTTAGTAGGTAAAGGGAAAGAGCGCTTGGGGGTTGCTCCTACCCGTGAGAGCCAGATAGAGCGTGGCCTTATGTGGAGGTTCATCAGGTAGTACACCACTCGACTTTGCAGGTAGTCCTTGATCTGGTTTATGATGACTTGTTTCCCCACATCGATCATCTTCACGTATGTCAAGTCCTTCTCGTCCTCGTCGATGGTCTCATAGACTTTTTCATAGTTCCGTATTCGGTTCCTGAAGTCTTGTGCTGCGGCCTCTGGATCCTGCCCCTGGTAGTCTGGACTTGTAGTCTTGACCTCCAGTATGTTCCCCATAACAATCGCCTCATCATCACACTTCGACTCCACGTAGAGTGTTTCGATATTTTTGGCGTCACAACGCTGCTTCACCCATCTTCTCCTCGCCTTTGTGGAGTTCGTTGCATCCAAAATAGCCACCACGCCTTTCTCCCGCTCGAACCACTTCACCATATCTGCCACAGCCGCCTCCGCAGCTGCATGCCGCAGTCTTTCTCCATCTTTGTTTTTGGTGTCGAAGAAATCGGCTGTAGGCTGGGGAGTGTCCTGCCGGCGGTAGGAACCGACATTGAAAGTTTTGGCGGGTATGGAGAGCCAGGCTAGGTATCGGACGACTGATTCAATGTCCTGTCGTTAGCTTCAGCTTGTGTCACGCGAGCTTTGGATGAGGGCGGGTACCTTTCTGGGCTATGAGAGACTTTCCTCTGGCGGGCAAGCCAACCATAACCACGGCAATGCGTGTGTCTTCGACCTGGACGCCATCCTTATTAGTTTTCTTGTAAAAAGTAGTCATTATTGCTATTCAGATGAGGTCTCGTGCTTCATCGTTTGCTTCAATGCTGCATGAACAAGAGAAGTGAAATCCTGGGTAAGAGGGCAATATATGTGCCCAGACAGCAGGTTTCCAGAATGAATTGAGGCGTTCCCGCACGACAATGGTGCTAAAAAGGCTCGTCTATTAGTATAGGCAGGAGCTTTCGAACTTTCGGGCTTGGTTGAAGACAATGGTGTCTGACTGGATCCATTCAGGTCAGGCTCCTGCAGGTTTGCTCTGCGGCGGAGATGTCTGCAGTAGCTGTTACGAGTATGCCAATTTCTTCCAGGGTTTGCTGGTCAATACAATGCCTCTAATGATCCGCTGATCGTTCGTATAACTAATCGCCTCGGAATGACTTCACATGTCTGTGGTGGCTTACTAAGCGAATTCTCCGCAATTGCCCGCTTTCGCCATGTTGCCAAACAACGCCAGCACGAATGTACTGCCCCTTCCGTCCGAGGTAGAAGAGGCACCGGTGCCCACTGAGCCATTCGAAGCCTCATTGCCCGAGCGCCGTCAGTCGGAGGAGCTGGCGGCCGTAAGAAAGAGATGGAACACCAGCGGAGTCACGGGCGTGGCCTGAACGCGTCTACGCGACTCAGAGCCTCATCTGCGTAGGCTTCCAATTAGATGGACCCTATCTTCCAGCAAGGCTGCAGGACGTGCGACGCTTCGGCCTTTTTGTGGACAGTCCAGCTGTGACGTAGAGAGAAATCCATGGGGACGGTGTCCTCGGTTGGCAAAAAGGGAAAGGACGACGACAAGAGCACGGATTGTGCGGTGACCAATGCGCGCGGCAACGAAGAGCGAATTTCCATACTCACATTGCTCATGGAATAATTCAACGTCGACGACCGCTGTCTCCCTGGCTTGACGTTGGCTATCATCCTTGCTTCCCACAACTTCGCGCCACGAAAGACTCTTCGACTTTTCGAAGGATGAGAGAATAGTGTCCAGAGATTCTTCCCAGATGCCGATGAATTCGAAGAGGATCGATATTCATGCAGTGGTTGCTCAGCTCGCCTCAGATGCAGCCTCGAGCCGCGTTTTGCAATCTCTCTTATCTATTGGTGCGTGGGGCTCTGCACAAAAGCAATTTCGTCAACGTTCTCCGTCAGATTTGAGCACATTCTTTCGCTCCTTCCAGCTGATCATCGATAATATTGTGTGTACTATACTTGGTATCCGATATCAGCTTCCATCCTGTAAAGGCTTGAAGTGTCCTGGCTCCCTCCCGACTTGTCCATCGTTGCGGACGCCAAGTCTCACGCTGGCAACGGTTGGTGTCGACCTTTCGCCAAGGTATTGTCGTCCGTACCAAACCACCAGCTAGAGGCTGAAGAGCAAAGCTGATCATAGTCGTTCTCTCGTCTTGTGTAGTCCTCGCTTTCACTTTGACTTCCTAGTCAAAGGCGTCGAGGTTCAAGAAGTCCCAAATTCCTTCGTCAGGATCCAAGCCAGTCCACCCTCGATCCTCTTGGGCTGATATGCCCCATCTCTTCCCCAGCTTAGATGCGTCAGCCTTTGTCCACGAGCTCGGAACGAAGCTGGTATCCAGCATCTTCAAGTTCTTCTCACACATTTCCAGCAGATATGCTACCTCCGTCTGATACACTTCTTCCATTCTTCGCTCTTCAAAATTAGACCTGACCGAAGGATTCGATTTTTCACACAATCTTATGACTGGGAAGACTGGCAAGGCTGGCCACTTTCTAAATCTTCGAGGAACCTTGGGCAAGACTGGCCGCTTCCTAAACCTCCGAGGGATCGTTGGCTTGCAATTCTTCAGGCGGTTCAAATGTATTGAGTAGTAGTATTCTAGGTCTTGCTTAGACTGCGCGCGCTGCAGCAAGTATTCCCACGTGGGGTTCCTCCAGACTGGTCGCAGATCCGATGTTCTTTCCAGACGAGGTTGGCCGTGCCCTAGCCGCGGATCTGACGAGGGTGATGTCATAAGGAGCTCTGCCGTTAAGTCGAGAGAGAGAAGAAGAAGTTCGTGACCTGCGAATCCGGGTGCATCGGATAAAGACTCCAGAGACTGGTTAGTACTCTTAAATAAGTTGGTAAGGTCTAGCAAGTCAGATCCCTTGTTCTTCTCAGACGCTCTCGCAAGCTTCTTCCTTTTGAAGAGCTTTCGCTCTCTTCGGGGGTTTCGCATGCTGCTGGAGGTAGCTCTTGCGCTGCGTAACATTGCTAGCTCTCTTCTCGCAGCAAAGCGAAATCGACGGTGTAATTGAGCCCACATTAGGAAAGTGCGAGTCATGTTTAAGATGGAAAGAGTGATTCTCGAAGCTCAGGTGAGTAAGAGTTTTTGACTGGAACTCGATTGTGTTGTCTGCGTATGAGAAGAGCTCTACAAATATACATTCGACTATTGTGCTGACATAATATAGCTATCCCTTGGCATCGTGGCTGCCATTATGCTTTACGATCTTAACTGGCGAATTAGCTGATACATTTCTACAGTAGTAATTGAAATTGGACCCTTTCAGCCCTCCCACGTCCGTCTTAGATCTGACTTTCTTGGAAAAGAACGAGCGAACTGTACTCGGAGCACTGCATCCTCATCCAGATCATCTTCATCGTCTCCAGCCGCCTGCTCGCCAACTTCTTCGTCACTCAACCCAGTCCAACCCCTCTTTCCGTCCTGCCATCGCTGCCTCGTAGCAAAAGGCCGCCAATCGATCGGTACGAATTTCGGATCAGCCTGCAACAGTTCCTCGCAGGCTTGGATCAGGTCTTCAATTTCCCTTGTATAGGCTCTATCCTTTGCTCCTAGTGCGTAGACTTTTGTCCTCCTCCCTTTGAGCTTCCGCAAACTCAGCCTTTTGGCTTTCTTATTTGCATTGGGGGCGCGAGATTTATCAAACTTTAGCAGCGGTCCTTGCGCTTGCATCAGACATTCTCGGTTATCTGGCACTATCCTGGCAGAGTCATGCCTTGCGTCCTCCAGTCGCTGGCAATGGAGCACATAATAGTACCGCACTTGTAACGGTCTGGCTATGTCAAGTAATTTTTTATACGCCAGATTGTGCTCCGACGACGGGATGTTAGGTTCGCAGATGTTGATATAGCTGTCGTACTTCTCGATATACATGACATGGCTGGATTTGTAGTCGCGAATGGGATGATACTTTTCCCAAATGGTCCACGCGGCGCCCCTATTATTCCAATGAGTAGGAGCGTTGGCAATTCCCAGGGCTTTGATGGAGCCGGTGGCTTCCTCCTTCTGCTGCTCCTCGTCCATGGGCCTAAGGATATATACCTCAGGTCGCAAGGACAGTACTGGCGGCAACCCCAATACGTCTTTGATCGTAAGTCCCTCCAGCTGCGACGTCAAATGGAAGACCGTGGACTGCTCGGCCAAAAACTTCTTCGCAAATTCTATTATTGGGTCAGTCGCGAATGATCTGTATTTTCAATCACGCAGCTTACTAGTCTTCTGTACCCACTGTCTTCCTGTCCACGCCGGCGCAATTTGTGGCAACCGCGGGGTTTCTAACGCCCTTTCCCAAAATTTCTGCATTGGCATCACTCTTGCCATAGGAAGTGATCGCCTAGGCATTGGCAAGCCATCGCTCTCTAAGGCGACTCCGTCCCCGTTTGTGGCGCTGCTGGTGGTTTGCGACCGCCCATTTGGCAGTTTACGGCGTTTCATCTCGGGCTGGTAGTTGACAGTATCGAATTTGCGCTTGATAGTCATGCTTATGATATCACTACGTACTATTGATTTGTATACAGGCTTCGATTAGACGGTGAGAGTCATTCAAGTACTGGAGAAAGGCGGTGGCTTTACAATGAGCTGGTGTTCGTGGACTTTCGTTTCCTTGATTGCCAAGAATAATTTCGTTGGGAAATTCTCGAGATATAACAAGGCTTCGCTAAGTCTTGGGACTCAACGGCCACTCTGCCTGACTCAAATCTAGAGACCCACTAACGAAGGCCTTGCAACGAATGGTAGGATCCGGAATATCAATCTTCGTTCCACAGACTCCCGCCAAACCCCGATACTGATGAGCCAGCCCAGCGAATTCGCGCTCGTCTGAGGAAAACATGTGAATGGCTTTGGCCACATCCATCATATCTCATCTATCTCCGTTTACCATGTGCCCTTTGACAGCTCTCAAGTCGTCAATATACGTCATACCTCTCCCCTTTTCACCCAAGCAATGAAGAAATAACATTGCAACAAATGCTTCGAGGCCAAGAAGCAGTCGAATGCTCAAGCGCAACATCTATGTCCATCAAGGGTTTGCGAGCTTTAAAGATACTTTCAAGGGTTCGAGCTTGTCGTCGCCACGCTACAAACCTTGAGACCGCGAAAGCCGATTCTGGAATTTTCGGATCTGGGGTTCATTGTTAGCGTCGATCTTGCTGCTTGCAATTGCTATGACAGGCAGGTTCAGCCTCAATAGTCACGATCTATAAGAGTGGCAAAGCAGGATTTTCACAAGCGGTAAAAGTGCCTTGCGACTGACGAAGGCACTGAAGCCACCAATGGGGAAATCTCCGTCCTACCTTCCTAAATCGTCACCAAACCTATTATACTTGGGCGAAAAGCACAACATGCCCGACGCGCCCGGTATGAAAAACGAGAAAAATTGCAAAGGGGGTTTTAAGATGCGTCTCTGACTGCGATATCTCAAATGAAAATATGGGTCGTCCCAACCATTGGCGTGGACTTTGCCCTTTCAACTGAAGGCGACTAATATTACAGCGCAAATCTTATTGCCGCCATTTGGCATTACCTTGCGCCTCTCTCCGCCATGCTTTTCCAGACTTGTCGCGCAACTAATTCAACATGACCATGAAGCACATCATGCCTCACACATTCAATACCAGGAAAGACGTCATTTTTGAAGAAAGACTCGCAAATTGCACTGATGTCATGAGACAAATTAATTGTCCTGATCTAGCTTTGGTCATAGCATGTCACTTTGGTAACTCACGGATCGGTCCTCTAATGGCTTCATACCCTTCCTTGGTTGCTAGCTACCCCGATTTTCTCGAATTCACGTAAACTCTACTGTTGGGCCCATACATGGGAAACTCATGTGACACGTCTTCCGTAGCATGCCGAAGCCAGAGAACATTTCTTGTTTGAGAAAGGGCATGAAAAGTCTAGAGAGGATGACGTAGATTATGATTCCTCTGTATGGGTGGAGCCATAATTTAACACTGTGGTTACTTTAGTAGCAAATGGCTTGGGCTACGAGTAGGGCTGTACCTTCTTTCTTTTCACATGCTGTCTCACATTCCTCGAGGCCGTTCTGATGTCGTTGAGCATGGAAGCTCGTGGCAACTTACTCGTTCGTGGGCGAAATGGAATATTCCAGAGATCTGAGAAGAGGCTATTGATCACGACTAGATGGACGTAGCGATTAGAGGTCTACGGTAAATCCTATGTCCATATCATAGCGTCCATGACTAGACAGACAATCCCTCTTCATTTCCTTATACGTCGTCTCCTTTCATACATTTCATTTTCTGGAGTGTTGAATAGGCTCGTGGTATCATATTCTGAGAACGACGGGACGAGGCAGCTCAGTATCAATTTTCAAAATTCTGTTGTGGTAGAGTGGATATTATGCACTTGGAATGGCATACTGGACCCGTCTATGAGAAAATCGAGCTACATTAGCGTCGAAGACGCTTCCAGTCCGAGCTAAACCCCGACACAACCTAATCAACCAGTTTCCCTACTTCCCCTTCCCCCATCACCTCCCTCTAAACAACCATCCCTCAACTCGTCATCTCATCAGCCCCCTCAGCCCCCTCAGCCCCCTCATTCCCCCCCTCCCAGCCAACAAACCGCTTCCAACAGAAGCCCCATGAATCGCATATCCTCCTTTCCTCTTCCTCATCCGCTTCCAAGCTCTCAGCTAATCTCACCAACAGCCGCTCAGCCTACCTCCAGTTAAGAGTCTGCGATCGATCAAATGTAGGGCCCAGACTGATAGCATGGTAGTGGGCGACGTATTGTATAAGCGCTGTCAGCTCAGTGGTGCGTGGCTGGTGATCTGTATGTCTGAGGTGGGTTTGGGGGGGGCTGTTGATTGAGATGATTATCTTGATGATAGGTGAGGGGGAGGATACCCGTTCGGGCATCGACGATGAGGAACGCGAGGTATATCAGGGACGTCATGGTTGTGGATATGTAGGCTATTTGGAGAGTGTGAGAGGAGAATAGGGACTGGTAAGAGCGAGGAGGGTTCGGTATCAAGAAGCCAAGCAAAATTCGTGCCTTGCGTGTCTTCATGTATGTAATTGAGGACAGAAAAGATGAATTCGATGGCTCCAACATACCTGCAGGGTATCTTTCTATCATAAAAAATGGGCATATACAGCGTCAGCCATGCTTGTACGATATAAATGCAAAAGAAAACACTTATTGGTGCACCCGATTGGTCTCCAAGACAAGTGCGTTCTCGAAATCCTCCCAATCCCCTGGCCTCGCAATCTTGACCCGCTGTGCACTTCCAAACTTCGCTGGCAACTGCATCGAAACTGTGGCGAGCGGTGTTCGTTCTTTAGCGGCATGGTGTTTCCTGACCTCGTTTTTCCGCTCTTCCTCTTTCCTGATGTGCGCTGCTTTCTTTGCTACATCGTCTCTCCATTCTCTCCACTCCTCCCATTCTTCCTTGAGTTTCTGCACCTTCCAGGTACTTGTCTCTTTAGCTGGGTGCCAGCGCAACCTATTCGGCTTCTCTCTAGGCCGCAGTTTGACGATCTGGTTCTCCGACTGTGAGACCAGATTGAGCATTTCCTTGAGAACATCCCTGGCTTCAATTTGGACAGCTGGAGCGGCAGATTGTATGGGAGCGATGGGTACCGAGAGGAATGAGTGTGCTGCTGATAGATTTTGCGAATGGAATGCAGAGCGAAGGTAGCGGATGGACGATTGCAGGTCCTTGATCTCGGCTTTGAGAAGTTCGATTTGGCGCAGGGAGGCTTCAGATGTCGTGGTAATAATCTTTTCTTGACCGGGTTGTGGTGTTGTTGGCGCAAGTTGAGGAGCCCGCTTCCACTTCTCGCGCTCCGCTTCAAGGCTGCGGAGCTCATTTTGAAGCTGGCCGAGCTTACTGAACAGGTCCTTTTCTTTCGATTGAGCAGCTTCGACGACAGCTTCCAATTCTCGGACCTTCTCTCTTCGTCCCCCGGACTCGCCAACGCGCTTCTCGAGAACCTCGACTTTAACACTCATCTCTTCAGCGACCTTCTCTTTCATGGCAAGAGTGGTGTTCTTCTCAGAGAGCTCGTCCTTCAATTGTCCAAGCTCCATTTCTCGAGCCGCCAGGTCTGCTGTCGCAGCCCGCATATTTTGTGCAAGTATCTTCCATGGTGGCGGAGCAGGCGGCGATGGAAATTCGACCGTCTGTGTAAGGCTGCTTGTCAGGTTGTAGAAATTCTGCAATGAATTGGTCGACACGTGCAGCTTGGCAGCCAGCGACGAGAATGAAGTGTGCGCGAGCAGTTCCAATTCATCATACTTGACTGGATCGCTATTGCCCTCCTTAGTGAGCACCTTAAGGATTGAAGTGCCTGCAGATCGAATAGAAGATGCCAGATCCAAAGTAGAATTTTGCGAGGTCTCGACGGTGTTCAAGCTAGACGGCTCCAAAGTGAGAGATCTCGACTTCACATCTTCTAGCTGGCGGATGGATTTGCTGCTGATGATCTTGGCGCTGCGTGTCTGCGAGACCAGTAAGTCTATCTTTCGCAGGTATCCCTCGTAGCTCGCTTCTTCTTCTTCGTTCTCGCCATTTGGAGGCGGTATCTTAGTCTCCGCTAGCGATTTGATGTGTGATAGAGCTGTAGCCGCATTTTCAAGGTAGCTTTGCATCATCAATGCTCTCATGTGGACGTCGTCCGCATAATGCTCCAGGGTCTCGCTGATATGGACTTCTGCTAAATGCTCCATAAGAGCAATGGACCTCTGTAGCTCTGTCGCGCACTGTTCGCCGTTTAGGTCGTCCCGCTTCAGGCTATCCACCCACGTATTGAGTGCACGTTCGACAGGCTCCAGCTCATATGAGGCACCGCCAAGTCTCCTGAAAGCTTCGAGATCGCAGCTTTGTATGTTGTTGATAAAACGATCGCAAGTCGACGAGACCCAGGTCAGCTTGTCCAATACGTCACAGAAAGCGAAGACGTTATCTTCTTGCCCCTGCGCTTTCGGATCTTGCGTTCTCTCCTTAATAAAGTGGTGCAACATATTCGCCTTGAAACCGATCCGTCTAAATCTTAGCAGTGCCTGCACGGAATCATGTTCGCTCTTAAACGACTCAGGAAGAAAGAGCTGCACGACTGCTAGGTGCTCTGATGACTCCTGGGCCTCCATCTTTCCTAGTTCGAGATCAATGGCCTTCACTTGCGCCTTAGAAGCTGAGACCTGCAGACGCATATTGAGATCCATCATTGCTCTTGACCGATGGCTCAGCTCATTAGCTTCCGTCTCTGAAATCTGCTGCGAAGCCCTCATATCCTCAAGATCACCCTGCATGTTCTTCGCGAGGTCACGGAACCGAGCTACAGTGTATTCCAAATCCTCAATAGTCCCATCCTGAACAGCTGACTTCCTAGCCTCTTCCGCTAGCAAAGCCTCGTTGTAGTCGATCTCGTCCTGAAGTTGTTTCTCTGTTTCCGTGTGATTGATCTCAAGCTCATCATTAAGCTCCTTCAGGCTCTCAAGATCTTCGATCGAGATTCTCAATTCATCCAGCTTCTCGTTCAGCACCATGTTTTTCTCTGTCAATTCCTCGATCATATCCTCGGCGCCAAGAGCAGTATCTAGCTGCTGACGCAGCTCTTCGACCGTGTTATTAGCCACAGAGAGCTTCTCCTTTGTCTGATCGGATTCCTCTTTAAGCTTCTCTAATTCCTGTACATCTTGCTCCAATTCCATTACTTGGTCCTTGAGGTTGGCCTCCTGCTCCTGTGTCACGTCCCGAAGCCGCATCAAAGCTTCCCGCAAGCGCTCATTGCTTCTCTCCATTTGCAGCCAACCTTGACTGGTCTTCTCCTCTGGACTCATCTCCTGTCCTAGCTCTTGATTCTCTTCTCGAAGCACCTCGACTTCAAGCTCCAATTCTTCAGTCCTTTGCCGTAAGGCATCCAGCTCGACCTTCAATGACTCCGCTGTTTCCTCGGCCATCTCCCGGTCCAGTGTCGCCATCTCAGTCACTGTATCGTTTTCAGCTTGCAGCGCTTCAATGGCCTGATACTTTGCTTCGTCATCTTTGATTTGTTTCTTGAGATTTGCAATTTCCTGCTGCTGCGGTTGAAATTTTGACTGCAGCTTTACAATGATGCCCTCGAAGCGGTCACGATCCGCTTGCACTTTTTCCAAGCCTTTCAGCTTCTCCCTATCCTCAATGCGCTTCTTCTCCACAAGTCTTAGCTTAGTCTTGAGATCCTCTACTTCTCGTTGTGCCGCACTGCCTGCTGGCGTAGGACGGTGATTCGTAGAAGTAGGGGATTTCCCTCGAGATGAAGCTGGCTTGTCCGAGCTTGCGGTAGGGCTCAAAGCCGAATATCGAGACAAGGTGCTAGGAACCTTTCTGAGTGTATCATCCTGGGGCTCGGACAACGGCAGCGAAAGAGCCCCGTGTTCCGAGTCTTCTGCTGGCGAATCAATGCCACCATTCTCGCCATGTTGGCTCTCTCCGCTCATAGATCCATGCCTTTCCTTTGTCCCAGGCCGCAGGGAAAGCCGATTCGAGGGTTGACGTGATGGAGAAGAAGCAGATGTCTGGCTGGGAGGTCTGGCAGAGCCGTTCATGGTGCCGGCTATCGAGGGTCGTGATGTTCTTGAAGGAGGAGCCATGGATGTTCTGGGGCCTTTGGCGGGGGGAAGCATCGGTTGTCGAGCGGTGCTAGTGGGAGTGCCTGTTCTTGAAGAATTGGCCGATGAAACGGTGGAGCCGAGCTGCTTGGTGGGAGATTTGCTTGGGGACTGTGAATCGATCAGCCAAGATATATCGTCTACCTCCAAATCAAAAGAGGCTTACTGTCAGTCTCGACACCCCAGCCGGCCTTGCAGCAGGTGTGGGGCTCCCGGCATTTATGCTCTGCCTTTTGTTCGCCTTGGGGTCTAGTACACTTTGTCTTCTCAAACCCCCTGCGGCCATACTAGGCGGTCTCCCTTTTTTTGCCGCCCCATTTGCCTTACCGTTCATGCGTAAAGCAGGCTTTGGTGTAGGCTGGTCGATAATGAGAGCAATTGCTGCGGGTCGCAGAAACATGCCATGCCCGGCGGGGCATTCGAAGTATCGTTGCCCCTGCACTGCGCCATCATTTTTACCACTGTCCTCGTCGAGCTCTACACCAACCCAATCACCTGCAGCAAACTGCGTGCTCCCTGCATATTGAATGGTTGCTGTACGGCCATCGCTGAGCTCCACCGTTTGGCCGACTTGAAAGTCGGAGAGCTCGGGCATGGTATCGGAGAATCATGGCAGTGAGGTGTTTGATGATTTTGTCTCCTTGGTCATGAGTCAGTCATACTGTTCGTTGCCGTTGTTGCAAGTTTACATGTCAACTTCGCGCTTAAAGTATACGCGCTTGACTTCGTGGCCACCGTAGACTAGCTCTACTCAGCCCTATAGCCCGAGCACCATGTTATGCCAAGTTGCACTGCACAAGATCCTTTCTTTGTGATCCTAAGGAATAGCAACATTAATAAGACTCTCGCGGCTTCTATACCAGGCGGTAGTGGTAGGTTTTGCATTTGAGCATGGATCGGTATCAGCCAGAAGCTGTTGCGTATCCCAATACAAGGTAGATGGACTCAAATCATTGCAGTCTCTGTACGATCATCTTTCATGGTCACAACGACGTTACAGAACACCTAGCATCACGTGTCGATCTTCCTTTCATTGCCATACTAGGCTGGTATTTTTGTTCTGTCGAACGCTATCAAGACCTACTTCAGGCTTCCCAACCCTTCCATGGCGAGTTAAATCCTCTAATTCGGCGCTAGGAGCTCAGAAGGCGGTCTCTGAGATTCAGATTTGGAAACACCAGAGCTTGAGGAGAAGAGACCGAGCTAGACAGCAAGCTCCTAAAGAGGATTCTCCAGGGATAATGGCCCTGGTGAGCTGCGGGACATGTACTGTCAGTAGAGTCTATGTGCATTGTGGCCAGACCTGCTTGCGTCCGCACCGGTAAGAAATACAGCGAAGTTCATTGGCTGGCACAAGCTCGGACCGTCGGTCATCGAGAAGCGAAAGCCCTATGAGGAAGGAGTATGCCATATCTCGAGCATGTATCAGACCTATTCTAAAGCCACACTCGTGATCCCAATAGACCCACGCAATCCAACGCGCATATGGGAACGGTATTTTGCGATTGTTTGTGTAATCCTACCACTATATTCGTCAGCCGGTAGAATTAGGCCGCCTTAAGGAATATAGACATTAATCAACATAACTCTCTTAACTTAGCTCGCGATGTGGGTGACTTCCTACCGCTTTCTTGCCATATTTTGTCTCACTCTTCTCGTCGCGTTGGTCACTGCTGCGGCCTGCATCCTCAGCTTTGGAGTTTCGGCAGCTTCAGACGCTCAAGAATCGTATGTTGGGTTGCAGGGTCGACTTTCTTTGAGGTGACCAAGCCAGGCTGCTCGACAAAGAATTTATGTCTCACATAATAGCATTGTCTTACTGGACAAGGCTCTTTGTTGATGAAAGTGTCGCAAGGCCTCAGTATCTGGATGTCTTATTTTATCCTGCATACCCTTGTCTCTTCTCTTCTCGTCCACTCCATTCACTTCCTTCGTGCTGAGCTCCCATAAACTTCTCAGAAGATACCCAAAGCGCTCTCGAGGATTCAACAAATCACCGGTCCAACTCATCACAGACAAAATGCGCAAAGAAGATATTCTAAAGTGGGCGCAAGAGGTAGAATTTGGTGAGCCTCCTCCAATACAGCCCCCTTTCGATGACTACGGCGAGCCGATCTATGACGGCAACGACATACCTGCAATTTACCCAGATGAGACGCTTCGTGACTTCCAGGATCGCGAGATACTTGAAGAGTACACTACCAAGGGCCATGCAGATATGGTCACTCTTGTGGACTCCGTCAGGCAAATCAAGCTGCTGTCCAGAGCCGGAGCAGACAAAGGGCTCCTACACCCGCCCAAGCTTCTCCCAGCGGTCGCTAGTACAGGCAGTCCTTCATCGACTGCAGTAGAAGAAAGCTACACCTCCGATCGTCACAGTCAGCGTACATACGCAGAGCGTGTCCGAGACATTTGGTATCCTGAGGCTCTGTGCCCATTAGCCAAGGCGCCAGTCCAGATCGAAGACATCGACTGTGCTGGCTCTGAAGGGGCTAAAGCTCAGAACTCCGAGGAGCCGAAACCTATCAAGTTCGAGGCCATCGACTGTACTGGCTCCAAAGTTGCCAAAGCCCAGCGGGCTGGGAGCGGCAGCTCTCCCCCTTCTCCACCGGAAATGGCCAAAAAGTTTTATCGGAGTAAATTCAAGGAGCACCTGGACCCAGACGAGTCAGTTACTCCATATCCCTACGTTACTGGTTACCCGAAGGCGGGCTCGGATGTCATCAGGTGCACTGCCGTCCGGAAATTCTCGAACCCATTCAGTGGTCATTTTACGGGGCGGTATCAGCATCGATAGGTGCGCGGTCGGAGTTTACAATGCTCAATGCCCGGGATGACCGCGGTGCACCTCATGTTCATTGCACTCGACAAAGCGAATAATCAGGTCGTTAGGTATTCCGAAAAAGATGGAAAGACTTTGTTTAGTGCTCAAGATGCCTGAAACTTTTCTGTACTGACACTCAAGATGACTGTGCTTTCTCTATGCGGACACTGCTCTCTCAGGTTGAGGAAGGGTGTGGTAAGGAACAAGACCCACATGACGTCTTTTTTTGCCCAGTCAGGTCATCGTGAGAGAACCCCTATTCATAAGTCTGTGAAACCTGTCTTGCTCATGACCTTATGCACTGAAAGAAAGGAAGCATATCGGGGGGTGATACAAGAGTGCATTATTTATTCAGTCAGCGTTTCTTTGTATTCTGTCTCGGCAAGCTTGATTCGCGCTTTTCTATCCCTGTAACAAAGGAACACGAATCATACCACCCGATCTTCTCAGACCACCATCTCGGGAAATAGTTAAAGTAAGACATCTGTCAAAGCCAACTCAACTTCTGGCATAGTTGCATGAAAGGCATAAAAGCTCAACCCACAATTCCATCGCACAGCTGCCTTAATCGCTCGTGTTAGGGTCCTTCTATATCCAGACTACATATCTTCCATTGACCAAGCCTTCTAACCACTAGTCCTGGGCCTGTATGCCTCTCTTCAGCTTCCTCTATCATGGTTAGCTTAGCAATACCAGTGCATTGTTCTCCAGATCGTGCCTTATCATTCAAGAAAGCCACAAAGCAGCGTTCATTCAGGCGACTCTCTGGACTGTATACCGCATATATAAGCCCCGGTATTTCGCTTCCTCAATTTTTCTGTCAGGGCACCTTGGATCAGCCAGCACTGTACAGTTTCTGACCTTTTTCCGGCAGCACACAAGGATGTTCGGCTCTTCCTCCACCCAAACTTCCAAATATAAACGCTGCAGCACACTCAATAAACTGAAGTCCGTACTCTTCAAACGCAACGTGGAATTATGCCGGCCAATTGAGGAGCTGGTGGGCCTCATCAATTGCGCTGTCGACCCCTACTCATTCCTAGAACCGAGCGACGACTTCATATGGAAGTACCCGGTGACCAATTATCACCTTCAACTGATCCTCCACAATCATCTCCTTGGCGATGCCGCCTTCCGTGTTGAAACCCTGGAGCAAGTTAGACATGCAAGATGGGCAATCATAGAGGCGACGCAGAAGTCTGAGCGCTCGATGCGTCTGCATCAGGCTTTGAGTGCTATTTTCGCAGAGAGGGAGCAGGGGTTCTTCGACGAGATTTTGGTAGAGGGGACTGTTCACTTTTGACAGATTCGGGGTTTGGTGAAATGATTGGTTACGAATGACTGGTTGCCTACCAATGTAAGGCCTACCAAAACATTTCCCCTTTCCAGTGTATGCGAGGCCATGTCAATAAAGCCTTCCACTCGCTAGTCGTGGATCTAGCTGCCCTTTCGGCCTCCTTTGTCGGCGCTCGTTTCCACAATACAATTGTTATACATCCTCCGCTTTGTTACCAAGGAAGAAAGCCATAAAGAAGCATTATACGGGAATTGAGTCGTTTCAAACCGAGGAGCGCATAAGAGGCCCAGCATGTCGCCTCTTTACAACTCCACTCATCGCACCTGTGAAGGGGTCGACATCACATGTATCGACTTCAGTCCTTCTATAACCAGGGTCTCTTAGGTCCTAACAAAATGTTCTGGAAGACTAAAAAGGTGTCCTCCTCCCCCAAACCGCTCCACCACAAACGCAAACATTGCAGCATCGTCTGCAAACTCGAGTCCATAGTCTTCCGCCGCGACCTCGAAGTGACACGCCCCATCAACGAACTCCTCGACATCATAAAAGCCTGCCTGGATCCCGGAGAGTGCGCCGAGCCAACAGAAGAGTTCAAAAGATGTTATCCGGTCACGAATTATCATCTGCAACGGGTTCTGCAATTACCGCGCTTGGGTGATGCTGCGACAAGGGAAGAGGCACATCTGGAGGTTAGTGATGCGAAGTATGCTATTTTGGAGGCTACTAGGAGGTCTGATCGGAGCTTTCGGTTGCACCGAAAGATGGAGATTTTGCTGGCGGCGCAGGGGAGGGCATTTTGTGATGATGTGCTGTTGGAAGGAGTTGTTCATTATTGATTAACATAGGGGCTAGTGGACTGCTTCGGCCGTACAACTGTCTGTAACATTAGTGATATCAAGGGTGATCCAAAGATACTAATGTTCCACACACCCATGACTATCTTCCGTTGGTACCACCCCACTCTGATTACATTTATGGATTGATTTTCTGTTCCCCATAAATACTATATCCTCTGTTGTCCGCTCAAGTACCGCTTTTTTTGGACTTTGTGCTTCCCGATAGTACCAGAACCTCCACTTTTGCACCTTTCATGAGCTATTAGAAGGTCGTACGAGCCATCGTTTTCCCCAGCAAGTTAGCCTCGTTGTACGGCAACATCATCACGACAAGAGCCCCTTTGTCCAGGGCCAAGTCAATTTTCCACCTTTATAGCTGGTCCTTGCGTAACAATGTTACAAAGCACATGTAACAAAGACAAGTTCCCATTGTTCTCCCCAAGCAACACATACATGTACCCCCAATCATGACACCTACTCCCTGCTTCTCCAGCTTCGATTCCAAGCCAAACCGAAGCTCACACCCCAAACACACCTACGACCACAGAAACCTCCATCGCATTCACGTTCCCACCAAACTTATGTCTCGCAGACAGGCACAAGCCATGCGCGAAGCCGGCCTCCAGACCCCATCCGAAGACATCCGTATCCTTGGAATCCATCTGAAACAATCAATAAAGGCTCGCTTCCACCGAAAGCCCCAAGGCTACGCGCAAGACTTAGGCTATGATGAAGCGGCTGAGCAAGCCAAGTTCTCAAGGGAATGCACTCATCACCACGGGCCAAATACGCACAATCGGCCCAGAAACCCTGAGCGAGAGCAGTGGTCTGAGATATCATCGTCTTCGCTGCAGCCTAACAAGGCTGCAAAAGTCCACTTCGCAGACGAAGAACTCGCGCACGCCGTCACCTCCTCCGAACCAAAGCCCCTCCCACCAAAGGAGCAGGTAGAAGGTCTAATGCGCCGCTGGCTCGACCCAGAAGACGAAGCCGAGCCTGGTGAGGTCTTTTTGCAAGCCTGTCCCGTCACACACTCGTATATCCTTGACATAATACATGGCGATGGCGTAAACGACTGGGTGACCCGTGCAGCGGCGTTGGCGGAGCTCAATAATGCGAGACTACCGATGCTGGAGGCGAGTAATTCTAGCATTGTTGTGATGTATGATCTGCAAGCGCTTCAGGTGCTTTATTGTATTGTTGAGGGGATGGAGGTTTATGGGTTACCGCCGTAGGAGGTGAGGGAGAGGTTGTGATGAAGAAGGGGAGTAGGGGTTTTAGTAAATATAGAAGGCGTTGAGAGTATAGGCCGGTTCGTTTCGATTAAGGTTCAACGTCTTAGCTGCGTAGCTCTAACATTTTCTAAGCCGGTCACCTTTTGGCCTTGTACCACCACCATGCCTAGTACGAGCCTCGTTCGAGGCGATCTTCTCTTGTGAACAAGCGCTGTCAGCACAACCTGTGTTGGAATGCTGAATGGGTGCAAGTCGTTTATTAAGAAGGTCTATGCTGTGGGAGCTATCTAGCGATATGCCAAGGCGCTAGTCCATATGCCAACAAACTGAAGATGTGTCGGAAAATGATATCGTAAGGTAAAGGAACAGGAATCAAGATACTGCTTACCATTGTTCGATGTAGACGCCATACAAAGCCCTATCGCGGTATCCGGTATCTTCGGTATGATACCGCTTTATTCTCTTAATGGATGGTAATAAACGATAATTCATGGGGGTTTGGATAGGGATTCTGGTGGTCTTTAGCGGGGTTCTGAGGTTCTTACGGATTGGCCTAATAAGGGTCGCACGGTCGGGATATTTTACCTTACCCTTAGCTACTTACCGAGATACTTAAGGTACCTTAGGTATGATGGCAGATCTTTCAGCCTCATTAGGTAAAATGCTCACACTATTGGTATACTATCGGTATACCGTGATATGGGATCTATACCGTACCGTTGACACCGTTGGGAGCATTTCACTTCTCGCCCTCGGATCTTTCATAAGCAAGCGAAAGCCATTGCACTCAATCCCCTTCCTCAATTTTCCCGACACCACCTCCATACTCTCCAAATTCTCCTCGACCACGTGTCTCAAAGTCGGTGGCAGCGGCATTCTCCTATCCATTTCCACACAGGTAAAACACACCAGTCCCGCCATCGACGCAGGTCATGGTGTCATAGCCTCTGAGCGCCGTCACGAGCTGGCTGGCTTGGGTGAAGAGATCGCGCCATGCGTCATGCTTCTTCGGTGACTTACCGAGGGTGGGGAGGTGCAGGAAGTCCTGGCTGCGGCGGGAGAGGGAGTGGAGATGCGGTTCGTAGAGGGCGGGTGGGTAGATCGGCTGGGCGAAGGGTTGGGGGTAAGGCATTGTAGTGGGTGCGTTGGACTGATTATCCTTGCCTTGATTGAGCTGAGGCATGCTTGAAAGACGCGTGCCGCCTAGGCAGCAGTACTGGCAACAACGGCGGCGGCGCCTAGAAGCTAGCTGAGTCCTTCAAGCGATTGTGGACTTCAGCCCTCTAGGGCCCTCACTGACAAGTATTTTGATCATGACGTGACATACTGGCCTCTCACTCAAGAACATGCACCCACAATTCTAAGGCATTGTCTTCATTCAAGCTATGTACAAAGCAATACCCAATGCCCTCCATTTCAGCTCCCAGCTCGGAAGGGTAAGTAGCCTGCACGCTGCCACCCTAGTTCACCGAGAAGTCTTGAGAACATAAAGTCTAGAACGCAACCCCGCTAAAATGCACACATAATGCCAGTGCCGACGCAAATGCATTGATTATGAAGGGTATGTAGCCGAAGTAATGCATGTTTATGAAGGGAAGGTAATGTTGAAGATTGTCGTTTATGCAAAGCCGAAATATTCACTCCCTGCTGTCATGGCGGTATAAACTTGGTGGCGTAGCGCCTCGTAGGAGTCATACTCTGGGAGATCGAGTTCTAGAGGGATGGTTAGCCACTGATATCGGTGCTTGTTAGAGGGTTTTGCTTACGATTAAAGCAAGTATGCGAGCTTGGCAAACGATCTTTGTTGCCATAGTCTCGATGGATATTGAATCTGCTGAATCCATTCATACCCTCGAGCTGGCCGAAGCCATTGAGCGGTACTTTGGAGGTACCAGTGACGAATTGAAGCAGCTTAGCTCGCTCTTCCTTGTCAAATGAGCGGACTGCACGCCAGAACCATTGGATTTGCGGTGATGCGGCCTGGTAGTTGTGATACTCGGTGTGGTTTTTCCAGTCGTCAACGTCGATCTCAGGTAAACCAGAGATGAGCAGCTCAAGCTCTTGCTCATTAAATATGTTGATCAGCTCTGGAGGAACAATATCATGGAAGCCTAGGTATCATTAGCATAGAGCATATCACATGAAAAAGAGCAAATATACCTTTCAAGAACTGCTCCAATTGCGCCTGTACAGACCCCGTAAGACGGTACTCAACGACCCTCTGTACATACTCCTGCTTGTTCTCGTCCGTCACTGGAATGTTGCGACCATTCTCAACGAGGTCGACGATCTCAGTGATACCAAAATCATCTGTCTCGACTGAGAAGGTCTCAGTGATGATGTCCGTGATGTCATTTTCCAACATCCACAGCAACGACTTGTAGTACTCTAGATCGAGCGTCTCCATATCTTTGATTGACACCGTCTGGCCTAAGATGCGCTTATAGACCGCTCTGCTGAAATGGCAGTCCAGAGCGCGGCCTTCGTAGAGAGCTTTGCCAATGATACGTCCAATGAATTTGAAGAACATGAGATGCTCATCGTTGACTTTGCTGAGCTTGTTGGGGTGGAATGTGGTGCGATCAGAGGCCACAGGGATGAAGAGAGCATAGTCAGGGTTGAACATCTGTCGTGAAAGAACCTGAAACCATTCTCGAGTGACTCCGCCGGCGTCCACGCCTTCTTCGCCATGGAAACGGATGCTTAGCTTGCCATACTTGATCTCATCGCCAGACTTGAACGACAGGAATTTGAATGAGTCGAGGAAGACCTGGTCACGACGGACAGATAGCTGAAGTGGTGGTTGAGGGTGTCTAGCTTCTGCACCGCGCGAGTGTAGTCGTCGAGTAAAATAATTACGCTTGTTGTCGAATTCGAGGACTTTGGGGTTCTTGACAAGCAAAGAGAAGGTCCCGCTCATGAGCTTGGGGTTATGACGGACCAAATCGTTGAGGATCTTCCGATGATCTTCCGTGAATTTGAAGAAAAGACTCTCCATTGATGACTCCGGTGGCGGACTTGTGATGGAGAACTCCTTGGTAGCCTTGATCAATTGAACATCCTTGAGTGTCGTGTTCTTACAGACGACCATAAGTGCCTCAACGAGCGGTAGGAGAATGGTGGCCACGTTCAACATGCCATCACCTTGATGGATGGTACTCAGGCATTCGCTAAGCTTGTTCCATAGAGAACCGAAGGTCGAATTCTCATACAACGTAGTAAGAATGTCTTCCTTTGGCTTTGAGCTCTCCGCTGATTGAGACTCATCTTCCCAAAGATGCTTGGTCTTGCCACCATTACGCTTAGGATCGAAGAGGTAATCCAGTGCTGTCAGAGCACGGAGTAGCTTCGCCTGATCTGACGATGCGGGAGAAAACTTGGCCAGAGCCATGCCCTGGATGTCTGTGCCAGACTGGGCTGATTTGATCTGCGGTACTAGCTCATCTAGATCTTGGAGGATGGATTGACCGAGGTCTTGGGCTTGTTCAATCAGCCCTTTGCCAAAGACTTCCTTCGCTCCTGGTATACCAGAGAGATTGTTGATTGTAGAGAGTGTGTCTCGAAATGTCTTCGCGCTACACTCGCGAGCTGCTAGTATATTGACGACAAGGCGGAGATTCTCTTCAGGTACAACAGGCGGTGTCAAGGTTCGGGCTTTCTTCTTTTCGTCCTCCTTCTCCTTCTCCTTTGCATCGGCATCTTTTTGTTGCTTTTTCGCCCCAGCTTGGGGCTCTTCCACAGTATCGTTAGATGTTGATCTGTCTTGCTCTCCTGATTCTGCCTGAACGTCTACCATGGGGGACGTAGATTCTTCCGTAGAGGTCTGTGCTAGATCCGCAGCTTCTGCTGTCGACTGATCACTTACGGCAGCCCCTTCAAGCATGGCAGTGGGGCCTGGCAGAGAAGTAGAAGCCTCGATGGCCTTGGCTTCTGGCTTTTCGTCCGCCTTCTCCTTTTCTTTCCGAAGCAGCATTGTCAAAGGGTGTGTGACGCTCTGCAACAGGCTAGAAAGCTGTTCCATGCAGCTAGAGCTCTCCAATATGAGCTTGCGATCGAGCAGGCTGAGCAAAGCGTTGAGAGCAAACTTGGAAGTTCTCGTCTCTTTGCCTTTGCCTTTTCGATTGGCTTTGGTCTTCATACCGGAGGTCACTTCGTGCTCGGTCAGAAAGAATGAGGGTACGTGAAGGTTATAATGTGTAAGGGAGACAAGGGCACTCAGGCATTGTTGGATGACCATTAATGGCGTGGCTTCCATGCTGTTGGCTGCGGAGGCTATAGTCCCGGTAAGACTTCGTTTCAGCGGCTGTGGTGTCTTTTGTGCGGCTTGCTGCTTGGCTCGAAGTGATAGGTGGGCGAAGCTTCGCTCGACGGCATTGACATCTGCACTACCGTCTTGAAGAATTGACAGCAAGAGGCTGATGACCTCGGCTCGATTTTGGCGATTCTTTGAAACATCGTGAAGGATGCCGTTCAAGGACTGTCGTGAGCTTCCCACTTGAGGTATGAACATGAGTCGCAGTAACGTAGCTACTCCAGCTTTATCAAGCATCTGTACGGTTTGCCTTCGTGGTGGTTTGTCGGCAGCAGGCGCAGGAGGTCCTCTTGAATTTTCCAATTGTCTAAGAAGTCCAGCACTCCCTCTGCCGCCTCGACCAATGCCTGCGAATCGATGATGGCTTCCTCCCAGAGCACGGGCTTCAGCGGCTATCTCCTCAGGGAGATGTGCGAGCATTTCCTCATCTTGCTCCATTAACACATGTTGACGAAGGGTCGGGTCGAGCGATGCCAGGAAAGATGCGGGATCCATATCTTCGGGTCCACGCGCCGCAGGGCCGCCCGGTGCCTGTTGTCGTCTCCGAGCTTCTTCCCGCTCACGTCGTCGTCTATCCTGGGCTTCTTGTTGCAACAGCTCCTCTCGGATCTCGGCTGGGAGGGCCTCTAGAAATTCACGGCTGATGTCGGTGGGTTCTTGGCCTGCTGCTTGTGCTTCGGAGCGCTGAATGGCTAGCTGAGACATGAGGACTTCTTCTCGGATATCTTCCGGCAGAGCATCAAGGTAAGCCAAGTCGATGCCAAGTCCAGTAATGTCAAGCTCACGACCTCGAATCGTGGTACGTACTCGCTCTGTAGGCTCTGAGGCACCAGCTGTTGACGGGCCAGCTGCTGCAGGCTCCCCCGTAGCTTGTGCCTCTCCTCCTTCAACAGAAGCATTCGATTCTTCGGCTACGGTGCTCTCGACACCTTCCATAGCTCCATCATCTTCGGTGGTATCGCCATGCTCTTCTGACTCTGCTTGCGCCTCCTCCTCGGCACGAGCCGCAGCCTCAGCCTCTTCAGCTGCTCGTGCAGCTGATGCTTGACGCTTTTCTTCCTCCTCCTTCTCTCGCTTCTCTTGCTCAGCGCTCTCCTTGGCTTCTTGCTCTTCCTTCTGTCGCTTTTCAGCCGCTTCCCTTAACCGCTTCAGCTCCTCCTCTTCACGCTTCTTCTTTTCAAGTGCCGGTGGGACAAGCAAACGAAGTAATGAGTTGATTACACGGTTTGCCTTTTCGAGGTGAGCTGGCCCGTAGAGAAGTAACGCTTCTTCCCTCCAGCGTTGAGTGGTAAGCGCAGGCTGGAAGCTCGCAGGCCGATGCTCGTCTCGATGAGTGGGGGGAAGCTCTTGATGTATGTGACGTGGAATACCAAGCGCCACCTGCAACTCACGAGGCAAAGAAAAGGCATCTCCAGGCCGGGTTGGAATGGTCAAGTGAATGGCGCCATTGGGACCCCCAATGGCGGAGAAGCCTCGAGTTTGATCGACTGACGCGATAAGGTTGTTGAGGAATGAGAGTGGGCTCTCGCCGGGCAGAATGCCACCTGGCCTTCTGGCAGACTCCATTCCATGTACAAAGTAATCCTCAAAATCTCCACCAGGCATTGATAACCCCGTGGAACGAATGCCTCTGGAAGATCTCGAGGATGTGGACCTGTCAATTCGCTGTAGGAGGGGATTGGAATTATCATCTGCAGGACGAGGGACGCCAGTGGGCCGATGCGAGCGGTAGAGTGACATGCCTCGGTCAAGTGCATTTACGTTGCCTGGAAAGCCAGCGGACCACGGGTCTTGAACACGACGTGGGTGATGATGGTGGTGGTGATGTCTGAGTATCGATGGTCCGTCGTCGTCGGGATCGAAACCAAATGGAGGCTCGGGCACACCAGATTCGTCATCTAGAAGGCGATGAGATTAGTGCATAAATATAGACCTTCAGCAAACACGTACCATCATCGAATTCTGGCTGATAAATCACATCCTCGTCGTCTACCTCTTCATCGGCGCCCTCACCGTCTTCATCCTCGTCTAAGGATGTTAGCAGACACCTACGGGAATTCCTGAAAGATTGACTTACCATCCTCTTCTTCATCGCGGTGCACCTCATCCATATACCTACCTCCGTCAATTTCCATTTGCATATCAGGAGATCCATCTTCTAAGCCTTCAAGCCGTTGAAGCGCAGCCTCTGGACCGCCGAATTCTCGTACGATATCCCGTACAGCGCTCTCCGCATCTTGAACTTGACTAAGGTCCTGGTCGAATTCTTCTTCGTTGTATTGCTGAATATTGTCCCCATCCTCGTCTTGCCAGCCCTCGTCGTCACCTCCAGCAAGGCTATCGTTCTCGTCGTCGCCAGTAACCTCGTCAATGACCTCAATTTCATCATCATCGTCATCCGTGTCGTCTTCGGAGTCATCCTCGTCTTCATCCTCGCTTGGATCGTCCTCTGGATCGTCGTCATCATCATCAATGACCACTTCGACGTTCATACCATGATCACCAGGCAGGCCTTCCATGGGCCCGGCTTCGCCAAGGTCTTCGTCTTCATCGCTAATGACTTCGTCATCATCACGATCCATGCCATCCTCGTAGTCCATTCCATCTTCGTATCCATCATCGTACATCTCCTCATCTTCTTCCGATTCGCCTGAGCTAGACTCTTCTTCTCTTCCAGGCTCGAACATGCCCAGTGTTGAATTTCGGAACAGGTCGGGTGTCTCTTCTCGCCCGTCTTCTGCGTCTGAGACCGACGTAGCGGTAGATATCTCATCATCTTCAGTCGTCTGACCCGGCGTTGTGGAGAGGTCGGACTCTTGACTCAGTACAACGGCGGTTGAAGTCAACGCCTTGAGTGGCTTGAGAATATACTTGATGGCTCTCTTTGATCCTGGAAAGTTGAGATCGATATCGGCAATAGAGCTGGTTAGAGCAGAGATGAAATTCTTTTCAAACATCAGCTTGGCGATGGACTTTTGGAACCCACTCTCAGTACCCTGAGAAGGCGTTCCGATAGATGGTACCAGTCTTCCATGCAGTAGACGATTGAAGAGGTCGGCAATATCGAGCAGGCGAGCGTACTTCATGTCAGCGTGCTCCTCCGAAGCCATTGCGTCTTTGTAAGCCTTCAATGCATGCTCGAGAACGAATTTGCGAACAAAGAGCAGATCAGACTCGTCATCCTCCTCTATTGAACCCTGTTTCTTAGGGTGACCATTCTCATTCGTCCGAAGACAGAGAGACACGATTGCAGACATGGCCCAATTGGAAGTGGTATTCTTCTTGCGGTAGGCAATGGTCTCCTCGTGGCTTAAAGTCCCAACTGGAATCACATCGTTCAGTAGATAATTGAGCACACCTGAACGGGGTTTCGAAGGCGTCACAGCCTTAGGGTCGGCTTTGCGCGAGAAGTTGATAAACTCGATTTTAGTGCGATTGTAGCAGTGCAGCAACTCGGCCAAGCACTGAAGAATGAAACATCGGTAGACATAGATTGGATGCTCAGTGGCCTTGAACTCGGGCTTCTCGGGCTTCTTTGTCTCCACAGGCTCCGCAGGAGTTGGAGTAGGAGTCACACTCAAGCTTGATGCAGGGGCCGATGTCATTTCAGCGTCCGTTGGTGGTTCAGTTGGGTCAAGAGCTGGAGCCTCTTTGGTACTTGTGGGGTCCTTGTCCTCGACGTCTTTGTAGGACAGTAGTTCTTGAAGTAGATAGTGCATTATCCCGCTTGGATGCTCGACCACAGGCGCCTTGGTTTCCATCGACTTAGACTTTGGTACTGTTGCCTGCGAGTCTTCACCAGTGGACTGTTTGACCTCCTCTGTAGTTTCAACTTGCGATAGTGTCTCTTCCGCGACTCCTGCGTTGGTTTCCTTTATCTTCGTGATTGATTCTTCTACTGGCTTGGTCTTTGGCTCAGGCTCCTTGGGGTCCGGCTTGAGCTGTAAAGTCTGAGGTCGCTGCCCGGACTCGTATCTTACAATCTCCAGCTTTTCGTTTGTCACTTCGACGAAGATTTGTGGCGACCTAAGAACAAGGTCACACATCTGCTTAAGATAAACGGTAGTATCTGTCAGACGACCTGGTCGTGTCTCAAACTTGCCCACGATCTCACTGCGCATAATTTGTCTAACAGTATCGTCGTCCTCAACAATGTGCCGCAGGAGAAGCATGAATGTGCTTGGAAGTCTGTCATTGGTCATTCCAGATAACTGTTTGACCATGACGAAAAGGCGCTGTATGTTCCGCTTTTCACTGAGCTTCGAAGCAATTTCGCGATTGCGAGTGAGGATGACCAATGTGCGAACCACTGAAAGAGCGACAGATTCGTCTTTTCCGATGCGAGGCAAAATGTCAACGATGGCTTCGAAGAGCTGGATCTTCTTATCCACATTTACAAGAGACTCCTGGACTTCGGCAATGGGTGCTTCAGACTCCTTTCCTTCCATAGATGCAGTCCACTGGATTGAGGCCGGTTGTACGTCTTCAGCAAGGAGCTTTTCGATCACTAGTAAGATTTGTCCAATCCACGAAGATTGCTCATCCGCTGGCTGATCTGGGAAAACCTTGATGAAGCCAAGCAGGGAATCCAAACACTCGACAATTTGGCCCACAGTAGCTTCGTAGAATTCTTTGTCCTGGAGTACAAGCGCGAGTAAGTTGGCGTATGACGCTATCTTCTTGCCAGCTGGTCGAGAGTCCTCGTCGATCTGTAGGGAGATCAAAGACTGAACCAGAATGTCACCAATCTCAGCACGCATGGTTTTGGCATCTGGAGCTTTTGATGCAGCTGCATTTATAAGATCCGAGAGCTCGAATGTGACGTCGTCGTGGACGTTTACCACATCAAGAGCACGATCAAGAAGGTTCTTCCTCACCGCAGAACGTTCGTCTTCGAGGTCATCCATGGTTACTGGAGGCTTTTGTTGGGTAGCAGGACGGGCTGAGTCGTTTGGAATGAGGTCTGTAGCCGTCCCCGTGCCAATAATTGGGGGAGTTGGCCCATTGCGGTTCGCATTCAACTCATCCACCCGTCTCTGCAGGCTCGCAAATGAAGGTAAGTTGCCCTCGAAGGAGCTTGGTAGATCATCAATGCTCATCGCCATTGCGTCGGTGGCATCATCTGGGACGGCCGCTGGTGTTGACGCAGAGGGGCCACTACCTTCAATGCTATCCCGCTCAGCTAATTGACCGAGCAATTGATTAACCATCTCACTGGTGACTTCCCCAAGCGACGGATGTGAAGAGGTTGCTTGACCTTCAGACTGCGCCGCATTTTCTGGGTTAGGATCTGGTAATGTCGTACCAGAATCTGAATGGCGAGGAGTTTGGATGATCGATTCGGCCGGGGTGGGACCCCTGTCGTAGTCTGGAAGAGGGTTTCTAGCCCCTTGGATTTCATCGAATGCCTGGCAATATTCTCGTGCAAGGCCTTCATTGTTCAGACATCTGTACAGTCCTTCTCGCGCAAATTCGGGTTCAAACCCTTGTTGATTCAGTACTCTGAGTCTCTCGGGGTTGATCAAGTAGGGTTTCCCAGTTTTAGCCGCCCGAGAAATCGAGACTTCGTCGGAGCGTTTGAAAGCTCCTTGTTCATCACTACCCTCAAGAACTGTTTTTAGGATATCAATCAGGGTTTTGATGATCGTGCCAGCGGCCTTGTCCACAAAGTCGGAGTCCCAAATAGATTTAACAACAGGAAGTATAGCCATCCGAAGCTCAACAAGGAACTGGGGTGGCGAGAAGTAGTGCGGCTGCCCTCTATCGCGCTCGCTGGAAGTGATAGCATGCGTCTGAGCGGAATCGGTGATTGCTTTCGGCGATACGATTTGTGCATAAAACCCAAGTATGATTCTGATTCCCGAAAAGGCCGAGGTCATGCGAGCTGTGCCATCGTTTGCGTTCTTGTCTGTGTGGAAAGATTTGACTTCTTCCAGAAAGACTTTGAGCACTTCTCCAATAGCCTCCAAGCCTTCATCATTCTTGAAGGCTTGCAATAGAAGCGTCAGGACTTGGGATGACGGGCGCTCCATAGAGTTTCCTTCAATCATAAGCGTAGATATGGAGGTCAGAACGACAATGAAGTAAGCGTAGCGGTCTTTCACACAGGCCGACTTATTCGGTGGCTCGTAATTCAGTTGCTCAAGGCAAGCGCTTGAGATCGCGTCTGCTATCATATACGAATTGTGTCGAGTATAGATGTCCGGCCTCCTCTTTGGCACCAATGCCTTCCCCAGATTTTGAGAAAAAAGGACTATCACAGATGGCACTTGGCTCAACAAATGGCGGAGCGTCTTCACGTTCTTGAATTGAGCAGTCTTTTCATCTCTGGCCATTGCTAATCGAGCTGGCGAGCGAGGGGTCGATAATTCAGCGTTGTTGTTGGACGATCCAGTCTCTCTAGTATTTGCACTGGACGATGAATCGTAGTTCTCTCTAGCTGAGTCACTGGTTCCACTGAGGAATCCGAAGACTTCGTCCGCTTCATCACTGCCCATGCCTAAGCCCTTCATCTTGGTAGCTTCCTTCCAATGATCAGGGAGCTCTTTCTGAAGTAAGATCTCCTCCCACACGCATACCCGGTGAATCAAACCAAGGCTCTTGACCAAATTTTGGTACTTGTCTGCCAGATTTACCTGACTGAACGGAGTATGGCCAGATCGTCCCGAGGCAAATATGGGACCGGAGAAAACTTCAAAGAGTATGTTGCATAGAGTGTGGATATTGAGCAGAGTCTTGACGACGTGAGTACCACTAGGAATCCAAGTCTCACAGTTCGACTTTGGCTTCTTGAAGTTGGCTTTGTCAAGCGAAGTGTATTTTGAAAAGAAGCCTTTGTCTCCGGAAAATTCGGACATTGCTTTCAAGTCATCGGCAGCGCGCTGAGCGGCATTTAGTATCAGAGGCAGTACTAGATGAGGCTTCTGCTCGACCATGATGTGGATGACCTTGGCAAGAGATTGGCCAGCATCTTGAACGTTAAAGTCGTACCGCAAACTTGGCGCTGTAGCGGTTTCTAGAACGATCTTAGCGCCACCAGCTTCAACAAAGAACGAACATAGAGAGGAATTCTCGAAGAAGCCAGCAAGGAAATTCATAGCGACTCCGAGGCGAGTAGCAACACTGGGTAGGGTTTTCTCTTCGCTATCAATCTCGTCTGCAGTCTGGGCGACATCGGATGGCCTAGGTAGTAGTAGTTCCCCATTCAGACTATCCCGCTCAGGTGAAGATGATTCGCCCATGACCACGTCCTCGTCGTTCTCGGATTTCGCGTTTGAGATGTAGGCGCCCGAAGGCAGAAGCTTGCCATCCTCCTTTTCGAGCCAGAGCGTGGCGCCATGTTGGCCACGGGCTGCTGGAATATTCAAGCTCGATTTGATGCGCTCAATCATATTCAGGATAGCAATCATGATTGGCATCTTCAGGTTCGGATGATGGCGAACCAGTTCATCGAAAGAACTGCCTAGAAGCCTAGGCAAATCTCCTCTATCAGCTGCCATGGACTTGATATGGTCATCGCTCTCGAATGTCTTGAAGAAGCTGTCAAGAGCTCCAGACTCGAGCAACATCTTTGTACCGGCAGGATTAAGGCAAATAGCACCGAAGGCCTGAGGTACCGACAGTATAGCATCAGATGCTGGGAGAATCTCCTGTGTAAATGCAGAATTGTTCAATCGGGCGCTGGAATTAGCCGTGCTGTAAATAAAGCTACGAATTCTGGCAGCATCTACAGTCGTGACCTCCGGTCCAGAGACATCGGTACCCTGCACGTACTCAAGGTAGGCCTTCAGGGGATCTTGAGGTCCAGACTTCAGCGCAATTGCTTCTAGTAACCCCTTACTTAGTCCAGCTTCCGAGATGACGGCGTAGCTTGTAGGCTCGTTATGGATGAATGTGCTCATGATGTTGATAGCGCCAGCCCAGACACTGGATCCGAAAGTCTTGGCGTTGACTATCACAGTGCGCAGACCACCTAGAAGCTGTGGAGAATCAATGAGATTTCGTAGTAGTCGATCGAGATTTCCACTGCCGTTCGTCATCATGTGCGTGATGAGCTTGAAGAGCATTCGTAGTGATTGCTGCTGGAAGTAGGGGATCTGATAATCGATCATTCGAGTACGGAAACCTTCAGGTAGACCTTCTCCGTTTGTGGCGCGCTCCAAAGACGTTCGAACTTGATATTCAAGAAGATCGGAGATAGCATCTAAGCCCTTGGAATTGGCAAGGGACTGCATACCATCTCGTGAGCTGTAGAGGAAGGAGCTGAGGAATGTAAGGACTTTAGGGTGGAAACGTTCGGCTTTATTCGTCCGTAGATTGAGAATTTCAACCAAGATTTCGAGGAGACCAGCAGCGATGAGTGACTCCCCTGTTCTCTGTGCAGATCCCGGTAGGACCTCGAGCAGCGAGAATAAAGCTTCCTGGCGATCCTCGCTCTCGTATTCCGCGATTTCATCGGGTGAATCCTCTGTCGCCATCTCTGCCACTGCCTTTCGAAGGATGTAGAAGAGCACCCCGTGGTTCACATTGACATTTAGAGCCGCACAGACGTCTGTAGCTTTTGCCTTTTGCTTCGCAAGAGCTTCGAGAGTGCTTAGAGCAATGGCTTGTAGCCTGGAGGGTATTCCCGCCGCTCCGTTGCCTGGAGGATGCACCAAATCGGCGAGTTGGTAGGTAATCTGTAATCGTCGCGGCTCATCAGAGTCTTGTTGCAATATCTTTTGTTGGAAAATCGCGTCTGGGTAGATGTAGGCAAGATTGGTGATGGCGAGCAGGCGTATCCCGACAAGTTGTTGCCGTGTGGAGAGAGACTCGATAATTGCCTTGGCGCTCCGTACTTTCGTTAGAAGCTCATAGCGAGATTTTTTGGGTAGGTCATCCATCTTGTCCTTTAGGATGTCTTCGACTGCAGAGTTGGCTGTCACCGAACGTGGTATCTCAATCTGCCTCATTCCTCCGGCCATCGAGTCATCAGGCTTGGCATATGAAGGGGCCACCGATGCCTCCGGCGACTCATCAGAGCTCGACAAGCGACTCGGCCGGGACAAGGCTGAAGGTCGTCTTGTAGGGGTGGGAGTCGATGGCGGCTTTTGATCATCCTTGGGTGTAGGGACTGACTTGTAGTACGTCAAAAGAACGGAGCCCCAATCATCCAAATCCGAAGCATGTTTTTCCTTCTGTGGTGCCTTCGGCACGTTCATCCCTGATCCTTTATGGACTGTCTTCGAACCAGAGCTCAAGGCTAAGAGATCGTTGGGATTGATGCTGCCTGATGGTTTTGCTTGCAAACCCTGTGCCTTCTCTTTGCCTTTAGCGGACGGGGTCGAGGCTGCGACAGACGAATTGCTTGACGGTAAAGATTTTGTGAACGGATTTGCCAGCTTCTGCACCTTCTCCAAGTCGATGCTGTAGTGACTTGCCAGAAGGGCGTTATTCAGATATTGGCTGGCGTTGGCTCCTCGCTGACGAGATGCGTGGTAGCGTTGAGCAAGACGTACGGCAAGTTGAAGGGTGGTTGTGAGTAACGACAAGCTAGTCGTATTCAGCAGGTCTCCCAGCCGCTCACTGCTGCTGTAGAGGCTTCGATTGCCGCAATTCTCGAGCAGTCGACGGGAAAATTCCAGTACCACCTCAATCAATTCTCGGTCTCCATCCGACCCAAAGCCTATCGAGTTTAACTCCCATTCGGTTGCAGATGTTATTCTAGCAGCTTTGCTATCCTCTGCAACACCCTTGAGTAGTAACACACGCCCGAATGGCAGTACCTGAGGTCCATCATGGAGGCCATATTCTGTGTTGAATTGCTCGAGTATGCTATCGAATCGATTGAACAGAGGTATCCAGTGGTAGAGGTCACCTTTAGGAAAAGGCCATCGACGAGGGAATGATTTGATGTGAGCGGGTAGCTGCGATAACGGTACAGTGCTCGCTTTGGTCACGAACTCCGCTATTGCCGGAGACTATAGGTCGTAATATGTCAGCAACTTCTAGATACTATATATCATGAGTCGAGGACACTTACCACTGTCGCCTCATGCTTAGGGCCAGCTGCCTTCTTAATTCGCCCCATCGTGACAGCTTGATGACTGTAGAACACTCATGTGTGTTTTCTAGCAGGGTCGGACTTTGTAGAAAGTTGGGTCTCTTACACTAGGTGGTTGTCGGAAACGTGGGGTGAGAGAGATTCGGACTTTTGGGGGTCCTGCCTGATCAGTATTACAGTTGCGAGGGTCTACTACCTTGAATTAGAGATCTGTAAAGGACAAGCTACCCTGAAATTTTGTCGAAGGTTCCTTCGCGTCGATGTGTTTCGTACCGATCTGTCGGTCGAAGTAGGGCGTGTTAAATTGGGCGTAGGTAGGCGAACAAGCCTGGATGGCAGGATCGGGTCGTGGGAGGGCAGATGGTGGAAGCTCAACGGTGCAGGTCGCTGGCCTCGAAGTCAACGTAAAGAAGGTTGTCGTGAGGTTCTGCCGCGATAGTAAGATGCGTGTGACGTGAGTGGTGGGAGAGCAGATTGCGCGTCGAAGCAGCGTGGAATTTGGTAGACGTCCGCAAAATGCGGCTTAATTCCGCCCCGCTGAAGACTTGGCATACGAGTAGATGAGGCAATCAAGGCATCCAATCCCTTTGTGCTACGTATTCTCAGTGAATGAATGCCATTCACAGGTACAGATCTGTGAGATCGAATTCATCGAATGGCCAAGAGCCTGGCACCTATCCAGGTGTCGTCTCAATTGCAAGATAAGCAAATGTTTCAAAGATTTAGAGTAGAATTTTAAAGTCCATCAAATGGTATGTTTTCGGTACTATAAAAATAGAAATACAGTCATACTACAACAAGAGCCCCTCGTCTTTTTGAAATTCGAAGCATAATAACCTCTCATGTAGCAGCTTCCAAGGGTAAGATACTGTCGTTCACTTTGCCGAAGAAGGCAACTCACCATCCCAACGCACCTTCATCGTAGTAGGAAAAGCAGAGAAACTCGATTGATCTGCAGTCATATACCTCGTAATCCCCCCGGGCCCAGTAACCTTCTTGATATGTCCTTGGCTCCCCGGAGCTCTCCGCAACCCATTAAGCTTGCCGACAGTCTTCAACATCGTCACCATGGCCAATTTGCTCACACCATAGCCTAGACATTGGTGAGGTCCCCACCCGTAGTGTATATACGAGTCCATCGATCAGTCGAGCTTGACAGTTTCCGGGTCTGGAAATGCAGTTGGATCTTGTGACGCGGTGACGAGATCCAGTAAAACTCTGTCGCCGGGGTTGAGGTTGAGGTTTGGTCCGCCGTCTTGGACTGCTGTGTCGGTGATTACGTCGCGGTATAGACCGACCGTTTCACTGATGCGTGAACCCTCCATGAAGCTGTTTTGTACTTAGCGAATCGAAACTATAAGAATTTGAGGGACTTACTATCTAAGGATTAACTCATCCGCCTCCGGAGTATCCAACGTTGCCAGGCGATTGATGTCCTTGAGGTGTGCCACGTTCTCCTCTTTGAGGTAGAAGTCGAGACACTGTGCAAAAGGTTGGGCTTGGTTCGCAACCATACCACCAGCCGTAGGTAGGATCTGGGACCAAATGATGTCTTTCGTACCAAGACCGCTCTTGAACAAATGTTGAATCATCTGCGCACCATAGATACTAAGCGCGCTTTGTTCCTTGTGTAAAAGACCTACCACTTTGTCAAAGATACCGAGGCCAGCGTGAGACACCCCTGGTACAACCACTGTTTCCATGATTTGGCCCAGCTGTTGCGTCAGGTTTCGGGCTGCTTGCCGAAGTGGGAAACTCTTCGCAGGGTCTGCGTCGAAGAAAATGCAGGTGAACACGAGGGCCATGAGGCTGTAAAGCAGAATTTCCGTGTATATGCCGTACGGAGTTCTGGCGTTTTCCAGTGGCAAGCAGAAAACCTGAAAAGATATCAGTGAATTGAAGATAAATAAGGATACCACCGTTTGAGTAGTGGCATACCTCGGCAGCGAAATGAACTTGGGCTATGTTCCCAACATCACGAACAATATCAACCTGGTTTGATCCAGAAATCTTATAAGACTTGTCGCGCAAAAGGCTCAAAGTGATGCCATCATAGAATGTCTTCACATAGTTTTCCCAATCTTGGCGGTATAAAGCAGAACCCATTACAGCTCGCGATCGAGCACTTGGAGGGGAATCATCCGCAAGCATGAAGTCTGCACCGTACTCCTTGCCACCGTTGTGCATCAAAAACGTGATGGCTTCTCCCCAAGTGACCCTGAAATCCAGCTGATTGGCCAGAATAGTAGAGCAGGCGGCATGGGAGGTGATGAATGTTGGCGGTGGAATATGCGCTGGCTGGCCAAATCGTATTTGTCTACTTGTTCGAGGTCGGTCAAGATGTCATAGTTCTCCTCGGGGATTACGAATGGATAATGGGCGTAGACAGAATTTTGTCGAAAATGGCTGGGGAACGCCTGTAGAAACAGCTTGTAAAGGACATGGCCATGATCGACCGTAAGGTCGGGTGCAATCTCGCTGAAGCCCCAATTCGTCAGGCTATTGGGGGTATTGTCGACCTGAACATTGTAAGAAGGATTCAGCTACCTTCTTGAAGGAGGACTAAAAGATTCGTTAAATGAAGGTCGAGGATATTGCTTACCATGTAAAACCTATCTCCGCGCACCAACGCCACAGCATCTGATAATATAGTCTGAGATATAGTGTAGTCAGTACAGAGCCCACTACCAGGCGCCATGGACGGCTTGGCTTCTTCCACAACCAGTCCGGGGTACAGCTCTACAAGATCCGGTCCATCATACAAATGTCTCAACGCATCTGCAACTTCAGGGTCGCTGTTGATACTTTCGAAAGTCTCGTGCTTGGTCAGGTTAAAAAAAGCTCGAAACTCGTTGAGAGTAGCCAGGTTCCATGATCGAGCTTGCTTGATGCCAAGAATCTCAACAGATCTCAAGATTTCAGGGATATTTCTAGACCCAAAGGCGCCAGCTTTATCCTCGATGCTTTCGGTCAGGATCTTGACCAGCGCGTCTTCGTTGAGACTACCATCTGCCAAGCGTCCGAGATTCGCGAATGGACGTTCCCGAGGATCTGAAGACAACTCTTGCTCCCATTGGCCAAGGCATTGAAGAAGCTCCGGTAAGCTGACTTGGCTAGGCTTTTTGCCAGGGAACAGTCGCTTATACTCTTGCTAAGTCCAATCGTCGTCTCGTTCTGACACGGCTGCATGCCATCGGTACACCAAATTATACTCAGCGGAGACCTGGTTTCCTGGTGTTCCATTGGCAGTAGGCCCTGTAAGCCTCGCCGTTCGAGGGTCGAGGTCCCCGTCGCTGTTGGTTCTATTGAGCTCCAGAATCGTCCTCACGTAATCTTTAATGATGTTGATGTAGAGACCGCAATTGATGAGTCGTACTGTCTGAAACAAATCATTGTCGTACTTTGCCCACGCCGCTTTTGTCGCGTCATCTTTAGGCCTCGCGAATCTGCCAGATTCGTTTATTGCGGCAAGTTGCTCGACTACATTATTGTGGAAGCGATTGAACATGATAAGCATGACACCTTTTGCGGTCAGTCATCACAATGCTAGGGAAACATGATAGGGGACCTCACCAACGCCAGGCGGGAACCCCAGCACTCGTTTGCTACTGAAGCAGTCGGGCTTGATCTTGCCATGCTGGAATGTCCGCATAGCATTTTGCTCTACTTGATTGTTGCCATACAAAAGAGATAGCTCTAGGTAGGAAGACGTCATGTTGTTGCCAGAAACACGATCTGTGCTGTATAAGTCGTGAATGATGATGGAAGCTAGATAAAATAGCATGCTCGAGAGCTTTGCTGGGTGCGGCTTGAATACATCACGAGCCATCAATATATCAAACAATTCTCCAGGATCTGGACGGTCTGGAGGTTGTAGTATCTGTGGACGTACACTTCGGGCATAAGGCGTGTTCGCAGCTCCCACTGTTGGTGACATTGGATTCTGTATATGTCAGTCGATGAGTAAATTCTCATAGAAAGATCAATCTGAGGACTCAATTTTATGGAGATTGGTGCTATCGATAAGGGCAGCACGTCCGTGGAATTACAGCAAAGCGCGAGCTTCTGAGGCAATAATCAAGTAAACTTACATTGAAAGAGCCATCTGCTGCTCTATACTTGTGATCACTGCTCACAGCCGCAATTGCAGGGTGCTGCAAATCGTCGTACAGCTGCTGTATAAAAGCATCGTTCAGGAATGTTCCATCCCTCGAGCTCAATGGCAACTCGCTGGAAAGCTTGACAAGACGTTCCAACAAGAAGGTACTGTCGTCAATTGGTGACCCAGTCAGTGCTGTCTTTGCGAGGTCAACGATCGTTCTCACGTCTCCAGGGCGAAGCATGGTAACATCTTTCAGTAGCCCAGTGGTCTTGGTCGTCTGGACATAGGATCCATCGCCGGTCTGGGTGGGTAATGGGCTAGTAGCCGCTTTGATGACGCTTTCAGCGCCTTCGAATGCATCGGCAACCTGTTCGCGGAAAGTAACATGCTGCTCAGAAGGAGCCCTGGGGAGGTGGACTTCCACTACTGGCATCGTGATTCTTAGAACAATTGCCGCTCGGGGTCAACAGCTGCAAGCTCTTATTAGTCAAGAAATGTGGGCCAAAACGCAATGAAGTTTAGTGGTCTGGAATGTCAAGAAGCTACGACTATAGTATCGGTTGAGAACGCTAGTAATTGAAAAGCGTGTCGACGCAAAGGGATATTTAATTCTTCAGGACGGAGCACAGAAAGCTGAGGAGAAATGTCGACTGGTCTAGTTTTAGCATAAAGATCCCGCAATGTGTCATTATTCCCAGCAATTCGTATTCCATTCGTGAAGTAGGATCGGCCAAGCCGGAGCTCGTAAATATTGGGATGAAAAAGCCATTGTGCCGTAACGTTACCACCATGCACACGAACGGAGGGTTCACCGCCCTCCGTTCGAAAAAATTCAATACTACCTCCTCCCTGAAGTCAGCCTCAGATGCATGCTGACATACTCTTTTGACTTCCTGCTCCGTCCATGGATAATATCCTGCGACACAAAGGCGGAGTGTCGGAAGAATGCAGCCAAGGAGCTCAGCCTCGGGCTGAAAACAGAAAAAGGCGCATCTAATGGTTGCGGGAGCGGGGCGCGTACCACCAATAGACGGGCTTCGCAGACAAAATGACTTATCAGCCTGCATGCATGATGATGAACAGCAGTCGATATGCGGTGTCAACCACACTGCGCAATATTTCAGACATGGTGGAGTCGGATGGCACGGATGGAGGCTGAAGATTCGCCTTCATGCGGCGCTAGGACTTCTCGGCCACCGTACTCTTGGCGTTAGCACATTTCGATTCGTAAATCTTAAAGGAACTTCGCTTTTACCAACACACAACACTCCCGTGGGCTCTGCGATGAGACTTTTCTTGATACGTCATGGAGAAACCGTCGACAATGTAGCACAGATCTAGTGAGAACACCTGTCTACCTCCAGACCTCCGGTTACTGATTAAGTAATAGCGCTGGAGTCAAGGACTCCGCCCTGACCATTCATGGCAGCTTGCAAGCTGAGCGACTCGGCAAATACTTTGCCAACAAAGGCCTGAAAATCGATCAAGTCTTCTCCTCCGATCTACAACGAGCCTTCAAGACGGCCAATGCTATATGTTCGTGGAGCAAGGCCTCACAAGGGGGAAAGCTCGAGGTAACACCGCTCATGGTGTTGCGAGAGCAAGACTTTGGATTCTACGAAGGAAAACCATTCTATGCTCGTTCTAAGGACTCGAACAAATCGGGAAAAGACAAACATTGTTGTGAGCATCGAGACGACCCCGACTTCGTGGATGTTGAGTCGAAGGAGTCCATGGCTTTGAGGATGAACCAATTTCTACAGGATCACCTCATACCACTGTTACATGCCGAGAGAAAGGAGAAAGAGCAGGTCGTTGCGATTGTGTCACACGGAATCATACTGTCCCATCTCTGGCGCTGCTTCCTCAAGCTGCTACCTAACAACAGCGTGACACTTTCGCCTGGGCTTTCCGTCGGCACCGGAGGGGTCACACCTCTTGAATACCTCGGAGGATGGTCAAATACTGGATACCTGGAACTCGATGTTCAGAAGACGACTTCGAGAATCATAGGCACGACCTCAGATCAAGGTATATCGGCGTCTTCCAAAACTGGGGATACGACGGCCTCGCTTCACAACCACAAGGTGGTCATCAAGACCGTGAATGGCAAGGAACATCTGCAAAGCCTCAAGCGTACAAAAGGGGTCGGCAGCTCGAAGTATGATGAAGGCCAGAAATCCATTGACTCATTCTTTAAGAAGCAGAAGGTCGGCTGAATAGACATCTATGCGAAAGTAAAGCATCCATTGTAGCCAGCTTGATACCTGGTATAAAAGTTTATATTTTCCAGGGGATCTGGACGACCAGTATCAGAAATCACCGCTCTCATGGCACATCGGGCGGTCCGTCGGAAGTGTTGGACCTGTTTTTGAACGATGGAGACTTCTCTCACTGGCTCAAAGATTGTTCACGGTAAGTTCAAGATTTCTCTTTCACTATCTGGATTTTCACATGATGAAGCACCTTTTCATTCACAGACCTGATCGGAAACAAACATGTCGAGGAAATAATTGTACCAACTGCTGTCTGAGATGAACACTAAATGCTATCTTCTACATTCTTCTTTGTGTTGGGCTCAGCTAATGAATTTCAAGTTCGCATTAGGGTTTCGAACTTGGCCGGGTCTCAAACACTTACAACTACGTCTCTTGGTAGCCAGACATTGGTACCAAATTCCTATGGCAGACTTTACAAACAATGATAAGACGTTCACGAAGCTGTCTCGAACCGACTTGCCGAGAACGGCGAAATCTTGCAGAGATCATCGTGTCACATTATTGGATATCGACAGCGCACAGCCTCAAGCAAACCACCGCCAGATTCCATCGTCATCAGCCTAATACTAAACTCCGGACGATTGAATTGATGAGCCTCGACGTTTGAACAGTGAGCCAGTACTTGTAAAGCAGTAGCTGCATTTCACGGGCCGTTAGAAAACTGAAGATTATAAACTCAGTGTGTTTGCTCGAGAAACAGTATAACCTATACCTGTATGCGATTGAACAACGAGTGTCTTGAGATTCCTATTTGTAGAAACATACTGCAGCAATACTACCCCTGTGATCTTCAAGTGAATGGACGAGGCGTTTTCATTTCGACACGGCGCCAGCGGATTAGCGCGATCTCCAGCCACGTTTCTTGGCAACGGCTCTCCAAAATCCAAGGTTTGCAAGTCGCCGCAAACTTGATTCCGACGACAGCTGATGCACGACGATCATCTCGGCTGGACCTGAGGCTATCGGAGAGAGCTTGCGCGGCGATTTGTCGCTATCTGCAGGAACCACGGCAAAAGACCTCTGAGAGTACGAGTAGATGAAGTGAAGTAACAGGACCGAGAAAAGTGAATTCAAGGCACCCATGATATCTGTTTAATCTTCTTAGTCTCCGCTACAAATCACGCCTATCTTTCGCTTCCCGCCACTTTTGTGTTTACTTCTCAGCAGAGGTTGGCGATCCCAGCCACAACCACACATATTTGAATATCTACAATTCCTCTTCTTCTGACCCACATGTCCTTCCGCATTCCTCTCCAATTCTGACCACCACATTGACCACGCGCAAATCTCTCACATACCTTAATCACTGAAACGATCGCAATATGTTCTTCACAATATCTCGCCTGGGCTTGGCGCTCTCTGCACCAGCTCTTATTCTCTCCCAATCCACCTACAGCGTGACCATCGACGGCACACTTCATACATTCCTCATCCCCACAGCTGCAGCCAACACCGTAACCATCCATGTAAGCGATGCCGCCACTACCAGCACCGTATACATGTCTGGAAGCATCGAAACCCACACCTTTACAGTTACAGGCGCCGCACCAGCAATCGCATCGATAGAAGCAGGCCTGCCCTCAGGAGCAGAAGTTCAAGCCGCGACGACTGAAGCAGGTGGCGTCATTGTGCCAATTGCCATACATGGTTACACGACCTCAATACAGCTACCAGCCAGCGCCTCAATACCAACTGGTCCCGTGACCATCGCCCCAGTCAACGTGATCGCCCCTACGCCCGCAGTGGCCACAACAGCAGCCGCAGAAGCCGCTTCCATGGCCTCCAACGCCCAAGCCGCCTCCTCCCAAGAAGCGGTCGTCGAGTCGAACGTCGCCGGCTCAGCCGCCTCCGCAGCAGCGACAGCAGCTTCAAACGTGGCATCCGCAGCAAGTATTGCAGCTTCCGAAGTCGCCTCTGGAGCCTCATCTGCTCCAACAGTAACGGCACACGTTCCCGTCCCCGTCGTGCCCCTGAACGCCCTCTCAGCCTCCATCGCGAGCGCCGAATCCGCCGCCTCAGTGGCTCTCTCAACAGCCAAAGAAGGTGTATCCACAGCACTCTCCGCCGCCGCAATTTCTGCATCAGAGTCAGCTTCTGCAGCCGCCGCCGCAGCTGCTGGGACGGCTACGCTCTCTTCGGTACCGACGATGATTATCTCCGCTACTGGATCGCCTACCGGTACAGAGGTAGCCACCACAGTCACGACGCCCGCCAGTACTGTTACAACGACTTCGGGTGCTGCGCCTAGCACGACTACGATGACTTCTTCGGCGGCTGGGACGACGATGACGACTGCTTCATCGGCTTCTGGAACCACGACGAGTGAATCGAGTTCGACGACACCAAGTGCGAGTAGTACTGCTGCGCCTGCGCAGGGTGCTGCGATGAGGAGGAGGGTTGGTGGAGCGATGTTGCCTGGTGTGGCTGGGCTGGTTGCTGCTATGATCTTGGTTTGAACGATTTGATAAGTGCAGATGCTTGCGAGGGAGTTTATGGCCGCGACGATACCATGGTGCTTTCATGAGAATACTGGAGTTGTGAACGGAGAGGGCGGATAGCAAGAATCTCGGTGGATGAGACATGCCTACCTATTGGGTTTGAGATGGTGGAAATCCGCTTGCGTGTTCATAGGACGAGATGCTCGTACATAGCAATGCATGCAATAATCCTCTAATCATTCTTTCCAAATGGATTCCAGCTGTGAGCTGCTCTCGAACATCGTATCAGTCATCTAGAAGCTGCAACCACAAGTTCTCGGCAATGAGGAATCGTAGCAAGTCATTATGTAAGAATTCTATATGCACAAATTCACGCCAACAATAGTTTTTAAATCACTCCCACCTATTCATCGACTAAAACACGCCCTCTACGGAGTACCTCCACCCCTACCAAATCCCCGGCAACATCCCAAACCTCTTCTTCCGATAACTCCCTCCAAAATCCTGTCTATACCTCCTCTCCTTCTTCTTCGCCCAAACCCCCATCTGCGCCACCGCCACAACCGCAAACGGCAGCACCGACAAGCTCCAGCTCACGAGACTGATCCCCACCCACGCAATCGTCTCAAACATGTAATTCGGGCAGGTCACCCAATCAAAGCCCAGGCCTTGGGGGATACAGCGCTCCGTGCCGCCTGCGCTGCGGAGGTTGCGGAGCGTGAGATGCGTGTTCAGGTTGCCTAGCTCGCCGATCACGAAGAGCGCGAGGCCTGTATACGTGATATATGGATTCGAATCTTGCGCCGCGGGCGCAGAGGGTAGGTAGATCCAATAAGCCATGTTTAATCCACTCAGCAGCCAGTAATGTCCCGAGTTCTTGAAGATATTGAAAGCCGGCATCGTAGCGGCGCTAAACCGGTGGACGAAGAGGGTTTCGAGCTCGCGTTTGAAGAAGTGGAGCATGACGAGGGCGAGGGAGAGGGTTTGCAGATATGAGGGCCCGGTGCCGGAGGCGGTGTAGGGGAGGGTGAGGTAGAGGATGGGGTGGATTAGGAGGGGGCCGAGGTATTCGACCAGGAAGACGTCGCGCCAGGGGAGTTGGGGACCTAGGTCTTTGACGTATATCGTGCTGGCTTCTCGCAGGCCGGTGGAGTCGATGGAGACATCTTTGCTGTTAGGCACGACGGCGCCATCACTGCCTTTTGTAACTCGGAGGCGGTGGATCGAGGTGCCACTTTGGGATGCTAGTCGGCTGTAGATTTCTATTGCTGAGCTGTCGGCTGGGACGGAGACTTCTTCGGGGAGCTTCTTGACCGGTTTGCCTGCTGCGTTATTAGTATCGAGCTTTGGGAGTGGCTGGGGTTCTATCTGACCTCGTGGTCGGACGGATAGGGTGAGCTTTGAGGCTGCCATTGTCGCTCGACGGTGTCAGGATGGCAAGCTCGAAGGTAGGAGGAAGGATTACAGGACTCGACCGAGGGATAAAAGGCACAGAAGATACAGCTCCCAGAGGCAGAAGTTCCATCAGCGGTCGTCTGTAGGGCTGGGTGTCTTGGCGTGTTAGGCACTCCTCTCGTTTGATCTCTTTTCACAGTTGCGTGAACTCTCGTGCTCTCAACAGAACCCCATTTTGTTTGGATCGACAAGGCCATATATAGCATCATGTTCATTGCTAGGTGGGTCTACAACAAAGATCAAGAATCTGGCTTCCAAGGATCTTTTTGATCAATCGAATGCCTTCCAGAACCAGGCTCTTGAAACCGTTGCTGGTGAATTCTGGTTTGTCAATAGGCTTGGTGAGGACTGGCCTTTCCTGATCTGCCACGAGGATGTAGTCCAAAAATCACTTTGAGAAGGGGAAAGTCCGCCCTGAGAATGCTCTTCAAGCAAACCGCAAGGGGAGCAAAGCGTACAAGTCGGGCGCTATAGATGAAGAAAAGTGATATCTTTCATGCGTCTTTCTCGGTAGCTATAAGCTGCAAGTCTCCTAACCATTCGCCCCAACGTACAATATATAGCTAATGCGGGTCCAATCGCCAAGCGGGCGGTGTCAAGATGATATATGATGCTATGTCTACACAGGCGAGACAAGAGATATTGGTGGAGAAGAGCATTCGCTCAAGGATGCTACCACTCAAACCCCGTGTTCCTTTGCACCGCCTTAAACCAATCGAGAGCTCAAAATCTATGTCGTCGATAGCACTGGCCGCAAGAGTTAGACGACAAGGGGATGAAGAGAAACGGCATTTGAGTGCTTGCCAGGCTTTGCGGCTAATTGGTGACTGCTCAACCTCAAGCGTCCGCTGGATTGGAAGTAAATGAAGCTGGCTCCATGCCGCTAAGGAGGACGTCACTTTGTGAATCTACATGAAAGCTGTTGTGGAGCAAAATATTTGACGACCGGAACTCAACGAGTCTTGCTATACCTAAAGTTCGGTCCAACAAGGGACATTGCTAACCGGATCTTCTGGATTGTGTTGGAACGGGAATACAATTGCTGATGCTGCATGCCACGCCAGCATCGAAGACTCACTTCACGCATTTCAACCAAACTTCTTCCACAACGCTTTGAGTTGACTACCTCTCTTCACACCTTTCGGACACATTTCATGGGCTTTCTTCCCTTGATTCGAGCCATTACCTTGTTCCTTGTTTCTTCTACACATTCCTAAGGGCCACTTGCTGCACGTTTGCAAGGAGACGTTGGTCGTCCAATCCATACCGCGAGTGGCTCGTATTCCACGTCTTCTTCTCAGCTTGAGCAAGTCCGTTTTTTCCTTCGCGGCCATCGCTCTTTTTTCCTGAATCATTCCAATCCTTCGCACGAGCCAACTGCTACCGTTCTCCTGTACATCAGCACCATCCTTCTTACCTCTCCAGGGTTTTTGGCCAGACCTTCGAGATTGGAGGGCACATCGAAAGTGCGCTCAATAAGCTGACAGCATAGGCTCTACAGATATTCTTAAATAGGCAAATTCTGCTGTCACTCTCTGGGACCTCTCTAGCTATTAGCACACACACAGCCTGTCTTCTTCAATTGTCCGACTGTGACAGTCAACATCAGCAGAGGACGGAGCCAGCTAGCTAGCCTCATTCCTCTGCAATCACTTGACCTTTTCGCAGCAACACGAACATCACACCTCTGAATCTGGCTCTGGTTCTCATCTACATCCAGCCGTACTGCAGTCAAGACCATTTGACCCTATCATCATCACCAATATAACAGACCTGTGCATTGACCCCTTATCATTGGTGTAACCAACCAACTGGATCCCTCCAGGTGCGCCTATAATCCGCTGCACAACCATTACTAAAGCAAGGCGTTTAGCTGGCGATTTGCCCTCATCTCCTCTGCTGCCTCTGCTCCCTCTTTAAATCTGTTGCCAATTTCCCACCAACGCAACACCACCTGCCAAATCAATCCAGACCAACCTTTGCCACCTTCGAACACAATTGGGAAGAAGAGAATGCCCTAATGCACATGTCTGTGGACCACATTCGATTTCTCTGTGCAACGCAATATTCACTCTCAACACTACCCTCACATCCGGTTCACTCTGTCCTCAAGCAGGGTTTCTCTGCGTCGATAAGCTTGCATTTCGCTTTACTGCAGCGGACTACAGCCTTCCCTACACATCGGTCTTCGCTCTTAGTCAGTGTTCCAAATGGCTCTACAAGCAAATCCAGCCGTCTTCGAGCTGCAGGAGTGGGAAGATGAGCCATATCTTGACCTGCCAGACTACTTCCTAGGTGGCTCCGAAGCCTTTGAAGCCGCCCACGAAGACGCCGCGCTGCCTACCAATCTTCAGCAGCAGCAGAACGGCTTCCTCGAAGAGCTGTCCGACGACTTCCTGGAACATCGAAACACCTCCGGTACCCCTCCACCTGCAGACTTCCAAAAGTGGCAGAATGAGCTATACGGCGACTTGCCAGATGAATTCGCACAAGGTTACGAAGCATCCTTGACAGGCCAGTACGACTTCCGCCCTGCTCCGCGAGAGGCAAACAGGACAGTAACCTTTAGCACATGGGTGGACCAAGATGAGAGTGGTACATACGACCCCACTGGCAAAGCATTGCCGATAGATATCCCTCTCAAAAGACGAAGGGAACCTCGCGACCCCTTGTCAGACGGTGCTCCGAAGAGGCCCAAGACTCTCACTTACCAGAATGGGAGGTTTAATGGATTCCAATTGCCTCTCAAACTCACCTTTACCTCCGACTCTGCAAGATTCAAGCTCAGATCCTTCGGAGACGCACTCGACAACTGGCCTGAGCCGATCATCAACTCACAAAGTACCGATCAGTGTTCGTACGAATGGCCAGAATGCCAAGGTCAATTCTTCACTGACGGTGATTTCACATCACGGGAGCTTCGCAGGCGTTCAAGACGCCAGTCCTCTGAGCTCCAGTACTTCGATGGCGATGAGCCATGCGAGTTGGCGGACATAACGTTAGGCTTCCCAGCTGCTCGAGGCTGCAAGTGGTGCAATGCGCTTGGTGACCCAAACAACCCGTGCCCGTTACTGCAGGAAGGCGCCAAATACCCGTGTTCAACCTGCAAAGAAGACGATGTTGAATGCGAATTGATCACCGAGCCTATCAGAAAGCGCGCTTGTGAGGCTTGTGGGAGGAGAAGAGTTGTCTGCTCCTATCGCTCAGAGAACAGTGACCATAGTCTGCCATGCAGAGACTGCGCAAATGCTGGAATCAAGTGCGTTGCAGGTCCCGCAAGCGGAAGGACACGAACAGGGCCAGCATTGGATCAAGGAAGCTGTGTCGAGGAGAGCTCCAATGAGAGACCCAAACGCAACCGAAAAAGTTGTACTGCATGCTTGAACGACAAGAAATGGTGTTCCGTCAAGAACAAACATGGGAAGGCTCCGTGCAATTACTGCATTGACAAAAAGATCGACTGCACCTTTGTACCTGCAAGACGTACAGTCCGTGATAGAGTGAAGAGGAGTAAAGCAAAGAAGGCCGCAGAGACCAAGGAAGAGCCTGAGAAGGCATTCATGGGACCAGAGGTAGGCAATTCCATGACAATCAGGACCAAGCTAGCTCATCCCATCAACTTCAACTACATGAGCGAGGACCCAGATGAGCCAATGCCATGCCACTGGTGCGATGACGCGGTATATGGCCTTCTTGGACTAGGCGATGTGGATGCAGAAGTGGTCGACAACGGAGACGGGCAAGGCTACACCGAAGTCGTTGACGGCCACGTTGCGGCAGGCTACCCACCAAGTCGAATGTGCGGCTTTTGCACTTTAGACCGCCTACAGATTACAGCTTGCGAAGTCCACGAGATCTTTCCTATCGATGGCATGGACCCAGATAACTTCGATCACGAATCTGCAAAAGATTTCATGCTGCCTGGTATGGCCTCCTCCGCACCATTTGCTTGGTGCTCCGTGTGTCCGTATCCGGCCTTCTTCGCATGCTGCAAGAAGATGGAGGACGTGGGATACCAGCAGGATGAAATTGCTGAGGGCGAAGAGAAGGGATGCGGTCTGTTCCTCTGCGAGCCTTGTGCAGCCACGTTGGTCAATGATCATGGTGGAAGGTTACAGGGCCTTCTTGACGTTCTGAATCTCGAGGAAGGAGATGGAACGTTTGTGCTGCGAGCTGATGCCGATTTTCTGCATCCCAATGGAGAGCTTTTGCGCAGAATGGCTGCTGCATGATACTTGCAGTTCCGCGTATTTGGCCTACACGCAGTGATGGCTTTGCTTTACAGCGCTTTTGTATTTAACGTTGTACTCTGAAATACGCGCTCAATAGCCACAATGCCTGTCAGATCCAAAAGGGAGATTCACTCCATATCAAGGGCCTCTTACCAGGATAGGACCGCTATTCCTATCGAAGCCCAACAATCTTACGGGTCCAACTTTGAATTATTACAGAAAAACAGCGAGAAGATATAAGACCTCTGAGTTCCAGCCTCACTAAGTCTGCAGTCAAGACCTTTGAGCTAATATGATCGCTCAAAGAACTATAAATAAACTTCTTTTCTAGAAGTCTGTAGCAGACTGTTTTCGCGTGAGCCTTATACTGACTGCGGTATCTTAATTGGAGAAAAGCCATGTATTTCTTCGCACCCACCAAAATCGACCCAACATCGACCCAAAATCCCCAGCCCAACTCAGGGTCCAGGATTTGGCAGCTCGATTCAATGTTGGATCCATATAAAAGCACTCCTGGATGAAGTTAGCGTCGTCATCTTGATAAACATCCAACAACATTTCCCTCGTTTCATCGACGTATTTACAACGTATCTAATCCTGGATAGGCCATGTGGTTGAACAAGAACGATTGTCAACGTGTATCCAGCGTATCCTCAATGGCTTTGTCTTACTTATGCTATTGATTACGCGCACTTACAGTGAACGAATGCGTGGGTTTCTTGGATTGGAATGGTTGGTCAGGATACGAGATCCTGTCTTTCCCTCTACTGATACCTGTTATTCATCATCTAGTGACTTACTTTGAAGGCTTGTATTTCAAATGGAAGGTCTTCACTGTCACCGTCATCGAGCGATACTATGCGTAACACAAGTTTCAACAAGATTATTGAGTAACCCACACAGCATTGAGATATTTATACGTCCAGCTTCCACAGCAGGACCAGCCGCTAATCTCCAGCAATTGTCCTAATGTAGGGCAGAATTTAGGGTCTACATAGGTACAATGGTTGCTGCGATGTCCTTTCACACTTGGCCCTTTGTGCTCGCACATGAGCATTGTTTGTGGCGAACAATGTCGCCTCTTGGCATTCGTTGTCCTCTCTACACAATGACACCGGTGCATATATGGACTGTCCACGCTGTATTTCTTTGATTTGCGCAGGCTCGGTGCCTATCACACAACCGAAACGCGCACTTAAGGCCACAGTCTTCGGTGGCCGTCAGACATATTTGTCACGAACATGGCTCAGATCGCTCCCAAAAAGGGCAACAAAAGCGGCAAATCGAGATACAAACAGCCGAAACCCCAGCCTGAGCGTGAGGCTCCATCTTCAACTCTGAATGAGAAGCTCGTAACAAGCAGGTCTAGATACGCCCAACGAAGTCCACCTGTGCGACAGAATCTTCACGATAAAAGATCCAATGGTGGTCGTGATCGTCTGAACGAAGTGCCTGACAGTTCCCGGAAATCGCCGGTTGAGCAGCAGGCTTTCTTGATCGACGGAGCGAGGAACAGTACACCAAGGGCAGATGTTGATGGGCCACAGAATGGCAAGTATGATGGCATTGTACCAAATAAGAACCCAAACGAGGGTGTTATAACAGAACCCTATGATCTTTTTCATGGCTATCTACCCCGTAATAGGCCTTCTCGAGGAGGACATCCGGTCCATCCACCTACTGAGTTACAGGCCGAACAACCTGTCAAGGCGAAGACTTACGCGTGGATAGAGCTCCCAGCAAACGAGGTCGACCCCTTGGAGGTCCCCCATCTTGCGGTTTCAGAGCTTGACGACACTCAAGTATGGTCGCCCGTTAGCACCCTGAGCGCCTCAATACCGAACATCCCAGAACATTGCTTTGAGCTTGATGGTAACAGTCCATTGTCTCGAATTCCAGCCACCACTGCACTACCATTGGGCAGTCTACTCTCTGCAATGTCAGCTTCGAGTGCGCCGCCTTTAGCTCCACACACACTATGGTCTCACACGAAAGATCGGGTGGAGGTACCAGCGGGGTATGTGGCTATCTTAAGACATCGTGAGCTTCTAGAGTTTAAGGGTGAGACAGTAACACCAATCCGGCATTTCCCAACACCAGCCATCAAAGGAGTCGTGCTTATTGAAGCAGAAGACGAAGCACCAACAACACAGGAGCCGCTGGATGTTGATCCGGGTCTACTGACGACTCCAAAAGTGACACATAACGTGAGAGGTAGGCGAAGACAGTCTATCTCAAGTTCGATTAGAACGGTGAGGCTGCGAGGGAAGAGATTGAGAGAGGCTAGTATTGAGCCGCGCGATCTTGGAAGGAGATTGAGTGTTCTCAGTCAACATGAGCACTATTGGTTGGCTCAGTATGAAAGGTATAGATTAGTATTCTCCCGAGTTTGAATGTTCTAGATATTTATTCCCAGCTACATTCCCGAAAGAATTTATCAATTTTCATTTCACGTTTCATTTCTTTCCTCACAAGAGTAGACCTGGTGATCAAATCCTTCCTGTTCTTTTCTCCCAACTCGATGTATCATCTAAGATGCCTTCAGGACCGTATCAGTAGTAGTAAAGCGAGTATTCTCAAAAATGTCGGGGATGGGGATGGATTGCACAATAGCTTGGCGACGTCCTCCGACGAACCGCACGAACGGAAGGATGTCCAGTAACCTCAACTCTATCTCCCTCCTGGATTAAGAAGAGCCAATGCTCTGCCGCGTGAGCATCATAAGTATGATAGTCCTGTTCCCCTGCCTTCCACTCCCACATCTTGATCGTTCCGTCGCTACTGTTCATCTTAACCAACAAACCGACCACCACCTCAGTACAAACACGACCATTACCATTGGTGAAATCGGAGCGTTCCGGCTCTAGGTATAGCTCCTCATGATGAATGCTTGAGAGCTTCCCGTACCGGTCTGGGGTCTGCGTTGCAGTCAGTCGACGTTTTAAAGGATTTCAAAACACGGAGCTGGATTAGTCACCAATCTCTGGATTACGGCCATCAACAAAGCCTCGTCGTGAACAATGGGTGTGACGTTGATGGGCTGATTTTCTGGAATGCGAGCATTCAGAAGCACGGCATTGACCCTCTCCGCCATTGTAGCGTGAGGACCAGGGTTTGCTCCTGCTTGCAGATTGATATGGATTGGTATGTAACGAGTTTGTTGTGCCGCCATTGCTTGTCTTCGCTTATGTTCCTGTATGGTTATTATGGCAACGTAGGTTGAATGATGGTCGTTGAATTGCGGTCCCCTCAGGTTTTGTATCTAGCATTTCGGGTGAAAGTCATCACATACTTACCTTGCTCTTTTTCGCAAACAATCAAGGATCAGTCGTCTCTGTCTTCGTCCGATCCAAGGTTCCGATGTGTACGACATCGTGCAACCTTTACAGGCCTGAAGGTACATGAGCAAGAGGACTCAGGGTCTAGAAAGTAAGATATTTCTCTGCCTAGGCTTCTGTAGCGAAGTGGCCTAAGATTTTCGTGCTTGTTTGCTTGAGTCTTCGCCTATTTTCGACGGCATCTTTCCAATTTTTTTTGAGGTTCAGTCTTCGATGCCAGGTCGCCACTCAAGGCGATAACATCTTGAGAAATCGCGTAGACGGTTGACGCTCTGCCTCATTGGTTGTGATTCGATTAGAAACCGATGGAATGTTGGTATGCCAGTTCTACTGCTGGGTAATTGCATCAGTGGGAAAGATGGCGAGAGATCCGCACCTGACTTTTGCCTTCCCAAAATTATGTATGGTCGCTTTTATCTCCTCTTCTTAATCTGAAGTTGATGCAAGAGAGTTCAGCATAAGTATTGCTTGCAAGTCGGGCTCTTGATCGGTATTTGTCTCCGGAAATTGCAAGGGTTGCGATCGTCTGTGAACACAATAATTACCACGGTCACTTAGCAAGACCTTCTCGTGGACCACAAGAGCAAGATCTCTGAGGTGTTGAATACAGCTTTTGCTATCGAACCTGGAGAACCAAGCCAAAACTTGTCCTCTACTTTCCTGCGCCTCCTACTTCAGAGATATAATGATACAATTTGCACGACCACGAACTCTGTATCCAAGCGACATCTGATATAGCATTGTCCGAACGATGATATCATATGACTCATTTAATACAACCTTCGAGGGTTGCTCCGAAGCGCATATATCCGATCCGCCATCTTACTCACCTTTGCGGGCATGCAAGTCAGGAACTATGTCATGTACAAAGGTTCCATTCAAAGGAGATCTCACGGTACTTTAGGGCAGGTCACCTAGATAGGCCTAGATTGAGAGCTGTCGCCTGATTGAGTCTAGAGGCTTGGCGTCTGAATTCTTATCGTGTCTGTTGTCATGCTTCGCTCCCATTCGATCGTCAGATCTTCGCCAACTTCGCCAATTCAGTGATAGGAACGCGCTGCTTTCATCGAATAGACTACCGCTCATTACGTCCACCTCATTGTTTCGAGTGATTGAACACACAAGTCCATGCCAGCACAGCCGAGAGTATCCTAGAGGTACAAAACGCTGACAAGAGGATGTCTTGAGCATCGCGATCAAATATTATACGCCGGTCAACGCTGTGAGATCTCACCGAAGTATTACAATCATTGCAGCTCCGGTGAATGGTTTTCCCAAAGTAAGAGGTCTTCGTGTCTTTCGCATGCGTACATGAATCATTCGATATGTTTCAAGAAGTTTTCACTATTCCTATCGTTAATAAGTCTTACTACGCAGGAGTGCTATGAACCCCAATGGGACGAAATATAGGGTCCGTCAGAAAACAAAGTTTCCGAATTCCGTCACTATGGGCGGCGCAAATGTCATACCAAGGAGAGAGTGGGTCTTGAATGAAAATCTACAGGGCGATGACCGTACCTAGACAAAATTTGCTTTTCTCGTGTTGCCCAAAGCTGACTCTATTTAGCGTCCTATTTCGCCCACTCCTGAGACCTCCTACTCATGGTCAACCATTTCCGTGACCAGATGCCTCGACCCATCATCGGAATCGGCCACAGCGTAGGTGAATTATAACTATCTGAAGCCTTCATTCTAAAGTGGATAGACATTATCCCAGGAACCGGCGACTGCAGGTTCGTTTGGCTTGGCGGCGACTCAGCCCTATGACCAAGCCCTCTGCCAGTTCATGGGATAGAAACTGAAACTGAGCTTGAAGAACAAGAATATACTGTGTCCTCTTTTGGGCTTGTGTGTCTTGTGAGTAATATCTGGATCTGACCAGCAGCGTTTAGCTGACCAATTGTCCACCAGTGCGGCTATCTGCGGAGCAACCAAAGCACCAGATCTTACCACTTTAACAGCGAAACCGAATCGACGCAAGCCATTGACCAATTGTCTCAGAGGTCGTCGTCTCGTTACCGATTTGGAATGTGTACGTACTCGAGAAGCTTGCTCGCTCACTCCGTCGAACCAGGAACATTTCCACCCACCAGAACCGAAGTCAATACAATAGTCTACGCTGCCTGCCTACGCACCATACTCCCATTTCTCCATCGAATTCATGGCTGATAATAGAGGCACAACGAGAGGGCATTCGATGTTCGGCATACACTGCGGCCGTGTGGATAGAAACAATCAAAACATCAAGCTTGGCACTGACCTTGGCTACATGGGCGGCTCGTTATAGAGGCAGTCTGGGAATGGAACAGGTCGCTTAGAGTTGGATTTGATGATGATAGTGGGCAGGCTTGCATACTCAAGCCAGATAAGATCACACGATCAATACAAGTCAAAGTACGGTCCCAGCAAGGCGACCACCGATGCAACACAGGCAAGAAGGCTGGGCTAGCAGTTTTGAATGTGACACTCCGTGGGAACGAAGCGCTGTAAGAGGTCTTCAATTTCTCGTGGGCAAGGCAATGATGACCAATAATGTAAGGTCTTCTGTCAGTTGCTCATCGCGCATGTTGCTAGACTTCGGATATCGTCGGGTCAAGAAATTAGTGTGAGTGGGGGAAACGATAAATAGTGCGAGGCATCACGTGTTATCATGGTTATAATGAGTATGTCTAATCAAAGCTGTTTGCATATTATTTCCTTAAGCTGGCTTCGAAGGGAAGAACAACGCTGTCCGGAGTCGGCCATTTCGAAAACATCTCTTATCAGATCTACAAGTTAGTGCGTACATCGTGCGCTGGCTTGTTTCTTTAGCCAATCCTGGCTGCCGCTTTAGTCTAGCGTGGTTGCATACACCGACCACATCTTCGGCCGGGCCCTTGCAGAATTCGAAGACTCTCAAGGCACTCAGCTAACATCGCTAGAATTAAACTGGAGATCAAGAGCAGGCCATGGCACAAATCTAGCTTCATGGATATGGCGCCCATTTCGCATTCTGAGTCGCATACCCTCACAACGCTCTCGCATTGGAGAACTTTCGTCAAGAAGGTCAGCTCCTTAGGAACAGAAACCGCCATCAACGGCCAGAGCTTGAGTATAGCAACGATTGTTGCCGTTGCAAGGCTCGTCACCAGCCGACCTATAGAGGATATGTGGAGAGCTAACCAAACTATCAGATATGGAGCGCTTGCACATCTCGATCACAGTACGGTAGAAAAGATTGAAGAAGGTGCAAGAACAATTGCATCCAGCCTAGAGAAGGGCGGCATCATCTATGGTGAGATCGATGTTTTCATTTGTCAGGAGAGCAAGGCAAAGGGACTCCGGACTTACGAAAAGCTATGCAGGAGTCAATACTGGCTTTGGAGGGAGCGCAGATACTCGGACCACAGGAGTCGACGCCCTCCAAAGTACCTTGATCCGCGAACTCCAGAGTGGTATCATCAGTCTATCACCCACAATACACAACTCTACTCAGGGATGTAGCAAGACAGCTTCAAGACATGTAATCAGCGCGTCGTCTCTGCCGCCTGACCGGGCTTTGCTACTTGAGGATGATCTATCTGCACCTCCAATGCCCGAGTCCTGGGCTCGAGCCTCTATGCTGATTCGAATCAACTCACTTGCAAGCGGCCATTCAGGCGTCCGTCCCGTCCTAGTCACAAGAATGGTAGATCTGCTTCGAAACAATGTCGTGCCTAGGATTCCCCTTCGTGGTAGCATCTCCGCTTCTGGAGACTTGATGCCTCTCTCATACCTCGGCGGCCTCTTGCAGGGGAAACCCAGTATCACAGCCTGGTCAGGGAGCCGGAAATCAGGAAAGCGTCGTATAGTCACCGCTGATGTGGCTCTAGCAGAACAGTCGCTCGAGCCAATCCGCTTGGGGCCAAAAGAAGGTCTTGCAATTATCAACGGCACAGCTGTTTCAACCGGAGTGGCAGCATTAGTAATGCACGACGCCAATAATCTAGCAGTCCTATCACAAATCCTAACAGCAATGAGCGTCGAAGCCCTCTGCGGCAACGGCGAATCCTTCGACCCTTTCTTCGCCGCCGTCCGTCCCCACCCAGGACAAATTGAAGCAGCACAGAATATCTATCACTTCCTGAACAATTCAAAATTGACCGATAGCAATCACGCATTAGAAGAAGGTGCCCTCCGCCAAGACAGATACTCAATCCGGACTGCCTCCCAATGGCTCGGTCCCATTCTTGAAGACCTGCTCCTCGCCCACAAACAAATAGCCATCGAATGCAATTCCGTCACGGACAACCCTCTCGTCGACACCGCGAATGCTCGAATGCTGCACGGTGGCAATTTCCAAGCCAAGGCCATTACCTCGGCTATGGAAAAGACGCGGCTCGCTCTCCAGACTATCGGCCAGATGCTCTTTGCGCAGTGCACCGAGATCATCAATCCGCGGCTTAATAATGGCCTACCGCCAAACCTTACTGCAGATGATCCGAGCCGATCGTTCTTGTTCAAGCCTGTGGATATAATGATCGCGGCACTGCAGTCAGAATTGGGTTTTTTGGCGAATCCGGTGGGAAGTCATGTGCTGAGTGCTGAGATGGGGAATCAGGCACTCAATTCGCTGGCGCTGATATCTGCACGGTATGCGTTTGTGGCTATTGATGTGCTGTCGCAACTTGCTGCCGCACATCTGTTTGCTCTGTGTCAGGCGCTGGATCTGAGGGCGATGCAGATCATATTCTTGGCTGAGTTTGAGCCTGTCCTTCGCGCGGATACAGACAGATTGCTGGGGGATTTATTGGAGATTGGAATTGACCGTGAGAGTCTTTATGCTCAGTTGTGGTTGCAATTCCAGAAGATGTGGGAGCAGACGTCTAGTTTGGATCCTGGACCACGGTTTGCGAGCATCTTTCGATCCCTCACACCGACAGTACTGGATTTCACCACCCCATCATCAACCAGCAATACCTCCTCATTGCGAGAATGGACCAAAAATTCCACACAGACAGCGCTAAAGATCTTCGTTTCCAATCGAGACGCCTACTCTGCTGCTCCTGATGCGAGACCCTATCTTGGAATGGCGTCTCGTCATATGTATGACATCGTTCGCAATCAGCTGGCTGTGCCCTTTGTGAGAACAGATGAGCTCAAGGGTGAGCTGAGTATCGGGTCGTTGATTACCATAGTGTATAGCTCTATTCGCAATGGGAGTCTTTATGGACCGGTGATGGAGTGTCTGATGGTAATTGAGCGGGATGGGGTCAGGGAGAAGAGGGGTGGTGCGAAGCTTTGATGATGTATACTGTGACGCTTTCGACAAATTGAGTAGAACAAACAAATGAGCGAAAGTTTCTTGGCTTGGAAGCTTCTGCATTGTGAAACAGAGACACAAACCTGGTCAGGCAAGTTCAGCCGCGTGGCGTACATGAGATGGAAGTAAAATTCCAAATGTATTATGTGATGCTATGCTATCTCTAATACAATTGAAACTTTTCGTAGACTCTGACGCAACGGAAGCAGCGAATCAAGTGTCCCAAAAAATTGGCCCTGAAGCCCCTTTTGATCAGTAACAAGATGTGTCCTGACTCCCTTGGAAAGTACTTGCAAAGCCTCTTATCGTCTTCAAGAGGGAAGACTACACGTCCTTCATAACCATTTTTGTCAATCCAGACTGCGCAGATGGATGGCTCCAGCTGTTTCCCCTCGTGTTCTAGTGACCACTCCTTCTCTAACCATACTATCTGGTCTGCCAAATCGTCGCTACACTTTAAGATATTAGCTGGGTCTATATCGAGGGATCGTTGTAGTAGAGTGCAGACCAGATGTCTCACTTTTGCCATAGAGCTCATCGTCGGTTGATTCCTCTGAAGTCAGAGCGATTAGCTGGATACATGTAGGAATATTGAGAAGGTATTGCCTAAAAATGTTATCATTGGTGGTGATAGCTGCCATATGGAGTTCCAGGGTTGCTTTGTAAGCTTCTGGTGTTCGGTGAGTACTCAAAAAGGTATGAAGCATCAAAGCTCAGGACAGGACGATTACATATGCATGGCAGGAAGTAGGTTTGCTACGCAGCTGCTGTCGACTGATCGTACACGTTGGCTATGCAGATATCATCCAGATGCATCTGCATGCTCGTCATTACCCGGAAGGGAGCCAAGCAAGGCTCAAGGTTGGGCCGAAAGATAATCAAATGAGTATTGGAATATCCATGAGGACGCTGTCTCGGCTTGCAAATCAAAGTTAGCTGATGGCTATTAATGCAATTACAGAAAGAATCTGGAGACTGCTCTCTTCTATTTCAGATAGAGTACCGTGAAAGTGTAGTGTGTCGCTCGGATACCAAGTAATATGTTATCCTATCTACTCGGACCCGATTCGACATCTGTCATATCAATGTACCCAATTGGAGTAGCGACATTACTGCAAAGGGGGTGAGATGTGTATCATAAACTCCTAGCAATCCCTTATGCATGCAATTTCTCTCGCGTCTTCTCCTTTTCCTGTTCCACCTCAACCTCCGCCTTCTTGTCCACTTCCAACCTTTCCAGAGTCCCAGTCCAAACACATACGAACGTGCAAGGCCTGCCCATAGCACTCAATCAGCTCTCCATATTTTATCACCATGGTTTTGAAGATATGCTCTATCATCATATAGAACTTTGGCGCCTATGACTCTTGTAATGTTTTGCCTAGAGAGTACACTCCACCGTAGCCGGCTGTCAGGTCCAGGAAAATAAATAGCACACACAGATTTGTCCACCTTTTCGAGATCTCCGCCGATGTGAAAATCCTCGACTAAAGTGACATCCTCCCCTCGTAAAAGATCGTCGGCGAGCTATTCGAATTCTTGTACACGCGAATCATCAGAGTTGGGCTTATAGTACCTTAGTCCGTAGAACCATTTTGAAAGGCGGGACCAACTTGCAGTTACCCGTCCAATGCCCCATTTTGGGAAGAAGCTTCTGAAATCGGTCACGTCTAGCACGCAAAAGCTCATTGTCTTCGTCTGTCTTTTCTTGCTCCGTATGCTCTGAGAAAGGTTCCCGCTCGCTGGCGCGGTCTTGAAGGCTTTGTTTGCTTCTTCTGGGAGCTCGGAAAGAGAAGCGCCCCCTCTGTCCCATCGAGACTGTAAAGCCTTGGGCTCCATCGCATGTTGGTCTCCCATAGCTAGCAAGGAGATAGATGTGCATCTGAAGGCTATACGACCTATGCTGGCTATGTGTACTCGTACACCCTAGAACAAAAGGTTGTTGTGGTTGAAAATATCGATTATCAATACACGTGGACGGCGCGAACATAGAATGATGTGGATCTGTTTGCTTTTTATTGCATGAAACAAAGCGCAATTGTAGCTCAACTTGGGGCAGTATGGGTACGAAAAGAATCACGGAGAGCGAGCGAATGCCAAGCTTTGCTCAGCCATCAAGGACTATTGGGCTATTGTCAGCGTGACCATGCAATGCGTCTGCATCTTGAAGCGAAAGAAGGGTCGCAAGAACATCTCTTTTGACTTGGAGGTAAGATAATGTGCTATGAGCCTCACTCAAGCTTTCTTAAAACCTTTTCCTTTGCATGTTTCGAGGAGTGCCGAGATACCCACAACGGAGAACAGCTGAGCCAGATAGCCGCCCAACACCCGGGCATCAAACGATGAGAAACCTACGGTATTGTTTTAGTCTTTGTCGCCCACCACACCTCCCCGTCCTTCAATCCTCTCCCATACTTATACCCAAGCCAGTCACAGCCTCTCCCTCCAGCTTCTCATATCCAATTTTCACATCCTTCTCCACTACACTCTCTTTCCTCTTTCTCCAAAACACCAGCATCCTGGGGCTACCATACGTCTCACAAATCTCACCTGTCTTCCTAACCACAAGTAGATACTTCTGCCCTCCATCCAGCCAAAATGTTGGTGCCTGTAGCTCTTGCAAGATGTTTTGACCGAGGATCCGCACTCCACCATAGCCACCGCTATTGTTGAGAACAATCGCGCAAATAGAATCATCTAGGCTCTCCAGGTCGTACCCTCTGGACCATTGGTCATCCACTCTGACCTCTTCGTGGGAGGCGAGATCGTCGGATAGCTGATGCGTTGGTGCTAGTGAGTTTTTGGGGATATATGGTTGATATGGGAGGGATTCGGCTTACCATCTCTTTGACCTTAGCATAGATGTAGATATATTTCTCGACTAGTTGTCTTCGAACTGCGGCATTGACTCCTTTTCGAAGATTCCTATCTGAATCGAGTAGTCTATCGATCTGCCGCACGTTAATGAGCACGGCCCTACGGTGACACGGGAGCGCCCTACCGATCTCCGAACAACCTCTTCAACATCCCCTTGGTTGTAGGTCGTGATCTGGTCAACACAGACAGATTGCGTGGCCCCGACGAATTTGAACTCCAGAGGTTTATCCTCTGGCGAACGACTGGATTTGACGCGGGCTAAGAAGGCTTCAAGAGAGTGTGGTCGCATGCCGTCGAGGATGACATCGCGCGTGCCTATGTTTTGTCAGTTCCGAACAATCAAGACTTTGTCAGATCGGTGTCTTACCTAGTCGAGGATACACATTCGGATGCCTCAGAATACGAAGAGACGGGTCTTCTATCATACCTCTGTACTCGATCAGCCTTCTCACTCTCCAGCATCAGTACATATCAAGGTGCAAACAGACTGCCACTTATCGAGCCAGTCTGCACGGCGGTCTGAGTAGTGTCTCAGCCGATCTTTGCGTGCATACTTCCTAGCCCTTCGCTCTAGTGCTCTCTCCACGTCGCTGAGAGGCGAGAAGGGACGGAAAGATCCTGCGAATCTCCCTCTACCTCGAGATGTGGATGATGTGAGTGCGAGATTTGCCTCGTAAGAGAGCATAGGGAAAGGTCCACTGCCTGTGTTCCAGCGAGATGCGAGAGCTTTAGGCTCCATACCATGCGCATCCCCATTCTTTGCTGACCCTGGAAGCGTCTCTTCTGTGTTACCTGGAGGCATATCTTGGTGAATAAGAGGGGGTTGAGGAGGTCAGAGCGCTTTTGCGTGTCCGGTGATAAGAATTTCAAAGCTTCGCGGTGTAGAAAATAACACAGCGAGAGGATCTATAATTTGTGATAAAGTTTTCTTCTGTGTCAGGCAATGTATGGGGCCGGAGGGATTATACGTCGTGAAAACACCATTGTTGCAGTATTGTAAAATGTTTTACGGGAAAGGTCTAGAATACCCCGGTCTTTGTTACCTATAACAAGGATCTGCCCGGCGATTACCTAGTATAAACAGGAATCGCTACTCCGCTGCTATAAACGGATTAGAAAATAAGCTCCGGATAGGGGCGATGTAAAATGTCAAGCACTTGTGTCGCGTCCAGTTGCTATATTATGTAGTACGATTCTCTGATCTAACGACACTCCAGAACTCATTAGTCCGCACCTTGACCACTTACTATGCTTCACTTAGCGACATTATAGCATTTCGTGTACTCGTGCTATAATCGGTTCTCCATGATGCGCGCTCGAACCTTCCCAGCATCTGTCACTTTCAAAACTCCTCAGCCCAAAATACAACCGACAGTAAGGCTCCAGGAGAAAGTGTGGCAGTCCTAATGCTCTTTTTTGAATTCGGATTACCACACTTCACACTTGAATCTCCCGGCTTAGCGACATTTGAAGACTCGTGAGCCTAGAATTAAGTTAAACGGACGACTTCGACGAGCTGGACGAGCTGCTATTCCTCCTCTGTCTGTCTCCTCGAGCTCTGCATTTCCCCTTTCCGTGCATCTTGGAGTTGAACATCCTGATTGTTTCCGGGGTAGGCCCTTGTTGAAGAAATTCGGGCCCTCCTTCTTCACGTGTACGCTTGCTGTGCGTGCGGCCCACCTCGCAGGACTTGCATTGTTAGCTTTACAATCGTCTTACAAGCGATGAAAAGGACCTCACCATTATGAGTCTTGTAAGAGACGCTGGTGGCGTGTCAGTGTACTCCTTGGAGTCAGAATCTTCGGTAGATTCTTTCGTCAATGCTTTGGCAAATTCCTCCGTTGATGTGCCGGAGCTTAAATGAGGCTCATCTGATGTACCATCCATAGTACGCCAACGGAAATAGCGTACTCGGAGCCTTCCCACGAAATTACACTTTTCGTCGCGCTGAATTGGCACGAGGAAAAAGTCAATGTCGTCATCTTGGTCGAAGTTCTCGTGAATGAGGCTTGTGCATCCCTGAATTGGTATTGCCCCAAGATCTTCGGTTTGGTAGACTATCACACCACATACGGACGAGGGTAGTTCCTCCCCGTTGTCGGCAGTGGACCAAGACAGATCTGGCACAATTCCATCATTGGGCCTTTCTTTGTGAAGCTACATATTGTTAGAAGGGAATCAATTGACTTATAAGACGACCTCACCGCTTTTCGAAGGTAACCTATCAAGAGAAGATCCGCCCAGGAATCGTCAGGTCCATCCGACCTATCCCATCCAGTCCAGTCCCTCAGCCATTGAAAATAGTCACGCAACTTCATTGCTTAATTGTCGGAATTTTAGCGAGTGTCAGTCTATTTGCGTGGCGAGAGGCTGTAATCGTTACGCAATCAAGAACATACCTTTTCTGGTATGCAACAAGGGTCAGGGAATAAAGACAAAGTGTTATCTTAAATAATGTATACAGTGGACGAGAACCGTAAGAAGCGCTACGGGCAGTACATCAGTGCCTAGTCCAGGCTGTGGAAATCGGAGCTTTCAACGATAAAGCCTTCCGTCCAGGCAGAACGTTGAGGCGTACCAAAATTACAGGCCACACTGAGTCGGAAGTCATGCATTAGGCTAGTACTTTCTCCCTCGGCAGGCTTTCCCCTTTCTTTGATCGTTCATCTAGTCACTCGTTGCGCTCGCATTACCGTAATCATATGATTGCCGGCTCCTTCTGACCGCATTTGTAGTCACGTACATAGCCAGCAGCAGCTCCCACAGTGTCGAAGATCTCAAAACCCTTGCTCTTATCAATGTGCATTTCGGTTATCTGACGCGAACACAGTGCGTCATGAGGGCAGACCGTCACACAACATGGTAAAAAGGTGGCCCAACCAGCATTGGTCATTCGTCAAGATCTGACATTTGAGGCTCAAGATCACGAACAAGATCGGGTTCCTTTGAACAAATGAAGGATAGTAACCATATCGACGCAGCTCTACGCTCCCTTGACGGATGCACTTTATCAAAAACTCGTACCAGTTCGATGCAAGAACTGTCTTAGGAGCTTGGAAGACTAGTGGCAACAATTTCGTCAATGACTCTTTGAGAGTGCTAAGCTTTTGAAAGAGAGAACGATTCTGTCTCGGCTTTTGCTGTGGACTCATCTAAAATTTATGGTAAACCGAGCGTCAGTGGCTAGTCTATAGCAGTCTCTGAACTAAATCTAGGCGATGCCTCGTCACAATCATAGCATCTTAGGTCATGTCGGAGACCGAAGAGGACTGAAGTGCTCATAAGTGACTTAGACATGGAGTGCGGAGGCAACATGGGCTCCCGCACTCAAGCTTGTAGGCGCTAATTAGCGGCTGTATCCGGCGCTACTGCAGCCTAGGAAATAAAGAAAACCGGACTGATACTTCGATTGTAAACTCTGAAGGTTGCTCTATATTCGCATACATATCACACTAAAGGTTTCATGGTCTTAGTCGGATCTCTGCAAGGCCAGAAGTCCTTGTTCGATTCTCCGTTGAAGCTTCAACACGGGAAGCCACAAGGAGGAAAGCGGCAAGATCCTAGGAGTCATACGATATTAGAAAAGGTTTGCATTGCAAACTGCACCTTTACACAGTCTACAAAAAGGACCTGTTTTCGCTTTGCTCTGCAGTCTGTTATCGAGAAAATCACACTCAACATATCTTTTGCCACTTACAGATCTTCTTAATTTTCTATGGCTACCAATTCTATGAAACTGCTCGCTGGCAATGGGCAAGTTTCCTCATGGCTGAATAACAGAGCAAGATTCCTAATCGTTGATAGACACCCTGACCTCGCCAAGCTTGTATCTAAACGGTATTGCCCTTCAAATTTTTGCGTCCTCCACGACACTGACGTCTCGACAGGCTAGGCATTGAGTTGGTACATATCAAACTAGATACTTGCTTTTGCTCTGCTAATTGAGCCACATTTCAGGCGGAGGTGCTAGTGTACCAGTACGGCCCCAATCCCTACCTGTGCCCTTGTCTTCTTAGATCTAATGTTCGGGACTGCAGAGATAGTAATCATGAGTAAGAATATTGTACGACAACGCTACAACCAATATCTAAGAAATACTAGGACCTCCGTAACGATTGGAGAGAGTGTCAGAGACGAGGATGTGTTTGTACAGCGCCGCATCCCGATCTAGTACCTATCCTGTCACGACCCTAACAGAGAAGCCAGATTCTGCAATCGACAGCGCCCGGAGACATCAATGACGGCTTGATGGAACTCCTTGTCATGATCAGAGCCTGCAGAAGCGCAAGTAGTAGAAGAATTGTGAGCTGCCTTCTAGATCATCATGGTAGCACTCAACAATTGACGTCTCCGCCAGACTGCGGTCATCCCCAACTACCCCTACGCAAGGTTGTTCCCATCAAGTAGCCGATATGTAAGAAACTGACCCTTGCTACGGGCAGACAAGATAAGAAGGATCGATCTCGTGCGCCAATAACTGGTATGATTCAGTATCGAGGCTCCGAGGGGTGGTATCTGCTGATGTAGTCATTCTTGGTAGCGAAGCTTATAGCGAAAATGTTGGAGACAGCCGTTAGTGTTTTCACTCATCTGTCACCCTACGAGACCCCTCATAGCTGACCGTGGCACGATAGGGCGTCAATCATGTCATCACGATGGATCTTCACGCTTCGCAGATTCAAGGTTTCTTCGATGTCCCTGTCAGTATGGGAAGATGCACATGCCAGACTGGACTGACGACCCAACCAGGTTGACAACTTGTACGCTGAGCCGACCACGCTGGCTTGGATAAGGCAGAACGTGGACATATCCAACGCAGTGGTGGTTTCGCCGGATGCTGGAGGAGTCAAAAGGCAAGTTCTTCCCAAACAAATTCCCCAACGCGATTATTCTCTCACGTGCTACTGACCAAGCTTACTATGTACAGGGCAACCTCAACAGCAGGCAAGCTCGATCTCCCCTTCGCATTCATACAGTAAGCCACCCCAACCCCCAACTCCAACCCCGCACGCCCCAAATAACCCCAGCCCACCTCTCCTAATCCATCCCCACAGCAAAGAGCGCTCCGCACCCGGCGAGATCTCCCGTATGACCCTCACAGGCGCCGTATCTGGCAAAATCGCCATCCTAATCGACGACATGGCCGATACCTGCGGCACACTCTGCACCGCAGCCGAAGTACTCGCCCGCCACGGCACCACAGAGGTAGTCAGTGTGGTCACTCACGGGATCCTGAGTGGGGATGCAATTGGGAAGTTGAATGCGTGCGGGGCGTTGAGTAGGGTTGTGGTCACGAATACGGTGCCGCTTTTAGGGAAGGATGAGGAGTGTGGGAAGATTGAGGTGATCGATATTAGTCCGACGCTTGCTGGTGAGTTATTTTTGTCTTGAAGTGAGGTTTGGTGAGGGGACGTTGGCTGATGGGGTGTTTAGAGGCTTGTAGGCGCACGCACAATGGCGAGAGTGTGTCCTTTCTATTCAACAATCAGGCGTGATATGTGGAACAAAAGGAGGATTTTGATGGGACGTCTATATGGTCATAATGTTAATGGGGAGAGGATGGAACATAGAAGGATCCAGATAATGTCAACGCGAGAAACATAAACCCATCACTCGTAGCGCCGCGCATATTGGACAGGCGCCCTAGTCTCAGGGCACATGTACAAATCCAATAGAGATGCATTTCGCGTATGTAAACACCTAACACCCCGAATGAAGGTTGCTGCAAACGATCATGGATCTATGAGGTCTGTTCTACATGCATTTTGTAGCTGAGCCTGCAATATCAACGCACGAGTATGCTAAGCCATCATGATGTCTTTGATGAGACCTTGATAGCTAACATCAACCGTATCACCTCCATCTTATTCCCCGCTCTTTCCATCGGGTGCCGCCCATGCTCTACTTCCTCATCGATGATGCTCGTCGCTCTGTAGTCCTGTTAGCCGTAGTGCCCGTCTTCACTATGGTTTAATGCCACTTACTCCTCAGCTCGCTCTTCTTCGCCTTCTCCTCGTTGACACGCTTGGCGAGGATGGAGGCGTATTCATTCTGCAGCACAACGGTATTAGCTCATGCCCTCCCCCCAACAAAGACTCTAATGTAGACATACGGCAGCGTCTTTTGAGGCCTCGGCTTGGCGACGCTTGAGAGCGAGACGATGACGCTTGTGCTGGAGACGCTGCGGAGTAACGAGACGCTGGATGCGTGGGGCCTTTTCGTATTCTTTCTTGCCCTCGCCCTTGGGCTGGACTTTACGACGGATGACGAACTTGCGGACCTGTAGCACACACAGGATCGTTAGCGATAGGTCCCGAATAACTCTACCACAGCTCAACGCCGCTATAGATGGGCAAGACACTCACATCATCATCCTTGCTCAACCCAAAGAACTTCCTAATCTTTGTCGCTCTCTTCGGGCCCAATCGCTTCGGGTGCACCTGATCCGACAAGCCCGGCAACTCCTCATCACCCTGCTTAATGATCGACAACGCCAACACCGCCAAATCCATAGCCACAATGCACCCCCTCACTGACTTCCTCTTCCTCTCCCCAGTCCGCCTAGGACGATAACAGCTATGCCCCGCACTCAATAGCAACCTAACACGCGTGGGGTGCATGATACCCTGCTTCATCGGGAAGCCCTGCTTGTCGTTTCCACCAGTGATCTTGAAGACGTAGCCCTTGAATTCGGGGCCGACGGAGTCGCCTGAGACTTCTTGGCCCATACGGCGGTCCATGAAGACGCGGAGTTTGCGCTCATCTTCGACTTCGATGAGCTTCTGAGTACCGTTGGCGGGGTAGGAAATGTTGAGCTTCATCTTGACGGTGGTGTCGCGAACGTCAAGATGATTTTTGTGGAGGGAAAGTGGTTAGTAATGTTTGGAGGTGCGGGCAATTTTGGTGAGAGCGAGTGTGCGGGCTAAGAGCGGGTGCTAATCAAATTGGGCTTAGGATGAATTACAGCCCTGCGGAGAATTTGAGCCTCTAGCACTCGCCTTGGCTATTTGATGACATTTCATCACACAATCTCTGGTGGGGATAATAGCCTGCTGCTGGACCCTCCAATAGCTACACCAAGTCTTTGAGCCAAGACCTACAAGTAGTGATTCCGGGTGTATTGACGCGAATCCATATGATTGAGTGTCTGTTCCTCTTCGAATTCCTGAAGTATGCTACCTGAGGGTGGTGAGGGTAGGGTTAGCACAAGATAGCTGTTGGGGCTATCGATTGAGTCGACGAAGACTTAATTTAAATCCATACCACCCCACGAACAGCATGATTAATCGGAAGAATTCACGTCCACAAGCCCGTCGTTTCTCATTGACCTTTGTCAAATCTGATCACTTCTTCCTTGTTGTCTTGGTGCTCGGGATGGCTCACCAAGTTTTCCAGCCCTCTCTGTGCTACTCTCCATACACTTTATTTTCATTCACCTTTGATCGTCAATACGGATCTGACTTGTCGATATGTCAGAATCATGAGGTTCTTGCAATTTTAGCCTCCCTCTCGCGACAGCTGGTGGCATCAGAAACCCGATGATTGGCCTCTCTAGCAGGACAGTCGACGGCATCATAGAATTCATAGTCAGCCTCTCTATCACCACCAGTGATCATAGACATGACGACGCTTGGAGTCATTATTAGTATGCTGCCAGATGCTATGGTAACCATGCTTATTCACATCTCATTTCCCGTTGCGACTCTTCTTCGCAAGAGATTTCGCAACACATCACCACCGAAGGAGAGTCAAGAAGCAGCTAGCGAAAGACCGTGTGCTCATCTCGGAAATGATCGCCGTAATCCAAGACTTCGCGACGTTCTTCAAACCATGTTTTATACACATGGCCGGAAGTGTGGCACATATAATAGACAACAGGCTAGATGAGGATGGTCTTCTAGATGAAGAAGTACGGATATTCATTCCTCGCCGCTTTCGCGTTCCCAAGCCTCAACAAAATCGATTGGCAACTGAAGCACAATAGCCCAAGCATGAGAGCCGGATGATACTAGAAATCCATAGGATACTAGGCAAATCTGTGGGTCACCGGAAGCGCAAGAAGAGGCCACATCTCAGATTACGCCACTACTATCGCGCAACTGAGCTTTTCAAGACGAGAGTATGCTAAGCTCGCCATGACTTCGCGCTAAGCAATGTACCCACAATCCCGATGAGGAAATTGGAGATATTGGCAACGGCTGAAAATTTTCTCACCCCACTTGCGACCTGTCCTTCTTCTTCATATCACCATTCCTCCATCCTTCGCTAAGCTCAGACATCTCTCCAAATCCTCGCCTACATACTTCACACATCACCAATCGATCCATCATGGGCAACTTCTTCGAAAATTTGCTCGGCATCGATTCCAACGAAGAGGACTGGGACCTCAAAGCCGCCGTGAACCTCGTTGGCATCATCTTCCTTGCCTTTATCGTCCTTTACATCATCGCATCGATCATACAAGCGGCAAAGGCGAAGATAACCCGACTGCGAGAAAGGGCTATCCAACGCGATATGGAGCAAGGACAGGCTGCTCAATCCCATGAGCTGGCTGTGATTGCGAAACCGGCAACGCATAATGGGAGCCAAAATATGAAGGGGTGCCAGGGGAACAAGATCTTTGGCGCGTGAAGGGGCGTTTCATATACTGTATATCCGTGGAGGGACGATACCAAATGAAAGTGAGAAGTCGGCTGGCCCTTGGGAGGACGGAGGGAAGAGGGCTAAATCTCAAATTTTCCATCGAGATCAAGGATTATTTATGGAGATCAACCGATGGATTTGCTGGAGTTACATGAATACTATACTATCTCCTTAGACGGTAATCATTCGCAGATCTCGGATTGCATCTCATCTACTGGACGGCTTCAATCTCTCTCATCAAGTGCATTCTTTGAGCCCATCGTGCTTTGAACCCTTGTCCAGACAGACCTCCCTATAGCACCTAACTTCGCCATTAGAGACCTCCTCAGCTAAACATATAAATTGCGTACTTCGATCTCCAGCTTCGATTCTCTCCCTCTTTGCAACTAACATATCTCAATCGTACAACGCTCATCCCACTCCATCCACACAACCCAGCAATACCGCCATACCAGTCCTTCTCCCAACCACTCCATCCGAACCCCAACATTCACCAAACGATTTCTTCAAGGCCTCGGTGCCTTCCTCATGTTCCTCTTCGACGTTGGCGTACTAATGCACTTCACAGTCATTTGTAACACCTTTGATTACGACTATACCACAAACCCACGACTATAGTATCCGAAACGACACTATCAGAAAACCTATCCGCGACTTCTGCCCATCCACGATCGCAAAAAAGAGAAAACAACAGCGCACCCATAATAAGGCTACAGTTTGCAGAGCGGCTTGGGAACCATTGGACACGCGGGAGGAAATTGGACAAAGCATCCGGTGTTCAATGAAAACCATGACTATGTGAATGTTGGGGAGGGAGAGAGGGATGCGCTCGCCAGGGAAGAGGTGAGGGGATATGGCGCGGTCGGTCTAGAAGGGGGGTCGCGGCGGGTTCGAGCGAGCGAGATGGTTGTGTAGTGGGCAGACTCAAGCTTCCGCCTCGGCCCATTCCGGCTGCTGTATGACGATTGGTGAAATCTAAAGTCGAAACAGGAATGGCGCCGAGGAACATAAAGAACTTCTATAGCGTCAGTCTTGCTACCGACCGATGTGACGGCGACGTTAATGGCGGAGCTTACTGACAGAAAAACGTAGAGAGATCGTGGAAGGCTTTGATAGCTGTGTCCGCAATGCCTCCAAAGCTGGCGGGTACTATTTGTTTGCCTCTCGACTGTATTACAAGTAGAACGTAAGGCCAAAGAGTATACATTTACTGTTACAAGTGAGCTAAAAAGGGGTTGTAACTGTGCGAATACAAGTATTGAAGATGGTGAAAAGAAAGTCTGCATGTGGAGAGACAACCGCTGTTCACCTTGCTAGCGCAAAGAAAGTGTGATTCATAGCAATGTTTCGTCTCTGGATCATATCTCGACAGATGACCAAACGCTATATCTATTGCTTGGGTTCACCAGCGAAAAATTCCCTCGACGAGGCACTGTCGCTTACATAGCCACTAGAAATGAAATTCCTTGCAACTTGAGTCTATTCAGTGGCACCATCTCCTAAAATGGGGCTTTATCTTTGCGGCGATGAGCTGCGTGGTGTTGCAGATTTGTTCAGAACGGCCGCCAATACAATCGCTCGCTTCAAAACGTCGTCAAATTCCCGTTCTCGAAAGAACCTCTGAGTGGATATTTCGTGACCTGCACCTGCCACGTCCCCCGAAACGTATTCGCTCCTCCAGTCTCACAGGTCTGCAAAATCTCGGTTGTATACCGCACTATCGCAGATCTCAGAGTCAGCATTCCGCTTCACGGCTAGGACATGAGTCGTCAGACACATTCCGGGCGAACTCCCAAGACAATTCTGACGACCCAGAACATGAGCCAAATCAGGTCTGAAAAGTACGAACCAACCTCCGCTGTGGACATCTTAACCATCCGATCTTGCTTATCTGGCGAAGATAATGTGATGGTGCAGGGCTGCCATCCTAATCGAAAACGCCAGCCATTCCACCAATCATGTTCCTCATACGCGTCGCCCCCGCGGAACAGATGGGCGAATAGATTCTGGCAGGTTCCTAGGTTGACCGTGTCGGCGGGGAGGAGGTGATAGCAGTTTACACCGAGAAAATCTAAGGGGCCGTCGCTGATGTTGGTCCGTGGATGCTGGGTCGTTACCACTGAGAGAGTAGTGTTTAGGTTATTGGTGTCAGGTAAAGACGTGGGACTGATAATACTATCTGGGGGCTTAAGAACTGCGAGGCTGTGAGTTGTAGAATAGATAAGAGCAGAGATTAGTAGACTGAATTGAGAATACATCTGCTGCTGACTTCTGCGGTTCTTGGTACGAAGAGAAACAATGGTAGCAGGAGATTATTAGTGCTGTGAATGCGCGGACTGCGCGAAAGCGGCCAGTCTTCGAGTGGCGAGAAGCGACGAAGAACTGCTGCAACGGGTCGCCAAAGTCGATTGCGAGCCAATGATTATTTCCCGCGTCCTAAGCGGCTAAGTTCTTGTAAATCCTGTATAGGCAGCACCCTCCGAGGCAAGTGGCGAGAAAGCATCAGTTAGAAGAATTGTCCCAGTCAGTCTGGTCAAATTAGATCCATACTTGTCCAAATAACCCTTCATCAATTGGCTTCAAATCCGTCATTGATGACGCCATCTTCTTCGTCTAATCCATTTCAGACCTGACTTCCTATTACCCTCCGCTCTCTTTACAGTATTGCCTCCCTCAACAGGCCTAAAGACTTCCGAGCCGGATGGTTCGCTGCTTCTCTTTTCAGAGTCGCAAGCTTCGTGAACCCATTAGCCGGCGCAATGGACTCAAAGCCTGGCGCGAGCTTTTGCATCAAGCATGCACTTTGAGGGCATGATAGTGTAGTATTCATTCAGATTCAACCTTAAGTTTCCGCTTCGGCCCACTCCGGCTCCCATATCCACACTTAAGGAAAAATTATTGAAGATTTTGCTCTTGGCGGGGAAAAAAGGATGTAGTCAACGGGCATGTAAAGAAGCCTTCCACGCGCCCAAGCAAAACAAAAAGATCGCTTATTCTCACCATCCCATAGAATGCTTTTCCAGAGAGTACAAGACCTCACATCCAGACCTCCCTCCTTCACTTGCCCAAATGGAACACTCAATCCACCCCTCCTACTCCCACCACAAACCTCACCCAGTGCTCTTCTGGCTCCTCATCGCCCTAATAACATTCTTCATAATCGGCATCATCATCTTCGGACACGGCCAAACCCCAACTCACGAGCCAGAAATGGAACAACAGCCCCATCTCCCTCCCGCATTTAGCGCCTTGACAGCAAAGCCCCAAGAGCGACGCAGGGCAGCGTCTCGTTACTTACCCAACTTCCCCATGAGTAATGCAGATGATAGAACCCGTGCCGAGGCCAGGATGCCGCCGCAAATCCCCCACTATCATGGGGAGCGGAAGGGGAAAAAGCCTTTCAAGTCTTTGAATGCTGGGATGGAACAGAGGGGGGATGTCGAGGGAGGATATGGGTCGTTCAAGCCGTCAAAACGTGCTGAGGAGGATGAGGAGGGAATCTAAGATATTAATCGACTCTTTTGTGAGTTTTAAGGTGTTAGTCTGACAGAGAGGATAAGCAGAGGATTCAAGAATCATGACAAGATAGGCAAAACGGTACTATATGGGGCTGACGCACGACTTGGTTGAGTTAGTCGCGGTGTTGGAATTATGGTAAGAGCTTTGCAAAGGCCATTGCTTAATTTTGATTATTTTAGCGCTAGAAATAGGCGCGAATATATATGAAGCATATCCAATCGTGCTCGGCGTGCTGGAAGTTTGGGCAATCCTAGGCGCACTACACCGTCAAATCGTGCACCTTCAAATAGCTATTGGTATAAGAATAGTCAATTCTGCCCTCATTATTCATAAAGTCGTGACCGTCGTGATACTCGTAGCGCCATAACATCGCAAAAGAAGGGATCAATGCCATATTAATTCTCAAAGCAAAGGGACCAGACCCTCGAAACACGTACTAACGAATGACCCGGTCTTCTCTGTCGATGCCCTCCAGCTCTTCCAGAATGCCACTTCCACCTAGAAGACCCCCTTGTGCGCCTGTGCACCTACTCGCACCACTCCATACCTCGTGAAACTTGACGCTCTCGTCCGAACTGGCCACCACAATGCATCCCTCCTCTCTTGTCCTTGAAAACCACGTCTCGCCCATGCTCGTATCAGCCGTAGTTTCTCCCGGACCGCCAGGGTACGGTATAGCGTACAGAGCGCGCATGTCGCTTGCCCAAGGGATGGCGACGACTTGTTTGCATTCAGGCCACGAGAAGACCGCGATACGATAGGGGTGTTCAGGCTGGGCGTAACCAAAGGTAGCAGCAATTTCTCGGCGTGTGATTGACCAGATGAGTGACGTGACTTGGGCGTGTACGTTGATAGTGGCGAGGGAGGCTCCGGAGGAGGTGTGATAGAAGTGGATTGCACGGTCATTTGAGCCACCTCCCATCGCTATCAGACCGGGCTGCCATGGGCAGAACGCGATAGCTTTGATGGCAGCGCTATGCATCCACTTGTGCTTTTCACGTCCTCCATAAACAAGTAGGGTACCATTTTGGCCGGGTATAACCCTTGTTCGATGGACATGTGTGCCGTTAGCCAAAATGCCCATGACCTCTGATGGTGTACGGGTTCTGGCGATGAAGTTCGGCAAGCCAAACCCGCCGAGGAGTGTTTGGAAAGGGGTCCTATAGGGATGATCGGTATCTTGTGGCGTCTCGGGTGGAGAGAGAATAGCACTGGCGTCGAACAAGCAGCATGCGTTGTCATTCGCGCCTGTTGCAAAATACTCTCCATTAGGTGACCATGCAATTCCGCAGATCTGCTGGCTGTGGACTGTGATCTTGGCCATCAAAGTCATAGCACCAGTCCAACCATGTATATCTACCTGCTGTCTACTCATCCACTCAATGGAATAGTAATAGACGTTGCCGACTTCATCACCAACAAGAAGCTCTTCGGTCGCCATCAAACAACCAAATCGTTCAGAAGGTCTGCGAGTGGTGACTGGCTTGAACGCAACACATGCTATAGCACAAGGCTGTTGTGCTTGAAATCTGATGTTGTCAGGGTCGGAGAGGCTCCAGAGACTGATCTGGCCAGAATTGCGCCCTATCGCGAGAATGCTGTGGCTGCCTTCTGTCGAGGAAAACGAAAGCGACGTGACGTATGTCGAGTTACGACTGGCTGGCTCTGGCGGATAGCGAACTCCGAAGGACTCTGACCACAGGTAGACTCTATTGCCTAGACCAACGCCCAGGGTTTGGGCAGTGTGGCAATAGGCTAGGACAGTACAGTAGTAGTCATCTCGAAGACTAGGCGCATCCAACACTGTGCACTGCCATCAGCGTCAGGCAGCACCTAGCAGGGATTGAGAACGTATCTAAATGGAGTTGTTGGGACCGCTCTCGGCTCTATTTTGCGAACTTTCTTCGTAGCTATATATCGTCATGTTAGCACTCATCTTGATTCGGGCTCTTCAATCGGGTGGCAGAGACATAGAAAGGAAACTCACGAGAGCGTGATCCCTCGACAGTCCATTCTCCGTTTCTCCACCGAGTTCGAGGTTGAACGTAGACACGCTTTCGCTTCACTCCAATTGCGCCTGTGCTAATACTCCTGAACTGTGCTGGAGTCCTAGAAATTTTAAGTATCCTGCTAGTCTGGTCAATCTCTAGAGCTTCAGCGAGCCGGCCTTCCATTCTCTCCAAATCTTGGTCCAAAATGTCCTTGTGAAGAAATTGAGACGTATACAAGGGTGCATTCGAGCCACCGCTGATGAAACCACCTCGACCATTGGAGACACTGCGAACGGGACTAGTGTGAGTTAATTGAGCGTTACCACCAACGTTCCAGATGGCTCCTGCACTGGCTTGCCGATTTTGGAGAGCGAGCGTCTCTTGTGGAAGCGAGAGCATGTTGGTAGCACCTGTTAGACGAGTTCGGGAGCGTAGTGCCTGGAGGTCGCCGTTGGTGGGCGTGGCTTCTGTATTCCTTGATCGTGGTACAAGCAGAGGGCCAAAGGGATCCGGGCTAGCTGAATCATGACGTATGAGCTTCTCTGATCTGGAAAGTTGATGCGGCGATTTGCTCAGACGGAAGGTCTTAGACGGGTCTTGCGGCGAGAATCGGCTGGATATATAGCGATCTGGTGTCAGAGACGGAGACAGATACTTCGAGCTTGCACTGGGCAGTCTGCGCTTGGGTGTTTGAGGCGCTTTCTTATTAGTCGCTGTAGCAGAGCTGGCTGTCAAAAGAGGTACTGCATTGAGAGGGAAAGGGAAATTATCAGCGCTTTCAGAGCTACCACTCTCTGAAGATGGATGTGGAGGCTCGCCAAATTCAGAGTTTGGCGGCGACAAGTAGGCCTCATGAAAATCGCTTCGTAGTGATTCTGGTGTATGAACCAGGCACCCTTCACTCTCGGAAGCATGCAACAATGGGAACGGCTCCTTCGCACAGCTCGACATGTACTTGGAAACAGATCGGAGAGAGTTATGGCTTATACGCCTCAAAGGGAGCGAAGGAGCGGCACGAAGAACCTGTTGAATACTTTTGCGATTTCGACTCGTAGGCGTACCATAGCCAGGCTGTCTAGCGCGTCGAAGCTCAATGGCGGAAGTGGCATGGCGGAGGCCTATGTGTTGAGCACCGCTAGTATCAATAATCTCCGCAAATTGAGCAGGGTGATCAAAAGAAGCGGAAAGTACACGAGGCATTTCATGAAGACCCGTCTGCGTAGCAACAAAGCACAAAGCAGTAATGAACGTGACGAGCGAATGGATACAGTCGTTGCTAGTGGTCTCAACAACTATATCTATGTTAGTAAGGATTGACACACGCCTGATGCATGAAGTTGATGCCCTGGCGATGAGGGATGGAGAAGAGAAGTGACTCAAACAGCAGTCATGGAAGTTATGTTGCTTAGCCAATAGCTTAGTCAGCCAGCCCACCATTCAGTCGGCGTCACTCATAGATTCAATCTACATTTTCTTCTCCCCTCAAGACGTAATCAGTGCCTCCAGTTTTCCTACGGCAAGGGACGGTGTCTCACGTGGAGTGAGCCGTGGTAGATTTAATTCTTTTTGTCCCAGATGCCTAGTAAATCTCGGACAGTTCTAAAAACCAGCCAGCCACCGAAAGCCAACCCCGCGATATTGGCGATGCGCTCAGTGGTCTTGCTCTCGAACCCGAACGTGAATGCGAAGGTGCGATGGATTGGCTGAATTGCGATGGCAATAGTCCCAAGCTCAAGCTTCACTGGTTCCAGCTTGATGTCAACTATCTTGTACATGCATTGCCATTTGAGGAGTTGGTGTTGAAGTTGGAGACTGTTTTTAAGACTTTTAGGTAAGAGCTCAGGATTAAGTTACGGAAAGTGCGAGTAGCGCTTGCCTTAAGTATTGAAAGACAATTTTAATTTAGGATCTCTACGGAAGAGGACCGATAGTGCCAAGACATGTAGGGCTGACGAACGCATCCATACCTACTATCTTGCGTGCTGTCCCAAGAAAATTGTCATCTCGCTAAATACGGTAGAAAAGTAACCTAAGCCTGCAGAAAATGTCGAGCGTAAGTCGCTGGCCAATGCATTGAAGCGGAGATACTCACATGAGCTTCCAGCATGGTGTGCCCCGAGGCACTGGTGAGAAGCCTACAACAGATCGTGACCGGAGAAGAGAGCTGCAGAAAATTAATGATTATAAAGGTTTGGTGGAATCAGTAGCGTCACGAGTGAGTGTGCTCCTCTTCCTATCTCCTCATCCTGATAGATGGATAGATCCGCCAACACCAATACAGCACAGAGTCGCTAGAGCTGACGTCAAAGCTGCTAAGATGGAATCCAGAGTACTACACAATATGGAACCATCGCAGGCTGATCATGCAACACCTTCTTTCCACGGCTCTTGTGAAGAATGTTGGCATTGTCGAAGATCCTGAAGCGGTCGCAAATTTTATCTCTGATGATCTCGCTTTTCTCATTCCGCTGCTCCGCAAGTTTCCAAAGTGCTACTGGATCTGGAATTACCGACTGTGGCTTCTCGAGCAAGCCACACGTTGTCTGGCATTAGACGAGGCCCGGTCAATTTGGCAGCAAGAACTTCTGCTAGCAGGCAAGATGCTGAGCCTAGACAGCAGAAATTTCCTCGGCTGGGGTTACCGCAGAACAGTCATTGCGGCTTTAGAGAGTGACGAGCTCCTGACTGAAGGTCCTGCTAAGAGTATGACTGGGCAGGAATTTGAGTATACCACTAAGATGATCAACTCAAATCTGTCAAACTTTTCTGCTTGGCATAATCGGAGCAAGCTGATACCCCGTCTTCTCGACCAAAGTGAAGCAGATGGTACAGCAAGGCGCAAATTCCTTGACGACGGTAATACCGCCCCATATGGATTGACCAAAACTTACAGCTAACCTGATAGTAAGAGCTCGAGTTAATCCAGCGAGCACTGTGGGCAGACTCTGATGACCAGTCGTTGTGGTTCTACCATCAGCATCTAGTGTGCACATTCGACCCAAAGTATGCTGCACACTCAATGGCACCTCAGTTGACGACAGAAGAGAGATCAAAATACATCACGCAAGAAACAGAGCGAATACGGGAGATGCTTGACGGAGCCGAGGATTGCAAGTGGATCTACCAAGCTCTGATACACTTGAGCACTGTGTATAAGGATCTAAACGGCGATTGGCCTAAAACGTCGACCGAAGTCGCCGAGTGGGCCGACGAACTTGCGAAAATAGATCCACTCAGGGCAGGGAGGTGGAACGACTTAAAGATCAAGATTTAGCTTCCGGGTCGTCAAAATCCTTGCCGCCTCTCGTCAGGTTGTAAATTGCTGCACATGGAGCTGGTAGGCTCACTCAGTAAGCGCATAGAATTTTTAAAATTTTCTGCTTCCGTCTGTTGGCCACCCACGCCCTGTCCACAACTCTTGGATATCCGCATCTGGTACAATTGATACTCCTTCCCAAATAAACTGACTGTCTCCAACCAGGCCGAATTCCAGAAAACTATCGTCCCAGCGTGTAGAGTACTTCGTCGGCTAGTTCTTCGCACGTGCCCCTCTCTGGTCTTTGCGGCGGCCATCTAGCTCCTCTAGGCGAGGACGTACTTTCCTGAGATCGAAGTCCCGGGGACTCTGACCACTGTGATTGCCAAATTGAACTCCAATACGGCCTTGACTCCACATCTCTTGCGTGAGAAAGCCCTGGCAGCCAACAAGCCCTGGCAGCCAAGGCAGGTGATCCACCCATTTTTGTCCTTGTCGGAGCGCCCAATCATCTCGATGGCATAGCTAAAGCCTTCGTCGTAACCGTAGGTCAAGAACCTATCAAGAAAGCTGGAGTTGGAGAAGATTTCTGGCATTGTGACCTTTGTCGAGTCCACATTCTGCCCCGATCTTGGACCGCTTCTCGGCATACCACCGCCTCCGTCCACTCGAAGTCCTAGGAGGCTGCCCACTTGCGCGACCTTGAGGGGAGTGCCCTCGATAACATTGAACCTATAACGTGCCCTTCGCCGTACCGAGCGTGCACGGTCCCAGGCAAAGACAGTCTCGATAGCCTCGTGAAGCTCGTGGAAGTTGATGGAGATCGGGACCGACAAGAGGCGAGACATGGTAGTTTTGCTGGTCTCGAAGTAGAGTAATTTGGAGCAGGTAGCCGTGGCCATAGATTTCGGTGGACATGCTACTCTGGACGTCAGTCATAGCTAAGCTCTGATCACTAGGACGTCCTCACTTTGCGAATGAATTCAAGGAGGCGATCTGCAGCTTTCTCGAGGGAATTCTAAAGGTGTCAAGCTTCTCTGTAGTCGGGTTCTTGGGGTTTGTCTGGTCTTGCGTTCACGGTGTCTTGAAATGGATCTCTGGGCTTGTGCGAAGACTGTGTCACAAATGATCACTAGACTTACGAGCGGGGGGCTTGAAAGTGATTGAAATTCTAGTCGCCCCTCTTTCAGTCACTACGTTTTCAGCTCGGCCTTCCAACTTCCAACCACCGTTAAGCTCTCGTTGAGGTGTTCACTGGGTGTGCAAGCCTATGAATCTGAGCCTGGACAGGTACCCCCGGAAAAACCTGTCAAATCTGAGTGTCCTTCCAATCCACCCCCAGCTTTCAACACCAGTATTAAAGCATTACAATTGAGGCAAGTTTCGCACGCACAAGCAGGGGTGATTCCAAAGCAGGTGCCGAAAACAACTTGCAAGACCGGTGTCACACAGCTCACACACGAGTCCTTGTAGCTCCGCTGGTACCTCCAGCTTAAGCCCCATTGGCTCACTACTCATTCGATATCGATTATAACGTAAGCCCATCCATTCCGTCTTACTATGCATAAGCCTAATGGTCAACGCAGCATGTCTACCACTGGTTTCCTGCCTAAGCTCAATTACCTGATCAACATCACCTTGCTCAAGACGTCTAATCCAAGGGTCAGCCGCACCCTCTCCATTCCTCCCGGAGTCACTTTCTATGACCTTCACTATGCGATCGAAGCAGCTTTCGGCTGGGGTCAAGCAGATGGTGGACCTGGTGAAAACCACTTTCCAACTTTCAAGGTTGTCCATGGAAATCCTCACGAAGCTGCGAATTATGCCCTGATGACTGCCGCTCTGAGACTTGAAATGGAACCCGATGATCCCGATTATGAGCTGAGAGATGTCGCATCGACAACTATTCACCATATTCTGGACGATTTTAGGTATCGCGAGAAATTCATCACCTACTACTACGACGGCATCGCTCAATACACTCATGTCATTCAAGTTCTGGGAAAGTCACCGGACGCCACGAACACCATGAACTTTTGCATCGGTGGCCAAGGTTACACGACGCTCAACGCTTGGTCAGTCACAAGTGAAAATGGCTTGGTGTTCAAAGGCGGGCCAAGTTCTTGGGAGCTCGATCTTAACGAAGTTCGGGCTCGGGTGGAGAAGAGTGAAGAGGATCGTTGGATCCAAGAGCGCATGGAGTGGGGCGAGCGCCAGAAAACCAGGATTATGGCAAGGCTGCAAGAATCCGGTGACGCGCCCTAAGGAGGACAACTCAGGCTTGAGACCTCGCTCTTGGAGGACTTGGAATGGGCCGGGTAAGGCGATTCTGGGGGGCGACGGAGGTCAAGAAGAACTTTGCACGCATACAATAAAACACTATTAGCATATCGGCGGTCCAGCAAATATCGAAAATGGATAGCTCAATTGAGGAACAAAGATCTCTCTACGTGACCGCGAACCTGCTGAATGACTATATTTCCAAGTATTGACGGCGATGCTAGGCTTCCTCGTCATAGTCCGTCATCTCAAAGCGTCATTTGTGTTACCACCTACCAGCCACGAAGTGCAGAGGTAGTAAACTCGTCTGAGATGCCACAGCTAACGCCTACGAGCCACTTAAAAGTCTGTCATTATCGCTCCGTTCTGACATGTTACCAGGACTTCCTGCTCCACAACCTCTAAAATTTACCGGTACCTGAGCGCCATCTTCTGCTCAAACGCGCAGCGAAGCCTGTGCATTGAGTGGCTTCTGGGTCAGTATATCAACATCTTGAGCGCCATGTCTACATAGAACCAGTCACAGAGAGCAGCTACCTTGCCTTTCATGCTAGTTCTCAAGCTGACGATAAAGCAAAGTCGCGGCATTCGAGCAGAAGAATTGCATTGCAAGGAGTAGATGAGTGTCAGGTGTGCTCCTTTTGGAGGCCGTTACCTACTAGACTCCACATCTATCGAGTGGTGTGTATCGCAGTCTATCTCGCCTTTTCTGAGCCTCAGACTTGAATATTAACATCCCATTCAACTCTTTTGGTGAGACTCTACCATCCAAGCACTGCAGCCATTTAACAAATTACCACAAGTCTTAGCAGCGAGTGCGGCTTGAATCCCAACAAAGTGTCCTTCACTGCACAACCCCTTATTCAATTGATTTCCATTCTCAACATCGCCTTCACGAGATAGGCGCGTCGGTTCACTTACGAATTTTCCCTTTACATCTCACCTGCTTATTCAACCCGAGCCCTGCAATGCACATCCAATCCTCCAAACACTCTCACAAAGAATGGCCCAAAGGAGGATAACACGAGCTACATATGTGTCAGACTCATCTTCTTCTTCTTCACCAGAGCAGCCAATAAGACTGAGGAGAATCACAGCACGAAGATCTACATATACTCTAGACTCTTCATCATCCTCTTCGTCAGAAGAGCCAATAAGACCAACGAAGCGACGTCGGGATTCAACCTACACAGCCAAATCCCTCACATCTTCACCAAAAGCGCAAAACCCAACGCCAACCCCTCAGCCACAAGATACATCACCTTCCACATCTCAAACCACCAATCAAGAGACAGCATCACCCCCAACACCCACAACCCCAAGTTCCAACTTCCTCCTCAAAATCCGACTCTGCAAAACCACCGCCCCAACCGTCGAACGCATCCTCAGCATACCCGCCGACCTCCAATTCGCAGAGCTCCACATCGCCATCGCCACCGCATTCAACTGGAACGAAACCGCAGACCCCTATACCTCTTGGATCTTCACCGGAAACGAGAACGACGCATGTGAGCAGCACGAACAACCAAAACCCCATAAAAACCCCATCTACTATACAAACTCCACCTCAAGCTACGGCATCCAACCAGCCGCGCAAAACACTAGCTGCCACGTTGATGCGATGTTTCCGAGGAGTCCTCATTGCGGTAGGTACTGGACCTACAGCTACGGTATCGCTCGACTCCATCACGCGATTGAAGTTGTCTGTACGCTCGACAATGGAGTGAAAGGGAAGCTATGCTGTTTGGGCGGCCAAGGTCACATTGAGCGCACGGCGTGGCAGTTTGGTGATATGGTGGGTAGGAGTGAGGCTGGTGCTCGCGGCAAGAGTAGTTGGGATTTCGATATGGGGAAGGTGGATGTGTGGATGAAGGTTGTGCAGGACAGCTATGAGCGGCGGAAGCGCGATGAGACTGAGGTTGGAACGCGAGCTATCAAGGAAGAGGGCGAATGAGTGATGAATGATGGAGGCTAGAAAGAATTGCTTTTCGTCCTTGAGTGCTGACGAGGATGTTTCCGGAGGGAGCAAAATCGGTAAGGTTAGCATTTAGGTGGAAGTGGGGCCAAATCTCACTGACTCGAGCGCAGCAAAGGCAAGATGGCAAACAGGACTTTGATAAACCTCAAATCATGAGCCATTCAATGTGCTTACCACCGTAGTATCAACCCAACGCACATGACCCCTTTACGCAGCGTGAACACATTGTCATGATCTCTGAAATGTACGAACCGAGCCCAAGCCATGCAAATGCCAATTCGCAATCCCCTCTCGTCCAATGGCATTACCCATGCAACGCCCAGCCCTCTCCGCATCGTAAAATCACTGCTTCAAGCGCCCCTCACCCCTCCCAGCCCCATCAATCCCATTCCCCAACCCCAACACCCTCTTTACCCTCCCTACACTCCTCCTCACGGCTTTCCTTCCCACTACCGCACCACGCTCCACCCCTCCTCCCCCTTCACCAGCCCCTCCACCACCATTGCCACCATTCGCAGCCTTCTCAGCCTCACTCTTCGGCGGCCATTCCCCGTCCTTCTTCCAACCCTGCACCAACGCATTCACCACATCTTTCAGATTTATAGGTATGGTGGGTGCAAGGCCTTGAGATATGATCTTTGAGTAGATGCTTGGGTAGGTTGCTGGTGAGATGGCTGCGCGAATGGGGTTGGTTGGAGGGAGGAGGGGTGGGGCGATTGGGAGGACTGTTGGTGGGGATGGTGGCCGGTTGGGGTTTTGGGGAGCGGTGGTCGGCGGAGGTGGTGTGGGGAGATAGCTGGTATTGGTTGTGGGGTCCTGGGGCATCGAATATGTATCTTCTGTAGATTTTGGTCTTGGGCGTGCGCCTGACCACGCATCTCGACGCTCAACGAACGTTCGTAGACCTTCGTTCCAGCTCATTTCCTGCTTTAGTGCTTCTCTTCTTTTTGTCTTCCTAGACAGCAACGGCTGGGCGACTGAGTCTGGATTATCGAATCGATATGGGTCTGGTACCGGAATTGGCGGCGAGTATGATGAGTCTGAATCTCGTTCCCGCCATTCTTGTGTCTCTTCCAATGCTTCTAGTATGCCTGATAGGGGCTGTGTAGACGGTAGAGGCCATTCCCAATCCTCCTTCAGCTTCGCTCTGATATTCCTCTTCGCACTTTGGACCTCGGCATCATGTGTCTTGTTTGCAATGGGTTTCCGTTGCGCTTTGGGTAGGGAGTCTGGATTAACGAAAGGTTTAGTGGCATCATGATAGCCGTTGGGAGGCATTGTGTTGATGGAGGAAGACAACACTGCATCACTGATAGGACTGGTTGCGGATAGGGAGGGCAGGTTATCTGCCGAGGAGTTCTGCATTGGATGTGTTCGATTGTGGGGTATGCTTGGAGTGAGATCTGGGGAGTGCCGCCAGGTCACTTGTATGTGTACCATGGACGATGGGAAAATTAGATATGGCTGTCAATGTATTCGGCGATAAAGGCGCTATGAATTGCATGAGGAGAAAGATTGCCATGATATGAGTATGGTGATGCTGGATTGTTCCAGGCGCATTCTAGATGACTTCATGCCGCAAGGGACCCCGGGGAAGGATCCTAGATAAGCCTATGATTAGCGTGCTTCGGGGCGTTCCACGCCCCGCACCATGCTGAGATCCAGCCTAAGGGGCTCGCTAATCCGGATTCGTAGCCCCCCCAAATAAGGTAGGTAGATCTGTATGTGGCGTTGCTTTTGCATCATCTTTATATGATCCCAGACGCTTGCTCTATGCTCGCTGTCTATGCTGCAACTCAAGTTACTTCAGTTATTTCTAGGTCTGATTTCGCACTCTGGCCGAGTCGGACCCTTGCTTCTCGCTGTCAGGCACCGTTTTGAAGCCATATCCACCTTTTTTCCGCCTCCCTCTCCGGTCTCCGTACTTCTCGTCGAATTTCCGAATAGCACTAAGCGAGCCCATATCCTCGCTTACGCTGGCGCTGATCTCCTCCATTGCGCGCGTGAAATGTCGTAGATGGAGCGTGCGCTTCTTGGGGTATTCGTACTTTTCGCCGTCCGTAGCGCCCTTGTTGTGGGAGGCAGCCGTATCAAACTCTTCTCGTACGCATGCGAGAGCTGCTGCGACTGCGAGATTCTTCAGGTCGGACCCGGAGTAGAAAGGTGTCTGTGAGGCGAGCTGTGAGAATGAGACTTCGGGATCCAGCATCTCCTCTTTGAGGTGTATCTTCAATATGGCTTCGCGATCTTGTTCTTGCGGCAGATCCACAAGTAGCCGTCGAGGCAGCCGTCGCAGGGAAGCTTCGTCCAAGTCAAAGGGTCTGTTGGTGGCTACCATAATGAAGGCGGACATCTCATTCATGCCGTCCCATTCCCGCAGGAATTGGTTGATGAGCTCGCGGTGGCTCGTGCGATTGCTGCCGCCACTTCGCGCACCGAGAATCGCGTCTGCTTCATCGATGAAAACGATGCACGGGGTGAGCTTCTTGGCAAGGCTGAAGATGGCTTTCACGTTTTTTTCGCCTTCGCCAACGTACATATCGTAAACATCTATGAACAGTCAGCGGTAGTAAGAACGATCAAGTGGTGGGGGGAATTACCAGAGCCGCTCACTTCGAGCACTGTAGCGCCGCTCTCTTTAGCTACAGCTCTTGCTAGAAGTGTCTTCCCAGTACCTGGCGGACCATAGAGCAACAGACCTGGGATCTTGTCTGTAGCAAGTACGCCGTATGTAAATGCATCTGGCCGTACGAGAGACAGCGAAGTCATCGTCTTCAATGCGTCAATTGTTTGTGGAGGAGCCTGCACATCAGCAAAAGTCGTCCTTATATCATCTGGGTTCACAACGCCATTAAGCAATTTCTTCTCGTGATCGTTGCAGTTTTTGCGGAGTTTCCTCATCCGCTCCTTAGTACTCTCGCCGGTGTCAACATTCAGGAGTACTTTGTTCACTTTCTTTCTCTGCTCCTTTTCGGCCGTAATCCAATCTCTTTTCGCATTGTCGCTCAGCTCAATGAGGTTCAACGCCCTGTCAACGTGCCCGCTGTGCATCTCTGCGGAGTCCTCGAGTAGACCCAAAGCAGTTGTCACGATCCTGCTGATCCGCTCAATTGGCCATACAGATTCATCCAAACCTGAGAGAAACGTTGTTTTGGAATCTATATACAAATCCCCAGCGGTGACAATGAGAGCAACTTGAGCAAAATTCGGTGCTGTACGGCGTAGCATATCTCGAATGTGGCGAATATTGATATCCTTCGTTTTCCGTTCGTGCAGCTCAGGGTAGGTGAAAGGGCGCGAGGGCCTAGTATGGATAGGAGTTATGATAGTCCTTGTCGGTCCTTCACTAGGCTGATTTTGCAAGTCATTGGCTGCAGACCAGGTAAGTGATGGCACAACATCTTTGGATGAGGCGGCCCCAACAATGAGGGCACTCTGGCCATCTTTCCGTCGCAGGTCCACAACCTCGTGCAGTTTGTCAAGGAATCTGCCACCGTTTACCGTTGTATTGATTTGCGGATAGTCTTGAACAAAGACTATGAGCCCTTCAGATCCGTGCTCGGTAGTATCAGGCGACGATGATTCTTCAGCATTGGCTGCTGGGGCCGGCACCGTGGCATCGTCTCCAAGCGATTTTGCGGACCCAAAGACATCTGCTCCTGTCGTGCTGGAAGTCTTCGTTGCTCTCTTAATCCCAGGTGCATTCAGGAGAGTATCGACTAAAAGACCTAATTTCAACTCTGGTGTCATATCCTTGGCTTGCGAGCCATTTTGCATTACGAACGGTTTGCCTTTCGGAGGAGATCCACCAGGCGGCACGAGGAACTTGAAAACGTCTTGGAGATCACCACTGAAAGACGCACCACCAACGACTGCATAGCCGCCAGCTCGACCTCGTCCGGTAGGCCTAGGAAACATTTGGCTGCTTTCTGCATTGTCCTCATCTGGCTCCTCGTTCTCATCCTCCTCAGCAACATCGCTGGTAGCTTGTCGGCGGCGTGCTGCGGCCACCAGTGGGGCGTCATATCCCAAAGAGCTAAGTGTATTGGCCTGGAAATCGGGTGACTCATCCATATAGTCACCACCTATCTCGGCAATATCTTGAGGGCTGAGCACCAGGAAATCTGTGCCGAATTCGGCCGCGAGAGCACGGATATAGCCCTCTAACAGCAATCCAGTTCCATCCTTGGGACAGAACAGCACTGGGTGGGGCTTCAGGGATGCAGCCACTTCTGCGCGCTGCCATGAGGGGACTTGCAGTCCAGCTGAGACGACAGACCGTATCTCGTCCAAATTATGCTTGTCGTAGACGTGCCAATCTTCCGGGGAACGAGAAGCTTCATGTAAGGCGTCTTTGGACTGACTGGGGTTCAAATCATCAACGCTCGACGATCCATTATTGGCAGAGCCTGGTAGCAACTCTGATATAGAGTCAGTGGAATTCTGTCGATCCACCCCGCCGTGCGGTGGGAACAGATTTGCAGTAAATGGGGCAGGGTCTGCCCTCAACGTCACATTCCTGTCGAGGAACCACGGCGGTATATGCACAGGAGGCAAGTCTTTCACTCTCTTGACGTTCCTCCCAGCTCTTCGCGCAGCCGAGCCATAATTACTCCTATCCTTCGGCCTTGGAGGTGTCTCGGGCCCAGTCTCTGGATTGTACAACAGCCCCTCGGCCTCAAAATGCTGCTGGTGCGGTCTCGCTATCTCCGGAGGCTGCTCATTGACAGTATTCCATGCGGTCTCCGCAGGATCATCTTCGTGTCGCGCAACTGGGGAAGTGTGGAACGTGGTCTTCGCAGGGGGGAGGCGGCCACCGGCCACAAAACGGCAAGACTGAGGATGCGTGTGACTAGAGACTGCCCGCAGTACTTTCCACGCTGGGATATGCATCAAGATACGCCGGTAGATGTCGCGGAAACAGGCGCTTGTGATGTTTTGTTAAGCTCACACGGCTCACTAGGAGATGTGGAAGATACAAGGGCGGAACATTATCTCCGATAGCGCCGAGTGCCAAGCCTTTTCAACCTCATCTCATGTTTTTCGCCTGTCATGCTCAAGTTACTCGTCTGACACCAAGGTAGACAGCTAAGGCTGCGTATTCTCGTTTCTTGAAAGCCTGATGTTTTATTCCCCTAACTCGCTGCTTCCCAGCTAATCGTGTCTTTCACTTCCTGCTCTCCAGATACATTCTCTCCTCTCCACACTATGTTGGCGACAAAGCCAACATCGACACTCGATTCGTATAGTAAATGGGCCCTGGACTAGCCAAAACGCCCTGCAACCCATTTATCCGATCTCCGTTCTTGACCAAACGTGCCCTCATCATGCATAAGTACCTAGCACATCTCGGAGTCAGCATTACTTCGACAGGCGAGGTTTTCGGTAAGAAGACATATCTAGGGGTACTTTGGGGCTAAGATCGCAGGGTCTTGCTCCAAGAAACAGGTCTTGAAGCCCAGGAAAGGTGTCTGGGACAGTGCCTTACCTTACAATGCTTTCGGTATCAAGGTTGATGCTCATTTCAACTGCGAGCCTCCTTAATCCAGTGATTTGGACCAGCTGCTGCGCCCAGTATTTCATTTCGCCCTCACCACACCATGCTCCGTCTATCACTAGCCTTAGGCTCCTGAGCGGTATCTCTTGCGCAAGTTTCTGGCAGAGCAAGCTGTAATTGCCATGGAAATAAGGCAGCCTGAGACAATCCGAAGTTAGTATTACTTGTTGACGACAAGAAGCCTGGGTAAACAAGACATGTCTCGGAAGTAGTGCTACGCTAAGAACCCCCAAATCATGTCTTGCAACCAGAAAGGACATTAGATAGGGAAGCAGACTCGGAAAAGACTCTTACCAACGAAAAAAGGGTTGGTCGATATTAGGGCCGATCTTGAGGCTGATGTGACGGATGAGTCTCCGAATGTGGATGGGTCGATCGGAGATGAAGTAAAGACAATTACAGACCGAGTCGTCAGCCTTATCCGTGTCGATGAAATCAAAGGTATTCTGCTCATAGAGGACTCTCAAAGCTTCTGCGTAGACCCTACGGCAGGTGAGGAGAAGGACGAGATTCGGTAATTCGGTGATGGAGGGGTCGATGCAATAGGAGACTGTTATTCCATCGGCGTACTTGTTGGAAAGTGGGAAGCGTGTTCGGGTGGACCGATGACTCCAGGCACTAGAAGTGGGGTCGCGTGTGTTGATAGGACTGTGTAGATCACCTAGTTCTGTGGTCCAAAATGGTGCGGTTGTGGTGATTTTGACCTGGTCGCGGACTAGAGCGTGGCGGTAGATGTTGTCCCTTAGCTCCCTAGGGAGTCTCATCAAATCAAACATAATTGATGTAGGAAATTGATGTTTACTTAATGCTCTAGCAGCGAGGTTTTCTTTTGTAGCAGAGCTCTGATAAACTTTCAGAGAGAGACTGTGGCTCCGGCAGTTTCTTGATGCCAAGAACAAGGTCGACGGGACGGGTAAGAGCGAGGGCCACAACGTTGTTCTTCCATAGAAATACTGAAAAAGAGAAGAAGGAGTTCGTATGTGTCGAACAGGCGTTACAAAGGTTATAGTGCTAGTATCACCAAAATCTACCTTACTTTTACTTCGTCACAACCAACCACAGTATCTGTCATATGTATCAGGTGAATTACAACTAATTTGGGGTGGTATCTTTGATAACATAATAGTTTAACACACTACTGATGCTGGGCCATGCAGGCGTGAACCCTTTCTCACCAATGCGGCACAAGTCATACCGCTATTGCTAACCAAGGCATGGTCTTTAACCGCAGTATATGAAGATACCAATTTCACCTCCTCCTGGTCTCTCATTATGAGATCTAGACCGAGGATGTGGCTAACATCAAGAGAATATGTGGATAGAATATCGGGCCTCAGCTGGTCTTGATACCTTCCATTCCAGCCTGACCCCCGCCATTCACCAACTTCACTCTCAAATGCTGCGCATATTCGATAATGTTTGGTACACAATTGAATGATCTGATCTCGACTTCCAGTTTCTCCAAGCCATTGATTTTGACCAATTGGATAGGCCAACGGGACATACAGCCACGCTCGACCCTTTCCCTGTCTGCCAGAAGCTTCAGTGTCCTAATACTCATCTTTGTATTCAGGATATTGCACAGAAGCTCTAATTGGTAGGAGGGGGCGTATTTCCTCGCCGGTGCGTGATAGCCTTCGCGCAGGAGAAGACTAAGATGACGGATATCGTTCAACACAGCTGGAGGTTGGTCGCCTAGAAATGCTCTACGAGTCAAGACTGAGCCATATCAGTCCTCGGCGTTCATGATATCGAATGTGTTCTATTGGTAAAATACCTCCTTAGCTTCGGAATAAAGCTGGCGGCGAGTGAGAAGGAGTGAAAGCGCTGGTATGTCAGCATACGTGGCTATGTCGATGCAGTAGGATCCCGATGTTAGATTGTCTAGATTCTCTGTTCCAAATTGTCGTGTGGCTCGGCCCTTCGACCTTGTACGACCTCTAATTGAGCAAATTGAGTTTTTCGTAAATTTGCTCCGTTCGCGGACTAGTAGAATTTGGTAGATATTATCTCTTAGCTCTCTGGGAAGCCTCATGAGGTCGCCCATTTTCGACCCCTGAACCTTTGGTGTGTGTCAATCCAGTGTTGTAGGCTTTGGGTATACATCGACCAGGACAGGACAGTCAAGAAAGGTAATCTGTAAGGCCTGAATGTTGTGGTCTGGTATCGGAGTGGAAGTAGAAAGAAGTTGAGACTTTTGCAGTAGTGTCACCGACATTAGAGAAAGCCCATGGATATCATGGTTCACCAACACAAATGAAGTGTTACTCGAGCGTCGGAATTGTCACGCGAACGACTGGGTCGTGACCCACTCAACGTGCTAAGGATAGGTGTAACTTCTTTGTCAGGTGGGACTCACAGTGGTTTCACCATCGCCACTTGTGTGACTCATAATACTGATAAAAAGCTGCTCTATACTCCATCCTCCTTCCTTCCTCCATCTACCTCACTCGAACCAGCTGCAGACAGCATAGTTAAGACATCCAGATTCATTATGTCATCTAGTCAACAAGATAGGGGCACTATCCCAGCGTATCGCTGCGGTAATCACTGGCACTTCAAGCCTTACAAGTCCTCCAGGCGTAGCCATCTTTACCCGTGGTATCTCCGGCCCGCTGTACGCTCTCAGTCCCATACTGAATCGTACATCTCTAATAAAGTAGGAACCCTTCAACCGCGGTCCTATCCCAGATGACGCTCCCGCCGATGGTAGCGAACAGGTCTATATCCGCGACCGCGAAGATACCCAGCTATACAAGATTGATGAATGGTTGGACAGCGGTTTCTGCAGCCTGAAGACCCAGGAAGGCAAGGTGTTAGAGTGTCAGACAAAGTACGGGACGGAGGATCAGCTGTATATGCGTGAGGACCTACGTTTCCCTCCTCAGTACCGGCATTCAGCTTCGCAATCTGGCCGTGATGAGAAGCGGAGATAGGAGCAGATGGGTGTCAAGCCAGGATCGAAGATGTTCATTGGTGGCGGTCTGCATGATTTAGTCCAGGTCTTTCATAGCTATGCCTGCAATCTTAGGCCAATGGAAGCCTTTCTCCATTGACTACTTAGTGTTTTTCCCCACTCTCCGAGACCGTTCCGCTCACGTGCCGCATCATCTCTCTTCACTTCCCTGATGATGAGGCCGACATAAACGTTTTGCTAAAGAAACCTCTGTCCAATTCCCGTATCGCACTGGCTTCTGAGCCCGCAGCTCCTCCCATCATCATCTGGGCTCTCAATAACTCCAGAAGCTTAAATGATCTCTCAGTAGAAGTATTCCAGCAACTATGTATCTCGACCTCTAGCTTTAGCAAGCCACTTATCTTGGCCAATTGTTTGGACCAAGAATCCAGGCAGTCGTCGCGGGAGTAGTTTACGTCGATATGCAGCTTCAAGGTTTTGAGGTTCATGTTTTCGCCAGTGAACTGGAAGAGCGATTCGAAGGTTGTGGAAAATTCAACGGCCGGTTCAGGCCCCTGAAGATCACTGCCAAGCGGAAGGTGAGGGTGGCGAATTCAGGTCAGAGAAAACTGTGGTCGATCCTGTAGGCCAAGTTGATTCGTGCGGCCACAGGCGTGTCACGAAGTCGAAAGTATTGTGCTCATAGAAGATCTGAGAGGCTTCAATACAGATCTGACGGCAGGCGAGGAATATTGATAGGGTCGGCATGTCAATTATCGGCCAAAGGATTAACACCGTAAGATGCTAATACCAAACAGGGTCTCGTAGCCGGATAAAGAAGCTGTGTGCTTGTTCGTGTCGGGCGAGTAGGCTTGCCTTGCGCTAATGTGTTAGAAGTACCGGACTAACCACGATTTGAACACGTACTCGATGATAGTACGCTCATTCCGATCTTGAAAACTCCACGAACCAACCTATAGCGGTAGAATTTATCCCGTAACTCACGAGGTAGCTTCATGAGGTCGCCCATGCTGGAGAGCCGAGGGGTGTGTGTACGGATGAGAGACAGATCTCGATAGGTTCGGAGGATATCCAATGCCTGGGGCTATACCCAATATCTGCCAAGTTATTCGCCGTGACCAGAAGATAATCGGAAGATCAGGTAATATAGAGTGTGTTTAGTATGGAGGAGAAGAAGAGGTCGAAATGAATGACCAGGCGTGTCCTGTCCGCAATTTATCGAAAAAAGAGACTCGGTGGTTCGCTGCAATCAGAACTATCGACCTCGCGGGATTCAGGACAATTCAACATCGATAAGGTCTACAATCAAATAGTTGGTAACAAAGTTGTAGATAAATAGCCAAACTAGAGTTCTTTTAGCAACTTAATGATCGTAAAGATCCTACTCGCAGACTTAGAGAGGATTGAAGTTGAAGGTCTGAAATAAATAGTGCCAGCTTGTAGTTTCGATGTTGGACCCGTAAGATGTTCAAAGCTCAGATGAAGCTAGCGGTCCTGTCCAGGTTTTTTTTTTGTGATGTAGGACCCAAAGTCTTGATCTAACCCTTTTTAAGGTCCTTGGCGCCCAGCCCTAGCTTGGCAGATATCACAGAGCGATATCCGATTCTCGATCTTTCATCAACCAGAACAAGTTAAGGTTGTGCAATCTTGTCCTCTTATATATGCTGAGGTAGCCCATTCTTGCCCTAGTTCGACGTTATATTGTGCTCTAGCCTCTTGCATTGGCATCCGAGATTGCCATCGGCGCTGAAACCAAGTCTAGCTCTTGATTTAACCCATGAACACTGGGACTTATAGGGTTTTTGGACCAGACAAAGACTCAAAAATGGCTTTCAAGGACGCATTACTCCGTCTCGAAGTAAGATGGTAACATTCTTGTGATTCATTGGTATTTTTGGAAATAATAGCGGAGAGTAGAAGCTGCTAACATAAAGTACGTGAGCTTAGCTAAGAGATCACGATGGTGAACCAGATATTGAACAATATAGAGAGCAAGATTTGTTACGGGTCAAGGTATTGCAAGGTATTCGATTATGGTATCCCCGATCACGCCAGCATCTACTTTTTCTCCGAATGAGAATCGCCTCCTGATAGCAGCTTGCATTGGCAAATGCATGATCTCATGTCGTAATAAGTGACACTAGGCTATCTATCCTATCGTCCTTGCCTTTCAGCCCCCATTGTGCACCTCTCTCCAATAATGCCCGATGCCATGAAAGCGTTTCACTCACAACACCCCGTACTGCAAGTGATGGCATAATACCGATAGTATCTTGTGTCATGACATTAGTACAGGATAGCTATGGGGCCGTTGGAAATCTCCCCCCCCCCAAAATCAGACGAGCATGTTACGGTCACGGTTGAGTCCATCTTATCTCCACATCACCATCGCACTCCTCAGGCCCTTCATGAATTCACTTGAGTCTTCCACATTGCAGCAAGTATCCAGATAGATAACCAGCTCATTCAAGTCCTTGATTCTCACAAGCAAGTCCTTCCAATCTGTGTGACTTCCCTCATCAAAGGCATGCAATCCGTAAGGGGGCTCGGACATGGTGTCCAAGTTCCCAGAATGTGCGGCCGTAGACTTTGCAGGGTCATACGATCGCAGATCCGCGTACACAGTGACTCCCGTTGGATTGCAACTACCATTCCCGCTCAGCCTGGCTTACTAAGCAGGTCTTGGCTTAGGGCTAGGGCAAACCCCTTAAGATAATATATAGCTGGCAATTACCATAGATACTACTCCTTAATGAACTATATTAATACATAAAAGAACTATACTTATAGACGTTATTAACGGGTTATAAACCCGGTATATAACGTACCTACTACGTAGTTTATTTAATATATTCCTAGGGCGAGCTAGAGAGCCGTTAAAAAAATAATAGTATTTTATACTTTTTATACTACTACTTTAAGAGCAAAATCCCTAAAATCCCTAATATTAACTACTCTTTATTTATATTACTCTTAGGTATAATAGGAGGTAACGGTAATATAAAAATCCCTAAATTAAAGAGTAAAAGTAACTAAAAGTTATAAAAAATTAATATTACTACCGTTCTAAAGGCTAAAAAGGTCTAAGAGTATACTATTAATAAAAATAAATATTAATATTTTATCGCCCTAGATCCGTTAACTAGAATAACTACCTACCGAGATATTAAAAAAAGACTATATAAAGTTATATTTATTATACCGGAAGGGAAAAAGGAGTATAAAGTAATTAAAAAGAAATATTAAAAAGAATTAAATAAATAGGAGGATAATTATAAAATAATATATAATTATATTTTATTTAACCTAGAACCGAACCTAAAGACTTATATCGCTAGCGTTATAAATAATATTAAAATAATAAATATCTTATATTAATTATTCGAGTATTCTAACGCGTAGACTATTAATTTATATATATACTAAATTATTTATAAAGATTAGGATTACTTTAAGTCTTTATTAAATTATAAAAATTATATAAAGATATATTAAAAAAGGCTCGTTAATATAGAAACCCTATTACCTAATTAAATACTAACGTTATACTTTAAGGTAGGAATTAACCCTAAATTATATATATATATTATTAATATATAGAGTCTAGTTAAAAAAGATTAGACGATATTTATTTTAAATAATATACTTAATAAACTCCTAAAATATAATAATCGTCGATAAGATTTAAAGACTTTAACGCTAAGAAAGTAAAATAAATATAAAAATAATAAGAGTAGAAATCGTGATACTTCTAATTATAGATTAGGATCTAGGAATAACTCCGTAAATCCTAACTATAAGAAAAGTAAAAATAATAAAAATTATAAAAAAAAAAAATTTAATAATAAGTCGTATAAGGAAAGAAAGAATTACGAGGGCTATAGAGGGTATTATTTTACGGAAAATTATTATTATCTTTATAAAGATAAAAGGCCCGAAGGTTAAGAAATATATAAAAATAAATAATACCTCCTAACTAAGAACCGTATTAACGATTTAGGTAAGAAACTTATTAGAGTTAAAAAGATTAAAAAAGTACTTATTTCTAACTATATAAATAAGATTAAAACATTAAATAATAATAAGAATAATACTTTCTAGATAGACTCGGCCGTAGATATTTATATTATATACAACTTCTCTCTATTCGATAAGGCTATATATAAGGAGAAGTAATATAAATTCGTAGTAATTAAAGATAAATCCTAGTATAGGATTTATAACGTTAGTACTATTATTCTTAACCCGTTTATTAATAATAAATATAAGGAGTTAGATCTCGTTAATATATACTACGTTCCCGATATAGAATATAATCTCTTATTATTAGGAACGCTAGAGCGGAATAACTATAAATTTTAGGTAATTAATAAGAGAATAGATATCCTAAATAAATAAAAAGAGTTTTATTTATCTAGAACCCGTATCGAGACTAAATACTCGCTTAATTTAAGAAAATCCCTATTTACGTTTAAATCTAGAGTAGATTCTCTTCTTTTATCTTTTATAATTACTAGCCCTTTAGTTAAATCCGGGTTATAAACTTAATAATATAAAAGACTTTATTATTTAAATATAAATAATATTAAAAGGTTAGTATATATATTAGAAGGAATAAATATTTAAAAAATTATATTATTAAGCCCTAAAACTACCTATTAAAAAGTATAAACTATATATTATAAGGTATTAATACTATATTATTATTCGTGTATTTAGGCGATCCGACTAGATAAAAAGAGTTATTAATTAAAATGAGTTAATATATACCGATATCGCCGGCGGTAGTTAAATTATATATATATTAAAGAGTAAATATTATTATTACGATTAAGGTTCGCTGAGAACTTTAGTAGATTTAATATATTTAGTATACTAAGGGTCTATTTACTACTCGACGTAGTATATGAATTAATAAATAGGTAAGCGTTTAACCGCTTATTTACTCGATATTAAAATAAACGAGTATTACGGGGTGGACTTTAGTAGGAGTATTATTATAGATATTTATCAAGACGGCGGGCTGAGCCCTACCGCTAGCCCTATCGGGACTAGGGTAACACTAGGATTCTAATATATTAGGGCCAAATCTTTTATAGAATAATCAATATCTTTTATACTATATACTATTATATTAACCCCTTATTAAATAGTAGTAACGGTTATATTAATATAGAACCATACCTCTTCTATATTAGTGAGAACGATTATATTAGTTATAAATAGTAAAATAACCTTTAAAACGGCTAATATACTCTTTATTAACTATTATATTTAAAATAGTTTACTCCGTATCGATAGCGAGTTTTATTTACGTTATATTTATTTAGCGCTTCCGTATTATATCTTACTACCTTAAATAAGTATTTCTAAACTCTTTATTAAGTTATTAAAATAACCTATTTAGTACTCTTTTTATTTAGGGTATTTATAGTAAATATTAAACTAAATATTTAGAACGTCTCTTTATTTATTTCTTTTTTATTAATATAGTTACTTATTTTAGTAAATTACCTATTAGGTAAATGTCTAGCCTAGTAAATATATTACTAGTTATATCTTTTACGCTTCCGCTATAGAAAAAAGAATACTAGAATATTAGTTTTTTAATACTACTCTTATTATTCGCCTAGTATTACTATTTTTAGTATTTATTATTAATTATTACCTTAGTTATTACCCTAGAAGAAGTTTAGTTAAGTTTTATTATAATTAATTTTACTTTCTATTTATAAGAATTCCTACTATTAAGTAAATATATCCTAAAATAGGTAAAAGTTACTTTTAATATTAGACGAGTAACTATTTAGATAATTATATAATCTCTTTATCCTCCTACTAAAATACCCCTTTAGTATTTATTAAAGAGGGGCCGGAAAGTAAAGTAGTTTAATAATAATCTTTCGGAGTATACTAAATTTAAATAGCCTACTATATAGCTACTTTAGGTTATAAATAAAATATCCGTAATACCGCCTATCGGTATTTTCCGAAGGGATACTAAAGAGCTATATTAATATTTATAAAAGGAGTAGTCTTTAGAGGACGAACCTAAAAACGAAGAAATTATAACTCCTCCCGAGCCCGAGTAGCCTATTATAGATTCCGAATAAATAATATAATTTATAGAATCGCCAGAAATTCAGGCTTTTATTATTAAATTAATAACTAAGATAAAGGAAGGCCCGGTAGGACTTTAAAATTTATTAGAAGTAAATAATTTAGCTAGCTAAAACGATACTAATACTAAAGTAAACGCCTAAAATAAATTAAAACTCGAAAAGATTAAATTCTTCGACCCTAAAGGCGATAGGAAGGATAACCTATTTATTTTAAAAAGATATACTATATATAAGAACGTTTTCGACTTTAAGGATCACGTTAACGATATAATTAAATAATACGGCGAAGAGGAGGTACGAAAGCTTCTATCTTTATATCTTAAAGGAGTAACCCTTAAATAGTTCTCGAATAAATTAAGTATTAATATTAAGGTATTAATACGTACCTTCGCTAGCCTTAAATAGATAGGTCGTTTTATTAAGCGATTTAAAATAAAAACGTTAGAAGCTATACGTAAACTTCGTTTTAATAAATATAGATTTATTTAAATACGTATTAATAAGACGCCTAGATAGTATATAAATAAAATATTTAATTTAACTAGGGCCGCCGATATTCCTAGTATATATTAATAAATATCTATAATCTACGACTATATTAACTCTGATTTTAAGTCTTTTATTAATCCGCCTAAACCTAGCGTCCTACTAGATAAATTCCTTAATTTACTTAATATTAAGGAAGAAGCCTAGCTGGGAATAATACGAAGTAATAGGATAATTAGGCCTCCACCGCCTCCTAAGCTAAAGGGTTTACGGTAAAGCTAGTAGAATTATTAATAACCTAACCGGTTCCGCCTATAATAGAACTAGTTACTTTAGGCTACTTTTTATTAATTCACTAATTCGGTTTATTAGAATATATTAAGTATCCCTTAAACGTAGTAGTAGCCTCGTTAAATTTAACCGTCATTTATTTAGTTATAAATTACTAGTAATAGTACTAGAAACGAACCTTTCCCTCCTAAAAATAGGAATCGTCTTAACTTTTAACCGCGCTAAAAAAACCGCGGGCCCATAACCGGTAGTTATAATTTTAATTATTTCGGGCAATAGTAAATACCCCCTAGGTATATAACTATTTACTATAAAACCGAGGTATAAGAGGATTATTCTTAGGAAGATAATATTATAGAGTAATAAATAGAAGAGTAATTTATACCTAATATTAATTACGCTAAGGAGTAGAGCCAGGATTAGTAGTAAAAGGATTATTATAATAAATAAAACGAAATAGCCGGTTATTAAATAACTATTATCGATTCGCCTAAATAAATCGAGTACTATATTTATAAAGAGTCGTTCTTTTTTAAAAATATATTATATACGTACTTTAGAAATTAAGGTTTAAATAGGAACCCTATTAAAGCCTCCTACCCTAAACGTTTAATTATAAATACTATTTAGAAGAGTAAATAGCCTTTAATAATAGACGAGAATACGGAAACCTATTACTAGGTTAAAACGAATAATGAATTATTAAAATAAAAGCCTATTATTAAATTAAACTACGACTCTTCCAAAAATACGGGAATAGGATAAGTGTTTAAGAAGTACCGGTACGCCGGTATTCGGGTCGGCCTAAACCCTGAAATTAAAGTAGAAAAGAGCTGTAAAGATATTAACTATAGAGTAATTATCGCCGATTATAAATTTATAGTATACTTTTTCCTAAAAGCTAGAATTCGTATTATAATAACCTTACTCTAAGTTACTAGTATTAGTACTAACCGCTATATTATTTCTAAATATATCGTTACCTCCTTATACTTCCCCGGGAAAAATAAGAGCGGTAATAAAATAATAACCGAAACCGCCCCTAAGGAAGTCCATATTATAGATAATCTTAAAGTAAGTATATTTATTAGTATGAACATTATAACCCTTAAAGGATTTAATATACTAGTGTCTCGTTAAATAGCCCGTATCGGTAGCTGCGATATAGAGTACCCTATCGACGTCTATTTAAGGGGTGTAAATATAAACCGGCCGGTATATATTATAAAAATAAGAGTTATCCCCCTATAAGTTATTATAATTATCGAAGTCTATAAGTTTAATTTACTAGCACGAGACTATTTCTTTAAACCGGTAGATACTAATCTATATCTCTTTACCGGAATCGTTAACGATAGAATAAGATTAATATTTATAAAGAATAAAACGGATAAGTTCGTTAAAATCCTAAGAAATATAAGGCTTGGCTAGGTACTAGAGGTTCAATTTAATAACTACTATAGTATTACTATAAGCGATGACGATGTTCGTAAACTCGCTATACGAAGGCCTCCTTAAGAGTATAAAGAAACTTTTATTAAAAACGCTTTTAATAGTATAGTTACCGCTAGTACTAATTTATTACTTCTTAAATAACCTTTAGAGGGTAAAGATATAAAGAACCTAACTAGTTCCCGGCCTTTTATTCTATTAATAGAGGTAACTACTTCGGTAAAGAATAGTATCCTCTTAAATAGTATTATTATTTATAATAAATAACCGGAGCTAGTAAAGATTATTAATTAATTCTTTATACTCTAGGTAGAAGGAGGCTTTATTAATATTCTAGAAAACGAATAAATACGTATATTACTTCGCGTCGACTAGGAAGATAAAATACCTAAAATGGTATATATTTATCCTATAAATAACGAGAGCCGGAAGATTATTAATAAAATCTTTAATAAACTATATATTTAGGGACGATTTAAATAAACGATATAAACTACTCTATTCAGTTTCCTAGTCTTCGTTATTTAGATTATAAGATTAGACGGTACTAAAAAAGGCCGTACCGTTATTAATATTCGAGGTTTAAATACTATAGTTATAGTAGACGTCTACTATTTACCTCTATAGAATAATATAATTAGCGCCGTCAAGGGTTATCGTTAAATTACCGTTATCGACGCGGCTAGTTTCTTCTATTAATGGCGAGTATACCCTAAAGATAGATATAAATTTACCGTCGTATTATACCGCGGCCAAGAGACTTTTAATATTACGGTAATAGGATTCAAGAACTCGCCTATATATATATAACGGTAAATAGACCGGATCCTACGTATTTATAAGGTATTCGCCCGAGTATATATCGATAATATTATAATATTCTTTTAGACCCTCGAGGATTATATTTAATATTTATATATAGTATTTTTTTTATTCGTTAAATTTAATATTTTAATTAACCCTAAGAAGGCGTTTATCGGTTATCCGTTAATTATACTATTTAACTAGAAGGTTAACTCGTTCGGGCTATTAACTTCTAAAGAAAAGTTTATAATTATTAAATAACTAACTTTTCTTTAAACGCTAGTAGTATTTAAAATATACCTAGGAATAACTAGTTAACTAAAAGATTATATTAAAAATTATACTATTTTAGTTAGGTCTTTATAAGATAAGAAAACCGCGTTATTAAATAAAACACCCCCTATAGGCGCTTAACGATAGGAATATATTAAAAAGACTAGTTTTAAATCACCTTCCTTATAGGAGATCCGTTCGTTTAAAATTATTTAGAGTACCCTTTCTAAGCCTTCCTTTCTATATTACTTCGACGATAAAAAGGAATTATTTATCGACCTTAATACTAGTAAGGAATTCGGTTACGGGGTCATAATCTATTATATTATAAAAGAGTTAAAAGACCTTTATCCTAATTAGAAGTAGGTTTAGTTTATCCTTTTCCTTAACCGACTCTTTAAGGATATAGAAATACGCTATTAACCTACTAAAATAGAACTAGTAGGAATAATATAAGTATTTATTAAAGTTAAGTATATAGTCGAATTAGCCCCTAAGACGGTCGTCTATACTAATTATAGAGCTACGCTTAGTATAATTAAATAAATAAATATAATTACCTTATTTACGATAAAGACTAATTTACGTATCGTACGGGCCTTAGATTATATTCAGCGTTTTTAAAATATAAAGATCCGTTATAAACCTAGCGCTAAGTATATAGTACTAGACACTCTATCCCGACTATAGTAAAAGGACGTAGTTAAAGACTTTTTAGAAGGCGAGCTAGATATACTCTAGGTATATATATATAAAGTTTATATATTAATAGAAATAAGTGTATAGTTTAAATAAGAATTACTTTAAGGGTACTAGAATAACGACTTTTAGGCCAAAATAAATCATATATTTAATTATAATATAGAAACTAGCGAGGATACCGTAGATCTTCCTTTTTCGAAGGGGAATAACGGCTTAATATAATATACCGATAATTTAGTTATTAATCGAGTATATATACCGGAACGCCTATATATACCTTCTTTATATATTAAAGCCTTATTTAACGTCGTATATTCTAGTTTATATATAGGAAGATATAAGTATTATAAGATTATAGTTAGGTACTAGTATATATATAAACTAAATAAGAAATTAAAGGAGTATTTACGATACTATTTATAATATTAATTATTCGGTACTCCTAGGTATAAACCTTATAGAGTATTATAGTTTATTCTTATACCGCCCTCTTCTTTCTATATAATTTCTATCGATTTTATCCTAGCCTTACCCCTTTCGTAGGAAGGATTCGATAATATCATAATCGTTATATATAAATTTTCCCGAAAGGTGACCGCGATTCTAGGAAAATTAATATAGAAGGTAGAGTAATAGGTAGATATACTATTACGTTATTTATATTTAATAAACTAGGGTATTCCGAAGGTTCAAAATTCTTTCCGACCGCGACCGTAAGTTTATAAATACCCTATAGAAGGCTTTATTTAATAAATTTAAAGTAAGTTTAATATTCTCTATTACCTATTATCTATAAACGGATAGATTAAGCGAGCGTATAAATTAGACTATTAAAATTATATTACGATTTTAGATCGCTACTTTATAAAACCCTAAAGCCTAGGAAGAGATACTACTTTTTATAACTATATAATATAATAATATATTTTCCTAGTTTATTAACTATACCCTAAATAAGATAACTTTCGGTTTTACTATTAATAACGCGTTAAACCTAGGAAGTTAGGAGAATAATATTTTACTAAAGAAGTTAATATGTATTTAAACTTCGGATATAATTACCTTTATTTAAATATATAATAAAGAGTATTATAATCGTACTTATTACCCCTAATATTTCCGTAGAGGGGACTGGGCCTTACTACGCTTATATAAAGATTATAATATTCCGGTAAATAAGCTTACTAGTCGTAAATATAGTTAATAAATAACTAGTCTATTCAAGGTTCTTAACTGTATCGGAAGGCTCGTATACCGCCTTAATATCCTAGTAAGGAAAATTAGAAGATTCATAACGTATTTTTAATAGTATAGCTAGAGTAGTGCCTACTACTAGATTAAGACCCTTTTAAATATCCACGGCCTACGAACCCTAAAGTAGTAGAAACCGAGCGAGACGACTTAAAGCTAGAATAGGAACTAAAGTATATCCTCGATAACCGCGTTATTAAAAAGGGGAAGGGTTACGCTACCGAATACCTCCTATCCTAGAAAGGCTAGGGATCTATATAAGACCGTTGGATAAACGTAAAGAATATTTTCGCGGACGAATTTATTAAGGAATACGAATAATAAATTAAATACTAAACTAAATTCTTCTTTTAGGGTCGATAACTTTAGAAGTATAATTATATTTCTCTTTTACGTTACCGCCCTTTACCTACCCTTACTAGGAAATAGCCGTTATATTAAATCTATTTATCGAGCTCTATTTAGAGTACGGGTACTACGATAATATTAAAAGAGTATTATACCGAGAACTGGTAAAACTACTCCTTTATAGTCTTAAATTATTCGTTTAGTCGCACGTAGAGCTATATAGCCCGAATATCCTAGTAGTATATTACTTATATACTCCTTTATATAGACTTAGGTATATACCTCTCGTTATCGTTACTTTTTAGTTAGGTAGTATATTTATAAAGAAAAAAACTTCGGATTAATTAAATCAGGACTAGCTCCGCGCTAAAATAATTTTAATTCTAAAAGTACCGTTAAACGATTTTCCTTAGCTAGCTAGATTTACGCTAAGACTTTACTTTTCTAATATATATTTAGGGCCCTAGTCCTTTAGTATTAATACTCTTATAACGCTACGCGTATACGCCCTTATTTTATTAATACTATAGCTTTTACCGTTAACTACCTACGTTATCTCTATACCCCCCTATCGCCTTACCTCGTTATCGCGATTTTAATATTAAGTTTTACGGCTCTACGCTAAACTTTAAGGCTCTACGGGCCTACCCGTAATTCGGTCGATAATTTAAAATATATATTTCTTACTTATTTACTGCTATATATAGACGTTATTTACGTTATTAATTACGATACCCTATATAAGCGTGTTAACGAGGGCGTTGACTTCTTTCTTTTAAAAGGGGCGATTTATCACGGGGTAGACTTTAGTAGGAGTATTACTATAAATATCTACTAAGACGGCGGGCTGAGCCCTACCGCTAGCCCTATCGGGACTAGGGTGATACTAGGATTCTAATATATTAGGGCCAAATCCTCCATAGAATAATTAATATCTTTTATACTATATACTATTATATTAACCCCTTGTCAACGAGTAAACGAATAAATAGCGTAGTTTCTTTTTTCTATATAAACTATATATTTTCTTAATAGATAGGAGCTTTATATTTAATTTCCTTTAAAACTTTTAATTGTAGATTCTGAATATAGACGTTTATAAATTATTAATCGAGTTTATCTAATTTATTTAGTCTTATTTTATATTAATACGAAACTTATTATCCTTTAATCTTTAATACTCCTTTCTACGAGTATTAACCTAGGTCCTATCGACGTTATATTACGGTATTAAACGGAGAGCCTTAATACTTTAAATATCTTTAGGATAAGTATTTTAAAATTAATAAAGACCCTAACCCTAAATACTTAAAATAGTATTAAAAAACGTAATATTATAAAAGAAAGAGACTGTATTAAAATTACCCGACTAAACTATTACTATAAAAAGCGCGAGAAGTTTAACGACTAGTTATTATAACTCTAGTTATTCTTTATATTTAACGAGAATATAATACTAGTTATTAAATAAATAACCTTTTTAATAATTTATATAAAAGGTAATATATAGAAATAGGTTAAATTATTCCTAAAGCGCTATATAGAAATAATAAATAATACCGATAATTTATTAATAAAACTTTAGATAGAGAACTTCTCTAGGTTTAAAACCGAGATTCGCTATATATTTAAACTATCTAACGAAAATAATATAATAATTCGTATTATTTAATATTTAATATAACGAAGGTCCGCGTCTAATTACTCGGTATAGTTTTAATATTATATAATATTTACGGACTAAGACGATACTACTTTTATAATAATATATCGACGAGGATTAAAAGATAATATAAAAAACGAATTTATATAAATAGGAGCCGTTATAAAGAACCTCGATATATTTATAAAATAAATAATTAAAATTAACTATAAGTTATATCAACGTGTAATAGAGAAATACTATAACGGAGGAGTTAACGGATAAAGACGTTTAAGAGTTTATAATAACGGATATAATTCGGCTAATTATTACCGCTATAAGAAATCTAACCCGTATAATTATATATTAATAAAACTCGATTTTATTAAGAAGAGATTTATAGAAGGATTCTAGAAAAGGGGTAAATAATAATAAAAAGGTAAAAAAATAATAAATTATTATAACTATAATAAACCGGGCTATATCGCTAGGAACTATTATTCGAAAAATATAATAAATCGATAATAATTAAATATATTTAAAAAGGAGATATCGGATAGTATAACTAGATCCCCTAAAGATTTAATATAAAACGATTCTATATTTAACGATTTATTTAAAAAATAAAGAGAGATTAAAGAAGAGATCGCCTAAAGAATTTAAAAACTCGAAAAACTAGATAATAATAATAATAAAACTCTAGAAGAAAATTTAGAGGAAGGATAAAAATAAGAATAAAGTATAATAGATTTTAAAGGATAATTTTAGGTAGTAAATTACCTCGATAATTTTAAAACCTAATTTATTATATTAGAAGAAAAACCCGAAGACGAGAAAAAGGAAAAAAAATAAACCTCTAGAATTAATTATACCTATAATAAATATTACCTAAGATATAGAGAGATATACTAGTCAATATATATAAACGAATACTATAAATATTATTATAATAATTTAGGAGAGCGAAAGTATATTATAAAATTAAAATATAATTATAATTAGTAGAATAACTATATTAAAGATAATTACCCGTAGTATTTAGTTAAGAAAAGAGAAAACTAAGTTTTCCTAGGCTACGATAAAGAATAGTAGTTATAATTACGAAACTAGATAGGATATAATAGGAAAACGAAATATTATAATTAAAACGAATAATATTATTATTTAGCCGAAGATTATAAAAGGTACTTTAAGTCTAAAAAGTACTACGGATTCCTATTTTCGTCGGGAAAAAACTAGTCCCTTATATTAAAAGAAAATATAAAAAGATTAATATACTAGCCTTAGAATAATATATATACTTAATTTAATACGGTATATATATACGAATACCGGTAAAAATCAACGGATATAAGGTCGTTGTAATAATAAATTTAAAAATAACTAATAACTTTATATCTCGAATAATAATTTAGGTAATTAACTTATTAACTCGAGAAAAAAAAGAATAATATAAATTTTAATTAACCGACGGGTCGAAGTTATTAATAGGAAGAATAAATAAAGAGATATTCCTATTATTAATTATTATTTAACGCTACTATAAGGAAATTACCTTCGATATAATAAGAATAATTATTTATTATATTATTCTAAAAATACCTTAGTTAAAGAAATATAATCTAATAATAAATTAGATAAGAGGAGTATTTATATTTCCGCGTATTAAAGATATCGCTAGTATAATATTTATATATTTATAAAGAATAATTATAAATAAGAAGTCGAACCGTAGCCCGGTCGAAGCCTATAATATTTTATCTTTATATAAAAATAATCTTATATAAGGATCCGATTTAATATATACTAACTAAAGAGGTTAGTAAGGCGAATAAATTAAAATTTTTAAAAAAAAAACGAACCTCTTAATATCTCTAAAGAATATTAATAATAAAAGTATCTTTTTTAAAAAAAAATAACTATAAAAGTATTATTTAAATAATAGTTATAAGATTATAAAATTAAACTCGAATTTAATAAAATACCGATATTTAGACTTATTTATACTTTATTAAAAAAAAAACTCGGAGTACTTCGCGGGTATATCGACGAGAATCTTAAAAAAGAATTTATTCGAGAATTTAAATTATTAATAAATTACCTAATCCTCTTTATAATAAAAAAGAATAAAAGTCTATAACTTTATATAAATTATCGGAAGTTAAATAATATTATAGTAAAGAATCGGTACCCTCTATTAAATATTAATAAACTATAGGATTAGTTTATAATAATAAAAATCTTTATATAATTAAATCTTCGAGGCGCGTATAATTTAATTCGAATAAAAAAAGGCGAGGAGTAGAAGACTACCTTCAAAATTAAATATAATTATTACGAATATTTAATAATACCCTTCGGACTTACTAACGCACTAGTAATTTATTAAATATTAATTAATAATATTATATAAATATACCTAGATATAATAGTAATTATATACTTTAATAATATATTAATTTACTCTACTAATAAGGAAGAATATATCTAATATATATAAAATATCCTAATTTATTTATTATTAACTAGACTTCTCTTTAAATTAAAGAAATATAAATTTTATAAAGAATCGGTTAAATTCTTTAAATTTATAATTAATATTAAAGGTATTTATATAAGCCCTAAAAAGATTAAAAGTATTAAAAAATAATTTATATTATATAACGTTAAGACGGTATAGAGCTTCTTAGGATTTACGAACTTTAATAGAAAGTTTATTAAAGACTACTCTAAAAAGGTCTTATTATTAACGGATATTATAAAGAAGGATATTATTTTCTAATAAAGAAAAGAATAATAATAATTTTTCGAAGTATTTAAAGAGGCCTATAAAAAGCCGCCGGTACTATATTCCTTTCGGAGTAACGAATTAACTCGAATCGAAACCGACGCTTCTAATTTAGTAATAGACGCTTATATACTTTAATAAAAAAATAATAAATAATACCCTATTATATACTATTCTAGAAAAATATTATTAGTAGAATAGAATTATAATATCCATAATAAGGAATTACTAGTAGTAGTATCTATATTAGAATAATAACGGGTATATATAAAGAGTTATTTAAACTTTACTATCTTTATAAATTATAAAAATCTTCTTAACTTTATAATAATAAAATAATTAAATCGAAGATAAATTAAATAATTAGAATTATTAAAATAATATAAATTTAAGATCTTCTATATACTAGGAAAGAATAATAGTCGCGCCGATATATTTAATAAACGAAAGGACTATATAAAGGATAACGACGTAGTAATATAATTAATCTTTATTTAGTAATAGGATAAATCGCTAGTCCTAGTATAATAACTAGTAGCGACGTTATATATCTTTATTCCCGGAATTATAAATAGTATTTAGAAGGAATACGAAAATAATACCTTAATTATTATATTAAAAAGTTAATAACTATAGGCTAAACTAGTATTAAAATATAATAAAAAGATTTATCTTCTTAAAGGATATCTTAAAGAAATTATTCGCGATTATTATAATAATCTAGTTTAAGGATACCCTAAAGTTATTAAAACTATAGAATTTATCTATAAAGAATATAACGCGCTAGGATTAAAATCGTACGTCGAGAAATATATTAAAAAATATATTAAATACTAGTAATATAAGTTTATAAGGTATATTAAATATAGTTAAATCTAATTCGCCCTAATATTAGAAATATTATAGGACGATATTATAATAGATTTCGTTATTAAATTATTAAAATTAAAGGACCTAATTACTTTAGAAACCTTTAACTCGATAATAATAATTTATAACAAACTTAATAAATACGCTATAATAATATTTATTAAGGAAATTTATAAGGCCGAATAAATCGCCTTTATACTATTAAATCGATTAGTTAGAGATTATAAAATACCTAGGTCGATTATTTTTAACCGAGATAAATAATTCACCTCTAATTATTAAAAGATACTAATTAATACTATCGGAACCAAGTTACGAATATTAACTATATATTACCTATAAACGGATAAATAGATAGAGCGGATAAACTAGATAATAAAAATATCTTTATAATATTACGTAAATAAGAAATAGAATAATTAGGTAAGATTTCTATTTATAGTATAACTAACGTTTAATAACGCGTAGTTTAATATAACGAAATTTATATTATTCTTCGTAAATTATAATAAATATATTAATATATTTCTCGATCTAAAATAGAGATTTAACGAGTAAAGGGCGTTAATTTATATAATTAATATAAAGGCGTTATATAAAGAAATATAAATTTAGATTAAATTAATAAATACTCGGATTAAATTAATAATAAATAAATATCGAAAAGAGTATCCTTAATTAAAAAAGGGGGATAAAGTATACCTCTTAATAAAAAATATAATAAATAAGAAACTAAATAAGAAACTAAATTATATTAAAATCGGACTATTTTCCATTAAAAAGAGTAAAGGATTAATTAATTATAAATTAAATCTTCTAGCCGACGTTAAAATATATTTAATATTTTATATCTCTCGATTAGAGTTAATAGATTTTAAAATACCCTTATAAGATACCTTTTATTTCTAGATTAAAGAAAAAACGGAGTTTAAGGTAAAGAAGATTCTAGGTTAAAAAAATTAAAATTACCTCGTAAAATAAAAGGATTATAACGAGTCGGAAAATATTTAGGAGTTATTAACGAACCTAGTTAATTATCGGGAACTTCTAAAGAAGTTCTAGGAATAACGATATAAAAAAGTTAATCGAGGGTCCCTAGCGAAAAGGATCTCGAGGATATAAAATCGTCGAAATACGGAACCGAGGCTATTATATATTTTATTTTATTAAATTTTTTAAGTTCCTTTAGATACTCTAACTCCTTTATATTCGTAAAACCTTTATCGAATATCTTCTATTAATACTCCTTTAGGAATTTCTTTTATTAGCGAAGTCTCTTTAATTTCGTATTCTTTTAATTAACGACTTCGTTCGCTATTTCTTACGTAATTTTAATCTTTTTTTCTTTACGTTTTAAGCGCTCTAAAGTCTTATTAATTCTTAAAAAATTAATAATAAACTCGGAGGGCTCGTATTTTTTCCCGGTCCTAATATACTCTCTATATTTCGACGATAACGAGGATAATCGATATTCGGTTTAATATATTATATAATATATATATATAACTATAATTATAAGACCTTTAGATACGACTTATTCCTATAATTTATTATATTACTTCGTTTAACGAGAAGATATAAAATTATCTTTAAAGATAAAGAAGGTTAAAAAGGAGAGGTAGTATTATAATTAAAATTCGCTAAAAACCTTAATAGATTTAATATACTTAATATACTAAGGGTTTATTTACTACTCGACGTAATATATAGATTAATAAATAGGTAAATATTTAACCGTTTATTTACTCGATACTAGAATAAGCGAGTAAACGAATAAATAGCGTAGTTTCTTTCTTCTATATAAACTATATACTTTTTTAATAAATAGGAGCTTCGTACTTAACTTCCCTTAAAACTTTTAATTATAGATTTTGAATATAAATGTTTATTAAACTATTAATCGAGTTTATCAAATTTATTTAGTTTTATTTTATACTAGTACGAAACCTATTATTCTTTAATCCTTAATACTCTTCTCTACGAGTACTAACCTAGGTCCTATCGACGTTATATTATAATATTGAACGGAGAGCCTTAACAATTATATATTTATTTTACTCGATAATATTATTAACGAATAAAGAAGTTAGATATAATTAATATAATAAATTTTTATTTCGAGTATATTAAGAATACTAGGAGGCTAATTTAGTATTTCAAAGGTAATAATATTAATGAAAATATAAATAAAAGGATATAGGCGTTATTTACTAAATATAGAGTTAACTAGATTCCTATTACTATATATAACCCTAATTAGAATAAAGCGTTAAAACGATATATCCGTACGTTATTTAAATATATAAAAAGTATTTTATTTAACTCTAAACTTCCGAAAACCCTATAGGGTAAAGTTATTAGGATAGTTATATACTATTATAATTATAACTTAACTAGGAGTCTAAGTACTATAACTTTATATAAAATATTAATAAATAATAGGCCCTTTATAGGATACCTTCGTATATTCGGCTATATTATATATTATTATAATAAAGATCTTAATAAAAAGAAACTCGATAATAAAAATATTAAATACTACTTCGTTAAATATAATAGTATAAATAAATTCCGCCTATAAAACGGTAAAAAGATAATCGTTTTAGTTTATATAATATTCGATAAAATCGTCGATCCTAGATAATTAGGCGAGAATAAAAAAGAAGAGTAATATACTTTCTTCAAAAATAAATTATTAGAAAATAAAGATAAAATATCGGACGATAGTTATAAGGTTAAAGAATCCTTTATTAATAAAAGTAAAATAACCCTACGTCCTATACGTAAGAAGTTATAGAATTACGTCGTTATAAATAACCCCTAGAAGAAAGTTAAGCCCGTTAAGAGTAAAATATATAATAAAAGCGTCGGTAATAAAATATAGAATATTAGACGAGGTTTCACTGTGCGCGTTATTAAAATAAATATTAATTTAATTTTTAATATTCCTATAACTATCTATAAGGCTCTAAATAGCCTAGATAAATAATAATAACTAGCGGTACTCTAAAAAGAACTTAATTCTCATAAAGTTTAATAGATTTAAAATTTAATACTAGTATTTAATAATAAGAAAGTTCTATTAGGCCGCTAGGTCTTATTTATTAAAATAGATTTAACTAGTAATATTACTCGATATAAGACGCGCTAGGTCGTGAAAGAATTCCGATAAATAAAAGGCGTTGACTTTAACGAGACGTATTTAAGAGTATTGAAATTATAGTCCTAGAAATTACTATTAATATTTAATGCGAAATTTAACCGAGAAATCTATTATATTAATATTATTACCGTATTCCTAGAGGCCCTATTTAATAATATAATTTATATAAAGTAACTTTATAGTTTCTAGAAAGATAACGTAGTTTATTTATTTAGGAAGGTTTTATATAGCCTTAAATAAATACCCCGAGAGTAGTATATAACTTTTAGGGAATTCTTTAAAATTATCGGTTTTATACGGGTTAAAAAGGATTATTTAATATTTATTTATAAAAATAACTCCGTGATTAATCTTTATATTAACGACCTATTTATTTTTATCTTAATTATAATATTAATAGAATAACTAAAAGAATAATTAAGTACGCGTTTCCGTATTAAGGATTTAGGCGAGATATTATACTATCTTAATATAAAGATTAGACGAAGTCGTTAAAACCGTATTATTTATATAGACTAGGCTAGTTATATTAATAAAATATTAACTAAACTTGGTATAAAGTATTATAAAAAGTAGAAGACTCTTATAAATCCGTTAATTTAATTAAGGGTAGTTATTAATAATTATATTACTAGTAAAGAAGATTTAAAAGAGTTTAAGAAGTTAATTAAATATTTATAATAATTTATTATTATAACTCGCCTTAATATCGTATATATAATTAATATTTATAGTCGTTATTTAAAAGTACTATTTTCTACCTATAATATTATATTTAAAAGAATTATTAATTACCTAACTAGAATAATTAAACTAGGACTATACTATAACCTTAAAAAAGGAACTAAAAAGTTATTAATAGGATTTATAAATTCGTCCTAAAGAGATTATTTAGATATTAGGTATTTTACCTTAAGATATATTTATTTCTTATAGAATAAATTTATTAACTAGTTAATAAAATATTAAAAGACTATCGCTAGATTAATTATAGAAGTAGAGTATATCGGCGAGATAAATATTACTATAGAATTAAAATTCCTAATACCTCTATTAATAGAAATAGGATATATCTAGGAGGATATAAAGATTATTTAGTTTATAATTAATAACTAGGTAGTTATTAAAATAGTAATTAACCCTATTAATTACCCTACTAAGTATATTAAATCAATTACTATATTATTCGCGAAATAGTCGCTAAGATAAGTATACTTTAGATTAACTATATACCGACGGCGGTTATAATTACGGATGAGTTAACGAAGCCCTTAGGCCCTATAAAGTTCATGACCTTTAGTATTATACTAGGGCTCGCGTCGGAGCCAGTATAAGATTATAACGTTATTATAATAGTGTTGCTGACGGTTAAGTAGTTAATAGGAGCGTTAGATTGCAACTACTATTCCCGCTTAGCCTGGTTTATTAAGCAGGTCTTAGCTTAGGGCTAGGGCAAACCCCTTGAGATAATATATAGCTGGTAATTACCATAGATACTACTCCTTAATGAACTACATTAACACATGAAAGAACCATACCTATGGACGTTGCTAACGACTCCCAGTCTTTGAACGGGATACTACTCATAGATGGGGCAGCAAAAAGCGAGCCAAGCCCAATACTAAGGTGTTGAATCTCCTCAAGAGTATACTGCGGCCGATCTCGAAGAAATGCATTGCAATCCCTAGTCGATTCGTAATTGTCCTCTCTCAATGCAAAATCAAAGATGTTGCCTCGATAGAAAACCGACGCAACTTCTTTGTAGATTTGAGTGATGGCGAGGAAGATATTGAGGAGTTGAAGGATCTGTCACGCCATCCGAGATACGGTAGGTCTCCCAGAAATGAGGGCCAGTAAGGTCTTTGAGTAATCCGGGATGGACCTCGCGAATCCGACTTCTTAATGTTTATCAGCTTCGTCGCAGTCTCGCGTGAATGCAGACGCTCAATACATCCTTGGTGCTGGCTTCTATCTCATCATCGATACAAACCTCGCGAATATTGTTGGTGGCATCCGCTGAGTGCTGTAGTAACAGCAGTGTGGTGGTAATCTTAATCTGGTCGCGGACTACCATATGCCCGTTCTTTTGTCTCGCAGCTCTCGCGGTAGCTTCATGAGCTCGAACGTCGTCACGGGTTTTAGGTTTTTCTTCGCCGAATAAAGACATGTCGACTACTTCTGACGTTGAAGTTGGCTGTAGAAAGACTGGGAAAGGAGCTTCGTGGCGTTGTATGTAGGCGGCTTGAAGTCCGAAGAAGATAGCTGAGACTTTAATATGGAAAGATATGGTCTCGAAGGATTGTGCGTGCTGAAGAATTACATGATCAAGATTCGAAATGAAGAAGTTCGTAGATGACGCCTCGAGCGCTTGCTGTAACACAGAAAATTTTGAAGTGAACGCTCAAGGACTTGTGTAATTCGAAGCATTTTCTGCCATGAAAATGCTTTTTCGTGGACATTTATTCACTCCACGCTTGTTGTTATGAACCTCAATGGCTAGAATCTGCGGAGAGACTACTTAGGATGTTGTGGACGGCTGGAACATTCTTAAAGCACGCTATGGTTCTCAGTCCTGTGCCATTCATTGTATTGCGCTTGCTACTCCCAGTAAACCTCGAGCTCCGTATCAAAAGGTTGTAGGAGCCATTTCTCCTTCTCTTCCTTGCTCACATCATTCATAGCAGTAGGACTCAAAATTGACCCTTTCGGGGAATCCCTCTTTCCAATCAGGATGAATTGTTCACGTAGTCCCTACCCATTCGCTAACATCGTGTGCATGGCACGTCTAAGGCGACTTGCCTCAGTCTTCACATTTCCCGCTTCTGAAATTACTTTTCCCCAAATTTTCTGCAGCCCCGTGATAGTTTTGATTTGGTCAACCCACTGGTGGCAGGACTACCAGCCGCAATAAGGGCCAGTATAGTCCTCCAGATCCCCCAAGCGCCTTTAGTATGTAAAGCTAGTGAAGAGACATTTGCGGGCTTATGATTGGACACAGTTTCTCCCAGTTGTAGGGCTGCATCATATCGCCTAGGAACTCACGGGGATTGTTCTCAAGCTCGAGAGCGACATGGCGAATGGCACTCAAGGCGTGTTGCGGTCGATCTTTGAGCATATGCTCACTGAAACATTTTCACGCGTTGGGCGGCCAAACACAAATGTGTTTTTCGAATAGAATATCGGCCATGCTTTGGAATAGATGGTATAATGCGCGAAAAACATGTTGAGAAACGGCTTATTGGACGACGAGACATTACTGGAGATATGAAAGGTATCGAGTTTATGAGCTTTATACGGACAATGCGAAAAACATTTCGTAAGGGCTTTGTCATTGTATCTTGCTGGAATCGTAGATCTTATCACGCAATCCGCTGGGCAGTGCCTTGACGTTGAATATTGTGAGAGGATGGATGGCAAGCGTATGCTGTCAAGGTACGACGGCAATCTGATGGGTCTGATGTTGTGTTAGAGATTGAAGAAGCACGTAGCGGATGGGTTTACCCTAGATTGTGTTACAACGTAAAGCTGTGTCACAATACATGAGAAAGTAGTAGAACACGCGCTCGTGATCAACAGCTGAATTCGGACAAATTATCTTATGATCGTTCAAGCACAACGTGCCCCGAGACATTAGTCTAGTATTCGGAGATTGTCAACTGGACAGTGGACATTGATCAAGTCTCTAGCTTCATCAATTTCCTCGTTGTACTGCTGTCATTCATAGCATGGACGAACTTAGGAGAAAAAAAGTGTCTTCAGGATCTTGCAAGCATTCCCTCCGCAGCGATTCTGGACTATCCGCCTGACCTTGGTAGCTGAACATCCCACTGAGTTTCTCTGCTCACAATATACCCATTCCTTGCCCAATTTTCCCTATCGACATCCCCAACACGATCGCCCAACGACACAACCCAAGGACTGGACATTGCGGGCGAACCCATTTGGCAGTAGCCGAACAGTGTCGCATTGATTCCTTTTCCGTCTCTGTCCTCCAACATGTTGAGCACGAGTGGACTCAGGCGCTTGATTAGAGCCTGATCGTCACAGGAATTCTGCTCGCCCCAATCCCAAAGCACCAAATCTTTCAGACCTTTGATGTGGTAGAGTTCTTCCATCCACAACGGGTGCGACAATCCAAAGACCTCCATGTCAAGATCCTCCCAGGGAGCATTGGTTCGAATCGTCAAGGACTTAAGTGATAGTTCTGAGCCAAGTTGATGGCAGAGATGCTGCCAATCTTCAAACCTATCGAAGCTAAATCGGCTGTTTTCGTAGAGCTCGCCTTTAACTAGATCCAGAGATATCTTATGCATCACCTTGAGAGCCTCTAGTCTCCGAGTCTTCAGGAAAACTCGACAGATCTCGATCGAGCTTTTTTCGAGACATGGGCAGCGAAAGGCGAAGGTGTTTTGCGAATAGAAGATTGGCCAGGTCTCGGAGTATGTTTGGCGATCAGCAAGGAAGATGTTCAGCAACGGTGCCTCAAAAAACACGGGATAGTAAGCAAGGATGAATGTCTTCCTAGCGCATATTGTCTTCACGCCTATTCTGGCGACGACTCCGGTCCAAGTAGCCTCAGGGTCGGAATGATGTGAGGGCTCAAGTTCCCGTGCGATGATGGCGAGATCTCCTCGCATCAGCATCAATTCGTAGATCTTATCGCGTAGCTCTCTCGGAAGTTTCTTGAGAGGGAACACTGAGCCATCCTCATCTGAGGCATCACCCTATCAAAACTTATCAAATTGGGTGAACGAGGGACAAAAGTTGGATGACACGTACCGACTCCTCTGCCAGTGGAATACCAATTCCCAACGCTGACATCCGGCTCTGGCTCTTGCTCTTCCGCATGATTTTTCTCCAGTCTAAGCCGAACAGTCAAATTTTGAAGACGTGGCTGTTGGAATCTTACTTACCAGCTGTGCGAGCAGCCCAAATCGATTACTAACTTGTATGTGTGATGGAGATGTATGGTCGAGCTTTGGAACACAATATGAGGGGAACAACAAGACGTGTCACAAGCCGAGGCTTCCCGCAAGCGACCGAATTATAAAGTTGAGTTACACAATTAGATATCACGTGTCCACCAGGTAATGCTTTGGAATTTCTCGATAATTCACCGTCATTATTGTTCCAATCGCTGACGAGTTTGCGGTCTCGCATAAATATCAAGTCTGTAGGATTCCGAGGGGGTTCTTTGCGCTTGTCGAGAGGTCATTTCATGACTGCCGTCTGAACGCAAGTACATCATATCGCCTTCGCTCTTCCGTATTTTCATAAGCCTTGCGTTTGAGGACTGCGTCCACAGAGGCCAATGGGAATCCATCCTCCATCATCCGAGCTCTCAAATGGTTCACCAATAGCAAGTTCTCCTTGAGGGTGTGATCATTAGAAGTTTGAGCTTCCAGGTGCCGCAGGCCATGTATTTGGAACAGGCCTTCGCCCCAGGCAGACGCGATTTTTGAGTCGTCACAGCTGTCTTCCCCAACAATGTCACAGAAATCACCATTAATATGAAGTGGCAGTCTTTCCAGCTTCACGTATCTGCTAAGCTCGTCGCATAGATTGTTCCAGATACCATAGTCTATGTGCTCCCAGACAGCATCGAAGGGGCAACGCCCAATCTTCAATTGAATATCTTGGATATACTGTAACATCCGATGAGGACGATCGTAGAAGAAGGCTAAGCATGCCGAGACTGTTGATGGAGAGCTCAGTCGACTCAGAGTTCCTGTGAAGGCGAGAGCGTTTCTTTTATAGAAGCTACAGAGCGTTCGGTATAGACCTGGCGATTCTCAAGGAACAGATTCAAATTTAGAGTTGGGAACTCTACTTTGCGCTGAAGATGTTAGGAATGAGCTTTGCGTCTCCAATTACCTATGCGGTTTTCCCACCGCAAACGAACGCAGTTTTCGGAATCTTTTGAGCAAGAGAGGAATGATGTCGATTCTCCCTTGTACGAGAGCATAGTCAAAACTTTGGTCGCGAAGCTCCCGGGGTAGTGTCACGAAGTTGGCCATAATCGATAGCTTTAATGCCGCTGATTTTCTCGTAGGGATAGCCAAAGTCCTTGAGAGAAGGTGGCCGACAATACAAGACAGCGCAGGTAACGAGTCGGATCATCATCGGGTACAAAAGAGAACAAGGTGATGGAAAATAACTGAAAGATGTATGAAATTTCCAGGGATGAGTTCTTCGGAGAAGTTTATCACGTTGAGCGGCATCGGACGGAAATCACTTCTGTTGCCTATACCTTTGGCTGTTATTGGACAGGGGCAGAGCTTGCTTTACAAACGAACGAAGAAAGTCCATAAGGCCATCAATTAGGCCTGAAGACTGCCTACATTCGCTCAGAATCAGCGAATGAAACGGAATCGAAGTCTGAATCCAGGTAGTGACTGCGCCATTGGTAAGGTAGGCAACCGTAGAGAGGGAGCGTTTAAGGCCATCCACTGATACTCGTAGAGGGTTCATTTATAGGGCTGACTCCCGCCGCCAAGCCAAACGAACCCCATTATCAGGGATGGGATAGCCCTAACCCTTCATATACGTCATTGTTTGGATGTGATACCTGTATGTTTCGTTCCCCATGCGGAAAAGAGCTATCATGCTTAGACTTTAGAACCATTAATTGATACCAGACCTCGAAATAGCCAACATGTCGTCCAAATCCCAGCAGCAACATGGAAAGCAGGAGGACAAAGAAGAATCGCTAAATACACTCCTCGATGAGGACCAAAGAGGGGAGCTCACGCTCCTCATTGCCAGCATCGCAGCTGCAATGCGCAAGACCATCACCTCGAGCTTTGACGCCAATGTCAGTCCTATGCATTCAACTAATTTAGTGAGAAGAGCTGACAACCGCAGGCCGGTATGTCTCAAGACCTCGTGCAAGAGCTCACCTCCTCCGAAGATGATAAGATTATGAACGCACACATCGACCCCAGCACAGCAGATGTAACAAAGATGGACGCCGAGAAAAAGCTGAAGGAGCAGCGGGAGAAAGAACTGAGCGCGCCAGCAATGAAAGAGCTCAAACAGGCTTCCCTGAAGTTCTTCGACCAATGGCGGACAAGGATGATCGTACGAGTGGGAGAGGTGGTCAATTCCAAAGAAGAGGCCTCGTCGCAAATGAAAAAGGCCAACCCTCCAGATTCGACAATCCATGCTCCTCCAGATACCAAGGTTGATCCCTCAGAATCAACCAAGTCTGATAATTCTGCCGAAGCAGCCTTGTCGAAGTTCTACCCACCAATTGATACCCCACTTTCCTCGCTGGACGAGAAGTCGAAGATTTTGATAATCCACTCTATGCTCTTGATTCTACTGTCGCTCGAACACTACATCGCGCCATCCCGTGTCCTGCTTCTTTACCTAACGTCATCTCTCAAGCTACCGCTCAAAGTTCTGACCGAAGATGAAGAAAAGATGGCGAAAGGTCTTCTCGAAGCCGCAAAGCATATGTCAGGCGTGGAGGAAACAAAGAAAAAGGCTGAAGAGAACAAGGACTCAAGAAAGTGGAAAGTGGGCCTGGCTTCGGTTGCTGGTGCTGCTCTCATAGGCGTTACAGGAGGTCTGGCTGCGCCTTTGGTTGCGGCTGGCGTAGGGAGTGTGATGGGCGGCCTTGGGCTAGGAGCCACAGCTGCGGCAGGATATCTGGGATCAGTGGCCGGTAGCACGGTCTTGGTCGGTGGGTTGTTTGGGGCATACGGTGGGCGTATGACAGGGCAAATGATGGACAACTACGCCAGGGAGGTGGAGGACTTTGCATTTTTGCCTGTTCGAAAGGACGGCAAAGACATTGATGTGGAAGAAGAGGAGAAAAAAGAAGATGATATTGCCAAGAAGTCAGAAAACGTGGAGAAGACATTGACAACGGAGAGCGGTGTACAGCAGCCGCAAGATGGAAAGTCAGTCACGAAACCGCAAGCTGCCAAGACTCCGGAGCACCACAAGAAGGAAAGCAAAGAAGAGAAAGAGGGCGTTGAAGATCCTGCGCACCGCCGTCTGCGGGTCACAATTGGCATTACAGGCTGGCTGACCTCGAAGTCGGAAGTCGTTACTCCATGGCGCGTAATCGGCCATGGTAGCGAGATTTTCGCTTTACGCTTCGAACTTGAAGCTCTAATGAACCTCGGCAATAGCATGACCGCCATGGTATCTTCTGCGGCATGGGGCTACGCTAAGAGCGAGATGATCAAGCGGACAATCTTTGCGGAGTTGATGAGCGCCATGTGGCCCGTAGCGCTGCTGCAAGTGGCGAGGGTAGTGGACAATCCATTCTCCATAGCTCGAAGCCGGGCCGAGAAGGCAGGCGAGGTGCTTGCGGATGCTCTCATCAATAAAGCGCAGGGCGAGCGGCCCGTGACATTGATTGGGTACTCTCTTGGTGCCAGAGTCATTTACGCATGCCTCATGTCGCTCGCCAAACGACGAGCCTTCGGCCTCATCGAAAGCGTCGTCCTAATAGGTGCACCAACACCCAGCACCACCAGCGACTGGCGCGTCATGCGTTCCGTCGTAGCGGGTAGGCTCGTAAATGTGTACAGCGAGAACGACTACGTTTTAGGCTTCCTATACCGCACAAGCAGCATCCAGTACGGTGTCGCCGGCCTCCAAAAGATCGAAGGTATTCCCAGCGTCGAGAACGTTGACGTCAGCGAGACGGTGAGCGGACATCTCAGATACCGCTATCTCGTCGGCAGTATCCTCAAGAAAATCGGTTTCGAGGACATCGAGATGGAAGCCGTCGTCAAAGAAGAAGAGGCCCTCAAGAAAATGGACGAGGAAGAAGCAAAGAAGAAATACGCCAACAAAGCCAAAGAAGAGGGCAAGCAAATCCTCAAAGACAACCCACTCGGCTACGGCAAAGAGGACGGGCCTAAGAGCGAAAAGCAGCAACAAGAAGAAAAAGAAGCCGCCGAAGCCGAGGCCACAAAAATGGAAAAGGAAGTCCAAGAGAAGACTTCAAAAGGCATGTTAGTATCCGCATGGGGCTACCTGCCCACGAGGCTGCGCGGCGATAAAAGCGTTGGTAAGGCTGAGGGACAGGCGGCTAAGAAAGCCGAGAGTGTTGATGCGCCCAAGGGGGATGTGAAGAGGGAGAGTGGAGGGGGTTGGGCGAGTGGATTGACGGGTGGGTTCATGGGTGGCGCTGGGGATGCGGCGGGGGTCGCAAAGAAGGGCAGTAAAGAGGGCTTGAATAAAGCGCAGGGTTGGGCGGGGAGTTTGACGGGGGGGTATTTGGGTGGGAGTAAGTAGGGAGGGATGGCTTGGACATGATCTTGTTCTTGCTGGGTTTCTTATGAGTCATGAGATAATGATAGAGCACATACATGACTACTTTCCGTTTCGATAGCGTTGAAGTCTAGTGATTTGCCAGTCTCAGGTACAGTTCCTTGCGCTTGTTGCCTATGCAGCTGATGAGTCAAATGAGCTCTGAAGGATATCTCTCGTGTCCGAAAATAAATGGCAAAACATAGTGACAATAAATACTTGTGAAGGCATGAACGAATTATGACGCAGAAGAGCAGCTTGATTAATATCTTCATTCTCATTGAAGGCTATACCGTTGAAGAGCCGCTCGAGAAGGAGATATTAATATTCGCAGTCATTCCTTCCTAACCATGAGTTTTAAGGCACCCCTCGGGAATCTTCACTTGATAGTCAATCTTTGGACATCTTACCATTTAACCTTCACCCTTAAGGAGCAACGTTGGCTCCAATATCTGCGCAGTGTTCTTATCGTTGCTGTACATAAAGTTTGTTTATCCTTCACGGCATACTTCCCAATATGTCCCTTAACCCAATCGCCTTGCCTTCTCGCCAATACAAATCTCTGCTCTGCTAAATTCGTCGTAGAATCATGTTTCTGTTCATTACTTGTATCACAGCTTGATTTCAGTTGGTGCCTCGCACAACGCTATTTGTTAGCAAGCACAAAATTAGGTACAAGGTTGTGAAAAGTGACACAAAGCAATCACGGTGCAAGTTTTACGCTGTGATTGGATACTTTATGACACACCGCACAATGACAGTCATTAGGCGCACAGTATCCTTCATTGACACTGCTATGCCTTGAGTCATCACACACTCCCGTCTCCTGTACGAGTACATTACTTTCCCTCTTTCCCTCTCTTTCTTTTATATACATCCTCCACCTCTCACAAGATCGAAATTGCAACCACAAGCACCCAACAGAAATTCTCCGCAAGAAATCCGAAAAAAGAGAACCACCATGTCCACCACCCCAGTCTCCAACTTCCTCCCACTCACATCTGACACCTCCAACTCTCCCGTCAGCCCAGCGGACGTCAAACCTCCAATGGAAACTACTACATCCCCGTCGCCAGTCACAAAATACATCCCCCTCACCTCCTCTACAAACAATATTTCCGCACCCCCCAACACCGGCCCCTTTCCCATTCCAGCCCAAGACAAAGAACTTTCATCCTTGTATCAAAAGATCCGCCGACTCATCTTCGCAGCCGGCCTACACCCCGACACCCGCAATACAGTAATGGGTATCCTCGAAGCAGTCTTCGAGGCCAAGGTGCTGAATGAGTACCCTCGCGACGTTATACTTGTGTGTGTTATTGTGTGTACGTGTCGTATGACGGGTTCGCCGCTGACGTTGAGGGAGGCTTGTGAGGTGACTGGGTGTGATCGTGGAGAGGTGGAGAAGGCGATGGGGGTGTTTAGGGGTTGGGTGGCGAAGGAGGGGGTGCTGGGAGTGGAGAGGGTGGAGTGGTTGGATGGTGATGGGGGTGATGGGGCTGTGGAGGAGAAGTAGGGTATCTTGGGTCGTGTGTGTCTGGGTAGAGCGTTGGTGGTGGGAAGGGACGCTTACGATTGTTGCGTTGGTGTCAGATACACAGTCCTTACCTTAGACAGCAGACACAAAGGACGTAAAAAGCCGAAGACATATGTGTATTAGAATACAACAGTATTTTGGTCTTCTTCATCAGTCCTTCTTTTGTCTTCTGGCTGGGTAGCGGGCTCGCACTTTGACCTTTTCACGTTGGTTTTATCACACCAACTTCGTTCTTTCTCGTTCTCTTCTTCGGCCACAAGTGTTCGTTCTGATTCTCGGTTCTTGACACTCCAATCTCGTCCACAAATGCATGTCTCGTACCCAAGATAGACATACAGTGTGCGATGTACCTTTAGCCCACGATATCCATCGTATGCCCTTCTATTAGCAACAGCATCGATATGATTTCCTAGCACCAGTCTCAAGCGAAGTATCGAAGCTTTGTGAATCAGTTCATGGCACATCCGACAACATAGCTCTTATACGCCCTACCCAATCATTCTGCTTTTTCGCCAACACAAACGCCTGATCCGCCAAATTCCTCTTCTCCCCCTGCTGATGTCTCACACTCTCCTCCAGCGTCCCCCTTACCACATACTTAACAGTCGTAACCTTCTTCGTCTGCCCGATCCTGTAAACGCGATCTAGAGCCTGGTTTTCAAGCATGGGATTCCATTGAGGCTCCATTAGGAAGACGTGGTTTGCTGCTGTGAAATTAAGGCCGTTAGAGCCGCAGCGGAGGGAGATGAGGATGGTGCGGATTGAGGGGTCGGTGGAGAAGGAGGTGAGAGCGGCTTGACCTTGGGTGGAGGGCGTGGTGCCGTCGACACGGGTGTATGGGTGGCGGAGGGAGGCAAGGGCAATGCCGACTAGGTCGAGGGTGGTGGTCCAGAAGGAGAAGATTATGCTTTTGTCTCTTGCTGGGATGCTTGCAATATCCTTTTGTAAAGCGCGCATATTGGCCGGCAGTCGGGCTGTTGGCGAACATAGTGGCATAGTAGCAGCGCTGGATAGATTTACTCGAAATAATCCGCAAAACTGCTGGGAACAATTTCGTCTGTGCGAGGCCATATCTGTTTCGGCGAGGTAGTGACATGAGGAGCATATGATTTCCCCGCATTGCGTTATTCGTGGTTGATTTCCTGCATTTGAGTTCGGCCTTTCCGGTAGAGATTCGTCAATCTCGTTGGTCTTCGATATGTCTCGACTGCAAATAGAGCATGTGGCTACTCCAGCGGCTAGCATACTATCGAATGTATCTTGCATAGTAGTAGGCGCGGTAGCACAAGCGAAGTTTGCTTGGCTCTTAAAGTGCATACCTAGGTTACAAATCTGGCGTAGCGCGTTGATCTTAGTCAGTATATTCGAATATGTCCCACGTTGCGGCTGCTCGGCTCCTTGGATCTCCTCCTGGATATAGCCTAGGACAAGTTTATTCACAGCTGTGTAGTGTGCAGCCTCATCTGCTTCGAAGTCTACCATGCACAGCTTGTTTGTCCGATTTGGCAAGTTGATTGCACTCTTGGATCGCCGTAGACGTATCGAGGCAAGCATGCTTTTTACAGGCGAATCGTCACTATTTGCTTTTAACATGGCCTTGAGTGATCTCAGATCGTCGTCTGGATAAATCCTCAGGAATCTTAGTAAGCTAGTAAGGTCATCCCATCGATTCTGTATTGGAGTGCCGGTCATTACCCATCGTAGATGCCCTCGAAGAGCACAGACAGCCTTGGCCCTGACTGTAGAGCCAGCACGTATTTCGTGGGCTTCATTCCTGACGTTAGAACTACTCCCACATTTGTTGGCCAGGACTTTTGCTCACCTTCATCAAGGACTATACGGCGCCAAGTAGTGGAGAACAAAGGCTTCGGTCCACAGTCCAGGTTTCTCCATTCAGTAGCGACGAGGTCATAAGTCGTGAGCACGACGTCGTGGGTTAGCATTGCAGCGATACCGTTCAGTCGATCTGGACCATGATATCTCCAGCAACGAAGACTTTGTGGAAGATGGTGCTTCCCAAGCTCTGCTTCCCAAGCTCTGCTTCCCAGGTCGCCAACAACGATGGTGGCACGACCAGGAGTGTCGGTCTTTGTCCTGATGAGTCTCGAGGGCAATGAGACCAATCCATTGCTAGAAGACAGATTACACTCAGTGTTTTACCAAGCCCCATTGTATCGGCTAAGGCTCCACCACGAAGATCTCCGGGACGGGAATAGCCAGACCCTTCGGTTACATTCTTCCACTGGCTGAGTAAAGTCAGTATCACCTTCAGCGATGAAAAGCCTAATGACGTACTTGACGAAGCCACCCGGTTCACGAGACATTAAGTCTTGTAGCTCTCGATGGGTACTGCAACCTAGCTCTCGCATGAACATGAATGTCAACGCCCGCTTTTGGTGGCTGCAAAAGGTCAGATCATCAACGGGTGCCAAAGACGCATCAGAGTCTCACCAGGTCTCTCTAAGATTTACCTGTATAGCGGAGTTTTGACAACTGTTGGAGGCACCGTTTCAGGCAGGCAGTCCTCGGTCTTTAGGGCAGCGGTTGGGTCGGCGCCTTTGTCCATGGTATCGATCTGGGACGCTGAGAGAGTCTCTTGCTGCTGAAAAGTCGTTGGTGGATTCGTGTCTCTTCCAGAGAGGCTCTGCGGGTTACGATAGGGAATATCTCGATCGCAGTGAAAGGCAGCTTGGGGGTAATTCGAGCATTACGAAAAGAAATCACGGACTGCTTCGAAGGTCTCCATAGTGCCATAAATTATTAATGATAGACTCATAGCTGCGTGTGATATCACTGCCTGATTAGCTGCTTTATTCGATCGAGCGTGGCGAGGCTTTTGGGAGGGGCTCTCTTCAAACACCTGCAAATCAATGGCGTCCTCGTCTAGCAATACCCGAATACCCTCTGAAAAGTGGTCATTGAGGTTTCCAACAACACAGCGATTGTCATTTTGAACGTTCAATCCGCCGGCGCCATTCTTCAAAAAGACAGGTACATATTTGGAAGTCGTATCTAATTGATTGGACTGTAATTTGTGGACGGAGATTCCGTCAAGCTACACAGCTTTCAATGAGCTAAGTTCATGTTCAAGGCGTCGATTGTAGTGAACTTACCACGCCGAAGCATACCTGACTCATGACACCTTCGTCAAGGAATCCATCGTTATAGCAGCTCGGCTTCGACTGGTCAGTCTGGTGGGCAATGCCATTGTCCGGCCGTTGGCTGGAGGTTTTCACGGTGTCGACATATTCAGTACCATTCCAATGTGATGTAGTAGATTGGACGACACGATTCTTTGTTGTTAACCAGTGATACGAAGAAGATTCCCGGATGGATGAGTTGATTTCTGCTGTAGGGTTGAAGACCGCCTTGGTAGGTCTTGCAAAGTGGTTGGCGATTCCGTTACTATACTTCCAGCTTCTTTTTCCATCTTCCGTTAGCAACGTTCATAGGAATGGTTCTTCTATGGTGTTGATGTAGTTCATTTAAGGCGTAGTAACTACAATCTATGTATTATCTCAAGGGGCTTGCCCTAGCCCTAAGCCAAGAATGGTAATTGGGCTCGTTTGGCTTGGCGGCGGGACTCAGCCCTATAGACGAGCCCTCTTAGGAGAAAACGTAAGGTAAATCTTGATTCAGAGGGGTCCGCTTAGGCGGCCTGCGGACGTCATGCTCACAATTCAGCATATGCAAAACTATTGCGAAAGCTTGGCGATGTCGATCCATACACACACCTCTCATCCAAAAACTTAAAATTGTAAACAATAGACTAAGGTAGGCTAATAATCTTATATATATATAAAATATAAAGTTTATCGCTATAACTCTAGAGAGACTTAAATTAAAGGACTTAACATAATATTAATTAAATTATAATTAATTAAAGGAGTCGCGTAGAAATATCATTTTTTTAAATTAACTAAATAAACTTCGTAAGTATCTAAATTCTTAAATTAACGCATATTAATCCTATTTAATAAAGTATATACAAGAATTATATAGCTGAATTTTACGATTCTAACGATATAATAATTAACTAGATACGTATAGTATTAAGGTAGCTAAAAATGATGAGGTGTGAATATTTGGATCAGGTGTGTGTGGTATGGATCGACATCGCCAAGCTTTCGCAATATTTTTGCATATGCTAAATCCGGGCATTTTTTCGACTCCTCTCCTCGACCGCTGAGGATATATATTCCCCTCTTCCTGCGAGGGGCTGTCTAGACTTGGCCTTTGAGATGGCTTATATGGGGAAGATGTAAAAGGTCTTTACCAGATGTTCTCGGTTGAAGAGTTGAGCGGTCTGAGTTTCAACAGCGCGATTGGCCGAGCGACCGCCTGCAGCACTCAGCCCCGAGCACCACGCATTGAGAGCGCCTTAGTGCCTTGCGATTTTCATCAAGGCACACTTGAAATCATGAATCATATATAGGCTCCTATGTTCCTGTCCTTGTTTTGCGGAGCTTTAGTTGACGAACCTGACGAGCGTGATCTATGCTTCTTTCTCGCCAATTACAATGCCACTATAGCCATTGCAGACTCGTGTTAATCCGGCTCGGTTCATTCACTTCGTTCTGTTTTCAGGTAACAATTACAAGTCCTCACGACGCAGCCTTGACGCAGCTTTGACCCTGCTCGAGTCGTTTCCCAGCCAAGGTGTGAAGATATAGTGTCTCCATCCTCGTCCTCCTCGTCCTCATTTCTGCGTCCAAGCCTTTCAAAATTCCTGGCGTGACGACCCTGCGCAATACATCGTCCACTGAGTTCGCTGTCAAATATTATACGAGGTGCAATGCTTGCTTCCATCTACGAACGCTGATAACGTTGCATGGTTTATCAACGGAGCGTCAATGGCATAAGGGCTGGCAAAACTACACATCAAAACGGTTCAATGATTCGTGAAAGCAGCAATGCTATCTATGGTTCTCTAGTAGGCATCCTTGTCTGCGCCCATGAATTAGGGAGGTAGCTGTGTAGGTACCGACTCCAAGAGGCCCGTACTGCTCCTATCGCAGCCGCTAGGCCACTATCTTTCCAAAGAAGCGTTTGATCCAGAAGTACCCATTCGTCAAGCTTTGGGCGCCAGTGGTTGCCAGGATCATCCTTGGAATTGCTGGGTCAGAGGGATCCGTATGTAAAGAAAGAGGACCATTCTTGCCAGATCAGCTGCTTAAGCTTATCAAGCTTGGAATAGCTTCAGCATCAAACGAGTCGTTGCCCATATCGTTTAGCAACACATTTGAGAGACTCAGGAAAACAGTGACCAAAGATGAAGCGCGCTCTTTCGCTTCGACCAGTATGGAAAACATTTGGATCACGGCCAAGGATATCGAGCGTCATCTTGAGGCGCGAAGATCATTTATAGGCTTTCGTCGCATACAGCCTTTCCTTGCCGGGATGGAATAATACTTTAAAGTAATAGAAGTCTTCTGTAACCAAACACTATACTTGCCGTTCATCTGGGTAAGTTACCGCCTGTGGAAACGTAAACACGCTAACGTACATTCGGGCGCCGATCAAGCTTCTGTCATAGGTAAATCCGATTTCGGTCCTTTGGATCCCAGCTCTTGAGTCTTAGCATTTTTTCACGGACCGCTGAGTGCCAGTAAAGACTGCTCAAAGCCACATCTCAGCGCTCGAAAAGCTGATCGATGCCTATGCAATGATTGGAGAGGCAATGCCACGCTTTGAAAGACTCTCTACTGCATTCAAAAACGATCCTGAGTTACTACAGACGATGGGTCTCTTCTATGATGATGTACTGGACTTCCATGGCCGAGCCTACAAATTTTTTCGACAAAGAGGTGCGCTATGTCTTCTCCATAGCAGCTGTACAATACTGATCAAATATTTGATTTGCGGTGCAGCTTGGAAAATGGGTTTCGATTCCTTGTGGAAATCCTTCAATCTACGGTTTCAGGATATACTCCGAAAGCATCGAGATCTGATTGATCAAGAGGCCAATGCAATGAATATCACGGAATGCAAAGCCTGGAGGCACGAGCAGCTTGATCATATTCGGCAATGGCGCGTGGAACGCGCCGACGACCTCGACAGAGCGGAGCGAGAACGATTAGCTATGCAGACAAGGGAGGCGGTTGCGTGGTTCGGTGCAAATGAAGAGCAGGAAGACGTTCTTGCAAAGTTGGTTAAGGTATCCGAGCCGAACGCTGCTCACTGGGCCCTTGAAGAACCTACGATGTGTCTTGGTTAGGCGTGAGTCGAGATCTTTCCTTTGTATGGCTCAACGGCAAGCCTGGAGCTGGTGAGTCTTGACCCAACGTTCATACTGCTTTACCCGTTCAAAGCCCGTATGATGTTTCAGTCCGTAGTGCTGATTCAAATCTTGTAGACCACATGCAGACCTACACGGATACGGTTGTCAACTTCTATTTCTGCAATCCTCTTCAGACTTTACAGCGACAAGCTAATGAAATATTGCGAAGCTTCGCGCCCCAACTGCTAGCTGCCAACACTGAGCTTGCGCCATACATATTTGAGACGTTCGCCAACCATGGTTTGCGACCCACAAAGAAGAGTCTAGGTATAATACTGGAGAAGCTGATTGCTTTACTACTTTCGGTTCGAACATTGGTTGATAGCCTCGACGAATGTCATCAGAGTGATCAAGTTGAGGTCATAGATGATCTACTGATGATCGAAGGGATTGCGCCAGGCGCATGCAAGATCTTGCTATCCAGCAGAAAGGTTCTTTCCTTGACCAGGCATTGCAGTCTAAGCCGATCGTCCGGCTAGACGACCATGTAAAAAACAGGGACTCCATTATTGCTTCGTTTGTTTACTCGCGGCTCGGATGTCTTTGGTTGAAGTTCGATGCCGATATTGTTGATGAGCTTGGGCGCCAAATCCTGGCAAAGGCAGATGGTAATTTGCTCTTAAAAGTTGAGACGACACACGTGCTGACTTCAGTCTATGGATTTTTCTATGGGTAAAGTGAGTACTCTTTACTCTTGAGGATATATTCTATGAGTCAGACATACGTGACGAAGCAATAGACACTCTTCCCGAGGGACTAACTGCGGTGTATGCCCGCCCATCGCCTGTTCCATAAACTTGTGCAGCTGACACGCCAGAGATGCGAAAGAATTCTGAGCGGTATGTGCGGCAATGCAACGACTCCAGTTCAACGCAAAGCCTCACGAATCTTACAATGGATGTTAGTTGCACAGCGACCTCTGAAGAGATTCGAGTTAGAACATGAAATCATTCTCGACGAGCGAACGTCGCAAATCACGTTGGCCTCAAAGCGCAGGGTGATGTACTGAGTCTCTGTTGTCCTATGGTCGAAGTCGATGACCGCGGATACGTTAGCTTCTGTCATTTTACTGCCCACGAGTAAGTAACCTGATTCTCGCATTCGGATTCATCTCTTGCTTACGAAAGAAATAGGTTCATACAGAATAGTTGTACATATCCGCTATCGCAAAAAGCCCAAGCTCACCTCACGGTGTCGATCTCCTGCATTTTCTGTCGAACGTCGACCCTTCAACTTGTAGACCCCCGAGTTGCCGACTACCTTGTACGATCGAGGATCATCAACTGCTTTCATGAGCTACAATTGTACGCCAACGATCATTGGCTAGATCATCTGCAGGCGTTGGCAGCGGAATCATGGTCTGATGAGCAAGGCCTTGTACCACTACGCCACAGCCTTGGGCGACTTACTGATTCTCATAATCACCTAGCAATTTTGAAAGATTGGACCACTCAACGAGAAGATGACCGTCCCTCGCATGAGGGCCTATGGGACCCATTAGGGATCCCACCGGTTGTCCAAGTCTTGCTCGAAAGGGTCATGGTTTATCGTAGTAAGGCCTCCTCGAAGGCCGGATCTACGGCAGAGTCCAACGGTATGTGCACCACAGTGTTACAATCAGCCCATATCAGTCAATTCTAATCTCTGATGTGCCTATAACAGAAGATCTACAGGATCCCACGCTCTTCTCTAGTATTCGGGCTCGGTATCAGAACATCGTAGAGGAGCTGCTCGCGAGCGACCATCCTCCTGAAGCCAATTTCGATGCTTTCAAAGCTCGATCCCATTCCACACCTTTCCTTTGCCGTTACCGGAGTTGCCCACGCGCCGAGCAAGGTTTTCCTTCGTTTAAATTACGGCAGGATCACGAGGATAGTCACTCGCCCCAATTTCGGCGTACTGATTCAATGTGCGGATTCTTCGGCTGGCGGTTCAATACGCCGGCTGCGATCAAGAAACATGCTGCACAGTACCATCAAGAGCCAAATCAGGCGATAGTACCAACTCCTCCGGCCAAACGCCCACGCCAGCCAGGCGAGACTAGACCTCTTTTTGGACTGAGGGAGCGGTCTTCTGTCGTCATAGGATCTCAAGCAGGAGATGGAGAGCCACTTCCTCCGGCTGCGATAGAGCCTGCTCTGGCTAGCGCCTACGCAAGCCCAAAGTCTGAAAACCCTAAGCTCCAAAGCTTACCAGATATTAATACAACAAGCAGCCGTCAAATATGGCGGCAAAATCATCCCTATGCCGCCTCGAGAGCGATCAGACCTCCCGCAACGCCCACGGCAAATCGGCGAAGACGCACTGCAGAAATCGATCGGGCAGCAGATATAGCAGCAGCTGCAGCTGGCGCAGATGCAAAAGATGCAGCAGATGGGTATGAATCCTGGCCAGTGGGTGGGATCACGAATGGCATAGGTGCTGGTGGGCGCCAAAACGTTGTGGCTAATCAGCATGTCATTGGAGGGCAGCCACAGATGACAGATCGACAACGGGAGCAATTCCTGGCATCACAATTTCAACAGGCTGAAGCTGCGCAGGCACGACAATAGCAAAGAATACAAAACGGCTCTCCAAGCCCGCAAACCATCTCCAAATGGCCACGCTCAAGTAATGAACCCGGAACACCAAGCTGCTCTCATCCAGCAACGCCAGCAAGCCTACCGCACAACCCTAAAAATGCATCACTAGAACATGGACAACAGCGCTCATCCGAATTTATAGCTGAGACTAGCTTCGCGCCCGAAGATGACTTCGACGTGGTTGAGCGTTTCGATTTACACTACGGTCGACAAATTCGATGAAGGCGAGTACAGCACGAAGACTTATCTTAGGCTCACCCTCGAAGCCAGGTCCGGCACAACAAAAACATGCCAATAACCACGTCAATAAGCACCCAATTGCCATAGCGCTTTGCATTTCCTCAGTACAAAGCATGTGGACCTTGTTTTGGCGATGCCAACGCAGCCATCTAAGTCCAACGGTTATCAGACTTCCGGACCAGATCTAACCTGTCAAAAGCCAATCAATTCACGCAAGGCGTAGTATTGAGCTGGCCTCGATGTAACATGAGTAGATGCTTCAAGTAGAATCGTAGATAGTCAAACACTATTGATCTTGATGAGCAAATGATATTTCCGATCTGGCAGTCTCTGTTGCTATTTATAGAGCCCGGGGTACCAGCAGTGAGGAGACAGGATGTCGCGAGCGCCTCAGCAGCTACCAAATTATGGCCGGCAGCATTGACCATCTGCTTTGGTAAAAAAGGAATTCATAGGGTCATTGAAACGCCTACCAATGTCGCTAGAACGCTAGGAATAATGATACATCGACCTTGTCGCCTCGCTTTCCATCTTCCCCTCCACAATCAATACTCTCAAACGATCAGATCATCAAGTTCAGTCACTGTATTCCTCAGCACCAAACCCTCTTCATCATCATCACGCAGCGAAGGCATAGCGCCCAAACATTCGGAGAACTTCCCAAAAGTTGCAAGGAGCTGCTGCTTCTCCTCCTCATACAATCCAGTATCCACCACAACCTCTCTCCTCGAAGCACCTCTAACGACATAGTACCGTTCGTCATCGTAGACCCAATTCTTTGTCAATGTATCTCGCAATTCTCGTGTGGCAAAATTTCGTGTGTCTGGATAAGTTGCGCTTTCGCTGTCGTCGATCTCCGGGGCGAGGGCATTGTTATGGCGATAGATTAAGCTAGACGTGTAATTGGCGAATGACCTCAAGAAGTCGACGTTCTCAACGGCACGTTGGGTTGGTCCGTAGAGGCGATCGAGATAATCCAGAACCGGCAGAATCGCTGTAATTGCTGCATAGTACGCTGATAGTGTCTTCAGGAATCTGCCTTCTCCCAAGAGTCCAGATGGGTAAAGTAGTACCCCTAGCGATCGTCGTACCGAGTCAAGGAATACGGTAACAATAGAAGCTACCGCAGCAACGCTGTCGTAGTCACAACCATCAAGGTCGAGGAGTAGCTCGCTAAAGACCTTGCGTAAAGCTAGTAGGAATGGTAGAGCAAGTATCCAGCCGCTTTGTGTTGTGAATGCTAAGCTAGTGTATGCTGGAATGATAGCTTTGATGATAAAGGAGCGTAGAGTTGGCTTTGCCGCAACACTAGCCTCGAATGCATTTGACATAGCTGCATGAAGCTGGTCGACGAGATAAGGCTGTTGGCCATCGACGGCGGCTCGTTCTGAGACTGATTGCAGAAAGACTGCAAGCTGCTTCGGAGTTCTTTGATCTTGTAGCCGCAGAGCGTAGTTCTTGAGCTGGCCTACAACATAGGTAGGATCTGCGGCTGGTAATGGGAAAGCGCCGTTATCAGTGAAGAAGCGGTCGATGGGACAGATGGCTGACGTGTGCTGCTGGAGGAATGAGACAACGCCGTGGACGAAGTCGACGTAGGCTCCTCTGATGTTTGAGCCATGGCCGAGTTCTTGATAGTTATGCTTCATCGTACCCATAAGATGCTTGAGCAGGTCTTTATATTCTTGTCGTAGTTGTGCTGCGTCGACGGCTGAATCGAAGACCGCTTGTTCCAAGGAGACTCGCATATTTGATAAGACGCTGGAGATGAGAGACAGCCTGCGCTCAGAGAACTCAGCTGCTGTTATTTGGATGCGTCCATTGCTTGGATCACTGGAGAACGGCAAGTTCTTGAGGAGGGAATTATCAGCACTGGCGTTCAATAACGTCTCTGTAAGCAGATGCTGGAATTTAAGAACTGATTCCCGCTCAACCAGGGACCCAATCCAGGAGGTCAGGAAGTACGTTTGGTGGTCACGGTAGATGTCACCATCTCTGTCAATTAGGGTGGCAAGAAAGTAAGCCGTGTACTTTCGAGTCTGCTCGGTATCTCTTAGGGAACTCCATGTGTCACTGCCGAAACGATCAATGTAGTCAATCCATGACTTTATCCCACTGCGAACAAGCATTTGCGCTACGGCGACCCAAACGTCAACCAACTTGAGCAGGATGCTGTCCTCTGGCACTAGGTCGGCGCCAAAGCAATTGGAAAGCAGGTGCCTCAAAGGCTGCTGTAATGTCTGCAAAGGTGAGGCTGCTTCGTCCGCTTGCTTTGTTCTTGTATTGTCATCATCGAACGCTGTCCAATCCCCATAATCTTGACTGTCATCGTTGTCGTCACGAGATTGCTGAGCAGCGAGGATCCTGTTTGCATATGCCGATAGAACGTACAAAGCCTGAATCACTGTCTTGATAGCCTGAGTTCTCCTCCCGTCAAACAGCTCGAAAACCCTGGAAAGGGTTGGAGACATCAGTACTGTTGCGGCTTCCTCATTCTGGGCAGCATCAATGGCAAGCTTGAGAGACACCAGAGCATCGCTCAAAATGGCTTCGACTTGGCGCTGGTTTTTGGCAATTGTCGATTCAAGCAGCTCTTCGGAGATTGCAAAGCCGCCAGCGTATTGGACTGATCGAAAATGTTCCTCTGCTTCGGTGCGGGCAAGGGCGTGTTGTCGGAGAATCTGCTGTAGGAGATCATCATGCCACTCACCGAACGGCTTCAAGCTGACTACAGGCTCATTTGTGGATAATTGGAATTTGACAAGGTTGAACCAGGCACGAATATTGATGTGACACGCTTCTCGATGCGACGTCTCCAGGTGAACAAGGTTACGGATAATTCTCAGTCGTGGCCGACAACTTGGAGGAGATGCCCAATACAGTGTGGAGATCAAGTCGTGGTGATTTCGCAGGGCATCTAGATCTTCCTGATGAATCGCCTCTTCTTTTGGGTGGAAGCGGCCATGATTTGGCATCAAACGCCAGACAATGTCCCGAATCTTCTTCTCGGAGTACATCTGTCGCATATGTTTGAGTCCGCTAGCAATGATTTTCAGAAGAATGTGGAAGCATCGGTCCTCGGGCTCAGCACTCAACGAGGGTTTCTTATCCAGCTGCTCTAAGAAAAGCGGAGAGCCATGGGTTTCTTCATTCCTGAGATGTCCTAGGTTGTTCCGAGCAAAGAAGTCAAAGAGTGTCCCAATGATAGAGTCACAACTCCGCCAGCCCCAGCCGTTGATCAGATGGAGACAGCGGCCAAAGAGCGTACGGCAATAGGCGTTGAAGCTCGAAGCCTGTCCACGAGGGGTTTTCAGGGAAGCCTCTAAAACTGGACTTATCATTCGCTTTACCAGCGTCCAATTGTCAAGAGCGACTTTGAAGCGTCGGCCAGTCTCTAGTGTCCCTTGTACGTCAAATTCTAGGAATGGTAGTAAGGTGAAAAGCTTCTTCCAAGATCGTTCAACGCTCCGAACGTCAAAGGCGCCATCTGAGGACTTTGTCGGCATTTCGGTCTGCAAATTATGCAAGACGTCTAGCCTGCAGTCAGACTGTTGGCGGAATACATGTTGCGCTACAATGAATGCTTCAATAGTAGGTTGCTGGTCAAGGATGTAGCTAGCAGCGTCCGGGTTTTGAAAGCGCGACAGGCAGGCTTCGAACTCTTGCAATCGCCCTGTCAGTGCCAGGCTTAGCGTCTGCTGAGCGGCCTTGTGCATTAGGAACTTCGCTTCCTCTTGCAATTGTCGCGGTATGACTTCATGGTCTGCTAATTGGCGCAATTGATTGGAGAGCATCAGGATGAGCGTGCTGACAGAAATGCGGAATACCAACTGCAGCTCTCTGATGGCCTCACGCTCAGGGCGGTTGCTGCCGTTCCCTTGACTAAGAATCTCAGCTAGTAGAGCAGAGACCAGCGCTTTGAGTCTTTGGATACATGAGAATCTATCGACGGGATCTAGAAAGCTCAGATGATCAGAGAAGTATCCAATGATATTTGTCAGCAAGAAAACGGTTTTCTCATATGCTGTGTTCTCTATGGCTTGTTGACGCCGCATAGACATTTCTTGGACTGCTTGATTGACGAGAGTGATCACTTCCTCGAGCTCAGAGGAGACTGTGTCAGTCCACGGACCCCATCGAAGAGTTCGATCTCCATGTGTCCAGGTCTTGAAACCTCTTGAGCTATCCAGTCCGCGCGAATCAGAAAGCTTAAGACTTCTAGCAAAAGTTCCGCTTCCCAGTCCTGTGATGTCATGGAAACATGTACCAGTGGGCAATGGAATGACATCGAGATTGATGCTGTATCGCGTCCCGAAAGGTCCAAGGCCAAGTAGCAGATCCTTACTCCCTACATTGGGAGGCTCCACATGAGCGGTCTCATCTGTGAAGTCGTCCACAACGATTGGTGTACTAGGAGGCCGCGACCATGGAGCAGGTACGTCCATTCGTTGAGGTCGTCTCTTCCTACTCCGGTGTGGAACGGGCTTGCTATTCGCAGAGTTGAACTTCGTGGACCTCTGCTGATCTCTTGGGCGGATCGCAGGTTGATGGGCAGTCTCCGACGCTGGCCTTTGCTGATCCTCAAATAATCGCAAAACATTCGGCAAACCTGACCTATCGTCAAAGTGGTTGATCCTGGCCAAGTCTCGCTGGAATATAGCCTGTGCGTGTATATCATGCTCGCCTTGTCTTGCAGATTCTAACATAGCAGGTCTTGCATTACTACTAGCTTGCAGCGAGAATACGATCTGTCCACGCTTCTTCGGCTTGTTGTCCACTCTCAGGGGCCTTTCCGAATCCAGATTGGCAGCCGAACCTGCTCTTCCTTTGCGTTGGCGCTGAAGGAGGTTGTCTAATGAAGTCTGGAGACTTTGGGACTTCGTAGAGCGAACATGTGATTTCCCACTCATGATCTCGGCAGGCGTCTTTCGGAATTCTTTTATGACTTTTGGGGGATCAATATGGCTGAACGATAGGGAATCGTTGCCAGAGCGCGGAACAAGAGGACGTCGAACAGTTGCATCCTCGAAAGCGGCTCGTCGTAAAGGCGCAATAGTTCCCTCACGCCAGTTTCGCAAAGTTTCATAGGTGTCATTATCGTCATCTTTTGTTGCTAGTCTTATGTACTTTCTAGAGGGGCTATGCCTACCCTTGTCATTTCGTGAACGTGTGGTCCGCGACGCAATTTTGACAAATCGTGGCAATGGAGTTGGAGAAGATCTCCTCATTGATGGCGCATCAAGTATGCTGAGGTTTGGTGGTCGGAAGACAGGTTTCCGCTTGTGTTCTTTGTCGAAATTGTCGGTGATTCTTGGCTGTGAATGTGACTGGGTTCGAGATTTCTTCCCAATGCTCGGAGCTATAGAACGTGAATTTGACCCAATGCCAGCCAGCTTTCTTCTTTTCTTCTCTGTTCGGTGAGGAGCGTGAGCTCGTGATGACGTTGGAAGCATAGCATCAACTTGATCATCCTCCGCAGCCTCACCCAATCTCCCTGAAATGAACAGATCCTCGTCATCTTGAACTATGAGGTGACTTCGGTCAACGTGTGACCGTTGAGGCGATCCCCCTTCTGCCGATTCTGAGTCGTTTTCATCAGATAGTACAATGGGCTCAAACCGCGAATCCATTGCGTACACACTCTTGAAACGTGATGGAGCTACGGGTCGTGCTACCCCTCTCTGCGTGCTGATTCCCTCTGGTGACGTACTCCTGTGAACCTCGCGACTAACATCAGACCTTTTCTTCTGAGACTTCAGATCTAGTTTGAGCCAGGAAGCTGGGAGTACGCCGCGTATCTTACGCTGGACGCGATGCAGCTGGTGCGAAGGTTCATCTTCCGATGAGGACGCACTGGTATCAGACGAGTCACTCAGTCCAGCCACTTGTGTTCCTTGTGTTCCTTTGCGCACATTCCTGTCTGATTCTTCGCCATCAGACACTTCGAGAAACGCTCGCCGCCTAGGCTCAGAGGAGGCCACTGGCGTTGGTAGAGCAGCGGGTGCTGGCCCTCGTGGCATCCGAAATTTGGGCTTTTTAGTATGATTGACCTTCAACGGAGTTTGGCTTCTAGAGTGCGGTGGTGATGGAGGTACGTCGAACAGGCCATCGTCGGCTTCCAGCATCGGAATAACGACCATGGGGCCTCGCTGGTCCGGGGGTAATCGTGGGGTTATCCTGAAAGTTGCCGTCGCTGTCTTGCGACGTTTGTAGCCATTGCTAACGTACCTTCGCGAAGGGTTTTGAAGCAACGCATTCATGTCAGGCAGCTCATCTTCTCCAAGAACGAAAACATCGTTCTGTTTCCTTGCGGCCAGTGTCGACGTATCCGGGCTTCCAACTGGAGAGGATGAATATGGACCCCCTTCATCATCTCTCGGCTGGCTCTTCTCAGCGTTGTAGGCTGCATTCTGAGATTCTCTTTCCAACGCACGGGCATCCTCTGGGTCCATACATAGCGGCCGTAGACCTCTCGCCTTGAAACTCTGACGATACTTCTCACTCTCTACCAAGTAAGGGTGCAGCTGGATGGCATTGCGATGTCGGAGACTGCGAGTTGGCTTGGTGCATGGATGCTCCTCATCTGGAGGTGGAAAACTCCCTAGGTTTGGCGGAAGATGGGCAAACTCTGAGATGTCGCGAGCAGGTTCTGATTGTGCATGCTTTAGGACTGAATCCCCGAGTTCTGCTACGGTGAAGGCTGGGATTGGTGGTGGTGATAACACTGAAAGCGGCGACGATGGCACCGAGCTAGCATCAGAGCCATCTCTGGCGAAAGGCAGACTTTGTTTTCGTATACCACCCACTATGCGAGTCCTCCTGTCCAATATTCTCTCTAATTGGGCGGACGGTGTGGCATTGTAGTGATCTCGCTGGAGCTCGTCAATGTCTCCATAGTCTTCTATTGGCATGTCTCCATCACTCCCGGCCTTTTCGATCTCCGAGACCAGATCGTCCTCTCGCCCATCCTGTCCCCCCGAATTTGCGCTATCGCTGACGGCTTGTTCCCCTTCGGTCTTAGCCACACCAAGGTCTTCAACAGCATCCTGAAGCCTTATATCCTCTACAGTGCCTTCGTCAGCTCGTATACTGGCCTCGCGCTGTCCCTCTGTCCTACTAGACTTAGTGTCATCGATTTTGTGGGATGCTTCTTGTGAGGTGGCAAGGGCGTTTGGAATGGTACCCTGGGAGTCCTCTTCTTCGTCGGAGTCTGCCACATACCCTCGAGCTCTCCATTCTGCCATCTGGAGAGTCGGGCATATTGTTCAGGCTTCGCTGTTCGTTTACATGTTCATCTTTTTGGTCGACGCGCCTTTGGACGCGCCTTATCTTAGCGCCATTTCTTATCGGGATAGAATCTGAAAAGTCAACGTAAGAGGTAGTCTCTAGGAAGGGCTAGCCAGCTCGGAAGTTGAATGTCAAAGCAAGCCAACTGAGTGAGCTGAAGTAGCAAAAGTGAGTGCAGAAGAAGGAGATTCACTAATGTTCTAAGCCTGCTTTGAAGCCTGGTCTGCTAAGCGTGCGGGTTGGCAGTATACACTGACCCACCGCGGCCAGGTACCGCATAATTCTTTCTGATAAGAGGAACACTTGAGTTAGCTAGACAATGACAACATCATTGGCACATTTGGGTGAATCTGGACCATACCAAGCACACGTGTTTCTATCTTGATCGCTGCTGCAATATCTTTGCCGCTCATAAGAGAGCCATATTCACTCAAAAGCTCAAAGATGCCTAGCTGGCAAGCGATTTTTCTGACGATTATCTCAAGAGACTTCCTGCGACTCAGTAAACCTCAAAATGTCGAGAATGCCTGTAGAGATACCGAGAAAGCAATTCTTCGCACTGTATCAAAAGGCGTTTCCAACGCCGAAAGCAATTCCCTGGCAGCCTGATGCCAACGACGACGCTGCGCTTCATCCTTCGGAAGGTTCTGCTTCAATTGGTTGAGCTGGCCGATGAGCGCATCTACGTCTAGGTTCGGCACGTTCATCGTGCTCGCTCGCTCTGCCCTTGCTCCCCAATCTCGAAGCCAGCTTAAATGATCAAATAGTCCAAGCTACAGGTAAGCTACAGTCAAGCCACTACGTGATGTAAACTACGTGACGTACAACGAACTGCCTGAGGTCGATCGCTCGCGCATGCACAAGTTTTGAGATTTACAGCGCTAGCGGTTCCTTTCCTGCAAGACAATACATCTATGCATGAACCTTCACCGCTGATCCTTCAAGCAACGCCGCGTAGATCATCTTTTCTAAAAATTGTTCTCTGTCTGGTTTACTACAGAAGACGCCTCTTTATGCAGTTCCAGACTAAGTTCATTGCACCCACACGTCTGTTGCTCCTTTCGATAGTTGGAAGGCTATTGCTAGCTGCATGACTTCGGTCCAAAGTCTTTGTCTGCAAAGCTATAAACCAGGCATTGCCAGAAAAGTGTGTGAGCACCTCGTGGATGTGCGACTACATAAGTACTTTCAGTATGAATTTGTTTATGCCCCTCTACGCGTCGTAACACTAGTGGCGGCGCATCGAGGACATGGTGTCACTAGCTCAGCGTACTACTTCCTCATTATCGGATGTGGGCTCGGAGGTTTGGCCGCAGCTATAGGCATCAAGAGAGCAGGCCATGATGTTACCATATCTGGAAAGACGGCCGAGTTGCAGGAGGTACGGTGCCCTATTGTTGAGATGTGAATCTGCTGATTGACTTGAGTGTCACGAGGCAGCTAGGTGCTGGTATCAATATAACCCCCAATGCGACGACTATTTTTCAAGGAATGGGGAACCTCGAAGACATCCGAGGAAAAGTGAACATTCCATATGCCGCCTTCATGTGATCTTATAAGGACAGCACCGAGCTTTCCAGCACAAAGCTTGGCCCACCGATAGAAGACGTGTATCATGCTCCGTACCTGGTCATTCACTGAGCTGATCTGCAGGGCTCCCTATTGAAAGAAGCCAGACGATCGGAAATGCTGACAAAGCTAGATAGTCATATTATCACCTCAAATTTTTATCAGAACATTCGGTTGACCTGTCAACGGGCGAAAAGTATACCGCTGATATCATTCTAGGAGCTGACGGCGAGAAGTCAGCATGCCGAGACGCGCTGCTTGGGTGTTATATACCATCCCAAGATAGTGGTGACAATGTCTTCCATCTCGATCCCGCATACTACAGCTAGGTCCGGGCCATCTTAAAGAAAGTAAACCAATATTCGAGGGCGCTAGAGACAAAATTATTTAGGTCATAATAATAATGCACGTCGTATTCCACGCTGACCTCCGATGGAACCTCATCTTCACCAGTCTGCCTCAAATCTTCATTATAGATCACAATACAGAGTGTCCAAGACCATTTCACAGAGAGCGCTAATGTCTCAAAGAGGCGAACGTGTTCTCGGTAAAGTCCACGGTGAACGAAGGTCTCTGAGCCTCCCTTAAAAATGATCTTGCATGCGTTACACAACCTAAGAGCCAGTGCAGTGATCTTCGATGGGATCAAGGCACATGTCATTCAGCCATCCAGTGTGTAGGTCGTCGTAATCATCGAACTGGTCATACGTCGATGGGCACTTCTCAGACTCTACTAGGTGATCTACCCATAACTCGTCATCAGATTCATCAAATATCTCGTCTCTATCATTCTCCATGACTCTGCAGAAGAGCCTAGAAAAGTCAAGACACTGCGAGACCGTCGTATAGAGGAAATATCACGTGATATCAGAAGCTGCGTCTTCTGGCGATGCTGAAATCACTGTGATTGTTCGAATTGTACAAGCGAAATTTTTCACTCTCGTTGAAAAGGAAGTCCCAGAGCTAGAAATATCCTCATTAGTCTAATTGACGGCGTCAGGGACAAGCCATCTAAGCCATGCGATAGAGGACGACATGGTAAGGATGAGAGTAGGCAAACATCGGTGCCTCACAGTAAGAGATCGATAGAATGGACAAGGTTTCGAACGTGAGGGTATATATAGATTTTCAGTTTGTGAGTAGACAGCAGCATCGTCTGAACATCCATTGATTGATGAACTGAGAAAAGGAAGTTGTCATATGGCGAGGCAGCCACGGCACGTGATACGGAAAATCTTTTCTCCGTTGTTCCCCGCAAAGTCCGCCCACCTAACGCCAACCTCGACCTCACGACATGAGCGATTGAACATGGCACCTCATAGAACTACCATACAGACTGGAAGCAAATTGGCCTGTCGGTGTCTAAGTAGGAATTTTGCTACCAGCAATCGACGACGAGCTGGCGAGATACGCATAGTGGAAGTTGGACCACGCGATGGCCTGCAGAATGAGAAGACCAGCATACCAGTAGCGACAAAGCTCGAGCTCATCAGACGTCTAAGTCAGACAGGAGTGCGGAACATAGAAGCAGGCTCCTTTGTCCCGCCGAAATGGGTGCCTCAAGTATGCTTATTCCTGAGAGCATGATGATGCATGACGCTCGCGCAATGCATTGCAACGTGAGCTGACAGCTTTGTTGTTCCAAACAGATGGCCAACTCAGCAGAAGTGCTGAACCACCTCGTCGGCCACCCTCCACTTGCACCTGCCCCAATCGCCTACAACTTCCTCGTCCCTAACCTCAAAGGCCTCGAGAACTTCCTCAAAGCCTCAAATGCCAACACCCCAGGTGACAGCGCTCCGATAACGTCGACCGAGAATTCCAATATAATGCCAACACCACCCCCATCACCGAAGCCAGTGCAAGGCAAGGGAGAGACAGGCGAACAAAGCCGCATAACATCCACACAAGATCCGAATGAGATGCCGTCAAGCACATCTAGTGTCAATGATCCTGTGCGGCCAGCAAAATCCTCGGCCTTTCCGGATTTGATGGAGGTATCATTGTTCACCGCAGCCACAGAGGCCTTCTCGCAGGCGAACACCAATTGCTCAATAGCAGAATCACTGGAACGCTGCAGGCCAATCGTAGCTCTTGCGAAGTCAAGGGATATTCGAGTCCGAGGGTATGTTTCTGTTGCGCTCGGTTGTCCATACGAAGGGCCGGATGTCTCTCCACAGAAGGTGGCAGAGATCACCCGGACACTGCTAGAGATGGGCGCAGACGAGGTTTCGGTAGCTGATACGACAGGCATGGGGACAGCACCGAAGACACGAGAGCTGTTGAAGGCCTTGTTCGCAGCTGGTGTATCTGCAAAGGATCTAGCATTGCATTTCCACGACACGTATGGTCAAGCTCTTGTCAATGCTGTAGTGGGCCTTGAACAAGGTATTCGCACGTTCGATAGTAGTGTGGGCGGTTTGGGTGGTTGTCCATACTCTAAAGGTGCCACTGGGAACGTCGCGACCGAGGACCTCGTCCATTGCTTGCACAGCCTTGGCGGACGGACTGGCATAGACGTCGAGAAGATGGCTGAAATTGGGGCTTGGATCTCGAAAGAGCTGGGTCGACCAAACGATAGCCGAGCTGGAAAGGCCATTCTGGCACGACTGAGTGCATCATGAGAGAGTTCCACTCCAGTGTAGCCCAATGTGCAGAGCGCGAACCCGTCATATCCGTTCGCCGTCAAAGCGTGGACACGGGCTAAATCACTCACTCTGCGGGGTCGCCATACTGCAAATATAATGGTCGAAGCCCGAGGAGCTAACAAGCAGGCTTCTGTTCACAGAAGACGAGGGCTCGAGTCCAGAAACATTGCGGCGGAAGAATGTGATCGACCCGCCAGGAAGTCAGAGTTGAGCCGAGTCCTGGAAGTAGGGGCAACCTGTACTCGTACATAGCTTGCCACGATTACCAACCCTTTGCAAATTACGAGTCCTCAAAGAAGTGCCGTCTTGATGAATGTTCCTCAATCCTTAGCAGTATCAACAACAACCCACCTCCCGAACCTCTTCCCCGCCTGACCCAGTAAATCTTTCTCCACTTCATCTCTCCTCTCCACCTCTGGCAGATCCCTCCTCCTTCTGATCCGCCCCCTCATTCCCACAACCTCCTCCTTCGCGAGCTCCTCTCTTAACGTCTCAACCGTAATTTCATTCTCCTTCTCCGCCTCTTCCGTTTCATCCCTGATTGCCACCAGCGGCTCAACGCCCTCCGTATCAACAGATTGAATAGCCTGGACGAAACGCAGTTGCGATTGTAGGTCTGAGATCATTTTCTCTTCTTGGACTTCTGAGGTAGGGAGAGGGAGCGCGGAGAGACGTAGGAGGTGATGAAGTTGTTTTTGTGTGATGGGTGGGGCGTGGGAGGTAGGTGAGTCTTCGGGGAAGAGCGATTTGACGGACCAAGTGGGTTGGGCGAGCATGGCTTCGATGTCGTCTGGCGTTTTCGCGGCGGATGAGGAGGAGTTACGTGGTTCTAGTGATACCTTCAAGACTCTTGGTAGCAGCCGCCAGCTCAGGGCAGCTTGAGGCCACGATTTGAGAGCCATTGCGTGTCGTGCAAAGCTGGCATTTAGGAATGAAACAAAACTTTGACGGTCTCGGATGGCTTGATACACTATCGTACATTTATCAAAATATGATGCTAGCTTAATCGGTCCAACATTGAAATGTCTCTCGCCGCTAGTAGCGAAAGAAAATGTCAGCGCGCAGTCATAGATATATCTCAGCAATGGAAGAATCTACGATAAGACAGTCTATGACGAGGTTGTAAGAAAATAAATTGATCTAGATTTTGCTCAGCGGTTCCATTGTTGGGCGAGGTCTGGTTGTGAAGCTGCTGAGGCCCAAAGTTTAAAGTATGTCCAAAATTGAAAAGAGCGCGGCGTATATCCTAGGCTCTTCCGCGTACACCTCGGACTGCTCCCGCTGCAAGCTTGTAAGGGTGAAGGCTAGCGCGGACCCTTGTAAAGTACGTCAGATGCGTCTCGAACAGGCGACTAATGAACATTAATCTAGCGAACAGATTGCTTGACGAGACTGCTTCTTTACAGTGCGCAGTAGCTCCTACTCGGTTTCTCGACTTATAAGATAACTTCCCCTAAAATGGCGCAAGATCCCCGAGCTCTGCTGCAAAAGGTAGCTATTACTCCATCTCACCGGCGCACCTCTCACAGCTCGAACAGGCAGACAAAGCCGCCCAAGGTGCCACTGGAGGCTTCAGCTTCTTCGGCGGTAAGACCGAGAAATGGGAGAACGCATCAGACCTATATCAACAAGCAGCAAATGCCTTTCGAATGCAGAAACAAGGTGTGATCTACCGCCGTTCCATCAACAAACATCCACGCTTATACACAGCAGGGAAGGAAGCAGGCCTAGCCTTCGAACGCTGCGCCTCCATCCAAACGAAACAATTGAACGAACCTGACGACGCCGCCAACACTCTCACAGAAGCCTACAAAGCGTATCGGAAAACAGACCCTGAAGACGCAGCGCGGGTACTACAGCAAGCTATAAACCATTACACATCGAAGGGCAACTTCAGGAGAGCTGCGACGCAGCAGCAGAATTTGGCGGAGATATACGAAGTGGAGATTGCGGATGAGAAAAGAGCTGTGGAGGCGTATGAGACGGCTGCAAATTGGTTTGAGGCGGATCATGCTGAGGCGTGAGTCTTCCATTCTTCGCATAGAATAATTGAGAAAGATGCTGACGGTGATGTAGCTTGGCGAATAAGCTCTTCCTCAAAGTTGCCGACCTAGCAGCTATCGAAGGCGATTACTACAAATCAATAGAGAACTACGAAAAAGTGGCCAAATCATCCGTCAGCAACAACCTAATGAAATGGTCAGTAAAAGACTACTTCCTCAAAGCTGGGATGTGCCATCTCGCATCAAACGTAAGTCAGCCCTCTCCTCCCTCCATCCCTCTCTACCACTGCCTCTGGCCCGTCCCAACCACTGACCACCTTGCCCCTTTACAGGATATGGTAGCCACATCCCGCGCCCTATCCTCCTACCGGGACCTCGACCCCACCTTCGCCTCAACACGCGAACACCAACTCCTTGTCGATCTATCCGAAGCAGTCGAGCAAGGCGATCAAGAGGTATTTGCGGATAAATTATTCCAGTATGATCAGCTGAGTAAGCTTGATAAATGGAAGACGACGATTTTGTTGCGGGTGAAAGAGGGGATTGAAGAGAAGGGGGAGGATTTCTCGTAATCCTGATGGTTTTTAAGTTGGTGGGAGGGCGCATGAGGTGCGGAGTTCGTTTTCTCATGTTTGGTATGAAAAGTGGCAGTTGAATGCTCATGAACTACTTTTACGATCTGGGTAAAAGCGACCACGGTGAGTCTAAGACTCCACTCGTGCCATATCCATTCTACCTCCTACGCGCTCCCCCAAACCAGCAGACCTCAACCCTCTCCATTTCTACTAACCCCTCAAATCAACCCACTCAACCACCCCCTCCCCCAACTCCCCACCCCCTTCTTCTCCTTCGTCCCCACCTCCTCCTCTTCCTCCTTCGCCATCTTCGGCCTCCCCATCTTCGGCCCCGTAAACCCCTCCCTCACATACCGTCCCCCAGTCGGATGCGGCATCCTTCCCGTCCCAGTCGGGGCACCATACCCCCCACCGCCGTGACCGCCATGATGGCCACCCGTCGGCTGGGGATATCCTCCACCATCCCCATGGCCAGTCCCACTAGGATGATGATGATGATGATGATGCGCGCCTTTTGGGTAGAACATAGCAACGTGTTCGTCACCCTTGTAATCAGCGATGACCACGGTTTCCTCTTCCAGTTTGCCATGGATGTATGCGAGTTTTTCGACTTTGATGGGGGAGTGGTGGATTTTAGCTGGGCTGCCTGTGGAGATTGGCCTTCCGGGATGGACTGGATGACTTGGAGAGCCCGTACCGTGAGGTGGGTACCCTGTGCCATAGGGCGGGTAGTAGCCAGTACCATGTGGTGGATAGCCCGTACCGTGAGGTGGGTAGTAGCCAGTACCATATGGTGGCGAGCCCGTGCCCTTACTCGGAGGGGGAACACCTGTGCCGTGAGATGGCGGAGGGACGCCGGTACCGTGAGGTGGAGGCGCGGCGCCATAGCCTGGAGGAGGTTTGTTGTTCGGGTTGACTCTTTGAAGACCAGGGCCGATGAACTCCCCAGGATTGGAGTACGGACCTTGTGGGGAGCGAGCGACAACCTGGGCTTCCGGAGCGGAGCGTCTGACACCGTCTAGGGTGGCATCTTCATTGAAGCGAGAGGGGTGGGAGCGAGGGAAGCTAAAGGCTTGGATGGTAGGGAGGGCGAGGAGGAGGGACAAGGCTGTGGATGCCTTCATGGCGAAAGGATGTAACGATGGAGTGCCAAGCAGGTGATCAAACGAGAAATTGTAGTCTCGGCGATGTGCAGCATGGGTGGGTCCCCAGTCCGAGACGTTGTAGGTATTTTATACTGTGATTCAAAATCCTCAGAGTTATTGGCCGTCGCGAAGTTTTTCGTGTATCGCATGTTCGCGTCTGACAAATCTGTGGTAAAGGATGACGCAAGCTTCCGTTCGAAGGAATTGGGTAACGGCTAAATAGACAATGGTCGCGGCGCAAAGTTTTAGAGAATGTTATGCGCCAAGAAACCGATATTGTGGTCCGTGGGTTTACCGATTGCGAGAAGAAGGCAAAATATGTTTACTTGTGCAGGAAAAGGATGCATGAGAAGAAGACGCTTTGCTAAGAATAAATCCGATAGATATCTCATGCATCCAAGCCCCGGAAAAATGGAGAAATTGCGTGGCCTTTGCTCGCATACAGAGTGGCATGATGAAAATGGCGGAATAATAAACAGTGGAGACTGAGAGTCTCGGAACTTACGAGCAGCATTCTGTGAGAGCAAGAAATGGGGAGCATGCCATATATTGTCAAGCCTGCTGTCTATTATGCCAATGAGACGACGATCACACCACTAGTGAAGACTATTTCGTGTCTCCTAACCTGGAGGGAATCGTAAACGCCGCGAGCTGTGTACCACAGTGACTGGCGGGTGCTGTGTAGACAGGACTATGGCCAGCAGCGCCTGTGAAGAAGTCTTCGTATTTCTGCCTTACTCAGCACTTGTAAGAAGATAGTCTGACCGTTTGCCGGTCTATTCAATCTTTTGAAGCCATTTCTCTGGGCACTTTCCGCAATACGGTCGCATCCATCGATCAAGTCTCTGGGTAGAGCTACTTGGGAAGGCGTGCGACTCTCAGCGTAAACACCGAAGCAGCGATGTTTCGAAACACGAGTCTCTCTTGGCTATCTTGATTGGGCTACCATAGCAAGCGACCGCATGCGTCGAGTTAAGCTTGACAGAAAAGCGTGCGAGTCCCACGGAAGCATTAGCAAGTCTCTGTCCGGACCCCAAATGCAGGGCACACTTTGAGCTGAGCCATCGCTTGGGATGGCTGTATTCAGTGGGTCGGATAGAAATATCAAAAAGGAGAGATGTTTCAGATGATGCGAGCAAAATAATCGCAATGTCGTTCGTTGTATGCCAAGAATAGACAGCGGGCCGAGACCGCCGCTACGAGAGCGCTAAAATCGCTTGGGGGAAGTGGTCAACGACGAGGAGCCAGCATTATCAAAACTTTTCTGTAATTGTACTTTCAAAACCTTCGAAGCTTCTGTGCTTTCTCTAAGATATCATTGCTACTTGAGAGCAGTAAATATTGCTAGGTTGATCTCGTTCGCCGTTGTTGGCAGTCGGACTCATCGACGCCGTCCCCTTCTGCCGCGCGAATCGGAAACAGCTCTACGGGTCTAAGTTACCTGATAAAGCTCGGTTTCCTGCAAGTATCGGTCATGCAGACTAACCTGACGAAGAAGGCAATAGTAATGTTGTGTCACCTTCGATCAGGTTGTGATTGAAAAGTGCCATATAGCAGACCACCGTAAAGAAGAGTCTCTTGAAGTATATTGGAATCTCATATATCAGAATCATTGCCTTCTCTTATCATCGCATCTCGTGTTATGTCTGATTTGATAGTCTTTGATATATAGCGCTTACTGTTATTGCTTATACCGGATAATACTACTTTCCAATATCGTGATTTCTTCCCTTTCTCTCTCCAGTCCTACACGCCATGTCCGACAAACCACCATCCTTGAGAATCCTCATCGCGGGTGCAGGCATCGCCGGACTCGCTGCCGGTTTAGGCCTTCGACAGCAGGGACACGACGTACAAGTACACTTCTCGCAACTAAACTTGGAAGCGCTTCTCTGATATTGAATGTTGCAGATTTTCGAGAAGAGCGGTTTCAACAATGAGGTACGAAGCCATATGCATGTGCATTGGCCTCGCAGCGAATACCACTTTCTGCATTTGTAGCGCTGCCTCTTTCCGTCGAACCCAAGACGCGGCACTGGACTCGAGAGCCTGACTCTGTTATCACGTACTAAAACTGTTCCTCCTAGGTTGGAGCGGCCCTTGTTAAACCCCCAAACGTCGACGGCCTGTTGAAGCGCTTGGGATTGGATCCAAACAATAACGGCGGAACTACTCAAGGTCAGTAAGGATGACATCTCGAACATGATGTTTCCTGATTGAATGCTAATATAAACAGAATGGGTGAGTAATGGTCGAGAAAGTGCCTATCGGCGACCCGGAGTCGAGTTTAGAGAAGACGTTGATGCTAAAAGAGACTCTCTAGTTGACGCGGTTCACAGCTCAGGGTATGCACACCCTCTTATAGATACCCTTATCGATTACCAAGGCTCAGTCAAGGAATAGGGGAGATCATAACAGAAGTCGACTTTAGTAAACTTCGGAAATTTTTCGCGCCGGTGGGTCCAAGCCTGCAATAGTCCAAAAGCAGCTATTAACATCTAGCGAGTTGTTAGAATGACGCAGGGACAATACATCGAATCGAGTAATTTGCCATACTGCTTCGAGCTGGGTCTTTCGGCTAGACCTTTTGGGCTGATCGAGCGCAATAGTCTACACGAAGGCCTCAAAGCTCTTGCCCTTTCACTAGGCGTAGAAATGAATCTCCGAAATGCTGTCACATCGCTTGATCCCGAGACAGGGTCGATTACTCTCGAGGATGGGACGAAAGTCACCGGTGATGTAGTGATTGGTGCTGATGGCATCCATGTATGTTAACGGTGGACAGACACCATCAGTGTTGCATATCCTGACATTATCGCAGTCTAGAGTCCGTAAAACCGTGGTTGGTGAGGCTACAGAGCCATTTCCTTTCGGGGTCACCACATTCCGGCTTCTCATACCATCATCCGATATATCCAAAGACCCTCTAGCTCGGAAATTCATCGAAAGGGATGGACATCTAACGGTATGGGATGACCAGGGAGGTAGATAATTAATCACATATCCCTGTCGGTAAGTAACACGCTCAAGAGGAGAATTCCTACTGCAGGGTTTGTGCTGAAAGCAAAATAGGAAAAACCAACTCATCAACGTCGTTGCCACCTTCCCAGAGTGTCTAGCCCAGCCTAGCCCCGAGGACCCAGACTTGAAGAAAACAATGCTTGAGCTATTTGCTGAATTCAGCCCCGAGGTGAAAGCCTCATCTCTCTCACTGATAAAGTAATGGTAAGTTATCTGAGTTACCTCTCATGAATGTCTACCCCGGCATGGTGTGGTAGCAACAAGTCTCACCATAGCGCAATCACGGAAGCTATCGTAATAAGGATAACCCTTGAAACAGTTATGGCGCCTCTTAGATCTTCCCACCCTACCGACATGGTCTCGTGGCAAAGCGACATTGATAGGCGACGCCGCGCATCCCTTACTACCCTACTCCGCCCAAGGCGGTGCGCAAGCCATCGAAGAGTAAGCCATCTTCCCTCGCAACCCCAAACCTCATTCACCCTTCGTCATCACTATTACACAACGCCCCTCACAGCGCCGCCACCCTCACTGTCCTCCTCGGACGCGGCACTACAGCCGCTCAAGTGCCTTCTCGGCTCCAGCTCTTTCACACATGCCGCCACGAGCGCGTCAACTTCGTGCAAGCCTTCTCGCGCTCAATGGGCCAGTCGACGCCAGGCAAAAACGTGGAACCGCTCATGCCGTACAATGATTTCAATCAGATTGTTTTCCGACATGATGCCTGGGCGCATGCGGAGCAGGCACTGGCTTGGGAAGAGAGTTTGACAAGGTGGGCGGGGCTGAAGGTTTTGGCGGCGGGGAGGTTCGTGAGGAAAGGGGTGGGGATTGGGATAGCGACGTGGAGGGAGGGGAGGTGATGGGGTGGTGGGGTTTGGATACTGGGGGGAGGTATTCGCTTTTACTGTATATGCGCCATCTAGCGCCTGGAAGACTGGGATTGTATCTCATGATTTCCTGTCGACGATTTTCTCTGGATTTACCATGGATATGTGAATAAACCAGCAAGCAACGAGACATATCGTAAGGCTGACCGTCCAAAACACTTTACCCCACTCAATCTTACCGCGTTTCAATCACCACATCTAACACACTCTTGCGCCTCCTGTAGAGGTGATCGAACATAAGATTGTTCGTGGGTGAGGTCGAATACAACGGCGCAAGGCTGAATCCTGTAACGGCAGTCAAAACCTAATAACCTAACCCCATTTAGGTATGAGGTATCCGCAGACGTTCGTCAAATAATTCGAGAAACCCGCCCAAATAAGGATGGTGCCTTGTCGTTATGTTGTGAAGACCGGGTTTAGAAGGTGTGGGGCTTGTCGATACCAGATTCTTATCGCCCTTATCAAGTACTTATCGCGGAGAAAGGAGTTGGATTTTGACTATCAATATATTAAGTAAAGGACGGCTAATTATGACAGGCGAGAGATCTGTCTGAGTAGTGAGCGACCTTCACGGACTTGTGGCGCGTGAGGAAGTCGGGCGGAATCGGCCTGCCCTGACGGTGTTATCCATACATGACTCGACACTTTAACACTGTGGAATCGACGCAGTAACACGCTACTTAAACGCTACTTGAATCAACACCTACCTGTCGACTCAAGGACGTCAAAATCGACTTGCGAGCTTCTTACTAGCAAATTTAAAGTCCAGATCGTGCCCTCCTCTGCTTCTACTAGGGTCAAGATGAGTTTACGAAGCAGCCAGGAGACACGGCCAGACAAGATGCGGCTAGACAAGATGGCAAAGACCGCGCACAATACCTCAAGTCCGCTGCTGAAGCTGCCACAAGAAATCAAGGATCAAATTTATGGATACGGTATGTATATCTCGGGGTGATATCTTCCCATCTGGTACCTCATGTCTTGATGAGAAGCATGTCGTGCAATTTCCAATACGCTTTTTGAAGCTTAGAGTAATGCTGACTCTGAACCCTCCGATCAGTCTGCGGCGGCGAAGTGCTCCACGTGCATACTTCCTACGAACCCTGCACCCCAAACCAGTTGCGTATCTTCCATCACCTTTGCAAATCAGACATTCTGGAACAAGGCGTCAAAGTATTCGGTGATACTGTGGCAATGCATCGAGTCAGTCACGTGGCTTGTTGCATTTGTCGACCTCGAACGGGATTACTCACCTGCGATGAGTTTCCCAACAACAAGGGCAAGACACTCGATCTTAGCTTCCTACTGGCGTGTAGGCAGCTTTATAGAGAAGCCAAACGAACTCCGTTTTCCTCCAATGTCTTCTCATTCGAAGATTCTTACGTCGTCAAGGAGCTTCTGAAACGAATTCCACAAGCGGCAGAGGTGCGCAAAATCAGGTTCGAAATACGTATCATGGCTTCTTGCCACCCACGCCTGTGGAATGCACCACTGCTGTCGTTGCCCAGAAAGATGCCCAGGCTGCAAAGTCTAATAATACATATGACGCAAGAATTTGATTGGGCCTACGGCCAGCTGATAAGCTACTCCGTTGACCAGATGACTCCAGCTTTACTGTCGTTGAAGGAATTGAGATTGAAGGATGTCGTTATACTGTTCGAGTGTGACGGCCATCACATATCGGAACGGATTATCGACGGGTCTTTTGGTGATGAGGCACTTCAGCGAATGCACAACGAGAGTCTCGCGCGTGGGAAGCGTCGGGGAAAGTACATCATACAGATGATATTTGAGAGGACTCCGGCGAAGGAGGTGGAAGAGGAGGATTTGTTTTGGCCGCGACAGCAATGAGTGCAGGTAGGCATATTCCTTGTCGAGCTCACGAGACAGGAGGCAAAAGGACGAATAAGAAGGCCTTAAGAGCCATGTCTTCCGGATGGACATGAGGTTATTTTCAGAGGAACCGAAAGCCTAAGCTCACGGTGATTGGCTCTCTCAGCTTACATCATTGATCGGCGTGTAAACCCATGACTGAGGGCAGTTCGTTAGTATATCAACATTATTTCTCATTGAGAACAATGATAACCAATAGGACTGTAGATTTCACACCCAGAGAGCTTCGAATTAGACCCTCCATTTGGTGCCATGGATAGATGCAAAAGCTATTGAGAGAATAAAGTGCATGCCTAATTGATCCTAGCGCATACTGACTAATTGGATCATCGAACGGGCCGAGGCGGCTGCCACGGGTATCTAGCCGTGCTAGCCTGATCGAATTTTGCTAGTCTACCTTACTGACGCATTGCAAGATCACAAGAAATTAACATGATCGAAATCACCTTTTTCTGATCGTTATGTGAATACAGATCTCGCCTACGACCTCAAGGCACGTTCTTCACTTCGCCGATCGCCATTGTTACACCAACCACATCCCCACAGCATTTTCGCAACAAATCACCATGGACCCACACTCCAAAGACGGCGCGACCATAGACCCAACCTCCGCAGAAGAGCGTACCAAAATCCGCATAATAACGCACATGAACACCGACCACCAAGACTCTCTAATCCGCTACCTCAGCCACTATGCGCACCTCTCCTCTTTCTCCGCGCGCAACGCCCGCCTCGTCTCCATTACTTTTTCCCACATGATTATCCTGTCCTCCAGCTCCACCCCGCACACGATACCCATTAATCCGCCACTGGAAAGCTGGGCAGAAGTACGGCCGAGGGTTGTGCAAATGGATGCGGAATGTACAGCTGCGTTGGGCAGGAGTAGTGTGACGGTGAAGAGCTATAAGCCGCCGAGGGGGTTTATGACGGTGGTGATGGTGGCGTGTGCGTTGACGTTTGCTGCGTTCTGCAGACGGGTGAATTTTGTGCCTGGGTCGTTACTCTACACGGCCCTACTTCGCAACGTGCCAAGGTTTGCGGACTTCTGCTGGACGATACAGCCGCTGGTGATATATCCGATGGCTTTGCTACATGCGGCGGAGGCGACGTATATGGCGAGGAGCAGGTTGGAGAAGCATACAGTCAGGTGGGGCAGCCGGGTGTGGTGGACGTGGGTTGGAAGTGCGTTTTTGGAGGGGTGGGGGAGTATTGTGCGATTTGATGAGGTGGTTAGGGAGGAGGAGGAAAGGAAGGCTAAATTGAAACATTAACAGGGATGGATTGCATGACTATGAAGCTGTCATGATTGATGAAGCCTCTTTGCTTTGCAACTTCAGCTTATGAATGCTGCAATCTCCAGTCGTATCCTTTCCATTGCATACATCGACTGTGACTCTAGCATCACTGTGTTAAGGACCAGTAGATCGTACAGCAAGCCCTTGAGCAGATCACCTCAAGTCAGAGCCTTCTTGTTCTCCCTCGTAGCCAAAGCTCTCAACCCTATCACCCATCCTTCGACCGCGACCCCATTAGGCCAAACCCCTTTGACAAGCGCCTTGTCGAAGATCTCGCCGCAGAGTTGACAGATGGGTGCCCGAGCTCTTAGCTGCTTCAATCGTCCGTCCTCCACGTAAAGATGGTAGAGCACTCCGACCCTGATCTCACTGCATACATCGCCTTTCTGCTTCGTTGGGCAACACAAGGATTTGCAATCAGTCATGTCCCATTCCCGAGGATCGAAAGACTCCGAAGGCCCAAAGTTGAACATCACAGGACCGAAGCCGGGTCCCATATTGACGATGCTATCTGAAAACAGAGTGGCGCAGAACTGGTGTGCGAGGCAATTTTGTTTGCTGAAAGCCATGTGAGAAGTCTCAAGCGTTGCTGGTGTGGTGGGTCTGTGCCAGAGTGGAGAGTGGAGCTTCCCAGGTAAAACTTGAGCTTGTAGGAATTTTCTTCGTGGAGGATGTATTCCCAGGCTTCGGGCAGGATGAGGTGATCATTGCGTGAGGTATGAACTTTATTCGTTGCTCCACGTTGAGTAGTGAAGGGTCTTTTGCTCCAATAGGAGTGAATGGACGGTACTCCAGATCATTCACTTCGCCGGCTCACTGAACCCAGCCTGAACCTCCGCGAACCTTGGTGTATCTTTCGGTATGGTAGTAGCACCTGCCGCAATAGCCACCACCTCCTCAGTCTTCCGCATCTGCTCTTCCGGGGGCGGTGAATGATGCTCCTTGAATTCGACGCTGCTAATACATCGTTAGCGTAGTAAGTCAGAATTTGGGCAGGAGGCATACTTCTCATGCCCTTTCTGCTCCACTTCTTCCTTGATAGCCGGTTGAAATATAGCTACACCAGTTCCAATGCCTATTACGGTGGCTATAGCCATGGGGAAGAGGCCTCGTGCTATGCTCATTTTGTCCTGATTGTGATCGCGGAAAGGCTTGGAACATGGGTGATTCAAGATCTATGGCGAGCCTATTCCTGAGGCTCGTTTTGCAGATGCATGAATATCATAGATTGCGTTATGAGGCGGGAGAAGAAATAATGGATGATGAAATGAAGTGAGCTAGCCACCTAGCCAATAGGATTTGGCTACGCTAGTTCCCGCCTTTACAGCGCCACCAGGCGCCTCGAGCCAGACAAGGTGAAAATGGTTGTAATCTTTTTGCACAACTGCAGCTGTGTACAAGAGGTCGAGCCTTATTTTGGCTCATACTCACTGACACAGCCTTGCTAACTTACCCTTGTAGTATTAGTACTGGTGCATCGTCCTTAAGGCCGTCAAAATAAGCGTTGTGTGTTCGGTCGTAAAGGTTACTATCATCATGTTCATGCGGACTGTCTTGATATGCGCCCAATAACATCTAACCTAAAGTCTCAAATTACAGAAAATACTGCCCAGCACGGTCTATATCAGCTATCTTCATACGAACTCCATACCATCGTCAACTTCTTCTTCTTAGTAGTCTTATGCCTTAACGCGCTCGGAACATGTTAATCTCCTTTCCAGCTTCATACGGCCCCCCTGACGCCAGTCCGTTCGCCCAAGTCTCTGTCACTGCATTCGTGGCCTTCCACTTCTCAATTCCCATGGACTCCCGGCGTGCGATTAATTTTGACTTGTTGATTCATTTCACCGTGTAGACCACTTCGTGATGCCTCCGTTCATACAGCGCCTTTCTCTGGGAAACCTTTTGCGTCTTATCCATCAATCTCTCGGAATATAGACACAGTTTCACGACCCCTCCTCTTGGATTTGTTAACCCAGGTACGTAAATGCTTGATGACCCCTCCATGTATCGTGAGCTCTTCTACATAGCTTCTCCGGACCGATCTTTTACAGGACTTGACAGCTCGTCGGTAGACTGACGCTCCACAGTCCAGTCCGGCTTTTCTCCATAAGCCGTGATGTTAAGCTAAAAACCTTCGAACCGCCTCCTTCCCTCTCTCATGAGCTTAGACCATGTTGAACCAGTCCCACGCCCAATTGAATACTCCAAGTCTGTCACAATTTCCAGCCTTTGAAGTTGATGAGGCGGGTGGTGTTGCCACTATGGTGCCAACGGCCCAATACGTGAGCGCACTAAGCATACTCTTAGACGTCTTTCTCTGAGATGGAGATCGCGCTATTGAATTGTCAATTTTTGGACGTGACGACTGCCTAGTTGGTGAATGGCCTCATACCGGCAGCCTCTGATCGTGATACCCAACCCTCTGGTGTTTCTGTGGATACGAAGACGGCTTTGTTGGGCAAAGCGTCGATTCGAAGGCTACTGGCAGGTGCGTCTTGTTGGCTGTATATGTCTAATGATCTGTGACAGGCATCGAAGGCTTGGTCTGAGCATATTGGTACAGGAACGGCTGCATTTGACAAGGCGAGGAGACTGATGAACGAGAAGACGGTTGAATGCATCGGAAGGTCTTCGAGAATTAAATGCACAGTAAAGTGACTCCAAGAGAAAGTTTTATAGACTGTAACGCATTTAAGAGAACGCACGTCTTCTGTTTGGATTTGATACACCAGAAATGGATCTGGCCATACCTAAGAAGATCCGAGACCTATCCGCAGCCACCACGAGCGATCCAACATTCCAAATGAGACATACTCGCTTTCGTAGATTTTAATCCTGCAGGATGTTGGCACTGGCTTGGCACTAGGGTACTTAGTCGTGCCGTAGGGTCTCAGTTGCTGTGCCCAATCCCACCTCAAATGCTTAGCCTTACCTTGTTCTTGTAGTGAATTCTCCAGGTCATTGCATACGGGGCCAATACAGACCTCGGCGCCTTGCTCGATTGATAAGTACGGAAATAGCCTGGGACCGCAACGTCTTATAAGCGTGATATTCGCCGTTCGATCTGATACCTGCGCGAGTTCCTGTCATGTCCGTGTTGATGTAGCAGTTGCTTATCCTTGCAATTCAAACTACGATCGTATTTGCAACAGAGAAAAGCGAAATCAAATTTTACGTTTTCATCGTTGGAGCGAGCCTGGATGTCCTACGGACTTTTTCCGTTCGAGGCCTTTTTGCAAAGCAAACCATGTCATTCATAATATTACACCTACCCTCTGTTTGAGACGGCAAATCGGGCCACTCAGGACAGGCTGTTCTCCAGTTGGACGCCGCGTGAGATCCAGAGACTGTCGGAGCCCTACAACGGGACCACGTTATGATATCGGAGCCAATTCACGCTGAGGATACTTCGCGGCTGCATTTATATTCGCGCTTCAGTTACAGCTTCGAGTCGATGAGTAGTCGGCTAATCTTACATTCACCCGCAAGAACAGGCTCATATATATAACACTCATGCCATGCATAATGAAAGCGCGGTCCAAGAAAGCTTCTGATCGTCCATTAGTCGTGTGAGCCACGAAGTATCAACTATTCCTTGAGCAATTGGCCTTGATGAAAGATCTTTGCGGTGAGGCTGCCCCTAATAAAAGCGCCCTATCTTCGGCCTTCACGTTGTTTGTCTCGTTTCATCTGTTCATAGCTCCGATTTTCTTGACGCTCGCTTCGCCTCTCAAAAGTTCAACAGGAAACAGACACTGGTGCTAGCACTAGACCTCAAGAATCTGACTCTCTTAAATGAGTAAGACACCATATTTGAGAGATTTCAAATCTTCAGGCAAATTCAAGCTTACTGAACTTGATTATAGCACCAACCAATAGCCTACCAACCCCTTCGCAGTGCCCATACCAACCCCAACGCCCACTCGGTGCGTACTATAATTCGATAGACTTGGAACCCGAGCGGGCACCACCAACGAGTCGACAAGTCTTCTCAGCATAATCATCTCCCAGTTGGGAATCTAGCGGATCACGAGCGAAAGGGAAAGATCTCTCTCATTCCACAGAGAACGAACAGGCGTGGCTTTCAACCTAAAACTGATTTATTCGCATGCACTGAAACTTAAAGTTGCCATGGGAGCGTTGGAGGTGCAGCAGAGATGTGTATTGCATTATGGGGCTAGGGATTTCGACAGTTATGTATCGTGCCAGGGCGTATTCTACGGGCATCTCCGGGTATCGTTTTTTAACTTGGTGGAGGAATCAGCAGATTCGAGTCTTTCAGGCGAGGCGTCTCCTGTTAGCACTGGTGCTGCAACTGCATGATTTTGCAATCCCAGTTGTGAAGACACTAGACAGTAAGTTCACAGTTGGTCGCCAATTCGCGGGTGGGTACCCGATATGTTTCCAATGTCGAGGCTTCTCACGTCCGCTCCAGCTCTAAGCCCTCATAGATACATGAATCCATAAATACATATCATTGCCTAATAGTTGGACGTTATGTGAGCATCCGGTGCACCTTCCTATAGGTGCACTTTCCTATAGAACATTGTCCTACCCGGATCCTCTCTAAAGTCCGGGCTTATCTCCGGAACTACGACTGGATCCCTGTCGAAAAAGTATTGAGCGCGTAGAATCCTCCCCGTGTTCATCGCGATCGTATACTGACACTAATTAATTCATAAATTGGGGTGTTCTGCTTGGAGTTGCTGGTGTTGACTTACTGCGGTCGCTTTCATCGCCAAGTTTGGCATGTTTCCTACCGCCAATACGCTGCAATTTCACCTCCATGTTCGGCGACTTGCATAGTCACGGAAGCAAACGAAGCGTACGCAGCGTACCCATTGGACTAACATCCTGGGAGCTGGCCCATTTGATGCTCACGATAATTTGAACAGCTCACATAGATCGGGAGGTCGAAGGTAAAAGTCTTCTACTCAACACCGAACAAGGAAGCGGTTCCAATCGATATGCCATGGAGACCCCTACCTCGAATGGCCTTTGGCATTGCCATATATCCATTCTCCACATCATTGCCAGGGGAGCTGCCTCTCGAGATCGGTGACGAGTTGTACATCATTGAGCAAGGGAGCCACGATGGTTCGTGGTATCGTGGATACCTGGTAGCACCGCCATCTCTGCTCGCTGGGTTGACAAGCGTGGAGGGACAGACGTTGGAGGCTCGAGTGTTTTCAGGCATATTTCCGAGATGCTGTGTGGAGGTTCGAGAGGTTCTTGGGGATATTGGCTCAGACGGAAACGCGCATGGCTCGCAGACCAATGGGGATAGCCCACGACTCGAACAAATGAATGGAGGCTCTTCGCGACGCGTGAGCTCCTCAACACACAGAAACAGTGGCATACGGCGACAGGTCAGCAACTCTTCTGTTGCAGCCAAAAATGCTGTGGTGAATGGAAGTGAGTCGAAAGGATCGATTACTGGGAAACGGCCATCGCGTACATCCTCTCAACGAGCGCCAAACTCTGCCAATGGTCAGATTCTTGCACGAAGATTGTCCCACCGATCAATCACAGGCTCCCAGTCGAGGTCCTCACCCACCCCATTTCCACCAACCTCCGATGGCCCTCCTTATGATCCACATACCAAGCGACCAGCTCCAGTCCCGATGCTAAAGATTGGCGACGAGACCCCGACCTCTAGCTCTGAACCCTTGGTGGATGAGATTGCTTCAGCCTTTCGCGAATGGCACTCGAAAGACCTGCACGAACTGCTACTGGCTCGACGCTACTCCACCCTCAGAAAGATTTCTGACCTCGTAAATCGCTTAGATCTTGCCCGCAAGCAATTGCTACATGGCGTTCTCACAGCCCAAGAACTTAGGGTTTTGCGGGAAGAGGTTGTCTGGAACCTGGTGGATGGGAACAAGATGCTCAGCAACGAAGTCATCGTTCGAGATCCGAAGCAGCGCGGTCGCCTATTGACTGGAGATGATTCAGCCATCGAGATTACAAAGCTCCAGTCAACAATGAGCTTGCTCGATAGACCACCAACCTTGCAGAATGAATCGATCAACCTACATCATCTCATGGTCGATGTAAAAGCCTTTACGAACAATGGATTGATCTCACCTACCCTCACAATCTACCTATGTTCTCGAAGCCCAGGCGAGTCACCAAAAGCACTTACGGAGTCTTTCGTAGTTGATCTTCCCTCACAAGAGGGTCTCGAGCAAGCAGCCAGTTCGGGGAGATTTCGCACCCTATTCACAGATTTGACGCCAAATGACATCGAAGACAAATCTAGATCCGAGTCAGAACTCTGCCTAGTAGTCAAGGTTCAAGCAAGCCATGCGATCCAGAGATTTTTGCCCAACAGTCCTCTGAGAGACAAGAGCTTCGCCGAGAATAAGCCGTTGAGGCGGCCTACCACCAGTACCAACTCCAGTACATCCTCGGCAAAAGGAGGCAGACAAAGCATGATGTGGGCGCAGAAACAATTTGGCAGCGTTCGAAATCGAAGCCAGCAGGATACCAGATCCACGCAGGCTCCATCCACCACAGATTCTGCCGCCCCAGCGGAGAACGGAGTAAGGCCTTCTACTCAAGAAAGTCATCGACCCCCGACACAACAGGGAACACAGTACGTAAAAAAGAATATAGGGGTTGGTGTAATGACTGTCAAAAATTTGTTCGGGCGGGACACAGGTAGAGATCAGAATGTGTCGGTTTGGGCTCCCGCCGCAACGAGTGCAGACACCCAAAGCTCGATGGAGGACTGGGACGACCTTGTCCGCGATCTCGTTAGTAGCAGAACTAGCGCCTACGCAAGGGTGAAGTCTGTGAACCATCTCCGCCTAGGCTTGCAGTCTTTTGCCAGTCCGGAGCCCGATGATCTTATCCGCAAGACTCCTACCTTGCTCCAGAATATTGTCCAAACGCCGAGGACAGACTTTCCAGGTGCACCCACAAAGGCACGATCTGACATATATATCAAGATATGCGACGCTTTCTTACCTCACCAAGCATTGTTGTCACATCCCGAAAAAGGAACGGTTCAGATATCGTCGAGCCTGGCGTTACAAAACGTTCAGCTTACTCTTGAGGTGAGAAAGAAGTCTGGCGAACGGATAGAGCACTGCATATTCCCAGGCTCCAACACTCCCGGCCAGACTGCATGGCGGACTTCTGCAGTCGAGCGCAGCGAAGCTTGGAACCAAATGATCAAGCTAGTCATACCCACCAATGATGTCCCCGAAGCTCATTTGATCACAAGCCTAGCAGACGCTCCGGGGTTCCCATTTGCTCTGAGCTGGATGCCTCTATGGGCTGACGAAGCTTTCGTTAAAGATGGAGCTCATGCGCCTCTTCTTTATCTTTACGATCAAATTACGTCCAATTCAGATAGGGGCAGAGGATCTTACCTAGCATTGCCATGGGATTCGAGAGGGAGAGATGGAGATACAAAAGATCAGACTCTGACAGGGCCTGTGGCCACTCTCAGGATCGAGACTCAGCTCTGTAGTACATACTTCTCACAAGACACCATTCTCCTTGGGATCCTGAAGTGGCGAGAACAGCGAGGCGATCAAGTCTTGGATCTACTAAAGCGTTTTGCTTTTGTTCCCGAGATTGAGATTGTGAAGCTAATAAGCGACGTCTTCGACGCTTTGTTTGGCATCGTGGTCGAAAATGCTGGAAAGGACGATTATGAAGACTCAGTCTTCAATACTCTCGTCCTGGTCCTGGGTATTGTGCACGACCGTCGATTCAACCTTGGACCTTTTGTGGATAGCTATGCAGAAACAAGATTTGACCATCCCTTCGCGACCCCTTGCTTGATCAGAAGCTACCTCCGGCTCTTGGCAAATCCGGCTGATCCCAACAAATCAAGACGTGTCCGCGCGACATTCAAGGTCGGCCGCCAGATATTGAAATTCATCGTCTGTGCGAGGAGAAGGCAAGAGCTGAAGGAAGCGGACATCGGCGCGAACACCCAATCGACTTTCAAACGGGACTTGAGAACCATCTTCCACGCGTTCCAGGACCTAATGAGAGACTCTTCGCCCATACTGGTTGGCAGCAAGACTTTGGTCGTCCAGCATATGTACTCATGGCTCCCAGAGCTGAAAGGAGTACTCTCCGAACAAGAGCTATTCGACGCTGCTTCGACCTTTCTAGATTCGTGTTCAGAAGTACAAGGCAAACTTGTGCTCTACAAGCTTGTCCTTGTTCTCAACTTGACGAGCACTGACCTTTTCTCGCAGAACGGTATTCGCCAGAGGTTCTTTGATTTGACTGCCAAATGGATCGATCCTTATTGGGGCTTCCAAAATGAGCCGAGCCAGTGGCGCGAGCAAGTTCGATTATGCTGTTCTATCGTTTCAAAGCAAGCAAGCGAGTCTACTGTAGACGCTACCACTTACATCCACAAGGCAATACAGTCCTATCGGAGTCTTCTAACGCCAGCTAAGATTAAGGAAGATCAGCTCTCTCTATTATTCCCCACCACCTATCCGTTCGCTTCGAAACCAGTGTCAATTCCGGTAGCCTTCGACGAAGCGCTCACTGAGCTTGGTGCGTTGCTCGCCACCCTGGCACGCAGGCACACTCCAAAGCGAGGTGAAGGCTCTAGTCCTGAACGCACGGACATGTTGTATGATGGTCTTGACGTTATCATGTCCATCCTATCTGGTGCCGCATTTCCGAAGTCTTGGCTGAGTCTATACGTCTTCCACCACAGGTCGTCCCTTCAAATCCTCGAGACGCTTTTCGAGTGGATGGTAGTGGACTATGTTCCCAGTCCAGAGGATGCCGACGATTTCAGCACCGAACTTTGGAGCAAGTACCTTATAACAATACTGACTCTTGTCAGGAGTGACACGCTTGCTTTGGAGACTTTTCCGGAACAGAAGAGAAGAGCTGTGTGGAAAATTGCGGGAGATGTCAGGGAGCAAGGCGCCGCCTTACTTAAACGAAGCTGGGAAGCCTTGGCATGGGACGCGAGCCTTGATGAGCAGAATCGTTATGGGCTTCCACGCCTGGGCGGATTCCAGGTCCAATACGTGCCCAGTCTCGTTGCTCCGATAGTTGAACTGTGTTTGAGTGTGCACCAAGGGCTGAGAAATGTTGCAGTCAAGATTGTGCAAGCCATGATCATCAGCGAATGGACATTGAACGAGGATCTGTCCGTTATACAAGCTGAGATAATTGACTGTCTAGAGACGCTGTTTCAATCCAAGAACATGGGGGAGAGCGCTGTTCAAAAGATGTTCGTCAATGAGCTTCTCGATCTTTTCGAGTCTTTGGCTAGGATACCGAACGATCCAATGTGGCATGCCATCAAGTTTATGATCTCGACCATCGAAGAGCTGCTCGAGCTGCTTGCGGCCGTGCACAGCCCAGACAATACCGAGACCCTGCGAATTATGAATACACTGCAGCTAATGAATTTCCTCAAAAACATGCAAAAGGAGGATATATTTATTCGCTACGTTCATCAGCTCGCAGAATCCCAGGCAAAGCTTAACCACAAGACTGAAGCAGGCCTTGCTTTGCGCCTCCATGCTGATCTGTATACTTGGGAGCGAACAAGAGTGAGATCACTAGTGGACCCAGAGTATCCGGAGCAATTTTCGTTTGAGCGGAAGGAACAGCTCTACTTCAAGATGATCAAACATCTGGAAGAGGGGGAAGCTTGGGAAACTGCCCTGGGAAGCTACCGCGAGTTGGCTGATCATTACGAGCATGCTCACTACGATTTCGCAAAGCTTGCAAGGACGCAACGAGCGATGGCAACCATCTATGACACTGTTGTACGAGGTGAATGGCACTCATCCAGATACTTTAGGGTTGTCTACCACGGTCTCGGCTTTCCCTCCAGTCTGAGGGACAAAGAATTCATTTACGAAGCTGAATCATCAGAAAGACAATCGGGATTTACGGACCGGATGCGACAACTTCATCCGGCTGCTCATGTTTTACCAAAGGGTGAAGTCGAGGACGTTGAAGGACAGTATCTCCAGATCTTCCCCGTAAGCGTTTATCGAGACCTTGAGCACCCAATCTATCAGCAGCCAAAGGTTGTGCAATCGACCAGAGACTTCATATCGGCTTCAAGACCATATCGTTTTGCTGTGACTTCGAAGCGCCACTCTCCGGCATCCGGTGTTCATAAGCAATACATCGAAAAGACCATTTTCAGCACGAAGGAGTCATTCCCTACCATTCTACGTAGAAGCGAGATTGCCAACGTCGATGAGGTGCGTCTATCACCAGTGCAGACAGCAATAGAGCGGACGACGAGGAAAACCTCCGAACTAGCAGCACTGGAGAGAAAGATCGGCACGGGCGATGAATCAACAATCCAGAGCCTCACGGAGTCTATCCAGTCGTCTGTCGATCCATCCTCCGTGGCTACAGTAGCTCAATACCGCCAGCTACTCCCAACGCGACCTGACGAGCCCGAAGAAGACGCGGAAGAGCCTCCACTTTCGCCACTGCACAACGCTTTGGAAATTGCACTTCTCGACCACGTCTTACTGCTCAAGCACTGCATGACCCACTACCTGCGACCCGACGACGTACATTTAAGAGCCTTTCTCATGGAGAATCTGCAAGCTACTTTTGCGCCCGAATTATTTATTCTCGGACCCGCTGGTCCTCCAGTTCAAGAGCAACCTCAAGTCTTCTCCTCCCCACCGTCCTCATCCGCAGGCGTCCCATCATTCACAACGCCAAAACTCACCCTAACGAACGGCAACATCGACGGCGACACTCCCCTGACTCCCCAACAACTGCCTACAGACTCCCGCCCACGGCCCCTCTCCCGCATAAGCCTCGGCTTCCTCAGAACATCAGGCCCAAACACCCCCAAAGCGAACGGCACAGCATCAGCACCATCAGACGACGGTTCCTCCTCCGGTCGCAACTTGAGCCATGGAGGCTCCTCAGTCCACAACCCCAGCCACGGCGGTCGCTCTACGGGCTCGCATAAATCGGTGACTGCAAATACGACGGCGCCTCTGCCTCCGCCTAGCGATGATGCGGCGTCGGAGAGACCGATGACAGCACAGAGTGGGAAATCGAGTGGCACGGGGAGGTTAAAGAAGAGATTGAGTTCGTTGGGGATTGGGAGGGTGAGTAGTTCGAGGGAGAAGATTCGAGGTGATGGGATGGGTGGTGTGGCTGAAGAATGAAATTGACACCCTACATGGAAAGAATGTATAATAAGCAGGGGTAAAGAGGTTCAAGAGATACATGCGGTGGTCTACATGTGTCTTTTTTTATGTTACTGTACACTATACGTGGTAGATACCAGGCGAAAGGTGGATTATTAGGGGGTGTTAGATACCAGGGGCTTCTTTACGTCTGAAATAGCTGGCTATGAGCAGACACTTCAGACCTTCGCCGCGGTGGTACTTGAACAATCAATCTCACACGATTAGTTCTAGAGAACCAATATCAATACAAATCTTCATAACCTCCCTTTTAACGATGAGACTATAAAACATAACTCATACATGGAAGATGTATGCAGGCGTCACATGGCCATCAAGTCTTCGTCTAGAATAATTTGACACTCATCTACAACCATAACGCTGCCTACTATGCTTGCTAACACCCTTTAAGAGCTTGCATCCGAACGATAATCACTCAAACAATGCACATCAGCCTCAAAACTTTATACGAACACTTCCCTCCATGCGTAAGGCTTTCACATATTCTCACATCCACATTATAGTATCACAAGGCGATTGTTGAGTACCCAACAACAATCCGTGGAAATAGTCTATAATCCATCCACTGTCGCAAACGCTCACCACCACTGCGTCACCCATAAGTTTTCATATTATCACCCCCCCCCCCCCGCAGAGCCATGGCCTGCATGCAATTGTTCAAATCCCATTTTCGACACCAGGGGCGACGGACGGGGGCTACATGTTGAAGCGAATTCGAGCCCGGATGCGGCTCAAAGGCTCGAATGATCTATCGTGGCATAGAAATGCTCGGATTTGAGGAGTAGGAAGGTAGCGGAGTAAGAGGTCAAGTAACGACAATATGATATCCGACCATCTCGATTATGAGGATCATGTAGAGAGCGCTTTCGTGTGCCGGGGTTTGGATTGCCACTTTGTTGGCAAAGCCCATCGTCCGTGGAGGCATATATGCAATAGCACTCCAGCGTGCTCTGAGTGTAGACCTCCTGTGCTTGGCTATATTACGGCATGTTCTTGAGGCTTCAAACTTGTGGCAGAGATACGACCGCCAATGACGTCCAGGGCCGATTGTTTAAGGAACATGTCCGCGTTCTTCCTCATATTTGAATTTCGGGTTCGGCCCTCTACACCACATGCTATGACAGGTTGTCAAGCTCTCGCTGTCAACAATCAGTAGGGTCATAGCTGTTCTCAGTCTGTTCTTGCTCTTTGACAACCGCAGCGACCTAAAGTCGTCAGTAAGCGCACATTCATGGATAGCTAGCGCCCAAAATCTCACATTTGGATCGCTCTCCACCCTCTGCGCGTTAGCAGATGACAAAGGAGCAGCCCAGAAAAGTGTCCTTTCAGCCCTGTCCGAACAGTAGAGTTGAGTCTTATCAGCAACCAGGCCATGTAGCAGGCTGGTAATTACTGTCGCTTGGTATTGATCCATGGGTATATGACATAGTTGGCGATGTCATTATGTGATGCTAGCCGGGTGTGTTTACATCTGCAACAGGTAGGTCCAAATCTACAAGCCATGGCGCGTTCTTTGGTCTGTAGAAGACGTTCATAATTGAGGCATTGACGAACAGTGTCTCTTCTCCCCATTTTAGTCCCTTGCCACCATCTCGACTCAAATCCACCTAAACATGATTCGGAGTCAGCATACCTTTGTATAGGTTAGTTGAGCGCAAACAAGAGACATCATGTGCTTGGCTGAGCCGTGAGAGACACATTCAGGGAGTCCGACTAGCACCGGAATGTAGATTTGACGAGCTAGTTGGGCAGCACAAAGCACATTTGGCAACTCGATTGAGGAGTGGGAAGTGATATTTTACATAAAGGGAACCCGGAAAAGGACCCACCTGCGCACATTTCTCCTCAACCACCTTCTCCATATCAACTTCCACCTTCTTACTCTTCTGCGTCCCCCAATCCATCCTCTCAGCCCCCCACCCCTCATGAATATGTCCAAAACAATGGACCCTCGGCCTACACCTCTCCACCGCCATCCTCAAATGATCGCATCCCACATTTTCCCCCTCTCGAAACGTCTCATCAAGAATGCCCTTCGGCGGACCATGGGTTAACATAATATCGATTGCAGGATGGTTCGGAACAGGATTTGCAGCCTTCTCGGAAACGACTGGGGGTGACGGGTTGAAGCGATCGGTGGAGCGGGGGTACGTGAAAGCCCAGTCGAAATAGGCGGGTTGCCACGGGGAGGAGTAGACTGTAAATGTGGCGCCGGTTTTTAGGATGAAGGATCTGGTCCCTTCTTCTAGGTAGATGATGTTGTGCTTTTTGGCTTCTGAGCCTGTCCACATCTCTCTGATTCTTTGGAGGTTTTCGGCGGTGTTTCCATGTTTCGTCTTTCCGCTTTTCTCGTAGAATTCCTCGTGTAGTGTGATGTCATGGTTGCCTGCTATTACCAGCTTCAATTCTGCTGGGGCTGACTTCAGGAAGTCGAGGATACCTTCGTATTCCGTCTGGTAGCCCACTTTGGTGAGATCGCCGCAGTGGAGGAGCACTTCCGATGGAGGGAATGGCTCGCGGTACGCATATTTCGAGGCTTTGGAAGGCTTGGGGACGACGCCGTGGGTGTCCGATATAATACAAAGACGAGTCTTGATTGTCTGTGTAATCGAGGTCATGGTTTGGCCTTCGACAAAGTTAGCGACTTGTGAACGTCTGGGAGCATTCGACACTTTTGGGTCTGCCATTGAAGTAAGAGATGAAGAGGGTATCACTTACCTCATATATGTCTAGATGATAAGTCACTGAGAACAGACTTTCGAAGCTGGAGGTGATTGAAAGAGGGCGGAGTTACCGGACGTTACGGTACGCATCAAAAAGGTCGTCACCACATATGTTATGATTCGATATTTCAATCTTCCATTTTGAGCTCGGTACCGAAGTTTACAAACAGCAAGCAAAGTGCTTCTAGCTGACTGACAACCTCTACTTCCTGATAGCACGCTGGTAGAAAGCCAGCTCCTCCCCCTCCAGCACGTATCCATCCACACGTCCACTCTGCCCGGGCCTCGAAGCAATCACAGCATACAACCGTCCAGCCTCAAACTGCCTCTCCAGCGCAGCCTCAACCTTCTGTCCCGCACTCCTCGCCGCCTGCTTCTTCTCAATACTCTTACTCTTCTTCGCTACCTCGGCCCCCTCATTCTTATCCTTTTGCTGCCTACGACGGCCCAAGCTCTGCCCATAGTGTGCCTCGTACCACGAACGGAAGGGCGCGGCGTCGATTTGCACAACGGCGGATTTGGTGAGGGTGTTGGTGCGGACGAGTTCGTTATTGGAGGGATGGAATTCTACGCCGATGACACGGGCTTTGCGGGCTACGGCTTCAGAACCCCAGGAGAAATTGCCGGATTCGAGGCGGAGGCCGCGGTATTTTGTGTTACCGCCGCGTGTGCGTACGAGATGGATACGCTTGGTGCCGATTCGGGTTTGGGCTGGTTGACGACCCTTCTCGAACGCTCTGCTTGATGTTAGACCATGTCACCTCCGAGCGTCTTGTAATATAGCCGTACCTCTTCTTGCGGTAGTATGCACGCTTTGCGCCGGTAGCTGAGCGCTTGTGACGAGAATCTCGTGAGATACCCATGATTGCGATACTTTAGTGACGGCTAAAGACCCAGAGGTCAGCGGAGTTTTTCGAATATATCCTCTAGGTGTATTTCGAGTAGCAGATAGTGAGCAGTGTAGGTGCATTGAGGATATAGGCCGCCTGGTACGTAGTGGACGTTGATGTAGCCCGCGATGTGCTGCTGCACGAACTTCCATGGAACGCATTCTCACTCCGGTGGGGTGGTGATTGAGGGGCGATGGGGATGCAACTCACCCTCCTCTAAAAAGCCATCCACGCGCAGTCAGAGGTGTGTCGTCTTGTTTGTTGTTGGGGATTGAAATTGGAGCTGTTGTTGGCGGCGGAATTTCCTAGGTAAGTGTGCCAAGGTTTCGCTTAGGCATTTGGACTAGATATCAGCGCTAAGCCAACTTAGGCTGAGTATCTCGAATGTAATTGGATTACGAGCGTAAACTGACCACTTTCTGCAATGATTTAGTAGCGACGTCTTTCGTGCTATTTCACATATAAAGATGATGACTTTTGGGGTGTAAACTGGGCCAGCTCATGTCCAATATCTGATCAATATTGCCCGTTGGGGTATCTACAACGCTGAAAACGCCATTGAATGCACTCATTGCAGCTTCGAAAAGCCCGGCCCTCCGCTCATCTGACAGGTGGTACCACGCTGCTTGGGAAGTTTCTCGCGCTCAAAAGTACCCCTTTTACCCCCCTGATCTCGGCTTTCACCTTCGCAAGTTCATCCATTTCCCCAGGCTTTTTGCCAGAACTACTCATGTTCGCGTAGGTCAGGCCATCAAGATACCTTCGCAGGTCGTCCACGCTATCTTTGAGTGGATTCGCCGTTACCGCGCTATCTATGCTTGGTTCCGCCGCTTGTTCTTTCTCAGGCAGAAGTTCGGAGAGCTTGCTGTGCAGCGTGGAAAGCCTTGACCAATGCGCTGAGGCTACGGACGGGTCGGACTTAGGTGACTCTGATGAGCCGGATGTGGACCGGGATAGGCTGGGAGATGTTTGCGTTGCTGCTGATCGGTTGAAGAAGCGCGCGCCATCTGAGTTCGTTGATTCGGCGTCAGAATCATCCACATCATTGTGTGATACCTCTGGGATTTTGGAGACTGTCTTCTCAAGCGTCTTGTTCAGCTTATCCAGATCTGCCGAAGCTGTCTCGAACAACGAATGCCGCGCCGAAGTTAGAGACTCGACCATGGGTTCAATAATGTATTTGCTTGTACCATAGAGCGTAGCCGCAGCTCCTGTCGCAAAGTAGAAGGTGTTGAGAAGGCGTTGTACAGTGATCAGGGGCGGAGGCCTTTGGGAGTGGAGGAGGAATTCAGGATACGTGATTATGGGCGGAACATCTTTAAAGGGTGCAGGCGACGGATTCTCTATCGGAGCACTTAATGCTGGTGACGGTGTGGGCTGTGAAACTTCTTGCTGCTCTTTCTCAAAGCCTTCGACGATATCTGCTTCCGGTACATGTTGTTCCTCCAACAGATCCCGAATTTCATCTTCAGTCAAGCCTTTCAACGTCAAGAAGTATTCTTTCCGTTCTCTCGGCGCATCCCGTATGTCTTCGTTTTCGAGGAACTTGGCGGCTTTCTCAATCAGAGAAGCTCGATCTTCGGGCGCCGTTGGCTCGTTCGCGTCGTGCTCTGGATGTCGTTCTGCAGGTTTGGGCACATTTAGACGCTGCCATGACGGGATGACTTTGGCCTTGGGACCATCTGAATCACTCATCTTGAATGAATTGGGGGTCAATGCTGCATACTTATTAAGCTGCGGAGATTCAAGCGGAGAGGAAAAACCTCGGCACCACAACCGACCTAAACAGAAAGCGATCTAGCGCCCTTTCGACTACTGATTCGTACGTGCTTGAAGTTGTCGTGCAGGACGTGTAATAGGACGATATATGGAACCATTTAGTGCCATCTAGGGGAAAAAGTCATCGAAGATACCTTAGAACAAGGTCTTATGTCTGAAGCTTATCAGGCTTGCGGCGGACGGGGGGCTACCCGCTATCGTGCATTCTTCGTGTGAGGAAGCCGTCCAACAGGCAGGAGTAGGATGACAGAAAGGCCCAATAAGCGCCAGCGCAGTGAGAGCTACGGGGAACGTAGTAATCTAGCGGGGAAGGCGCCCACAGCAAAGTTGTATGTGCAATCTATTCACATCTACTCGTGTGCCATCTATTCGAATTGCTATTTCAGACAATATACCTCTTTTAAGACATCTGCATTTTCACCCGTCCTGAAACGTCACATCGCATTGTTCTTTGCCATCCCGTTACCGTTACACTCTTACACATCTTCATCATTCACTGCATCGAAAGATTACCACGTAGCACATCCCTGCATCAACACATCTGCGTCTGCAGCAACTCCCACTCGCCGTGTATGCCCTCAAGCGACATTCAGACATCCTTCCTATTCTTGCAAGACCGCGTCACATTTTGCAGCACTTCATTCGTACCCCCGACTTGATTCAAGATGCCAGAACGGCGCTCCACCCGAGTTCGCACAACTCTGACAAAACCCAGTCCACCTGCGCCAGCACCAGTATCAACCCGCCCACGGCGCGCGATCTCAGGCGCTGGCTCCACGGTGAAAGTGACGCGCGTTGAATCCAGTTCACCTGACGACACCAAGAAGGCCCTTCGTCTTACCGTAAAAATGCCTTCCAACAAACTTCGAGAAACAACTTCGAACTCACGACCAGCTTCGCGTGGGAACGCTGCGGCTACCCTGAGGGATTCACTTACTGGTGGCGAGATCGTTAGCGGACCTAGGGCGAGTCGGGCTAACAAGAAGTACATTGTTGAGAGCGAGAGTGATGACGAGGAGGACGATGATGACGACGATGAAGTCAAAGCTAGCGATGAAGATGAGGAAGATGAGGAAGAGGACGAAGAAGAGCAAGTTGAGCAAGAGGAAATTGGAGGACCCGAGGAGAGCAGTGAGGACGATGACGAGGAAGAAGACGAAGATGCTGATGCCGATGCCGATGGCGACGCTGACGCTGACGCTGACGCAGATGGAGACATTGACATGGACGATGATGCTGACGATGGCCAGCCACTACCATTAGCGCAACCGATACTGAAAATTAACGGCCCTGCGTCGAAAGCGGCAGCCAAATCAGCAGCCAAGCCAGCAGCTAAGCCAGTCGTAACCGTCACACCGGCTCAAGACGCCAAAGTCAAGTCTGTAGAAGCCAAAGAAATGGGGATGGAGGAGGACGACGAAGAACTCTCCGAGCTATCAGAGAACGACGGCGAAGACGAGGAAGGCGACGCAGGCGAAGAAGGTGCCGAGGGCGAGGACGTCGACATGGAAGACGATGAGAGCCGCAGCCCCGGTAGTCGAGCGAGTACACCTGATATTAGCAAATTGACGAAGAGGCAGAGAAGTAGACTGGATCAGGTTGTTGGGAATGATTTCTTGCAATTGCCTATGGGTAATTCTCCATATTTAACCTTCTTTGAAAGGGAACGTTTGGCTGACACCATCTCCAGAACCGCAAACGAAGAAGCATCTTACAGCCGAAGAGCATGCCATGCGACGAGCAGAAATGGCCAGACGGCGCAAGAATCTGAGTGAGAAGCGTAACGAAGAGGAAAAAGTACGTTCGCTTCACAATCAAGCTTCGTCCATCTCAGTAGCCTTTCCCATTGCCGTTCATTACAGGTCTATCTCCGGCCAACTTGGGATTTACTTCGCCAATTAGTCATACATTGCTCCCTATTCTACTTATAACAGATCACGCATTCCATACTGACAACATCCCACAGATGGATACAATAAACCGCCTCCTTAAAAAACAAGCCCCCAAACGCCGCGGCAAAATCTCCCAAGCCGAAATCTCAGCCCAAGAACACGGCGACGACGAGTCTCCACAGGAAGTCGAAGAAGAACGGATTTTTCCCGCCAACCCTGTGTATGTCAGATGGATCAGCAACAAGGATGGATGCAGGCTGGGAGTACCGGGGGAGTGGTTTGGGCAGCCGGTGGGAAGGGTGTTTGGGGAGAGGAAGATGGTTGAGGAGGTGGAGGGGTAGGGGTAGGATGGATGAATGGTCATAGGATGGACAAGGCCTGTGGAGTGTCTGGGACGAAGCCGGTCATGTTGTCAACAATGAGTGCTCTAGATGGCCGGTTGTATTGATTGCTTGCTCGTGATAGAGTCAGAACGCTAAAATGAATGGCTATTTGAGCGAATCTTAACCTGAAAGCTGCTTGAGATTGATGTTGATGCGATCGATGTGTTGGTAGCTAGCCAATAAACCTGCATCTTGCGCCACGTATTTCTCTAGTTGTAAGGCTTATTTGTGTCATGATGCCCTATGAAGTGCCTATCCAATGACACCCCTGCCTTCCAAGAAGGATGATGATGCGTAGTAAATAGTCAGTGATAGAAGTCGTCGGCACCAGACAGAATAGCGCTGTGCCATAAAATTGTGGTCCATTCTCCTTAGCCTGGTGAGATATGATTGTGGTCGACTCCATGTCGATGGTAAGATCCCGTAAAACTGCTAAAGAAAAAAAGATTCAAACGGATGCATGTGATGTCCAACCAGTAGATCCAAACTCTCGAGATCTCCGTCCCAAGCTGAAAACAATCATGAAATCCAAATCGATGCCTCAAATCCATGTTCCATAGTCCTGCTTCGGCCTTTTCAGCTGGTATTATCCACTGGAATCCTCACATAGTCGTACAGCCAGCAGGCGCACCACTGCCTGATCCAATGGTCTTCCGCCCATGCCTGGATCCAGAGACGTAGATGTTGTTGAAATTTCGTCCCAGGCATCCTCTACTTGGCTGGATCTTCTGGACCTTGGTAGCTGCGGGCTCGGGCTCGGACAGTATTGACCGTGTCGTAGAATCCGTGAGCTCGCACAGCTTTGCTTCGTCATTAGATGAGACACTTGATGAAGAGTCCTGGGGTTCGGTATCTGCAATGAGCTCTGTAGTCCGCATTTGCTGGCATTTCTCTTTGAAGGCTGCACGTCGAGTATCGGTGTTGCGGCGGTTGGCGTGGCTTGTGTGGGATGGAGTAGGGCTGCTTGAGCGTTCTGCGGAAGGAGAGTGGGAGCGATCGGAGACTTTGGTATCGGTGGTGGAAAGGGAGGGGGTAGAGTAAGTTGAGTGGATGGTCGACATTTTGGAAAGATGCTGGGTAAGATGCCAAGAATAACGCTTTAAAGAATGCTGGTAGACGCTAGTTGAGATGCTTTGATGAGAATGCTAGATACTTCAACGGTCAGATCCGACTTTCCCAGCGGTGGTACTTTATGAAATATGCAACTAGCTTGGGTATCATACCGCTGTCAATGCAGGAAGTAAAAAATGAAGGTGAATCAAATGATGCTGCTGAAAAGATGTCTGTGTAGGATGCTGATGTCAAAAACGAGGGTGAATTTAAGGAACGTGCTGAAAATTATGCCTGATAAGGATGGTTGCTGCCTCATTTGTCAGATATAAACACGCTAGATGAGATGAATCTGATATCCATATGGTCTGGTAGCATACCGCGGTGACTAAGTGATACCAGCTCACTCTCAGATCACGAGTATGTAGGAAAAGTAGCTGAGGGATTGGGTCTTGAAGTAGATTGAGGAGTTGGAAGGAATGCAACTTCGAGCCAGTTGAGTTGGAGGTCCTTTAGAAAGAAATTGCTAGAGCCCCAATGGTGCTGTGTGCTGAAAGAAGATGCAATAGAATGATGCTAAAGCCGAAAAAGACTGGAGCGAAAGAGGGAAGATGCTGAATCAGGAAGAAAGCTGAATCAGGAAGAAGTAAAACTGAGGTTAAGTACTTGACGGAAAACTTGGCGCGCTAGATGTTGATGTTCTGAAGGGTTTGCAACCGAACAGCAGGTCCTCGATGCGGTAGCCTATCACTACGAAAGTGAGTACATGAGATGGGGTAGATAACAAAAGTGGAATTGTGTGAGGCATGTGACGTCAGACGTTGGCCTTGATATGGGACGGCTGGTGAACTCTTACCAATGCTTTCGATAAATACAGAATCTCGACCAATAATCGGAGATACGCTATCGCGGTCTCATTGTAGGTGTATTTGCATCAAACCCTTGCTCTGTAGCATTGTTTGGGGTCGTGACCTTCAGATGCTATGGCCTAGACCCTTTGCACAATATACCACCGCCAACGGTGCCGCCAACATTGCTTTTGATCTGACCGTACGGCCGAACGGTATATGTCGCTTTTTTCGCTTCGAACGTAGAACGTAGGCTGTCAGTGCCATAGACGGCGTTACTCGTATGTTTGCTATTTGTCTCAGTGGCAGAGACCACCTCATTCCGCAAAACGGCTCTCTTTTCGACCGCCCGACTGCCCAGCGTTGCCATAGCGTGGATTCCCTGACATTGCAGGAGAATCGTTCAGGGCTGCGGGTCGCCATTGCGACATTGTGCTGGATGAAACTGATTGGGAGGTAGGGAGTTGAGTCGCCAATGGGCTGGGAGTTGGCAGTTGCAGTCGATCGTCCTCTTGGCCGCTGAATGTACCACCAATTGCCTTCCTCCTAGGAGGAGAATTTCCGCTGGCAGCCTTGCCTGCGGGGGACGATTGACGTTGTTCCAAGCGCTCTTCAGTCTCTCTGAGCTTTGCCTCCAACGCTTCGAGCTCTTGGCTTTGAGAGGTAACCGCTTGCTTCCTGTTAGGTATTAGCCTTAATCCCTGTAGAACCAGGAGACTTCTAGAATGTGGGCACCGTACTTCTGTTCGACTGACTGAGCAAGCCCTTCGATGTTGTTGTCCATTCCAAACGCATCGTTCAGGGAAGCGGAGAAGTTCCTAGCAATGGTGCTACTTCCACGTCAACCATGAAAGCATTGCGAGGCTCTACTGCAGATGTCTCACGATTGCGGCCTTCCGCTAAGTTTCCAATCTCCGTCATCCGCCATTGTTCAGGTCTTTGGTCTTTCTCCGTTGACAGAGTATGCAGCGGGTGATTATGAGAACAGTTGTGATCAAATTGAATAGAGCTATCAAAGTCGAAAAGAAAGCAACAAAAGAACGTCCGAAAGAATGGTGTGGAGAGACGTTCTCTGTAGGATCATGAGAGCTCGAGGGGCAGGAGCTGGCTGTTTCCGGAGTTCCGCCGGTCTGCAAACCTTAATCGCGCCCTATCAGCCTTGGCGAGCAATCTCGACGACGAGCTCATGCAATTCACCTCAAAGAGCCTCAATACCTTCACATTGGGCGTCGGCCGTGATACTTAATTTGGGGATCGCAGACTTACAGTAGGGGAAAGCCCTCGCCCTCCTTTCCACGCCTTCTCCGGTCGCTCTCTGGAGCTCTCTGGGCTTCAACACACATTCAACGAATCAGCTTGCTCGCGCGACAGCTCCCCCAACGAAGCATGGAATATAATGGCACCCGATCTCCACACCCCACTAGAAAGCCTCCTATTATTTCAGACACTACATTCCTTTGAAGCGCCTGATTGGCCCCCTTTCACCAAGGTGTCAGAGTCCTTAAAAAGCAACGATCTGCTCCAAGAAAGCGCTTCGTCTGCTCGCCTCGAGCCAGATTCGCTCAAAGATCTTTATCTTCGACTACTGAAAGAAGAAGTCAGAGCAGAAGCTGGACAACATACTCAGCAAGATGGTGGGCAGAGTCCACGAAAGCGAAAGCGCTCGAGTCCGGCCCTGGAAACGGTCGAAGAAGCCCGACCGTACACACACTTGATGCCCCAGCTGGTAGATCGTCTGTATTTTATATATCGAGACCATGCGATCAAGTCGATTGAAGATGAAGAGCGGAAATACCGGACGCTACAGCGTGAAATACAGGAGATAGAGCGAGGCGAATGGGATTCACGACTACAACAGCAGGAGGCGACTTCTCCAAAGCGAGATTCGAGAGGGATATCGTCGATACAGAATCTTCTACGCCATGACAATGAAAATGACAGGTCGCAAATAGGAGTCCGTTCGAGGCCAACATCCTCACATGAACTACAGAACGGGTCTGATCCAGGATTCCAGAAGGGTGTGCCAATGGAACCTCAAGTGAATGGTTACTCACAAGGCAGTGACCAGAAATATGCTCAGCCACCTGGGTCCGTTGAAGCTAGTGCGCCTTTTCTACCACCTCCACAGAACATCAATCATGTGTATTCATCAGGTTCGCCAAATGCGGAGTCTCATCGCAGACTACCTCCTCCACATCAGTCGCAACCTTATACGGCGCCTTTGCCCAGCCCGCGTTCGACCCATAATCAACTACCTCCACCCGAACGGTCGTCAGTTTCCCCGATCATTCTACCACCACCGAAAGGCATGCGCATCTCGTCTGGTTCTCCAACAGGGCCTCTGGATGCGCTTGCCGATATGGCAGGTCAACAATACAGGGCTAGTCCTTCTATGCCTTCGCCTTCGCAGTTTCAGCCTCCCGCTCCGCCGCAGCATCCTCCTCCTCAATACCCACCGTCGCGAAGCAACATGCAACGGCCCCATCAGTACTACGACAATCAGCCACCTTTCCAGGTATCCTACTCACCTTATGGCCAAGGTCCGCTACCAACATACGGACAGCAACATCTTGGTATGCCTGCTTATCAAGGTTCTGCGGCAAGCCCTAGCCACGGCTCGCCTTATGGCAATGGACCGCACTATCAATCACCTGTGCCTTCTTATTCTCCACAGCCGGGATATGGCCAGAGCCCCGGATACTACCAGCAGCCCGCTATTCAGACTCCTTACGTCCGAGGACAAGTCCAAAGATTTGCTGAGCAGCACACGCCCTTGTCAAATGCATCAGGTAGACAACGACCGCCTAAGCCGTCTCCGATTTTTACATCGGCTTCGTCTACCAGATGGAAGAATGTCGACACTCTGGAACCTGTGCGGCAGCCTTCACCTGTCCGACCCGGTTCAAGAGAGATAAGTCCAGTAAGCGAGAAAGCTCCCTCGCCTTCCCCAGAGCCACAAAAGACCCGCACCAGGGGTACTCGAAACCAGCAGAATCAAGAAGCTTCAATTGACTCGCCAAGTGTGGGAGCGAAAGCGAAGTCCACACGAGGCCGGCAAACTCGCAGGGGTCGTGGAGGTCGAGCAGGCAGTATAGCATCTTCTGTGGCAGAGTCGACTCGAGGACGCAGTCGAAGTCATTCTGTTACCTCCCAGGCAGACGAATTATCAATAGACAATCGTTCAGGCTTGACTCCTAAAATCAAAGCCGAGCCATCAATAGTCTCAGCTCACGAGGACGAAGTTCTAATTGCATCTCACAACGCTGACGAAAGTTCTCGAAAATCGATCCGCCAACGCCGTGGAACAACGCATGGAGTCGAGCTGACCGAAACACCTCGCTCAAACATGAAGCGCAAGCGTGAAGAACCTACCATGCTCCCCCCACCATCCCCATCACCAGCACCTCCAGTTTCAAGACCAGGCTACGTTCTCGGCGCGCGCAACTTTCCGCGCACCTCCGCTACACTAATGAATGAAATCACCGCTCACAAAGTCGCCAATGTCTTTGCCAAACCCTTATCCGAGCGTGACGTACCCGGCTACAAGGATTTGATCTACCAGCCGCAAGACCTCAAATCCATCAAAGCAGCCATCACCGCCGGCAGCAAATCTCTCGTAGCCGCAGCAGAAGCGGCAGGTGAAGATCCCAGCTCTTCCAGCGTCTGGATACCCGAGTCCCCGGATGTAGTACCACCGAAAGGTATCGTCAACTCCGCGCAGCTGGAAAAGGAACTCATGCGTATGTTCGCGAATGCAATAATGTACAACCCCGACCTCCCCACCCACCGAGGCGTCGGACCGGCTTTCCGCACGCGCGCCAGGACCACCCGGGATGGCACCGCTGCTCCTGATGACGAAGAAGGCGACGAGGACGAGGAGGTTGTGGAGAAAGGCAAAGAAGATGTCAGCGTAGTGAAAGACACCCGCGAAATGTTCAGCGCGGTCGCACCGACTGTTAGTCGTTGGAGGAGTGCGGAGAGGGCTGCTGAGGATGATGGGAAGGGGCTTGGGGCGGCGGGGAAATTGAGAGGTGGCGAGGGGGGAGACGAAGAGGAGGATGGGGATGAGCTGGCGGAGGAGGTGCTGGGGAGTGTGGAAGAGGAGTTGGAGGTGGAGCAAGAAATTACGCCTGAGCCAAGGGCGAAGAGGCGGAGGAGGTAGACACAGATGGATTTTTGGGTAAGGGGTTTCCCGGAAGGCTGGCTGGCCTTCAAACAAGCTAGGAATAGAGTATCGATAGAAGGGTAACATCCCCCTCGAATGAATGGTGAGTACTAAAACGCCGGTCTTTGGCCCTCTCAATTGTACCACCATCTACTCTAATGAATGCTTCAGTAAGACAAACAACCTACAGTATAATCGCAAGAACCATAATAGGGTGCTGTGCTTCGGTGGGACATTTGAATATGCTGGGCTAATCACTGGACACTCGCATACACTGAGTTCGGGGGGCAAGGTACCGTAGAAAGCACGCAAGCTACAGCAACTCGAATTGTTGGGGGTAAGCGACCAATCAGCTAATTAATTCAAGCCCCGGGTTGAGGATTATACTGGCAGGATTGGAGTCTGCAGATTGCCAGATGTAGTTCTCGAGATTCTGGTGATTTCTTACCATTAAGCTTGTTGCTCGGATCTGAATGCTGCCACGCTTAAAACCTCAAGAGCGGCAAGTAGCCAGTCGCATGCCATTCGTTGATGGTGTGCGAACATCCATCTGACCTTTCTAACGCTTTTCACTTCGATTTGTACTTATCCGGTAGGTGCTTACATATTATCAGTCGTACAAGCCTCTCGAAACTTCCAAGTGGATTTACTTCCTTCCCGTAGGCGTCTTAAGCTCTAATCACAATGCATGAGTCGTTCCTTCATTCATGCTGTCGTGCCGCTGTGGTAATATATGCAAGAATCTCGTCTATAGGCTCCATCTCCATCGTATCATCATGTCACATCAAGTCATGTACTTCTTGAGTCCTCTCAACCTTTCCTTCGCCCCGTCGAGCACGTCGTCGTTCTTGCAGACCGCAAATCTCAACCAGTCTTCCCCTAAGTGCTGGTTCTCCGGAGTATAGAAGTCGGTTGGCGGGATAGCTGCTACTCCGAGTTCCATGATAAGGAACCAGCTCATCTTGAAATCGCGTGGTCGCTCCGCGACCTGGTAGATTCCAGAGTCAGCATTACTTCTTCAAATCTAAAATTTTGGTAGCAAGATAAGTCCCGTGAGTAATTTCAGAGTAAGAAACCAGGATCCCGCTCGAAAACCATGGATCGAGACTCCAGGAAGGATAGTGACAAGGAAAGGAACTTACGTGAGGTGGGAAATCATAATCTTCAGGCAGCTTGACCTTCCCGAGATTGGCGAGCACGAAATAACCACCCTCCGGGTCAGAGTAAGGTAGACCCAGCTCATCGAAAACTTCGCAGAAACGAGTCATCTTTGACTTCATATCTTTTTTGCTGGACTCCCAGAAGCCTTCCTTATCTGCGTCTTCGAATCCGACAGCTGCTGCTTCTTGCAAAGGCGAAACACTACTATAGCATATCCTCGTATGCGCAGTCGAGACGTATTTGATCAGATGCTCCGGCCCAATGAGCCAGCCCACACGCCAGCCAGTGGCATAAAAATTCTTGCCTGCAGAGCCGACTGTGAGAGTGAGTGCGGCTATTTCTGGCGACAAGGTGGCGATGCGGGTGAATGGAACGTAGAAGAGGCGGTCGTAGACTTCGTCGGAAAGGATCAGGACATTATTCTTTACGCAGAGGTCACCAATTGCTTGGAGTTCGGATTTGGAGAAGACTTTGCCGACGGGATTGTGTGGTGTATTGAGAACGATCATACGGGTTTTCGGGTTGAAAGCTTTTTCGAGGGCAGACATGTCTACCAACCAGTCTCTTGCAGAGGTATTCTTGGTGGCGCCGTTTTTGGGTGGTTGAAGTGGGACATAGCGGACAACAGCGCCGGGCATCTCGATATTGGAGATATACCTAATGATATTAGCCACTCGTTAGAAACATACATACATGTACGTACTGATCGAAGAATGGTTCGAATAAGATGACCTCGTCTCCAGCCTCCAGGAAAGCCATGAACGCGCTCAGCATGCCCTCATTTGCCCCAGACGTAATTGTCACCTCTGTGTTTGGGTTCAGTTCTCTGCCCCAGAATGGCGAGTATGAATCTGCAATTGCTTTCTTTAACCTTGGTCGACCCTGCTTCCTATTTAGCCCGTATGCATAACAGTCTCAAGATTTTTGTCTACCTTCGTGGGCGAGTACTGATTGCAATCAACCCTATCCAAAGCCTCTTTCGCGGCATTCGTGACGTATTTGGGAGGATTATAGCCGCTGCAGCAGGTCAGGCTTCTATTGAATATCAAGGATCTTCTCGTATTGGTCACTCACAAGAAGCCTTGACCCATGTTTATGATTGGCTGCACTGGGGACGCCGTAGCAGCTTCGTTGACAATAGTCCTGGGGAAGTGTTGTTAGCAAGAATTCTCCAGTGTTGAGCTCGATTTTCAGTGGGGTTTTAGACGTCCTGCTCGAGTATTTTGACGGGTGTAGTACTCACCAGACATCTTGCTTCTGGCCAGCAACCCGCTTTGCAGGTTGAACTGGATCGCCTTTCACCATTGTTGCGTAAAAGTTTCGACTGATGGTTGTACGACCAGAACTTGAAGAAGTACTTAGCGGCCGAGTTGTCTGTTGAAGTGTCCTCGTACTCAGCAGGAATTTCATGCCACGTAGACCATCAATCGAAGCAGGAGGAAGCGAAGGATTCTGCTCAATGGTAGAAAGAACCGAAGACCCAACAGGGCTTGTAGCTAGCCCGGGGTCAAACACGGGCTTGTAGCTTAGACGGGGTCTAAAGTTTCTCCGGCCGGGTTAGTATATCCTTAATATATGCGCTAATATCAGGGTTAAGCCGGGGTAAGGAATATACTCGGTATATATATAGTGTTAATCTCGGGTTAAAATTTTACTCTAGGGTCGCTTAAGGGCCTTAATATTAATAGATTCGAACGAGGTTAAAATTTATAGAATCCTCTTTAATATTATATCTATTTAATTTATACTTTATATATATTAAATAAAAACTTTTAAGTAATTATTTTATTTTATATAATATATATTATAATATATTCGTAATATCTTTACTCTACTCTATTTATATTAAATATATATTATTATAAATTATAATTATTAAAATATTTCTTATTTAAAATAGTACTACTACGACTACTTATAATATCGAATATTAATTAAATAAATTTTAGGTAAATACGTATTAAAAATATATAATATATATATTAAATATAAATTTAATACGAAGATAATAATAGTAGTAATAATAATAACGATAGTAATAATTCTAAAATTAACGAATTAAAAGATTTAGAAAAAGGGGTAAAAAATTAGAATCTATAAAAAATTTTCTCTTTATAAATTTTATTCTTATTAATTAACCCTCTAGTATAGTCTCTAAGGTATATATTAAATATAAATAAATTATAATTTAAATAACGGGTATTCTAGTTAATAAGAACTTTAATTATTATATAATAATTAAAGAAATTTAAGATTACTTTAATATACCCGAATATCCTAATATAAATCTCGATAGAATTCTTTATTTTATTTATATTAAGTCGAAATTTAATAAAGAAGATTATTAAAATATTACGAATTTATTCGAGAAGTATATATCTAAAGTATATATAATATATATTTAATTTAAATTAAATTAAATTTTACTAAAATATTATTAAAGTTTAATTCGGATATAAATAAATTAATAAAATATTAAAAAAATTAATTAAGGTACTACTTTTAACTAAAAATAATAAAAAGAATTAATAAATAACGATTTAAAAGAGAGTATATATATATAGTAGAATTAAATATTATTAATATATTTATTAAGATATATTTACTCTATATTAAATATATAATCGAATTAAGATTTTATTAAGTTATAGTACCTAGGGTATTTATAATAATATAAAATAAATATAAAGTTTTAATAGGAAAATAATCTTTAGATTTAGATAATAAAATTAATCTCTAAAGAGTTAGAGTAAAAACTCCGAGTCTCCTATTTTTAAAAAAGACTCTAGAGTACTAGAAACTATAATATAATATTATAATATAAATATTATAACTACGCCGTATACTCTCTTTATAGGAATTATATATTATATTTAATAATTACTATAAAGTTAATTTTAATATAATATAATAATTACCTCCCCTTTTAAGGGTTTCGCCCTCGAAGTTAATATATATTAATTTAATACTTTATTATTTTTAATTAGAGAAAATTTTATATAAGAGAGTCTAAATTAAATAGAGTATATATATAATATTTACGCCTCTTATTTAATTCTATTAATCTCCTAGTTTTATAATAATAATATATTAATAAAAAATCTCTAATTTAATAAAAAAAAGGGAGGGAAATAAATTATATTTTAAAATTAATAATATATCGCGTATATTTCGTAGGCCGGCGTAGTTATATATATACTTCGGATTAGCGTAGGGATCTTTAGAGGGAATATTAATATAGAGTAAAATAAAATAAAGTATAGAGTAGAGATCGCGGTTCGATCTCTACTCTAAACTAGGGTAGGGTAGAGTAGGGATCCCTTAAAGATCCCTACTACACTAAAGCGAATTTCTAATAATTATTCTAATAACGCTACTATCTTTATAGATATATATATTTATAACTACTACTACCCCTATAGATATACGTACTCATGACTACTACTATCTTTATAGATATATATACTTATAGCTACTACTACCTCTATAGATATATATACTTATAGTTACTACTACCTTTATAGATATATACGTACTTATAGCTACTACTACCCCTATTATAAATTAATAATAAGATATATTATAGATTATACTATAGAGAGACGATTATTATAATGATTATTATAATTAATATCTATTATTATTCTTTACTCTTTACTTTTTAACCGATTTTAAATCGAAATATTCTTAAGAATAAAATAATAAATTTAAGAGAAAACGTTAATATTAAAACGTATTAACAAATATTTAAAAAGGGTTAATTTTAAATTTTAAATTAAATTATTATTTAAACGTCCCCTTAATTTTAAAATAAACGAATTAAACTATATTTTAAATTTAACCTTCGGTTATATTTAACTTTAAGTTAATAATAATTTTAATTTTAATATTAACCTAAATAATTATAAGTTCGAGCGTTTATTCTATAAATACGCGTATTTATAGAGATAGTAGTAGTTATAAATACGTATATTTATAGAGGTAGTATTAGTAGTAGTAAAACATATACGCGTATTTATAGAAGTTGTAGTAGTTATAAATATATATATCTATAGAGGTAGTAATAGCTATAAATATATATATTTATAAAGATAGTAATAACTATAAATATATATATTTATAGAGGTAGTAGTAGCTATAAATATATATATCTATAAAAGTAGTAGTAGTTATAAATATATATATCTATAGAGGTAGTATATTATAGTAGAGCTATAATAGAAATAGAATTATAGTATAATAGAAGGATAATTCTCTACCTAAGGGAATACTCCCGTTATAAAAGTTACTACGTTAAGATATTAACTATACTAGGCTTAATATAACTAAACCGTAATAATATTTATATAAAAGTAATAAGATAGCGCCCTCGTTATTATATTAAATAACCTACTAAGTAGTAACGCTAGGTTATTCGTAGTAAATATTTTACTACGCTAAACGTAGTACTAAAACCTCTAGTAATATTATTCTATAAATCTTCTATTTCCCTAGAACTTCGTTATATCCTTCTAGGTTTATTACGGTTCCGTTTAAAGTAGTTTATATTCCTAGTAATTACTTTATTATTAAATTCCTCCACGAACTCGAGACTATTATCGAGTACACGTAAAGGATACTATATATTAGTTTTTTATCTATAGCCCTTTTATTTCATTAAGTATTTAGAGTTACCTCGTACTACCTATTTATCTAGTAAACTTTTAATTTCGAATAGTAGTATTTATAACTTATTAGTATTATCCTCCTCGATAAGAGGTAATAGCGTTCCGGTATATTAATAAAGATCTTCGGACGGGTCTAGCGCTAGTTCGAGCTAAATTATAAATATAATAGGGTAAATCTTTATATTAAGAGGTAGCTCGAGACGGTATATCAATTTATTAATCTTTTTAAATACTTTGAAAGGTCCTATATATTAATTTAAGTATTTCTAGTATATTTTAAATATATAATAACTATAGTAGAGCCTTAAATATACTAGAGAGTCTTTTTTTAAATAGAGAGATTTATACCTATTATCGTAACGAGTTTTTACCGCGATATTAGCGAACGCTATAATATTATTTACTTTCTTTTATTTAATATTATAAAGGCGGGCCAAGTCTTCCTAAAGTAGATTCGATTATAGAAGTAAATTAACTCCTTCTCTAATACGGAAACCGTATATTAAATTATTCGGTACGAAGTCTATTATATTAATAGCGTTATTAAATAACTTTTATAAATACGGTAATATAGCGACTTAATCGACTTCGCTAGTATTAAAGTAGAACCGCAGCGCTATTTCTATAGTCTAGTTAATATATTTTAATTATCTATTAATCTAGGGGTACTAGGCCGTAGAAGTAAATAAATTAATATTTATTTTATAGAATATTTAACGCTAGAATAAGTTTATGAATTTAGAGTCTCTATTATTAATAATAGTACTAGGAATACCCTAGTTATAACCGATTAACGTAGTAATAAAAACGTTAATTTATATTTAAATATCGTCGGTATCCTTACCCGGTATTAGAAGTACGCGCTTTATCGACTTATATATAATAATTATTAGAGCGTTATACTTTTAGTATTCTAGTAGAGTTACGATAAAGTCGATAACTACGGTATAAAATAATATTATTAAAGCGGCGATAGGGTTTAGCTCGCTATAAGTTAGATAATATTTTATTTAATTTAACTAGTAACTAGGATAGTAGTTAATATATTCGCGGAGAGACTTTAATAGGCCGCGAATAAATAGAGAAAGTACTATTCTATTATATATTCGATAGAATCCTCTATAAAAGTTTCCGTTATAGGCGAGCTTGAATATCTTATATTATAGTAATTTAGGGATATATAGACGCTCGCCGCCTTTTTTATTAATAAAGTAAATAAGCCTAGATTATTCCTTAAAGTAGAAATTTTCTAGTAGATTATTTTACTTTAATAACTCTACGGCCTTATTCTATAACGTATTATCCGTATAGGCTCGCTTGAGACACTATTTAAATTCGTTATTTATCTCTACTATCGTACTACTATAGGCGAAGACTTTTAATAATATAGTTTACTACTCTACTTTATTAAATACTACTATACTATCGTAGAGATTATCTAGTACTTTAATTTTTCTATCTACTAGAATATTTATTTATAGTCGAGAGAGTATATCCGGTACTATATTAAACGCCCTTAATTTATACTTAATAATAAAGTTAAAACTCGATAAATACTATAATACCCGTACTAATTTAAAATTTAGTTTATTAATCGAGGAAGTATTTAATATAGTTTATCTTAAGATAAATACTACGGTAGAGTAATTAATATAGATAATTACTAGCGGTTTCTCCGAGGATTCGATTATATACCGAATTTTATAAATTATTTATACGATACCCGTTACCTCTAGCTCGGTGGGTTAGTAATTCTTCTCGGTAGTTCCGAGACTCCTACTAAAGAATATAATCGGTTATATTATAATATATATAGGTTTTTCGGTATCCTCTTCGGTATAATAGACTATTATAGTAAATTCTTATTATTTGGATATATTAAAGTTAATATATAATTTCCGTAAAGTATTATAATATACTAAGAAAGTAGGTAACCTAAATACGTCCTATAAATTCGTAAAAATATTTAGTTTCTTAATAGTTAACTAGTATTAAAGTTTAATTAATATCCTCCTCTTTATTAAATTAAATAACTAAAGATTCGGTACTACGGAAGGCTTCGGCGGGGCTATATTCTATATTATAGAAAATTTAAATAAGATCCGATCTAAGAGCGGAGCGTTATAATTTTATTTTAGTAATAGTATATCGTAGTAAAGTTATTTAAATAGTATATTTTAAATTAGTAAAGTTTTACGTTCCTATAGTAACTAAATATATTACGCGTATTATAGTATAAATAACTATAACTAACCTATTAGTCCTAGGAATATCTCTAGGTCCTTTAATATAACTAGGAAATATAGTATAATAATAACTCTAATTTTGTTTTCCGATATAGATATTCCGAGGCTATCGACTCTCTATTTTAATAATATAATAGAGGGATACCCTAGGTAGGACTTAATAAATAATAAAAATATATATTTACTTCGTAGTAGCGTAAATAGTTATCGTAAATACTCGGTATATTCTAATAGTATATAGTTAAAGACGATAATATCGTTTATAAATACTTTAGCGAAGGTACGAAGCGGGTATAATATACTATCCGTCTATTACTAAATATATAGCGGTAAGTCTTTATAATTTATTAGAGCGACGCTAGACTCTTCCTATCTACGGTAGTTAATAATTATTAATTTATAGTAATTACGTAGTTAAACTATAAACTAAAGAAATTATCCTATTATATCGACTATAGATATATAATAAAAGTTTATAATTAATACTATAATATCTACCTATAAAGGTAGTAGGTAGTTATTATCTTCTATAATAATATTTAGTTTTTTAATATTTATAATAACTCGCTCTTTCCTTCCGTTAAATATATTATATTAAATAATAAAATATAACTAGCTAAATTACGTGGGCTAATTAATATACCGAAGTTTATTTTATATTTATATTTTATTAAATATTTTATCGACGACCTATTTATCCCGTTAATTAAAGGGATAAACTTTTAAAACCTTTAATAAAGCGCCTAGTTTTAAATTAATAAATATTTATTATTTTTCTAGTATATTAACTATATTCCCCGAGTCCGTAAAAATATTTACGAAATCTTGGACTAGACGGGCTAGGTAATCTATTACTTTTTTAAAACCGTAAATTATTATATTATTAGGTAGTATCGTCTTTAAAAATAAATTAATTATAATAATAGATACCTAGTTAAGTAGAGGCTTCTACGACGACCGAGCTAGGTATTCCTACGAAGACGAAATTCCTTATTTAACCTAGTTCGTTATAGCTCTTTATTTATAAATAGTTAATAATATAACTTCGGTAGAAATTTAATAGTATTTATAATCTTCGCCGTTGAAGTTTATTAAAGTACCTAGTTTCTTATTCTAGGGTAACGTAACCGGACGAGACGTAGTATTACGGACTTATATAAAGGAAAAGGATATATCGACGATATATATATATACTCTACTCTTATGGCCTAGGCGGTAATTAACGGTTAACTTTAATTCGAATAAAAAGTCCTTATTAGGGAGATTTCCTAAATACGAAATTAATACCGATACGTTAGACTAAGGAGGTATCGTAATAAATTAATTTATTTTAATAATACGTCTTAACCTAGTAGAAGTTCTAACGATAAATTTAATAGGAATATTAATTAACTAGTAACTACTAATAGTAATAGATTAAGACTTTATACCTAAGTCTATTAAAAATAAATATAATATAAAAATATTAATACTAATAAATAAATTGGCTTTTAGATTATCCGTAATATAAATTTCTATTAATATTTTAGCGAATATATCGCTACTATTTAAATTCCCTTTTATATATATATTTATTAGAATATAGTTTAATATTTAAGTAATTTTATTTCCCAAGCCACGTATTAGAATAGGTAATACTATTATTCTAATATAATTATTAAAGCTCTATATATATTTCCGTAGGAATACTCGGTCTTTTATAGTAATAGGATAGTCTAGGTCCAAATAAGTATTTAATTTAATTTTATTTACGTTAGAAATGAAATATATTCTAGTAATAATATATTAAAAACCTCGGAAAGTATAACCTATCGTAGCGGGCTATTATATTATATTAGACTCGTTAATAAATATAGGGGTAACCTAGTAAATATATAATATAAAAGAATTAGAGTCCGAGTTATACTAAGACTTTAACTCTTTTACTTTTACTAGATCTACTTTCTACTTTATAAAAGACTTCGGTCCTTTTATTTTCTATATTATAGAAGATTTTACTACGAAAGGCTTCGGTAGATCTACTTCATTTACTAGCTCGGCTTTTAGTTTCGACGAAGATAATAACCGTATCTAGTAGTATTAACGTAGATAGGAGAATAGTTTATTACGCGATAATAATACCTCGCCGCAGTCTTTATATATATAGTTAGTATAATAAAGAGCGGAAACGAAATTAATATTAATAAAAATTATCGGCTTGTTTTTATAAATTTCGTAATCGTTATAATTATATTTTAAATCTTATAGCTAGTTTTCTTAATATTTATAAATATTTACTTCGTTATAAAAGGAGTCGGTATTTTTATAAATACTAGTTTCTCTATTACAGTAGTCGTTACTAGGAGAGTTTTCCGAATATTTATAACTATAATCTAGGTTATTTAATACACTAGCTTAATATACCCTCTACTTTTTAAATTATTATAGTTTATTAAAGATTCCCGCGGGCCGATAGGAGGTATTATTATAAAGTATATTAATATTACTAAAGTTGACTCTAAAGAGAGGGCGAGAACCGAATTTATTTAATTATATATTCTAATTCGGCCCCGTAGTAATTTGTTATTAAACCGGTAGAGTAGGAAGCTAAGGCCGGTTATTCTAATAATTTTAATTAATATTTCCGTACTATTAACCCTAGTTATAGCGAGGAGGTTAGTATTAATTCTAGTAAATATAATTATCTTTTCGATAAGGAGCTGAAGTATACTATTAGCTCTAATTATTCTAGTAACTAGAATTTCTAAATAACCGAAACTATATACCCTTTTATTAATTATATTAATTTTAATTTCTACTAGATTGAAATTACCTAGGTATTATACTAGGCCGAAGGTATAATACCTTCGTTTATTACTAATACTTCCTCTTATCTAAAGAAGTAAGGAATTAATTAAGAGTAGTATTAATATTAGGGGCTTCGATATCTAATTAGAATTCAATATTTAAATTATTTTAAATAATATCGAGCTAGTTATATATATTACTTATTTTTATTATACGAGTAGTTTTAATAATTATTATAGTATACTCCCTTAACTCCCGGTAACGTACGGTATTAACGATAATATAATACTCTTTAACGAGTTATATTATACTAATAGCCTTGGCTAGTCTAAATCGTTTTAATAAAAAGAAATTCTATTTATTTAGGTTCTAACTATATATTATAAATCACTTCTTATTATCGGTAAACTATAAAGTATATTATTCTAAAACTTCGCTTTTTAAATAAAGTTATAAATTATTACGAACTAGCTCGGTATCTTTAATATATATAATATTTTTAATCTTATTACTAAAAGCTAGTATATTATAAAAGTAAATATCTTTTCTAGTATATTTTATAGCGGGGCCGGTATCGCTCAATTTATTATTATAGAATAAGTCGAAGAATCCGATATCTCTAGGGTTAAACCGTAGTATAATAGAATTATTACCGCCGTCGTTATTATTATTTACCCCGTTATAACCTAGTTCGCTTTAAGATTTTAATAGACCTAAAGACCTTTATAATAAAGAGTTCTCACGAATATAATATACTATAGTATTAGCGATTAGTATTTTAGTATCGAAGTCAACTATATTAATTTCTTATTAACGGATTTCGGGTTTATTATCTTTATAAACGTCTTCGGGATTTTAGGAACTAGTACGCGAGGATTAAAATTATCTATTTCGGTTCGCTTCGCCCGTATTAAATAAACCTTCTATAGAATTAGAATACTACTAGCGTAGCTCCGGTATTATTTATTTAAAACTTCGGATAATTTTTCCTAGTAGATTCTTATCCATAGCCTAGTTTTAAGGCTAGGTATATTTAAATAACTCCTATAAACTAGCTCGCTAGCCTCTAGTTAATAGAGTTAATAAATTCTATAATAAATAGAAAGTATCTCTAGTAATCTAGATAACGACCTCTTTTATAGTAAAGTTAATAAAGTAAGTAAACAAATACCCTAAATTAACGAAGTCTCGTAGTTATTAGGTTTAGATAATAGTATCTTTATTAAATAACGTAGTAGAGGTAGCTAGTTTAAACTATATATTTATTTAAAACTTCGAAGCGGCCGAAATAAACGGGCTTAACTTTTTTTTATAAATAAAATAAAAGGAAATAGACTTAATTCTTTTTAGTAATAAAAATAGTATTTATATAATATTATAATAATTATAGTTAGTACTCTCTAGAAAACTTTAAGGTTTTCCTACTTAAGTTTAATAGAGTTAGGATTATACTTCTCCGCTTCGGGAAAGATATTCCTCGGAGTGAAATCTTAACGGATTTTAATTAACGATATTAATAGGTATTACGTAGAAACTATACTCTCGTAGAAGGTGTAATTACTTAGTATAAATATAAACGTAGTATTTATAGAAGGCTTCTATAGATAGTTCTTCGGTACTTCGGGAGCGAAGTACCTACTTCGTTATAATATAATTAATTTCGTAGTAGAGGTAGATTACTATACCGTTATAAATTAAAGTTTAATAGAAAGTTTTTATAAAAAGGCTATAACTAAAACTACTTCTATAATAAATAAAGATTTAGTAGAGGTTAATATAAAAGATTAATTTAGAGGACGAGTAGATCGTTAGTACTATAAAGATAATATTAATATATTTCCGTTCGTTCGAATAGTAAACTAAAGAACGAGCTAGTATAACTATATCGTTACTACTATTATTATAGTAGAGCTATAATAGGAATAGAATTATAATATAATAAAAGGATAATTCTCTACCTAAAGGAATACTCCCGCTATAAAAGTTACTATATTAAAATACTAGTTATACTAGGCCTAGTACGGCCAAGCCGTAATATAATAGTAACTATAAATATATATATCTATAGAAATAATAATAGCTATAAATATATATATCTATAAAAATAGTAATAGCTATAAGTATATATATCTATAAAAGTAGTAATAGTTATAAATATATATATCTATAAAAGTAGTAGTAGTTATAAATATATATATTTATAGAGGTAGTAGTAGCTATAAATATATATATTTATAAAAGTAGTAGTAGTAGTAATTATAAATACACGTATCTATAAAGGTAGTAACGTTATTAGAATAATTATTAGAAATCCGCCTTAACGTAGTAGGGATCCCTAAAGGATCTTTACTCTACTTTATTTTATTTTAAACTCTACGTTAATAGATTCCTATATTAAGTTAGGATAGAGATTATACCTCGATCTCTACCCTACTCTATACTAATCCGAAGCGTAATTATATAATCGTAGATTATACTAGGTATTTAATAAAAATCTTAAAACTTAAAAAGAAAAATAAAGAAAAAAATATTATAATTATTATCGAAAATTATAAATCTTTACTATTAATAGAGTTTTATTAATATCGGTAACGGAGTAAATTATTCTACTCTATTATTTAAAAAGAACTCTAGTTATAAAAGTAAATATATATGAATAATAATCTTAATATAAATATAAAGTCTTCGTTTATTTTCTAACTTTTTTTCTTTTATAATATCCTATTATCTTTTATATATATAAACTCCTATATATTACTATTAATAACTATATTATATTTAGACTTTTATTAATTTATAATAATCTCGGTCGTATTTTTAATCTCTTTTCTTCGAGGTTATAAATTTTATTTATATATTCCGTTGGTGAAATTAGAGTTAGAGTATTATAATTTAAATAAATCTTTCTTTTCTTTTTTTAAATTCTTTCTTTAATTTTATAATTATTAAAGTAAATAAAATAATTTATTTTATTTTTAAATAAAGTATTTATTTATATTTTAAAAGAATTAATATTATTATAATATTTATTTTATTTTAAATTATTAGTTCTATACTTTACTTTACTAGCGACGCGTATATAATTTAATTACTTTAATATTTAATATATTAGTTTAATCTCTACGGTATATAATATTAACGATAATATTTAGATATTTAATATATCTCCGATTCTCGCTCTTTATAAAATAGCCGCCCGCTTTATTTTTATTCTTTATTTATTCGTATTTTTCTACCTCCGTCATTTTAAATAAATAGGTCTAGATAACTACGTTTTATATAATAAAGTACTATATATAAAGTATACCTATTATATAAAGAATAAATACTTATATAATCCTATATATTAATTATATTTCGAAATTAAATTATATTAACGTATCTAGATTTCTTTTAAATTTTAAATTTTTATAAATTTTCTTTTTAACTATTTAAAACGTCGAGACCCTAATAAATATCTTCGTTAATATATTATTAAATATATAAAAGATATTATAGTCTTCTTTCGGGTGACTAAATTTAAAAGTAATAATATTAAAAAGAGAAAAAATATATTATAATTAATATCTCGGCTTATTATAAATATCGAGGGTATAAATAATATCTTTTATACTTTAATAAATTAATATAGTTTAGATATAATTTATATATTAATAATTTTCTAGGAAGGAATTTCTACCCGGGATACGGGTATATTTTAAAATAGAATTATATAGTATTAACCTAACGATTTATTTAAATCGACGGACGAAGATAAAACCGACGATGAAAATAAAGTTAAAGACGACGTTTATATATATTATATATAAAATATCTTTAATAATAATTCTCCTCTCGGTTTTAATCCCGTTATTAATTAATTTAATATATTTATTCTTTATAATCGCCTTATTATTAATCCTACCCTTCTTTTTAATAATATATAACGAGTTATAATATTTAGATATAAAGCTTTTTTAGTTAAAGATATTATTATTTATTTTAATTCTTTTAAGCCTCGCCTTTAATACGGCGGTATAAAGAATACAAGTCGCTATATATTAAATAAATTAATATCTTCTTATAAGACTTTTAAGGATGAAATTGAAAATAAAATTAATAATCTTAATTTTAATTTTATTTTTAGTTTTTATTTTTTAACTCGATTTCCCGGCCGCGCCTTTATTTATAAATAATCGAGTTTTAAAATTAAGAAAACTAGCCGCTTTAGATATAAGTTTATTTATAAATATTATATTAACCGTAAAAATACGTCTCGCTCGAAGTCTATTAGTAAGAAGTAATTAATAGTAATTAATAATTAATAATATTTTATTTTTTTATTTTTTATTTTCTATATCTTTTCTACCTATATACTCTCTTCGAATATTTCTCGTAGTTCTAGCGTATTATCTAAAGTATCTATATTAATTTATTTATCAAAGATCTTTAGTTATCCTAGTTATTTTATTAAATAAAATACCTCGCTCTTTATCTTTTTTTTAAGTACTTTTTTTACTTTTTATTCGTTTATATTATCTACTAATTCTAGTAGAGATATATTAAGAATCGAAATATTATTCTATCGTTAATAATACGACTCTAGAAGCGATATATAGAAAATATTATAAATTCGGTAATTAATTAAATAATACTAGGCGGTATATTTATATTCCGACGGTATTTAAAATCTTAAATAATTTAATTATTTTAGAAAAGAGCTTCTTATTTAATTATTTTTATATTAAGTTTTTATTTAATAATAATATAAGGTTCTTTATATTGGATAATTTCGATTTATACTTTTTATTATAGTTATATTTCTACGCCTCGACCGCGATAATCTAAACTCTTATTAAATACTCTCTTAAATTATTTAATTATTTAATTCTTTTCTATACCGACGGTATTTCTCTCTTATATATCTCGCCCTTAAGATATAGTTTAAGAGATAAATTATAATTATATATAATTATAAATAGTATCTACTTTACTATTATATATTATATATTATAGTATATTTATTTTATTATAGATAAAAGTATTATCTAGTTATTTTACTCGTTTAAATAGAAAGTTCTTAAATAGTATTTTAGGGTTTAGTTCTAGCGTTTTATCTAATTATTTATCTACGGATAAAATACGGTATTTAGGCGTCTTTTAATCTTTATTAAATAATATACCTTTAATTAAAATATACTCGTAAAGATAGAACCTCTATTAGAAATAATCCTATTAAAAACTCTAAATTTTAGGATTATTTTTTTAAATATTAACTTTATTAATTTTATAGAGTCGATCGTTTTAGTTATTAAAATATATTATAATATCTTTATATATTTATTTATATATCGGTAAATCTCAAAAACTCTTATTAAAACCCTAGTTACCGACCGCGCGGATAGGGTTAGTAGTGTCCTACTAGTAACTTTTATTTAAAAAAAGTTATTAATAAGACATTATTAATAACCCTAATTTACGAATAGAGTTACTAGCGTCCTATTAATAGATTTAATAAATTAGGGGTCCGGGTAAATAACTTTTAATAAATTTAATAAATCGGGGGTTTAAATAGTATCCTATTAATAACTCTAAATTAATTTTAATAGGATTAGTAATTTTAATAATTTATATATATCGTTAATATACTAATAGTAACTAGCCCTATTATAGGGTTGAAATAAATAAAGTTCTATAATCGTCGCTATTAACGGTAGCGACCCCTAGCGACGATTATTAACGCTAGCGACCTACCGGGCCCGGAATAATAAATTTTAGCGAAAGTTCTCACGGGGGCGTTACCTAAATATATCTAGAGAGTATATATATATAAATACTATAATATATCGTATACTATAGCGTATACCTTAGCGTATATCTTAGTATATATTATAATTACGTATATTATAGGGGGCTTTCGTTTAATGTTTTAGAAACTACTACGGGGGGCGTATATTATATACTATTTAAAATACCTTTATATATATTATTCGTATATTATTCAATAGTATACGCAAGCTACGCACGTTATTACGTATATTATAGGGTATACTATAATTTATATTATAACCCATACTATAGTATATACTAATACGTATATAAATACGTATATTATAGGGTATATAATAGGTTTATTCGTCTAATATTTAAATTATTAACGATTTATCGAGTTACTAAACCTACTAAACCTATTAATAATAAATACTATTTATTAATAAGACTCTACCTAGACCTCTAATTTACTAATCCTATTAAACCTCGGGTCGGTATTTAATATAGAGTGCTAATATAAACCCGTAGACGGTTTTCTAATAGAGTTAATAGTATTTAAAATATATTAATATTTACTTTTAAGATTTACTAATAAATATATCTTAACCCGCTAGTATATATTATATATATCGATATATTCTTATATATCGGTCTTAAGAATACTCTAGAAATATTTTTTAATAAATAACTTTATTATCTTTTTAATATTAAAATACCCCGTTAAAATATTATTATAATATCGTTTTAATAACTCTTCGCGGACTAATTATTCTTTAGATATATAAATCTTATTATTATATCTAAAAATTAATATAGAATCTAAAGTTTATACTTTAGCGGAATATTAGTAATTCGCCTATATAATCTCGGCGATTCTTATTTATAAATAGGAATTATTTTTTTATAAAGCGCGAATTATTTTAATTATTAATAAATTTTTAATATTATAAATTATTTCGTAAAATATTATTAACTTAATAATAATATATAGAATAAATAATCTATAGTCTATAATTCTAACGATAAGATTAAATAATTCCTCTACTATATTATAATCGATTTAAATAAATATTTTATTTAAACTCTTTAGAATTTCCTATTTAAATATTAACTCTCTAGGCCTAAATAAATATATTACCGAAGAATATATTTTTTTATTAATAAACTTTAACGACCCTAGTAATATAAATTTTATATATATTAGATTTTATATAACGCCTACGAATATATTATTTAATACTAGCGAAGTATTATCTATATCCGGATCTTTTATATCTACGAATATATTTTATATTATAGCGAAAATAGGGCCTTAACTAGTACTTTCTAAATTTAATAATTTTTATTATAATATAAGTAATATATTATTCAAAAAAATTATTCTAGTCTTTATAATTAGGACGACGTAAAGAGTTATTAATTAAATTACTCTTTTTAAAATAATATAAAATTAAGAAATTAAAAGATATAAATCTTATTACCTAGCGCGCCTAGTAATTATTTAATTATTTAATATTTATAAAACTCCTTAAGTTATTATAATTAATTAAGATTTTTATTTTATATAAATTACCCTCGAGGTAGTATTACTATTATTTAAATATTATAATAATTATAAAGAGCTTCTTATTATAAATTTTATATCGAATTTCTAAACTTTATATTTTACGGGACTAGAAAACGACCGGATATTATTTATTATTATTTTATAGTTATATTAAAATCGTAACTACGATAAAATTAGAAGTATTTATTTTAATCCGAATTTTTAATTCTAGATTAAAGTATAGAAGAATAGGTATATATATAAAGGAATTACGAAATAAATAAAATATTTACTCCGTTTTCTTAGGTTATTTAAATAGACTAAATTTTTTTATTATTATTACTTTTTAATAGACCCGTTAATAGGCCTACTATCTACGAATAATAATAAATAAATCGATAATAAAAATTAATAAACTCTAAAAATACTTATATATTTATAAAGTAGTAGTATATTATATACGCCTACGTCTCGTTAAAAATACTAGTATATTATATATACCTACGCTCCGCTACCTCTATAATATTATTATTTGTTAATACGGGGCTCTAGCTTTAATATCGCGGGGTTTTAATTCTTAATAATTTTATATCGAGTTAATATTCCTCTATATTATTAGAATCTTTAGAGATTAAGTTTATTATTAAATTTAGGATTTAAAAACTACCTAGTAATAAACTCCGTAATTACTTTATATTTTTTATATTATTATTAAGTTACTAGCTCTATATTAATAATATTAAATATTATAATTCTAATCTCTTAACTTTTCTAAAGAAAAGATTTATTATTATTATAATATCGGGTTTAACCTCGAGGCGTTTTAAAGAATTCAATAATAATAATAATATTTAAACCCTCTCCGACGAATATATTTTAAGATTATTAAAAAAGATAATCATTATTTAAAATAATAATAAAAATTAAAGATATTACGAGTCTAAAATTAAGGGCTACGTAATTTTATTATTTTTATATATATTAATAGAGTACTAGTAGAATTTATTATTTTTAAAATAAAATAAAATAGTAGTATATTATATATATTTACGCCTCGTTAAAAGTATTAATATATTATATATATCTACGCCCCGCTACCTCTATAATATTATTATTTATCGATATAGGGTTCTAGCCTTAGTATCGCGGGGTTCTAACTTTTAATAATTCTATATGAAGTTAATATTCCCCCGTATTATTAGAATCTTGAGAGATTAGTTTTATTATTAAATCTAGGATTTAAAAACTACCTAGTAATAAACCCCGTAACTACTTTATATTTTTTATATTATTATTAAACCACTAGCTCTACGTTAATAATTTTAGGTATTATAGTTTTAATCTTTTAACCCTTTCTAAAGAAAAGGCCTATTATTATTATTATAATATCGAGTTTAACCTCGGGACGTCTAAAAGAATTTAGCGACGATAATATTAATTAAGCCCCCTTCGACGACCCCCGTTATAAAAATAATAACGAATTCGAAGGTATTATTACCCCGGAAGAGATTTTAGATATATAATTTAAAATTATTAAAGAAGAAAACCGTCGCCTTAAATAATAATAAGAGTTAAGGGTATTATAAATTTAAAATTAAAAACTATATAATCCTACTATTTCTATACTCGCTAGAGGAGTATTAATAAAATTTATTATTTATAGTAGAGGTCCCCTAATTATTATATTTATCGGTAGAATAGTAATAAATTTAATTATATTTAATAAGGATATCTCTATTAGGGCGAAAACGCTATACTTTAATAAAATACGTTTTTATAAAGATACGAGCGAAGGTAAATATTTACGTTAGTTCCGCGATATAAATATTAAATTTTTAATTAATCCTAAATATTTTATTACCGATTATTTAAGAATTATATATTATATAAACTCGTTAGAAAATAACCCTCTAATGTAATAATATAAATACTACGATTTATATAATTTAACTAGTATTATATTTAGTTTTTTTAAGAAGTTCCTTTTTAATTTAATAATAAATCTAGTTAATTATTATCTCTTTATTTATAAAAAGTAGGAGGAAGCTAAATAATAATTTATTTAAAAAATATTATTATTTAAGGCCTACTTTAAAGAGATAAAGACTTAACTACCCCCGTTTTTAAAGGAGTATAAAGTAAATTTCTTTTTAATTAAATTTAAACCTAAATTTAAAAATAAAATCTTTAATACCGGTAGTATATTTATTTAAAGGGAAGAAATTCTTATTTAGATTATTATATAAAAAAAGAATCTAGAGTATATATAATTAATAGGTAATTTTAATTTTAATTCGGGTTCCTAATTAAAGAACTCTAATAAAGGAAAATTTATAATAAACCGAATTATTAAATCTAATACCGGCGATAGCGCGAAGTAAACGTATTTAAAGAAAAAGGGTAATAAGCGTAAAATTAATATTATTAATTCTTTATATAATAAGATTATTTATTAATATTATAGAACGGAAGGTTATATTAAACCTAAATATCCCGACCTAGATAAACTAGTTATATACGTCGGCGCGGTATTAATAAAAAATAATTAAACCTAATTTACGCCTCGGAAGAAGAGTAAGAAAAATAATTAATAAAAATATACCCTTTTATTCTTTCTAAGAGTTAAATTACTCTTTAAAATAAAATTATATAATTTATTACCTTAATTAACTCTAAAGTATAGATTAATTTAATTTTATAACGGTTCGTTATTAAAAATAATTTAGAACTTTATAATACTACTTTATCGCTAGCTAAAATAATTAACGGGTAAAATATATATTATTATAATATATATTAATTAAATTATTAAATAGTCGATAATTAGGGTTAAAGGCGTAAATATAATACTTTATTCTATATTATAAATCTTAAAGATTTAGATATTATTCTAGGTATATTTAAATTATATTAATTAAAAATATTAATTAATTCTAAAACGGATTAATAGCGGTTTAAGATTAATTCTAGTAATTTATAAATTAAAGAACCGGCCAAGTTTACTAATAATTTTAAAAATAAACCGAATATATTCGCGGTCGTATATATTATAATAACGTGAGGCGAATAGGAAGAACTTCTTAACCTAAAGATTCTTAAAGAACTTATAGGGTTTTATAATATTTTTTCTAATAAAAAGGCGAGTACCCTATTTATTTTTAAATAAGGGGATTATTATTACGATCTTAGCGCGGGACCAACTAAACCCACGATAAAAGTAGTTATAATCATGATCGCAGCGCTAGGCGAGCGACTATACTTAGTAGTTCTTAATAGCCAGGTTACTATAAGCGACCATATTTAATAACTTTTAATAATTATACTACTATAAGAGACTATAAAGGTCTTGGTACGATTTCCTTCTATTATATAAATAGCGTACTTTTCTAGTAGATAGGAGCTTCGTATTTAACTTCCCTTAAAACTTTTAATTATAGATTCTAAATATAAACGTTTATTAAATTATTAATTAAGTTTATTAAATTTATTTAGTTTTATTTTATATTAATACGAAGCCTATTATCCTTTAATCCTTAATACTCTTTTCTACGAGTATTAACCTAGGTTTTATCGATATTATACCGAGGTATTAAACGGAGAGTCTTAATATTTTAAATACCTTTAAGATAAGTATTTTAAGATTAATAAAGGCCCTAGCCCTAAATACTTAAGACGGTATTAAAAGACGTAATATTATAAAAGAAAGGGACCGTATTAAGGTCGCCCGACTAGACTATTACTATAAAGAGCGCGAAAAGTTTAACGATTAATTATTATAACTTTAATTATTCTTCGTATTTAACGAGAATATTATACTAGTTATTAAATAAATAATTTTTATAATAACCTATATAAGAGGTAATACGTAGAAATAGGTTAAATTATTCCTGAAGCGCTATATAGAAATAGTATACGATATTAATAATTTAATAATAAAGCTTTGGATAAAGAACTTCTCTAGGTTTAAAGCCGAGATTCGCCGTATATTTAGATTATCCAACGAAAGTAGTATAATAATTCGCGTTATTTAATACTTAATATAACGAAGGTTTATATCCGATTACTCGGTATAGTTCTAATACTATATAATATTAACGGACTAGGACGATACTATACTTATAACGATATATCGACGAGGACTAAAAAATAATATAAAAGACGAACTTATATAAATAGGAGCCGTTATAAAGGACCTCGATATATTTATAAAATAAGTAATTAAGATTAACGATAAGTTATACGAATATATAATAAAGAAACGTTATAACGGAGGAGTTAACGGATAAGAACGTTTAGGAGTTTACGATAACGGATATAGTTCGGCTAGTTATCACCGCTATAAAAAACCTGACCCGTATAGTTATATATTAATAAAACTTGATTTTATTAAAAAGAGACCTACGAGAGGATTTTAGAAGAGGGGTAAATAGTAATTAAAAGGTAAGAAAATAATAAATTACTATAATTATAATAAACCGGGCCATATTATTAAGAATTATTATTCGAAAAATATAATAAATCGATAATAGTTAAATATACTTAAGAAAGAGATACCGGATAATATAACTAAATCCCCTAAAGATCTAGTATAAGATAATACTATATTTAACGATTTATTAAAGAAGTAGGGGAATATTAAAAAAGAGATCGCCTAAAGAATTCGAGAGCTCGAAGAATTAAATAATAATAGTAATAAAACTCTAGAGGAGGACTTAAAGGAAGGATAAGAATAAGAATAAAGTATAATAGATTCTAAAGAATAATTTTAAATAGTAGACTATCTCGATAACTCTAGAACCTAGTTTATCGTATTAGAAGAAAAACCCGAAAACGAAAAAAAGGAAAAAAAATAAACCTCTAGAATTAACTATACTCATAATAAGTATTACCTACGATATAGGGAAATACACTAGTTAGTATATATAAACGAATATTATAAATACTATTACGATAGTTTAAGAGAGCGAAAGTATATCGTAAAACTAGGGTATAGTTATAATTAGTAGAATAATTATTTAAAAAATAATTATCCGTAGTACCTAATAAAGAAAAAGGAGAATTAGGTCTTCCTAGGCCACGATAAAGAATAATAATTATAATTACGAAACTAAATAGGATATAATAAAAAAACGAAATATTATAATTAAGATGAATAGTACTATTATTTAACTAAAGATTACGAGAGGTATTTCGAGTCTAAAGAATACTACGGATTTTTATTTTCGTCGGGAAAAGACTAGTCCCTTATATTAAAGAGAAATATAAAGAAATTAATATATTAACCCTAGAATAATATCTATACTCAACTTAGTACGGTATATATATACGAATACCGGTAAAAGTCAACGGATATAAGGTCGTTATAATAATAGACTCAAGAGTAATTAATAACTTTATATCTCGAATAATAATTTAGGTAATTAATTTATTAATTTAAAAAAAGAAAAAATAATATAAGTTTTAATTAACCGACGGGTCGAAACTATTAATAAAAAGAGTAAGCGAGGAAACGTTCCCGTTACTAGTTATTATTCAACGCTACTATAAGGAAATTACCTTCGATATAATAGGAATAATTATTTATTATATTATTCTAGGGAAACCTTAGTTAAAGAAGTATAATTTAATAATTAATTAAAAAAAAGGAGTATTTATATTTCTGCGTATTAAAGACGTCGCTAGTATAATATTTATATACTTATAAAGAATGGTTATAAATAAAAAGTCGAACCGTAGCCCGGTCGAAGTTAATAGTACTTTATCTTTATATAAAAATAACCTTATACGAGGATCCGATTCGATATATATTAACTAGAGAGGTTAATAAAACGAATAAATTAAAGTTTCTAAAGGTAAAGATAAACCTTTTAATATCCCTAAAGAGTATTAATAATAGAAGTACCTCTTTTAAGAAGAGATAATTATAAAAGTATTACCTAAATATTAACTATAAGATTTTAAAATCGAACTCGAATTTAGTAAAATACTAATATTTAGACCTATTTACGCTTTATTAAAAAAAGAACTCGGAGTACTTCACGGGTATATCGACGAGAATTTTAAGAAAGAATTTATTCGAGAATCTAAATTATTAATAAATTATTTAATCCTCTTTATAATAAAGAAGGATAGAAGTCTACGACTATATATAGATTACTAAAAGTTAAATAATATTACGGTAAAGAATCGGTACCCTCTACTAAATATTAGCGAGTTATAAGATCGGTTTATAATAATAAAGATCTTTATATAACTAGATCTTCGAGGCGCGTATAATCTAATTCGAATAAAAAAAGGCGAGGAGTAGAAGATTACCTTTAGAACTAAATATAGTTATTACGAATACTTAATAATACCCTTCGGATTTATTAACGCACTAGTAACCTATTAAATATTAATTAATAATATTATACGAGTATACCTAGATATAACGGTGATTATATATCTCGATAATATCTTAATCTACTCTACTAATAAGGAAGAATATATTTAATATATATAGGATATCCTAACTTATTTATTACTAGCTAGACTTCTCTTTAAACTAGAAAAGTACGAGTTTTATAAGGAATTAATTAAATTCCTTAGGTTTATAATTAGTATTAGAGGTATTTATATAAGCCCTAAAAAAATTAGGAGTATTAAAGAATAACCTATACTATATAACGTTAAGACGGTATAGAGTTTCTTAGGATTTACGAACTTTAATAGAAGGTTTATTAAAGATTACTCTAAAAAGGCCTTATTATTAACGGATATTATGAAAAAAGATATCGCCTTTTAATAGGGAGAAGAATAATAATAATTTTTTAAGGTATTTAAAGAGGCCTACGAGAAGCCTCCGGTACTATATTCTTTTTAAAGTAATAAATTAACTCGAATCGAGACCGACGCTTCGGATCTAGTAATAGGCGCTTATATACTTTAATAGAAAGATAATAAATAGTACCCTATTATATATTATTCTAAGAAAATATTATTAGTAGAATAAAACTATAATATTCACGATAAGGAATTACTAGTAGTAGTATCCGCGCTAGAATAATAAAGGGTATATACTAAAAGTTACTCGGATCTTACTATCTTTACGGACTATAAGAATCTTCTTAACTTTACGACGATAAAATAATTAAATCGAAGATAGGTTAAATAATTAGAATTATTAAAATAATATAAATTCAAGATATTCTATACCCTAGGAAAGAATAACGGTCGCGCCGATATATTTAATAAGCGAGAAGATTATATAAAGGAAAAGAACGTAGTTATATAATTAATCTTTATTTAATAATAGGATGAATCGCTAATCCTAATATAATAACTAGTAGCGATATTATATATCTTTATTCCCGGAATTATTAATAATATCCGGAAAGACTATAAGAACGATATCTTAACTAGGATATTAAGAAGTTAATAACTATAAACTAAACTATTAGAATATAATAAGAAAACGTATCTTCCTAAAGGATATCTTAAGGAAATTATCCGAGATTATTATAATAATCTAGCCTAAGGATACCTTAGAGTTACTAAAACTATAAAACTTATTTATAAAGAATACGACGTACTAGGATTAAGGTTATACGTCGAGAAATATATTAAAGAATATATCGAATATTAATAGAATAAATCTACGAGATATATTAAATACGGTCAAATCTAATTCGCCCTAGTACTAGAGACACCCTAGGATAACGTTATTATAAACTTCGTTATTAAATTATTAAAATCAAAGGACCCGATTACGGTAGAAATCTTTAACTCTATTATAGTAATTTATAATAAACTTAGTAAATACGTTATAATAATACTAATTAAAGAAATTTATAAGGTAGAATAAATCGCCTTTATATTACTAAATCGACTAATTAAAGATTACGGAATTCCGAGGTTAATCACCTCTAATAAAGATAAATAATTTATATCTAACTATTAAAAGATACTAATTAATATTATTAAAACCAAGTTACGAATATTAACTATATATTATCTATAGATAGATAGGTAAATAGAACGGACGAACTAAATAATAAAAATATATTTACGATATTACGTTAATAAAAAATAAAACGATTAGGTAAGGCTTTTACCTATAATTTAACTAACGTTTAATAACGGTTAATTTAACACGATAAAGTTTACGCTATTCTTCGCGAATTATAATAAATACACTAATATATTCCTTAAACCAAAAGAAGGACCAAATATATAAAAGGCCTTGGTTTATATAATTAATATAAAGGTATTATATAAAGATATATAAACCTAAATTAATTAAATAAATACTCGGACTAAGGAGACGGTAAATAAATATCGAAAAGAATATCCTTAATTAAAGGAGGGGGATAAAGTATACCTCTTAATAAAGAATATAAAGAGTAAAAAACTAAATAAGAAACTAGATTATATTAAAGTCGGACTATTTTCGATTAAGAAAATTAAAGGATTAATTAACTATAAACTAAATCTTCTAGCCGACGTTAAGATATATTTAATATTCTATATTTTTATACTAGAGCTAGTAGACTCTACGATACTTTTATAAGATACTTTTTATTTTTAGACTAAAGAAGAAACGGAGTTCGAGGTAGAAAAGATTCTAGATCGTAACGGTTAAAATTATTTTATTAAATAGAAAGAATATAACGAGTCGGAAAATATATAGGAATCTAATACTAACCTTACGAATTATTAATAATTTCTCGTAGAGTTCCGTTAATACTAAAAGGGGAGTAGGCGATACCTAATTAATCGAAGTCGGGAGATAATTCGAAGAGCTCGGACGAAATATTAAATAAGAGGTCGTCGGGTTTAGTAGTACTAACGGTATTAACTACCCGTTTATTTAATTCTAACTTCTTAATATTTTAAAGTTTATATTCTACTAACTTTTCCTTTTTATCCTCTACTTTATTATATTAAGATTATAAATAAATAAGTTTTATTTATATAGTTTTTATCTTAAACTAGAGATCCTTCCTCGTTTTTTTTATATAACGTATATCCACCGGCGATACTATTAGGTTATATTTCCTATTATTATATACGTATCGGGTATACCGATTTAATTTAGGATTAGTTTTATACTCTTTAAAATTAAAAGAATAATTCTTATAAAGGTATATAACTATAACGAGAAGGGTTAAAGTAAGCTCTTTATAATAAATAATAAAAGATTTAAACTTCTCGATTCGATAGGGCGGTATTAAAAAAAAAATTTAACTTCCGAGGACGGAAGTCGAGAGGGGGGAGTTAATATTATAATCTTAACGCGGGACTAACTAAACCTACGATAAAAATAATTATAATTATAATCGTAATACTAGGCGAGCGACTATACTTAGTAGTTTTTAATAATTAAATTACTATAAACGATTATACTTAGTAACTTTTAGTAACTATACTACTATAAAAGACTATAAAGGTCTTAATACGATTTCCTTTTATTATATAAATAACGTATTTTCTTAATAGATAAGAGCTTCGTATTTAACTTCCCTTAAGACTTTTAATTATAGATTCTGAATATAAACGTTTATTAAATTATTAATCAAGTTTATTAAATTTATTTAGTTTTATCTTATACTAACACGAAGCCTATTATCCTTTAATTCTTAATACTCCTCTCTACGAGTACTAACCTAGGTCCTATCGACGTTATACCGAGGTATTAAACGGAGAGCCTTAATAATTACGCTATTAAAATAAAAATTAATAAAGAACTATTTTATAAACCTCTCTATAATTTATTTTAAATTAAATTATCGGAGTTACGACGCTATTTAGAATCTTTATTCTATAAAAATTAAATCCGTTATTTAATTTCTTTAATTAGAGTATTTATTCTTTTTATACTTAAAAAGAATAATAGGCTATATCTTTATATTAATTACCGGGGTTTAAATATAATAATTATTAAAAATCGATACCCGTTACTCTTAATTACTAAGATATTAGATCGTTTATACGGTTTTAATATCTTTATAAAATTAGACTTTAAGGATACCTATTATAGGATCTAGATTAAGAAAAGCGATAAATAAAAAATTATTTTCCGAACTCGCTATAATTATTTCGAATACTTAGTTATATCTTTTAGACTCGTTAACGTACCGGCGACGTTTTAAATTTATATTAATTATATATTTATAAATTTAATAAATATAATATATATAGTATATCTAGATAATATCCTAACTTATAATATTAATCCGGCGGAGTATTAACGGTATATTAAATAAATATTTAAATAATTATATTAATTCTGGCTTTTTATTAACCTTAAGAAATACTAATTTAATACCGAAATAATCGAGTTTTAAATTTTATTATATTTATTAATAAAATAATTATAAACCCGGAATATATTAAAATTATTAAGAAATAACCTTAACTAAAAATATATCGGGAGGTATAAATCTTTTTAGACTTTATTAACTTTTATAAATAATTTATCTATAATTATTTTAATATAACTACGACGTTTACTAATTTATTTAAAAGTAATAAAGTAGGTAAAAAAATAAATCCGTTTAAATAAATAAACGACGCCGCGGAAATATTTTAGATTTTATAAAATATATTCGTAAACGCGCCTTTTCTACGCTATTACGATCTAATTAAATAATTATATATAAAGACGGATATTTCTAACTTTAGCCTTAATTTTATATTATTATAATAAAATAAAAATAATTATTAATACCCTATAATATTCTAGTCGCGATAATTAAATTCTTTAAAATAAAATTATAAAACTTATAATTAAGAATTACTCGCTATTATAACGATAATAAAATAATAATATTATTATCTAGAAAGTAGCCCCTATTATATTAAAATCTAGATTAATTATAATAATTTAAAGAGTTTTATAAAATAGAAGGAGTTAAATTTTAAATAGGCCCGTTAAGTATTTAAATTAATTATTTATAACTTTAAGATCTTTTATTAGGCTAGAAAATTAAATTTTATTAATATATTATCGCGATACTTTAATTATAAGGGAGTATCGCCGTTAAATACTAAATTATTATTAATACTTTAGAATAAACTTACTCTTTAGACTAATAATTAATTATCGGAAAGAGATAAAGAAATAAAAGTAATTATAACCTATACTTTTTAGATTATAAAGTTAAGAGTAATAATTTTAAAACGGGATATTATAATAGTATTTAAAATTATATATAATAATCTTAAAAGGCCTATTAAAATATTAATTCGAGAATTATAAATTTATAATAATTAAATAAACTCTTTTCGAATTAGAGCGAATATATTAAAGAACCGCCGTCGTATAAAGAATAAAATATAAATTATAAACTTTAAAAAATTATTAAAATATAACGGTTATTTTTATATATTAAGGGATAAAGCTCTAAAGGAAGAGTTTATAAAAAAGTATTATAATAATCCTCTAATAAACTATTTTAATATTACGAAATTATATAAATTATTTACCCGAAAATTTTTCTAGGAGGGTAATTTAAAGTAAATTATAAATTATACTAAAACTTACGATATATATTAACGGACGAAGGCGCTATAATATTATTTATATAACGAATTAAATTCGTTTCCTATTATTACTTTAATTATAAAAGGAAATTTTTAATAAATTTTATAACTAACTTACCGCCTAATAAATATAAAAATACTATTTATAATATTATTTTTATTATTATGAATCGATTTATTAAAATAGTTAAGTATATATTTATAATCATTAAAATTAATACCGCTTAAGTAGCGGAAATATTTTATTTTAAAATTATTTATTATTATAGTATATTTAATAGTATCGTTAACGATAGAGGCTTTATTTTTACAAGTACTTTCTAGTCGATTATATATTTTTATTCGAAAATCAAATAACGCCTAAATACTACCTTTTACTCTTAAACGGATAAATAGATAGAGTATTAAAATTAAATACTAAAGTACTATTTATATATATTTATTAATAATAAATAAATTAATTAAACTAGATTATTACTTATAATAGAATTCTTAATAAATAATAAATAAAGTACCGCCGTCGGAACGACGCCGTTTTTTTATATATATAATTATTATCCTAAAACCCGCTAGGAGGTCGAGGACGATTTTAAAGAAAAAAGAGTATTAATTAAGTTATAAATTATAAAATACGATAATTATAAACTCTAAAGAATAAAAATATAAAGCGCCTATAAAGCGCTACCGAATATTAAATTAAATAATATAATAAAACGTATAAACTATAAAGTTATAAGATTAGCGATTTAATTATATTAATAATAAAGAACTTAAAGTAAAAGCGCTTAAATAAGAAATTATCCTATAAGTTTATAAAGCCCTTTAGGATTATTAATAAAATAAGAGTATAAATTTACTATTTACTACTACCTTTTACGTATAGAATTTATAATATCTTTTATATATCGTTATTTAAACTATATTATCTTCGCGATTATATTAATATAACGGAATCTTTTATATAAGCCCCCGAATTTATTAATAATAATAAGCTATAAAAGGTAGAAGAGGTAATTAATAAAATTAAAAATAAAGAAAATATCTAGTATAAAGTTAAATAAACTAGTTTAGGCGAAGAATATAATTAATAATTACTAGATAAAGAGTTTATTAATATTAATAAACTAATTAAAGTCTTTAAATAAACGGGTAGTAAACGTAAATATATAGATATAATTAAAGAGGTTATTTAATTATATAAAATAATAAAGTGTAATAAACGGAGCCGATATTAAAAATAAATATTACTACTTTTATATTAATATTTATATAACGGATATTCTCTATATTTATAATTTTATTATACGGTTTTAAAATATAATTAAATTAAATTAATTATTAAACTATTTATATACGATAGCGATAAGATATTATATTTATAAAAATACTTTTACTTTAAATATAATCTATATAAATACCTAAAATATATTATTAAATAATATATCTAAATAAGTTTAGCTAGCGCCGATTTAAGAAAAAAAGAATTCGATATTACTACTATATTATATAAAATATTTAGTTCCTATCGGAATTTTTAGAAGAAGATATAATATCTCTAATAAAGTCCTTAAGATCCCGTTTATATTAATGGAAACTCTCGGTCTTTTTTTCGAGAACTTTATTTATCGCCTTTAATTCCTTAATATATTAATTCGCCGCCGTTAATTAATTTTATAAATTAATAATTATAGTAGAGATTTACCTACTAATTATTATTATTTTATTATATACTTTATACTACTAGGTAATTTCCTTATTTATTAAATTATATTTATATTCTTCTTTAAGAGTCCTATTACCGATACTAGTATATTAATATATAAACCTCTTTACCTTCCTTCGGAAAGATTTAGGGATTTATTATTATTAATATATATTATTTTAAAGTTTACGATTATAACTTACCTTTATATAACGGTCGATTTCGTAGCGATTAATATAATAAAGTATATAAGGAGAGGATGTACCTCGAATATAATTATTATTAAACTAGTAGAAATAGACTCGGTAAAGGAACTATAAAGCGTAGTAAACTACTATTATAATTAATATTACGTAGTCGTGTTAATAGCGGACTAGTTATATTTACTAGTATATTTATAACTAAACTATATTAATATAAATAAATTAATATTATCGGTAAATAGGAGCTATTTATAGAGTTAGAAGAAAAGTATATATAACGAGAGTATTATCTATATATTAGTTATAATACTAGAACGTTATTATAGAGCTAGAGTAATAATATATAAAAAAGACTAAAGAAGTTACGAAGAGAGAAAATAAATAAATAAGCGAGTTTATTTTAATAATAAACCGTCGCGCTAAGTACTTTATTATTATTATACGTTAATACGCGCCTCCGCTCCGCTACCTCGCTTTTATTAATAGATATAATCGTTACTATAATAATTATATTATTACTAATCTCCGGGTATAATATTAAGACTATATCGTTTATATATAATATTTTACTATTAGTATTTTTTATAATATAATAAAAGTATATAGTAAAGGTAGTTATTATTATTCCGTTACTAGTACTATAAATACTATAAGAATAATCTAATATACTATATTTTCTATAAATACTACAAGCGCTATAGGAACGATAGTATATACTATTTCGCTCCGTTACTATTATATATAATAGTATTATAGAGACGAAAGAAATATTATTTAATTAACTACTATTATTATATATTGATACTATAGGGATAGTTTTATAAATATATTATTTATTTACTATTAATACTACTATATAGTAGAGGTAATTTAATAATATTACTCTTCCGTTACTAGTACTATATAATAATACTATAGAAAATAGTTTCGTGTCGCTCCGCGACTAGTATTGTATATTAGCGCTATAGGATCGATAGTATAAATTAGAAAACTCTTTTTCCTTATTCCCCTAGGGGGTTTAAAGATTTTTTAATAAATTTCGACTAATTAACTAAATATTATTCCGTGACTAGTATTATAGATATTAAAGAATTAAGTATATAACTTTATATTTAAATTACTATATAATAACGCCGTCGTATTAAATAACTCTTTTCTCTTATTTTCTTTAAAGGGTTTAAAAGTTTTTTAATAAATATTTCTTAACTAAAGTAATTAAATACCTAGGGACTAGGGCCTAAAAGAGAGGTAATTATAAAATAATAATATATTATATATACCTACGCCCCGCTACCTCTATAGTATTATTATTTATCGATACGAGGTTCTAGTCTTAGTATCGCGGGGCTCTAACTTTTAATAATTCTATATCGAGTTAATATTCCCCCGTATTATTAGAATCCTTAGAGATTAGTTCTATTATTAAATCTAGGATTTAAAAACTACCTAGTAATGAACCCCGTAATTACTTTACGTCTTTTATATTATTACTAAGCCGCTAGCTCTACGCTAGCGGCTTTAGGTATTATAGTTAAATCCTTTAATTATTATACCTACTAGTATAATAGTAATAAATTCGATTATATTTAATAGATATATTTTTATTAAAGCGAAAATACTACGCTTTAATAAAATATATTTTTATAAAAATACGAGTAAAAGTGAATATTTATACTAGTTTCGCGACGTAAATATTAAATTTTTAATTAGTCCTCAATATTTTATTACCGATTATTTAAGAATTATATATTATATAGATTTATTAAAAAGTAACCCTTTAACGTAATAATATAAATATTATAATTTAGTAATTTAGTTAATATTATATTTAGTTTTTTTAAAAAGTTCCTTTTTAATTTAATAACGAATCTAATTAACTACCGTCTCCTCGTTTACGAAAAATAGGAGGAAGCGAAGTAATAATTTATTTAAAAAGTATTATTATTTAAGATTTATCTTAAAGAGATAAAAATCCAATTATTTTTATTTTCGGAGGAGTATAAAATAAATTTCTTTTTAACTAAATTTAAATCTAAATTTAAAAATAAGATCTTTAATACTAGTAGTATATTTATTTAAAGAGAAGAAATTCTTATTTAAATTATTATATAAGTAATTTTAATTCTAATTCGGGTTTTTATATAAAGAACTTTATATTAATAAAATAATAAACCCGTATTTTATTAAAAAAGACGGAAAAGGCGTTTAGATTTATTTAATTTATATACTAGTCCTAAAGTTCGATTTAATACCGGAGTTACTAAATATATATTTAATACCTCGATTTATTTTAAATAATTTTAAATAAATTAGTATAAACTAGTTTAAATAATATCGGTTTATAATTAGATATATATAATTATAAGTGAATTGTATAGTCTATAATACCGCGCTAACTTAGAGGGTATTACGCGCGTATATAATTTTTATAAATTAATATAATTTAAAATCTAAATTAAATTAGCGTAGTTATAGCGCTTTATATAACCTTAACGAGCTACCCGGCGCTAGTAGAAAATCATGGATTTAAAATCTCAAATCCGAAGTTACTATTTTTTTTTTTTTTTAATTAATATTCTCTTTTTATTATCTTTCCGCCTAAAATAATAAAAGGCGTATTTAGTACCTCGATTTTCTTATACGATCTCCCGTTTTACCGATATAATAAAAGAAAATTTATAATAAACCGAATTATTAAACTTAATACTAGTAATAATATTAAAAAGATATATTTAAAAAAAAAGAGTAATAAATATCAAATTAATACTACCGATTTTTCGAATAATAAAATTATTTATTAATATTATAGAATAGAAGATTATATTAAATCTAAATATTTTAATATAAATAAACTAGTTATATATATCGGCGCGGTATTAATAAAAAATAATTTAATTTAATTTACGCCTTAGAAGAAGAGTAAAATAAATAATTAATAAAAATATACTCTTTTATTCTTTCTAAAGATTAGATTACTCTTTAAAGTAAAATTAAATAATTTATTACTTTAATTAACTCTAAAGTATAAATTAATTTAATTTTATAATAGTTCGTCGTTTAAAATAATCTAGAATCTTATAATACTACTTTATTATTAGCTAAAGTAATTAGCGGGTAAAGTATATATTATTATAATATATATTAATTAGATTATTAAATAATCGATAATTAAAATTCAAAGCGTAAATATAGTACTCTATTCTATATTATAATAGATTTTATTATTAAATTACCGAGATTAAAGAATCTTATTATAGTAGAGGTCTTTAATTTTATTATAATAATTTATAATAAACTTAATAAATATACTATAATAATATTAATTAAAGAAATTTATAAAGTAGAATAAGTCGCCTTCGTATTATTAAATCGATTAATTAAGGATTATAATATACCTAAATCGATTACTTTTAACCGAGATAAATAATTTACTTTTAATTATTAGAAGATACTTATTAATACTATTAAAACTAAATTACGAATACTATCCGCGTACTATTTACTTATAGACGGATAAATAAACGGAGCGGATTAACTAGATAATAAAAATATATTTATAATATTATATTAATAAAAAATAGAATAATTAGGTAAAACTTTTATTTATAATTTAACTAATATTTAATAATAACTAATTTAATATAATAAAACTTATATTATTCTTCGCGAATTATAATAAATATATTAATATATTCCTCGAATTTAAATAAGGATTAAACGCGTAAAAAGTCTTAGTTTATATAATTAATATAAAAGTATTATACTAGGATATATAAATCTAGATTAATTAAATAAATACTCGGACTAAAATAATAATAAATAAATATCGAAAAAAGTATTCCTAATTAAAGAAAAGAGATAAAGTATATTTTTTAATAAAAAATATAAAGAGTAAAAGATTAAATAAAAAATTAAACTATATTAAAATCGGATTATTTTCGATTAAAGAGAGTAAAGAATTAATTAATTATAAACTAAATCTTCTAACCGACACTAAAGTATATTTAATATTTTATATCTCTTTACTAGATTTAATAAACTCTATAATACTTGTATAAAAAATCTTTTATTTTTATATAAAAGAAGAAATAAAATTCGAGGTCGAGAGAATCCTAGAATTTAACTATATAAATTAGAAATACTTTATTAAATAAAAAGAATATAACGAGGTAGAAAATATATAAGAATATAATACTAATTTTACGAACTATTAATAACTCTTTATAAAGTTTCGTTAATACTAAAAGAAGAATAAATAATATTTAATTAATCGAAATTAAGAGATAATTTAAAGAGCTCGGATAAAATATTAAATAAAAGATTATTAAAATTAATAATATTAGTGGTATTAATTACTTATTTATTTAATTCTAGCTCCTCGATATTTTAAAGTTCCCGTTCTATTAATTTTTTTTTCTTTACTTCTACTTTATTATATTAAAACTATAAACGAATAAATTTCGCTTACGTAATTTTTATTTTAAATTATAGATTCTTCCTCGTTTTTTCTATATAATATATCTCCTCCGGCGATACTATAAAGTCGTATTTCCTACTATTATATATATACCGAGTATACCGATTTAATCTAGGACTAATTTTATAATCTTTAAAATTTAATATATAATTCTTATATAAATATATAGTTATAATAAAAAAAGTTAAAGCGAGCTCTTTATAACGGATAATAAAAAAAAAAAATTTCTCGATTCGACGGGGAGGTATTAGAAAAAATAGTTTAATTTCTAAAAATAAAAGTTAAAAGAGGGGGAGCTAGTATTATGATTTTAATATAAAATTAAATAAACCCGCGATAATTATAATTATAATTATAATACTAACCGAGCGATTATTTATAATAACTCTTAATAATTATATTATTATAAAAGACTATTAAGATCTTAATACGATTTCTTTTTATTATATAAATAACGTATTTTTAAATAGATAAAAACTTCGTATTTAACTTCCTTTAAAACTTTTAATTATAAATTCTAAATATAAATATTGATTAAATCTTTAATTAAGTTTATTAATTTTATTTTATTTTATATTAATATAAAATTTATTATTCTTTAATTCTTAATACTTTTCTCTATAAATATTAACCTAGGTTTTATCGACGTTATATTAAAGTATTAAATAAAGAGCCTTAATATTATATTTAAATAATTTATAATAGAAGTAAAATCTCTATTTTTTATAAATAACTTTAATAATAGAGGTTCTCGTTAATTTATTTTTAATAATAATTTAGGCCGAATCGAGGTTTATTAACTCCCTAAATAAAAGGATAAAAGTTAATATTATAATATAGATAAAAGCGCTCGTTATACTAGAGTAAGCCGTAGAAGTAAAAGTTAATAAAGGTATAATAAACCTCTTTAAAATTTATCCTACTTTAATAGAAACGGTATTGATTAATTAATTAATTAATTTATATACCTACTCTAGTAAAACTACTTTATTAATAAGGGAGTTCCGCGAATACTCTTCTAGTAGGGTTGTTAGCGGCGCCTACTAACTATTAAAGAAACCTCGTCGGTTAAAAACTCTAACTTATTAATAACTTATTTCCTCTTTTTACTAGTTAGTAGCCGATAGTTATAATTATTTTAAAATACTATTTATTCTTCCCTCCGTTTTCTTTCTATTTTAGTTTTAGATTTTATTTACCTATCTCGTAAGCCTATAGGCCGCGAGCGGTATTATAACGAGGTAAATAATACTTAATCTACCGAAATTCTTAGTCGATTTCGGAGTATATACGGACGTATTTATCGAAGGTATATAACTATTAATTATTAATTTTCCTTTAAGAGATAAAGACCTATTAGGTAATATAATTAATATTATATTTTATAATATTAATTAAAGATTCGTCTTTTATTTAAAAACGGTCTTTTTTTTAAAAAGGGAGGTTAAAATATTTATTAAAAAGTATAAAGTCTTATTTAAATTCCTAGATATAATTCCGAGTATCCTTTTATTTAAACGGGTTATTATATAATTTTTATAACTTTTTTCGCTAATTAGTAAAATTAATTAAAATATAAAGACCCTCTTTTTAATAATAATTTATTAAATTAAAGACCTTTTTTATCGATAATTAATTTAAACTTTATATAAGCGATCTTATTATTATCGATAAAATAATAATTATAATTTATATATATTTATTATATTAACGTTTACTTTTAAATATAATAGAGTATACTATATAGTAATAATAGGGTATATTATAGAGTATACTATAAAGTAATTATAGGGTATACTATAAAGTAATTATAAAATATACTATAAAATAGAGATAGAGTATATTATAGAGTAATTATATAGTATACTATAAATTATTAATAGGGTATATTATAGAGTAATAATAGAATATACTATAAAGTAGTAATAGGATATACTATAAAATATACTATAAATAGGAAAAGAGTATATATAGAGTAGTAATAAAATATACTATAAAGTAGTAATAAAATATACTATAGAGTAATAATAAGATATATTATAGAGTATATTATAAATAGGAAAAGAGTATATATAGAAGTAGTAATAGGCTATATATAAGAGTAGTAATATACACCTATATATATTTATATATATTTATATATAGGGGTAGTAATAGGGTATATATTAAAATAGTAATAAATTATATATAGGGGTAGTAATAAACTATATATATATACTATCTATAAACTATATATAAAGTATATTATAGAGTATATTATAAAGTATATTATAGAGTAGTAATAGAGTATATTATAGAGTATATTATAGAGTAGTAATAAGATATACTATAGAGCGTATATTATAAATTTATATATAAGAGTATAGTAGGATTATTATAGAGCTATATATTAATATATAATAGGACTATATATACCCTATTATTACTTTATAATATACTTTATTATTACTCTATTACTACTTTATTACTACTCTACGATATATTTTATTATTACTCTATATATACTCTATTACTACTTTATAATATACCCTATTTTTACTCTATATATACTCTATTACTACTTTATAGTATATTTTATTATTACTCTATAATATACTTTATTACTACTTTATTATTACTTTATAATATACCTTATTACTACTCTATAGTATACTCTATAATATACTCCGTAGTATACTTTATAGTATACTCTATTACTACTCTATAATATACTCTATTACTACTTTATAATATACTTTATTACTATTTTATAATATACTCTATAATATATTTTATTATTACTCTATATATACTCTATTACTACTTTATAGTATATTTTATTATTACTCTATAATATATTTTATTACTACTCTATTATTACTTTATAATATACCTTATTACTACTCTATAGTATACTCTATAATATACTCCGTAGTATACTTTATAGTATACTCTATTACTACTCTATAGTATACTCTATTATTACTTTATAATATATCTTATTACTATTTTATTATTACTTTATAATATACCCTATTACTACTTTATAGTATACTCTATAATATACTCCGTAGTATACTCTATAATATACTCTATTACTACTTTATAATATACTTTATTACTACTCTATAATATACTCTATTATTACTCTATAATATATTTTATTATTACTCTATAGTATATCTTATTACTACTCTATATATACTCTTTTCCTATTTATAATATACTTTATAGTATACTCTATTACTACTTTATAATATATTTTATTATTACTCTATAATATACCCTATTATTATTTTATAATATACTTTATAATATACTCTATTATTACTCTATAATATACTCTATTACTACTCTATAATATACTCTATTACTACTCTATATATACTCTTTTCCTACTCATAATATACTTTATAGTATACTCTATTACTACTTTATAGTATACCCTATTATTAAAGTACTTAATTGTTACTCTATAGTATACCCTATTACTACTCCATAGTATACTCTATTATACCCCTATCTGTGGTCCTACTATGAATCTACTATACACCGGTCTATTTATCTATGATAAACCCGTTTATAGCCCTATTCTTATTCTACTCGAGGTTGGTGGTTCCCCCATATAAATTAAGGTGCGCGGGCCATCCGTTTAGCGCAAGTCTCGATGGTTTTGAGATCTACTGTACTTAGATACTTAATCAACCATCATACTCCCTACACGAGCACCTATGCATTGGGGACCTCGGTCCCCAAACAGCCAAAGACTGCTAGTCCAGTGGTTTCCTGCCTGATATGATCCCATACTCTTGTGCCTGCGAGCGTATGGCGTATTAATTCACGAACACTTTGGTATTTCTGTCCATGCTACCTCTTCTATTGTACCCCAATGGAAATCGCTCTTTTCAGACTGGGTGCGGGTTAGATGTGGTGGCAGTATTGAGTGGTAATCGATGTCCTCCGCGTCCGTTTCTGTGTCAGTGCGATCGTGTGCTGCATGTTTCGTCTGCTGAAGCGGGGTGATACGCAGCAAAGGCCAGGTATTTCCATCTCTTACACGTGGATTACATATCCCAGCATGCACAGTGCAATAGGGCGTTTAATCCTACGCTCATCTCGGATCTTGAAGTTGGTAATGGTCAGGAGTGGTGGTAGCGGGTTTGATTTGAGCGGGCTCATCCTCTGCTTCAATGCAACGGGCGCTGTGCAAGAGGACACGTCTTTGCTGCGAGCAATTGGTGTCGATACATTTCCCGGATTAGTGGCAGCGTAGGCTCTATTGGAAATCAGTAACGTACATTTAAAGGAGAGGGAGACATCGTTGGAGATGATGTGACACGTCCAGAGGCGTTGCAATGAGGTTGGGCTGGGTGGCTGATCCGTCCCTCAGTCCCGCTCCTCAGGATTTCACTCCTAGTGTTTCGGAGCAGTGAGAATGGTGGCGAAAATTCAAGGGAGATCCTTCTTCTTATTTCTGGTCGAAAATCTTCGGACTAACCAACAAGCGTTTCTAATGGCTTGAGCGGCCATGCTTCACGTAGCTTCATCATGTGAATGTTGCTATCTGCTGTTTGAGATTATACGACCTCGATCCGTTGAAGGTAAGTAAGATTGACTTCTGTGCGATCTGCGAAGAGAGTGTATTAACATGGATTAGGTAGTCCTACAGCCTTCATCTTGTTTGCAATGCTGGAGTAAGCCAAAGACGGTCCGCTTCGAAGGTTAACCGCAATAGTTGATATAGAACACCTTCCTCAACAACTCCCTGTCACGAACAAGTCTATATTCAAGGAGCCCAAGAAACCGGTCATTCACGGTCATTCCAACTTGTCACGAGTTACTAGAGAGTAGGTATTGCGAAACCAATAGCGAATATGATGACATGGCTAGAAATTTGACTAGGTAAATGGCTGTATGGCCTAAGTATATTTCTACAGAGGCGCCGGCCTGGGCAACCCCGTAATCGATCAGCAGGCTAAGCCACGCAGTTTGCATGATTTCTCTGAAGCCTCCATCTACCGCCTGCATATCCTCACATGTTACCTGCGACGCTCTGGGTGATTCCACCGTCGACAATGGATATCGTTCCCCACATGTATTCGTTGGTGGCAAGAGTGAGAAGACACTATATCAGGGTTAGGAAGGATCCATGATGCGACTCCATAGTTTGTCAAGTCGGTGATTCAGGTGTGTTTTGACTCACGGTTGCCAAGTCCTTTACGTTGCCCATGCGTCCAGGGGGCACTCTCGCCCCTATGCGCTCCATCTCCTGCTGGAACGGCGCGTCTTCCTGCGGTGTGCTCTCGTTATTATCACCGGAGCCACCCGTCGTCATCTCAGAGGGGAACCATCCTGTGGAACATCAGTATTAGATATGCTCAGCTTTAACGGTTTTCAGGCACGATAACTGAGGTTAGGAGACGCCGGTACATACCCGGAGCGATACCGTTGACACGGACATTGATGTTCTTATGACTCAAATCATAGGCCAGCTGCCGGGTTACATGCACAGCAGCAGCCTTGCTCACCTGGTTGTCGTCAATTTCATCCCCAGCGCCATGTGGGATTCCTATATCAACATACATTGTAGGCTAATTGAGAATCCTCGGACCTGCGAGATACTGCTTAAAATCCTTTTCAACCGCTAAAGCGCAAGACACTCACATCCTAAGAAAACCGCTATTAGACGTGTTGTTAATCACGCTACCCATCTTGCCGGTGGGGCTGGAAACTGATTTGGCGAGAAGCGGCAGGAACGCCGCCGTCACGAAGTAAAGGGATGTGGCGTTCGTAAGGAAGGCTATCGATTGTCCATTTAGCCCGAGACATGATTATTGAAAAGGTGGGTCAAGGCATGTTACTACTCACCCTTCTGCCAAGCATCGATGCTCTCATCAAACATAGCCTTCCCGAATGCCTCTGGTCCAGCCTCGGGGTCTATACTTGGTTTCGCGGTCCAAATGCCGGCATTGTTTACGAGCCTGGTTACCAATCACACTGTCAGTCTCTGCCTCATCGTCCACTTGGTCGGTACAAAGACACTTGTGGTTGGTTGGGACAAATTTACAGGTTAAGATAACCCTCAGTCTTCGTGATGTGATCCACGACCCCCTTGATGCTCTGCTTGGACGTTACATCCATGACAATGGGGATGATACTTCCGCCTTGCGGACCGAGCTTGTCTGGGGACCCATGGATGCGGGCGCTTGTTTCCAGGACCTCAAGGCGGCGGCCGGTGACGTAGACTTTGCATCCGTTGGTGGCCAAGGCCTGGGTTAACACTGTCCAAATGTGTTATTGAGAGAACTGTTGAATTTGTTTGCGGATGAGAGCGTGGGAAAAGAGGAGAAACAAGGCAGGCGATATAAGGAGGGTATATGATATGACAAAACATACTCAAACCAATTCCTGTACCTCCGCCAGTCACTGGTAAACCTGTCAGTACTTGATCGCATTGAAGAGTTAGAAGCGCGTCATCATTGCTTACCGAGAACAATCCAGTCTTTAACGGAGAATAGAGAAGCGGATAAAAGAGGGTTAACTGCGGCCATTATGGATAAAACGTTGGGATCGCGGAGATTCAAGAATAAAATAAACAATATTTACTCGGGCGAGGGAACTGGAAGCAGCACCAAAACGTAGACGATGGAGAAAACTTTAAAAGGAAAACAAGGGTTTACTTTAAGCAGTTTCGTATAGAATTCGAGCCGAGGGAGGATGGGTAAAGTATGGACAAAGGCATCCGATCGGGGAAAAGGAAAAGATACCGGAGTAGACTACTACTGAGACCCGAACTTGTCTCCGCGCCAATCAAATCGCTGGAGATGACCTAAACCAGCAATTCTCTGACGTTTTTCGGAAGCTTAGCCCGACTAAATCTCGCGGACGAAGAGCCGCTCGTTCCGTACCGTTTCGGCAGCATCCGTAGTGGCTTGCAAACATCATCACTCTGAATCGTTGGTGCGTTCTTGCATCGCGCGCCAACCGTTTTGAATTTGAGTGTACTACTAAATGAACGCCCAAGATCCTCATCACTGCACATGTCTATAGAGACATTTTCATGTCCAATATCGCTTCAATTCATCAATCAATTCTAGCGACAGCGTGCTCAAACGTTTCCGAACTTCGGTGTATAGTTGATTCAAGACCGTCGCGGAGAAAGGAAATCCGGCCATTGTCGTGTGACTCGTGTCGTTACCTATTGGAAAAGCCTCACTGCCAGACGTCCGATTCCGCTTGGCCCATAGCTGCATCTTCGCGCCGAGCTGGTCCATTGATGCTTGTACCTGATACAGCTCATCTAACACCCACTGTGCTGCGATTGGATCTTTGTTCTCTGGTAACGTCGATGGTGCAGACGCGCTTGATCTTCGCCTATCATTCTCAAGAGCACATGATATACGGACCGCAGATGCGTATGTGCTCAAGACTTTAGAGACGACCAAGCACACGACTACGAGAAGATAGCCATCTTGAGAGCACGTGGTTTGCAAGGTGCTGCGGACGGCCTCCATCGCCTTTTTGTTCTTGTCTATCACAATCGGCAGCTGTGGGAGCTCGGTCCCTTGGTGATCATGGCCGGTTGTGGTGAGACTCGCAAGAAATAGGTGGCCCTCTTCGCAGGAGAGTTGCCGCATTAGCCGGAGAGCAGTCTCGAGGCTGTCTGGCTGCTGACAGCCAGTGACATTTCGTGCAGCGCCCAGTTGTGGAGACAGCTGGACCGTCGGAAAAGAGCACGTGGGAGACGCGAGCCCGAATTCCTCACCGTTGGGGCCCGTCTCACTAGATGCAGACAGGAAGTTTTCGCATGATTGAAAGGATACATTGGCCTCGTCAAGAGCGCAGTTGCCTGCAGCGTAGCTCTGGGTATGATCCGGACAGATGTTAGGATGGCTCAAGAGGTTCTGGGAAGGAATATTCGGCAGAGAGAGGGAGTCCGTCGGTATATGTGATGCCTTGAAGGCATCAGAGCTCGTAAAGAGGATTGTACTCGCATCGAGTGCGCCGAATGATGAATCAAATAACGAAAGTCCAGCGGCTGTGTCTAGCTCTGGAAAGAAAGGTGATGTTGACGACAAAGGCGTGATGGTCTGGCTCGACGTTGCATCCTTCATGTTATCATTGATTGATTCCCGACGGCGAAACTTCCTTCCAGTTCTTTGCTGGACTGAGTACTGGCACTTTACCCCCCTTTCCGCGCATCTGTTGCATGTCGGCTTCTCTTTAGAGCATCTTACTTTGGAAGCTGCGCAAGATTCGCAGCTATCGCGCAGCTTCTGTTGGACGAGAAACATGGGCCGCAAGCAAGAAGTCAGAGTAATGGTATAAAGCTCTTCGTCTGCAGCCACGCGCCAACCAGTGAGAAGCTCACTTAATGTCTCCCATTCTACCTATATCCCCTGGGTAAGGGTAAGTAATAAATTATAGCAACATCTGATTCTCGCGTCAAAATTTGGCGAACAGAAGGTCAAAGATCAACCTCCCGAATCGATGTCCATATCAAGCATACAGCAAAAGATGCCAAGACCGCTGAGTGTAGGCTTGTTGACCAATCAGAGCCCTGGACAAGCGTATAGTAAGCCGTGTGCACTGAAAGAGGATAGTCAAGCATGAAAACAGCAAAACGAGTCGACCACGTGTCTTGACAACTGAAGTACTTACCTAGGGGGAAAGGTGCATTGAGTTCGGAGCAGAAGTTTGTTCTTTCTGTGGCTTTTGCCCCTAATGTCGCGTAACGACGGTATGACTGCAGCGATCGATCATGGTAAGAACTTCCGAGCTGGGAATGCGAAGGCGGGTTATACAAGCACGGGGTGATGGGGCTGCAGCTTGTGGGGCCCCGCGACGTACCGCTCAGCCCTGCCGAAGTACTCGTGCCGAAAAGTCTTGCCTGTGGATCTGGCATTACCCACCAATACATCTGATCACCGATTTCTTAAATGCATACCTTACTTTACTGAGACGAGCATCCAGCGCTCTAGCCTGGTTAGGAAGAGGCAAGACCCCCGCCTTTTGCCGGCACGGCTTCTACCGTTAAGGTTTGCCAAGGGCTACGCCAAGGGCTACGCCAAGGAAAGAGCCGAACCGTGATCAAGGTAAGTAGCCATGTTGGACCCTGGATAGGTGCCAAGGCTCAGATCTAATGTCAGTTCGAACAACGCAATCTGATTGGCACAATTGCAAACCGCACTACATAAAGTAGGGTCCATGGCATCGGAGGTTGCTCCTTAGCGCTTCAGGGTCTTCAGGGTCCTCAGGGTCCTTGGTCCAGAGCTTGACAGGGAATTTAGGCAACGCGAACCAAAATCTGAGGTGTGGTGAGCCCGTTGAGGTTCGGCTGAAGTCCCAACGTGATAGAGCAAATAATTCCGACGACACCAGGTGAACGTCATCTCCGACACCTCAACGAAGTCTTGGAGTAGAAATGCTAGGCAGCATATAATGCACAGAGTTGCTTGAAAACAGCGATCCAAGCCCAAGGATGTAGCCCACATCCAAATTATTTGTTGCCATGATACATAGAGAAATTCTTGCTGATATCGGGCTCTATTGATCAGGTCATGAAAAACAAGAACAAGAAGTCAAACATTAGCTAGGCGAGGAACTTAAGACCTCAAGATACAGTACGCCAAAATCCTTGTATATCTGCTATCAATATCTACTTTTGCCAAAGGCCGATCAAGAACTCCAAAGGACGTGGCTCCACCATGTTTTCAGGTCATTTCCATCGTGTATCCCATGCCAAGTGATCCTCATCTTCACAGCCGTCATCACAACCCTCCGCTCCATACCAGGGACGGAATCGAGTGCAATACCGAGTGCGATGCCGAGTGAGGGACCGAGCGCCTGTGAAGAGATGACCTTTCTCGACTTAAGCACCAACTTTGCCAAACTGCTTCCTCGTCAGCATTCAATCACCTGAAAAGAACGAACGGGTGTCACTTACCCCGAGGAATGGTGAGAGAATGGCCGTAAGGCCACTGGCAACAATCGTCATTGTGTAAAGATTACTCATAGCCGAAACGATGGCTTGTGCAACCTGAGCCTGGAGACCTTCGGAGAAGCTTTGGAACTCGGGGCTGCTTGCTCCCGCAAGGATTGCAGTCGGGCTGCCGGTGAAGTCTGGTGGTAGGTATGATTTGATGTACTTGGCACCCAGGTTCTGGAAGATGCAGCCACTGATCGCGGGGAAGAAAGTGATGCCGATGCACTGTACCAGACTTAAAACTCCGATGGCGTTGAAAACATCGCTAGCGTCGACAACCGCTGAGACACATCCGAACGCGCTCATCAGGAAGCAACCTCCTCCTGTGCCCAGAAGCACGGTGTACCCGTATATCGCTGAGGTGCTTGTGTTAGTATCGACCGTATACATGAGGGCACCTCCAATGACGGCTAGAATTGAACCGCCCAGGAACCACGGCATGTAGTAACCAAGCTTTGACATAAAGAAGCCGTTGAGGATGGAGACGGCAGCGATTATCGAAACAAACGGCAGAAGCTTCACAGCGGCCTCAACAGGGGTTTCTCCCCTGGCGAACTGAAAGAACAGCGGAATGTAGTAAATGGGAATGTAAACGGCGGCCGGAGCAGAGAATATCGCGACTTGAAGAATCCCGAGCTTCCAGTTCCGAAGCATGTGTCCAGGATAAAGTCGATCCTCCACAGGAACAAAGGGGTGGATTTTGTGAGCCAATACGAAACCGATCGTGAGGACACCGACAAAGACCCAAAGGATAATCTCACTGTAGGAATCCCATGCGTAGAGGGTGCCACCAAATATGAGCGCCATAAAAAACGAAATGGACCAGCCGGCCCAGACGAGAAGTCCGAGCCAGTCAAGCTTGGCTAATTTCTGCTTGGCCGATAGGCCCGGCGCGAAGTTGAGCGAAGGTAGAAGAAACAACATTACGGGTGCGGCAGCGATGAATATAAATAGGTTGATGTAGAAACCCCATCGCCACCCAACGCTACTCTCAGCAAGGGCTCCACCAACCTACCGAGTTAGACGGGTTCGCCAACGACAGTCGGCAGGGTACTTACGATTGGACCTAGCACAGTGCCACATCCCCAAACGGGAGTAACAAGGGAAATGTACATCGGACGTTCCTTTGGAGTGGTGACAACGCTAAAGAAAGTCAACGACCCAACGTACATTCCGCAGCCTCCAACACCAGCAATCATCCGGCCAAAGATAAGGGCATTCATCGTAGGGGCGGCACCCGAAATCGCGCTTCCGATCTCGAAAAGGACGACAAACCCCAAGTAAAGCCATTTCATGTTGAAAAGGGCGTAAAGCTTGGACTGGGTAAGTACTAGAACAGTGCCTGGTATCGCGTACGCTGTGGCTAGCCACGGGAATTTTTCGAACTCGCCGAGAGATCGGATGATGTTTGGCTGAATATCAGCAACCTGAAAAATGTCAATATCGGTACCTTCATGGTGATATACGTCTTTGAGCATACCACTGTGGTATCTAAAGCGAACAAGAAGACGCATGATAGGATCGCACAAACGGTCAAGCACCATTTTACTCCATGAATTTGGCGTTCAACTTCACCCGTCTTCTCGTTAGCCTCAGGCGCGGGGCTTTCGACGTCCGTGTGTGGACTCTCAGGGCTGCCTTTGGGTGGAATGTCTGAGTTGTCTGTGGATTTTTCATTCATTTTGTAGACTCGTGAAAGATGCTGGTCTGTGGGAGAGATCTGGAACCAATCCTCAGGTTAGAGGCAGAGAAACATCAAGGGAGCCGAACTATCTGGCAAGCAAGCGTTGGGATATGGCTAAGGTCGGAATGAGACAGCTGGTGACGTACGAAAAGCAGCTCAAGACGAGTGAAGCGTGTTCAGGAGGATGCGGCATAGTAGTTACGTAATTAGTAAGGCAATTACATTCATTCAGGTGTTGCAGCGCTGATCCCTTTTTCTTGCTACATCATGTACCTAGCTACAGGCGTAGCAAGGATCACCAAAATGCCAAGTGTAACATGACCCCGATACGGGCCGTACCTCGATGCGCCATGCAGGCGCACCGCAGCCCACACGCAAGTGGACGACAAGCGACCAATAGTTGCAAAGCCCGAGCAGTCCGATTTCATAGTCTGACGCCGTAATTCTGGAATCTTCTTACTTCCGCCGCCCTTCGCCAAGTGCCCGAGCCAAGACAGCGAGAATAAGTCGATTACTCAGTATCCCGGGGCTTATAAAGTTTTATGCGAGAGCGTGATTCAGCCGTCGATATGTGCATAGACGCACTGCTGATAATAAAGCTAAAATTTCACGGTTTGCGGCCGTCAATAACGACAGTCCTGCTTTCTCGTCTACCCGGGCACTCAGTCCAGACTGCAGCCCACACGCAAGTGGACGACAAGCGACCAATAGTTACAAAGCCCGAGTGGTCCGATTTTATAGTCCGACGCCGCAATTCTGGGTGATTAGTTCGACGACGAATCTTCGTACTTCCGCCGCCCTTCGCCAAGCGCCCGAGCCAAGACAGCGAGAATAGGTCGATTACTTAGTGTCACGGGGGCTTACAAAGTTTTATACGAGAGCGTGATTCAGCTATCGATATACGCATAGACGCACTGCTAATGAAAAAGCTAAAATTTCACGATTTACGGCCGTCAACAACAACAACGACAGTCCTGCTTTCTCGTCTATCCGGGCACTCGGTCTAGACTTGCAATTTCAATCTCAATCCAAAAATTCGGACGGCCTCCAATCATGGCAAAGACGGAAAGAAGTTCTGCTGGCGATTCGTCGACGGACGCAAGCTCTGAGAAGCGTGAGGGTGCTGTGTCAGGTCACGCGGCCAGATACGCAAAGGTGTACAACTTCTTCGGCTTTGGACACGCATACAACTTTCCCCTATGTATGTTTGACCGGACTCTTCTGCTATCACTTGGGTGGCGCAGTGCTCACAAAAGCTTTTGCAGGGGTGATATTCGCCGGGGGCATGCTGGGTTTCTCCCTCTCTCGTCTCTTGGACTTGGATTTCGACCATCACTTTAAAGATGGGTTCGCTTTAGTTCCTGGATACTGGTACTATTTCCACGATGGACACTATCGCGTGGGCATGATAATGCATCTTGCGACAGTATTGCCAGCCGGTATTCTCGTGGTGTTGCAATTCACCCCTGTAATCCGCAAAAACTTCATTACATTCCATCGCATTAATGGCTATACTGTCCTCTTGCTGCTCCTTATCAGCAACGGAGCAGCCTGCGTCGTTCTCCCACACAAGCAAGGAGGAGGAGCGCGGACAGCAACGCAGACCGCAGAGGCCTTCCTCGTGATCATTACCACGCTCGGCATGGCCATGGCCTGGTGGAATATCCGCAGAAAGCAGATCGACCAGCATCGAGCTTGGATGCTGCGGACCATGTTCTATTTGGGCACCATCATTACCAGCCGTGTTATCAATTTTATTTCTGCACCGATCATATCACGTATTGACAATTACTATGGCGTCTGGAGTTGTGACGAGCTAGACTTCTTGTATAAGAACCTTGGAATGCCATTTCCTGAGGCCGAATATCCACAATGCTTGTTGCCAGATGGAACCCTGGATTCCGGGTTCCGCGTTGCAGTCAAAGCGGCACAACTCCTAACCAAGCCGGAGCAATTCGGCTCGAGTCATATTCAACCCTTCGGTGCCAATGTGAGTCTTGAATAGCCCTACTCTCTTTTAACGGCATAAGAATCGTTCCACTAACATGCGATCAGTTGTGGATCTGTATCGCGGTCCATATTATCGGCGTCGAGATATACCTGGGTATGACACCTAGAGAATCAGAGAGACTACGCCGAGTCAGCTATGAGAAGCAGTTAGAGGCTGGCTTTGCCAACCCGGGAAGTGCTGGTCTGACGTCGGATCGTTGGGGCGATGCCGAGAGATGGACTCCTCCAAAATAAGTAAACACATCCCAGCAAGCGAGTGATTGTAGAAACCACACGAAACAGTGCCGACGCATGATCACCAGGCTCCAATCCCAATGGTCGCTTCTTAGCAGACCACGGCATCTCGACCATAGCATGAGCAAGGGCATAATACCTACGCTACTGCAGGAACCGAGAGCTCTGATAGATTTTCGAATCTGCGAAGGGCGGAGCTGAATGGAGGATGCCATGAATAAATTGAGATGCCTGCCAACCGATGGACAGGACGTCGTTGCTTTATATAAGTCATGTGTATTTACTCGAATACCTTACTTGATTTGCAAGCTAGATATGAGGGCCTAGTGTAATTGCGAACAAGCAGTGCTGAGATGGAGCTTTTCGGCGAGGATGTATATGAAGCGTGGCTGAAGCTATTTTCACTTGTTAGCAGTCTGATGAGCCATTCTACAGCCTTGCGTTTGCGTGGCCTCAAGTCGCAAAGAGAACGCGACGGAGGCGGGAGCAGGACGCCAATGTTACCTCTGCATTGACAGCATGATTCTGCCTGATCCACTTCGTTTACATGGTCAAAGCTTGTTGGAATAGCCCTCATCCCCGTATGGAGTTGTCCTTTCAGCTTCCCTCCGTTGCTCCCTTACCATGTTCATTGTATGAGTTCCCTCCAGATGCCTCACAGAACAGACACAATTGGAGACGATTCATAACTACCGCCTTGACAATTACACCAGCAATGCTGTGATCGTAATGAATCGCTCGGCAGTGGCGGTGACGATGTCGGCTGGGATAGCCACTCTTCAGACGAGTGCCATCAACGGCATACAGATGCATGAGATAGACTCTCGAAGAACAACATACCTTTGTAGCAGTGGTAGAATGCGATTTGACGTTATTCCGATACACCGTTCACTTGGCTCTACGGCGTTGTGAGTTTTGAGACACTCAGATCCCTACCCCGTACCTTACTCGACTCTACTAGGCCAATTATGGAACGCGTTTCCGGGAACTGTGAACATGACATTCTCAGACTTGGCGGTACGTTGTGGATCGTAGTCTTCGGACTTGGCAGTGCAGAGCGAACGTGTGGTGACGTAGCGCGGTTCTTTAAAATATAACATGAAAGCAGTCTTCACAGGCGCGGGGGTGCTTACGGGTTCTTCAGACGTCTGGTATCAGTAAGCCGTTCACAAGCTAAACGCATCACGATGGGTACAAAGCTCATTGCTATTCTGGGCATCACCGGAACACAGGTCAGTATGAGATGATCCGGATCGCAGCCGCGTATCACACTGATACAGCCACAGCGTCCCTCCGTAGCTACCACATTCTTGAAGCATAATGACTGGCGAATACGTGGCATTACGCGCAATCTGGATTCCGGGAAAGCAAAGGCTTGGGCCAAAAAAGGGGTCGAGATCGTACAAGGCGGCCAGAACGACGTCGAATCGATGAAACGAGCTTTTAGAGGCGCCAATGCGATTTTCGCCGTCACTGATTTTGCGTCAAATTACACCAAGGTCTCTGAAGACGACGCCTTGCAGAAGAAAGCCAAGGCTGTGGGCAGGTCGGTTGGTGAATGTGCCGCCGATCTAGAGCAGGCTCAAGGCATCAATGTCGTAACTGCGGCGGCTGATGCAGAGGTCCTTTCCACGTTGGAAAGATTTGTTTTCTCCACGTTGGCCGGAGTCAAGACGATCAGCGGTGGGAAGTATAGGCACGCCTATGAGTTCGATTCGAAGGCTAGCGTCGAGAACCATGTACGAAAGAAACTTCCCGGCCTCAGCGAGCGAATGAGCTCGGTCATCATAGGTATCTATCAATAAAGCTGGAATATCATCCCGGCATTTACGCTACAGGAAGATCAGGACGGAGCTTCCTACCTTGTGCCGTTGAAATGGCCAGGACCGCATCAATCGCACCCCCAAGTCATAGCTTCCCAGGACACGGGTGTCATCGTGGAGGCTCTAATTCTACATCACCCACCCAGGACGGACGTCTTGGGTGCTAGTGAAATCATTCAAAAGTAGGACTACGCTGCGTTGTGGGGTCGCGTCATGGGAGGAAAAGCCGGCGCAAAAGATATCTTGGAGGAAGTGTTGGAATCCTGAATGGGGTGCATGTTGTTCATTCAGAAGGTTCTATGCTGTGGGAGCTATCTAGCGATATGCCAAGGCGCTAGGCCCTATGCCAACACTCGCCTTTGGTCCTTGCTGCCGCATGCATACTGTCGCTCCCCTTGAAACAGAGAAACCGGGCCATTCTAGCCTAATTGCCAGCAGTTCTTCTCCATGCTGATTACCGTGACCTTTGGAATGCACGTCTAATTATAGACAGTAGTGGAGGTTGAACAGTTGATTATTATCTATAGTGTTGCTGTTGGTATATACTTGGTGCGTAAGGCTGAGAAAAGGTGAGAATAATCCAAAAGACTTTTGTACCGCGGCGCCGGATATATTAGGTTAAGGCATATTCGAGGTTATATTCCTTAATAATACTCTTTAATTAAATGGCGCGCCCCCGTAGTTATATATATACTAACTATTTCTAATCGTCGTAACTCCGGCTAGTATAAATTCACCGCGATAGTCTAGTAACGAGTTAAAGGACCTTTTAACCCTCCCGGTAAACCCGAACCGTTAGAAAACCTAGGTAGAGTAAATAATCTTATTTATTTAATAATTAAATACTAGTTACGTAATAGAGTAATAATCAACGGGATTATTCCTTTAAATATATATTCTTTCTTTATATATTAAGGGCTTCGAACTTAGGGCGGTATTAATTCTATAGATTTTAATAATCGGAAATCGTACCGTAGTCGCTAGAAAAAGTAAGAATAATTTAAAAGACTTTTATACCGCGGCGCTAGATATATTAAATTAAAGTATATTCGAGGTTATATTCTTTAATAGGCTAGTTTATTAAGTAACGCTAAATCTAACTAAATCAAATTATAGTAAAGATTCTATCTAGATTCTACCTAGATTATAATACTCTTATTTAGAAACGACGATATTATATATTAATAATAATCTATTAAATAATACCCTCTATAACTAGTTTTAGTATAATTAATATATAAGTAAATTTATTAAGGCCTACTAGCGTCTTTATATAATTAATAGTTATAATTAATATATTAATATAAATAATTTCTAATTTATATATTTCCGATATTAATTACTTTATAAAATAGTAGTATTTCCGAATATATTTAATACGCGAGTAGTTTACCGAGTTTAATATTATTTTAATAATTAACTATTTATTAATATTAAAGTAAATAAAGTTAAAATTATTATTATTATATTTTAATTCCTTAAAAAGTAGGTCTAGGAATAATAAATCTTTAATAATATTAATTTAAATTATATATTTAACTTTAGTAATTGAAAAGTATATAGAGTTTACTATTTAAATAACTAAATAATAAATTTATTCTATAACTACGATATATAACTAGATATAATATAATTAATATATTTATAATTAGTTTATAAATTATTAATTTAAAGTATTAATTTATCTTTTAAATTAAAATTAAATAATATTATAAATATTCGATTTATAATATAATTCTAGGTTTATAATATTAATTAAATATTTATAAATTTACTTTATAATATTATAATAAATACTAGTAGAGTTTATAATATAATAATTATATTTATTAATAATAAATACTAGATCGGGCCTAGTTATATTTATTAATTATTATAGTATATTAAGACTCTCCGTTTAATATTTTAATATAATATCGATAGGACCTAGATTAATACTTTTAGAAAAGAGTATTAAAAGTTAATAAATAATAGTCTTCGTATAAGTAATTAAATATAACTAGATAAATTTAATAAATTTAATTAATAATTTAATAAACGTTTATATTTAGAATCTATAAATAAAAGTTTTGAGGAAAATTAAATATAAAGTTTTTATTTATTAAAAAATACACTATTTATATAATAAAAGAAGATTATATTAAAAACTATATACTTTATATATTTACTATTTAGATATCGCGAGTATAATCTTTTTCGTTCCTAAAAATACTCGTTATATATACGGAATATATTACGGGTACTTATAATATTATCTCGTCCTCTCTAATTTTCTCGTTTTAGAAAATTAATTCTAATATTATACTATTTTATTCAATTAATTATAAAACTTTATTTTATAAAAAGAAAAATCTATTTAACTCCTCTAGTCGGGGAATAATAATTATATATTTTTATTAAAACGATTTACGTAGCTCGAAGTTATATATTATTAAAAAAGTATTAAAGAAATATTTTTAATATATTCGTTTAAATAAAGACTATAATTTAGTAATCTCGCCCGCGACTTTAAAAAGAATATATAAGAAACGACTATAAATATAAAAAGAAATCCGCGAAATAAAGAAAAAATTATATTATTTAAAGAGGTAATTTAAATTTTTAAAAAAGAAAGAAGAAAAGTTTATTAAAATTAAATAAAGAAATATTACGAGTTTAGAGGAGAACGAGTAATAAATAATTATAATTTTCCGTTCGATATATTTTTTAATTAATTCTAGTTCTTTTTTAATTTTAATTAGTCGGGTATTATTCGTTCTCTCTCCGATTCTAATAAAACTCTCTAAAGAGTTATTAATAATTCGTAAAATTAATACTAGATTCCTATATATTTTTTAAATTATTATATCCTTTTTATTTAATAAGATATTTCTAATTTATATAATCGAATTCTAGAATCTTCTTAATTTTAAATTCTATTTCAGGTATCGTTAAAGCGGGAGTTTATATAAGAAGAGTCGAGGTACTAGATATATACTTTATTAACTTTATATAGAAAAATAACGAGAAGAGAATATTTAAAAAAAAAAGTTTTTAATAAAAAATCTAAAAATAGTAACTTCGAATTTAAGATTTTAAATTCGTAATTTCTACTAGCGCCGGGTAACTCGCTAAGATTATATAAAATATTATAACTACGTTAGTTTAATTTAGATTTTAAATTATATTAATTTATAAAAATAATATATACATATAATACCCCCTAAGTTATCGCGGTATTATAGACTATGTAATTTACTTATAATTATATATATTTAACTATTTATTAATACTATTTAAACTAGTTTATTCGGATTTATTTAAAATTATTTAAAATAAATCGAGATACTAAATACGTATTTAGTAACTTTAAACGAAAGTAGGTATTAAATCGATCTCTAGGGCTAGTATATAGGTTGAATAAGTCTACGCGTCTTTTCTATCTTTTTCGGTAGAATATTAATTTACTACTTTACCAATACTCTTCTTCGATATAAAAATAAAAGATATCCTATAAAAGTATTAAGAAATTATTATACTATACTAAAACTAGTTTTATAATAATAATTAAATATAGTATATAGATCCTATAAAGAGAGTATACGGCGTGGTTACGCTATTTATATTATAGTATTATATTATAAATTCTAGTACTCCGGAGCCCCTTTAGAAATAGGAGGTTTAGAGTCTTTACTTTAATTCTTTAGAAATTAATTCTATTATTTAAATATAAAGATTATTCTCCTATAAAGACTTTATATTTATTTTTATATTATTATAAATATCTTTAATATTATAACTTAATAGTTTTAGTTTCTTCTAATTTTTTTAAATAATAATCTATTAGAAATATAAAAGATCTTTCTAGAAATAATTATCCCGAAGGCGAGATATATAGGATTAATACTTTAGATAAAAATATAGGAGATTTATTAAAGAATATTAATTTAACGTTGGATTAATAATTTATAAAATTAAAATATAAATAGAAAGTCTTTAAGAAAGAGGCCTATATTATTATAATTTAAAAAAATATCGAAAATCTATAACGTATTATTATAAGTAAAGGAGATAAGGAAATCGAAAATAATTCTTAAGAATTAAATATAGAAGATAAATTTAACTAGATAATAAGTTATAATTAAATCGGTCTTAATATAAATTAAAATAATTTACGGTTATTAAAATTATAAGAATTTTATATAAAGAATTCGTAAAATTATCGAGAATAAATTTATAATATAGAGACTACGATCCGTTTAAAGCCCGTAAACTTTTAAATAAATTAAAAAAAAGATTTTATATATAATACTTTATTTAAAAAGATAAATTAAGAAATTATAAAATAAATATAAAGAACTTTATCTAGTAGATATATTAATATAGAAGTTCTTTTCGGATTATTTATTTAATATAATCGAGGATTTTTTAAACCGAGTTATAGATACGAATTTTAAATATTAATATATATATTAAAGGAATAATTAATTAATACAAGATTTCGATATTTATTTTAATACTCTAAAAACCGAACTACCTTCTTATAATAAAGAGTAATAAATAATTTATTTAATAACCCGCTTAAGACCCGATATTTTAAAAGAAATTAACCGAGTTTAAAATATTCCTATTAAGCGAACCGAATTCGTATTATTTATAATATATTATAAATATAATCTTAGTCGGGATTTTAAAATATAAAATAATAATTAAAATAATTAATTAGGACCTCGGAAGAGATATAAAAAAAAGTTAAAGAGCGGAGATAATAAAGATAAATTTAATATAAAGAGATAAGATTCTAATAATAGTAGTTATAAAAATATAAATAAAATATATACGACTCGCGTGAGCGATAAGAATCTTAAGGATATTAAATATTTTAATTATTATAAATTCGGCCTCTACTTTAATAAATATCCGGAGAAGAAAATAAAGACTATTAATTATATCGGCGATTATACCGTCGAGTTAAAAAATAATAAACCCTTGGGGAAATCTTTATCCCGAGGGAATAAAAATAAATAAAAACCCGACCGAGTATAAATATTAATAACGAAGTCGTTATAAACCTTATTAATATCGATATTAAAATTATTTATATTAAAATAAATAAAGATCTAAAAGCGGAGATAAATATTATTAATAAGATATTTATATAATAGTATAATTTAAAGTATTTTAAAAACGAGTTATTACCGACTCCTGAATAAATAAATGGGTAATTTATTTATTATTATAATATTTATAATATTATCTACTAGTTGACCGATTTATAGAGATAAATTAAAGAGTATAATAATATCTTTTATTTTATTAATAAAAAAGGCTCGTTTATTATTATAAATATACTAGTTATAGAAAAGGAAAAAATCTAAACCGACTATAATATATATACCTAGCGGTTCGGTATCGCGCTAAATATATATATATTAGAATTATTTAAGAATTTTACGAAATTATTAAGGAGGTAGTTAGTTATTTATATATCAATTTATATTAAGGCTAGTCCCTTTAATTAAAATCTTATTAATAGAAATAAAGTTAAGAAAAGCGATATTACCGTTAATATAATATCTTCTAATAATTTTATTATCGTACCGCCTACGTTTCCTAACGAATTTATAGATTTTAATAATATCTTTTTAAATAAAGAAGTAGGTCGATTATTATTATATAAAAATAACGACTATATAATTAATATAAAGGGTAACCCGTTATACGGGCCTTTTTATAATTTATCGAATTTAGAATTAATAGAGTTAAGGAGATACCCAAACGACGCTTTAGTAAAAGATTAAATTAAATACTCCGTAAATTCTATTAAGGCTCTTTTCTTTATTTATAAAAAAGAATAATAAATTATAATTATATATCGACTACCGAGGTTTTAATAAAATTATTATTAAGAATCGTTATTCGTTACCCTTAATTAATAAGACGCTAAATTATTTAAATAATATTATATAATTTACGAAACCTAATTTAAAAGATATTTAATATCGAATAAAAATTAAAGAAGGCGATAAATAGAAGATAATATTCCGTATATAATATAATCTTTTCGAATATATAGTAATATTATTTAATTTAACGAATATACCTACTATTTTTTAAATTTATATTAATAAATTATTAGCGGGCTTAATAAATATATTTTATATTATTTATTTAAATAATATTCTAATTTATTTAAATTTAAAAGAGGAGTATATTAATTATATATAATAAATACTCGAACGCCTATAAAAATATTCTTTATTCGCGAGTTTTAAGAAATATAAGTTCTTTATTTAATTAATTAAATTTCTAGGGTTTATTATAAATACCGAAGGTATCTCGATAAATAAATATAGAATTAATATAATTTAGTCCTAGCCGAAACTAAAGTCCTTTTATAATATATAAGTATTTTTAAACTTCGTTAATTTCTATCGTCGATTTATTTATTATTATTCGTAGATAATAGGTTTATTAACGGGTTTATTAAAAAAGTAGTTAAAATAGGAAAAAGTTTAATTTATTTAAATAATCTAAAGAGGCGGAGTAAATATTTTACCTACTTCGCGATTTATTTATATATATATTTATTCTTATATACTTTAATCTAGAATTAAAAATTCGGATTAAAATAAATACTTCTAATTTTATTATAACTACGATTTTAATATAGTTATAAAATAATAACGAATAATATCCCGTCGCTTTCTAGTCCCGTAAAATATAGGGTTTAGAAATTCGATATAAAATTAATAATAAAGAACTCCTCGTAATTATTATAATATTTAAATAATAATAATACTACCTCGAGGGTAATTTATATAAAATAAAAATCTTAATTAATTATAATAACTTAAGGGGTTTTATAAATATTAAATAATTAAATAATTATTAGGCGCGTTAGGTAATAAGGCTTTTATCTTTGAATTTCTTAATTTTATATTATTCTAGGAAGAGTAATCTAGCCGATAACTCTTTATATTATTTTAATTATAAAAACTAGAATAGTTTTTTAGATAATATATTATTTATATTATAATAAAAGTTATTAAATTTGGAAAGTACTAGTTGAGACCTTATTCTTATTATAATATAAAATATATTCGTAAATATAGAAAATCTAGATATAGATAATACTTCGCCGGCGTTAAATAATATATCCGTAAATACTATATAAAACCTAACATATATAAAATTTACGTTATTAGGGTCTTTAAAATTTATTATAAAAAAGGTATATTTTTCGGTAGTATATTTATCTAGGCCTAAGGAGTTAATACCTAGATAAGAAATTTTAAAAAGTTTAAATAAAATATTTATTTAAATCGATTATAATATAATAGAGAAATTACTTAACCCTATCGCTAGAACTATAAATTATAAACTATTTATTCTATATATTATTACTAAATTAATAATATTTTATAAAATAATTTATAACGTTAAGAGTTTATTAATAATTAAAATAATTCGCGCTTTATAAAAAGATAATTTCTTCTCGTAAATAAAAATCGCTAAAATTATATAAACGGATTACTAGTATTCCGCTAGAGTATAAACTTTAAATTCTATATTAATTTTTAAATATAATAATAAGATTTATATATTTAAAAAAGGATTAATCCGCGAAGAGCTACTAGAATAATATTATAATAATATATTAACGGGGTACTTTAGTATTAAGAAAATAATAAAGTTATTTATTAGAAAATATTTCTAAAATACTTTTAAGGCCGACGTATAAGAGTATATCGATATATATAATATATACTAGCGGGTTAAGGTATATCGATACTACCTTTATAATAAAATTAGTTCTCTATTATATCCTACGGGACCGTAGAAGGAAATTATAATAAATTTTATTATTAATTTACCTCTAAATAAACGATATAAACGCGTTTATAATATAATTCTTATAGTTATAAATAAGTATATAAAGATATTATAATATATTTTAATTATAAAAACGATCGACTCTACGAGGTAATAAAGTTAATATTCGAAGAAATTATCCTAAAGTTAAAGTTCTTAATAGGATTATTTCTAATAGAGATTCTATCTTTATAAATACGTTTTAATTAGAGGTATACTATTTAATAAAAATTAAAAAACGCCTAAATACCGTATTTTATCTATAGACGGATAATTAAATAAAATATTAGAATTAAACCCTAGAATATTATTTAAAAACCTTCTACTTAAGCGAGTAAAATAACTAGATAATACTTTTACCTATAATAAAATAAATATACTATAATTCGTAGTATATAATAATAAAATAAATACTATTTATAATTATATATAGTTATAATCTATTTCTTAAACCGCGTCTCGAGGGCGAGATATATAAGGGAGAAGTATTATTGATATAAAAAAGAATTAAAAAATTAAAAACTTTAAAAAAGTACTTAATAAAAACCTAAATAATCGCGGTCGAGGTATAGAAATATAACTATAATAAAAGATATAAACCGAAATTATTTAATATAAATAACTTTATATTATTATTAATTAAAAATTTAATATAGAAATAATTAATTTAAAAGCTCTTTTATAAAGTAATTAAACTATTTAAGATTTTAGATACCGTCGGAATATAAATATACCGCCTAGGATTATTAATTAATTATTATATTTATAATATTTTTTATATATCGCTTTTAGAGTCGTATTATTAACGATAGGGCGACGTTTCGATTCCTAATATACCTTTACCGGAATTAATAAATAATACGAACGAATAAGAAGTAGAAAAAGTACTGAAAAAGTAAAAGATAAAGGGCGAGGTATTTTACCTTATAAAATAACTAGGATAATTAAAGACCTTTAATAAATAAATTAATATAGATATTTTAAATAATACGTTAGAACTACAAAAAATATTCGAAGAGAATATAAAAATAGAAAAGATATAAAAAGTAAAGAGTAGGAAAAAGAAATATTATTAATTATTAATTATCACTAAATATTTTTTATTAATAAACTTCGAGCGAGATATATCCTTATAGTTAATAGGGTATTTACGGGTAGGTTTATATTTAAAGCGACTAGTTTTTTTAATATTAAAACTCGGTTATTTATAAATAAAACCGAGGCCGGGAAGTCGAATTAAAAAATAAAAAGTAAAAATAAAATTAAGATTAGAATTATTAATTTTAATTTTATTTCTTCTTTAAAAGCCTCGCGAGAAGATATTAATTTATTTAAAATATAACGATTCGTACCCTCTATACCGCCGTATTAAAGGCGAGGCTTTACGGTATTTTTAACTATAAAAACTTTATAATTAAATATTATAACTCTTTATATATCGCTAGAGAATAAAATAAGATCGATAATATCGAGATTATTAAAAATAAGCGTATTAAATTAATCGGTAACGGGATTAAAACCGGGAGAAGAATTATATTCAAAGGCGTTTTATATACATTATATATAAATCTTATCTTCTACTTTATAATTAGTTTTATCTTCGTCCGTCGATTTAAGAAAATTATTAAATTAATATTATATAGTTATATTTTAAGGTATATTTATATCCTAGATAATAATCCCTCTTTAAAAAGTTATTAATATATAAATTATATTTAAACTATATTAATTTATTAGAGTACGAAAGATATTATCTATACCCTCGACGTTTATAATAAATTAAAATATTAATTATAATATATTCTTCTCTTTTTTAATATTATTATTTTTAAATTTAATCTCCTAAAAGAAGGCCACGATATTTTTTATATTTAATAATATACTCGCGAAGACGTTTATTAAGGCCTCGACGTTTTAAATAATTAAAAAGAAAATTTATAAATTTATAAAATTTAAAAGAAATCTAGATACGTTAATATAATTTAATTTTAAAATATAAACGATATATAAAATTATATAGGTACTTATTCTTTATATAATAAATATACTTTATATATAATATTTTATTATATAGGACGTAGTTATCTAGGCCTATTTATTTAAAGTAACGGAGATATAAAAATACGAATAAAGGCGAGGTAAAAGCGGAGCGGGCGGTTATTTTATAAAGAGCGAGAGTCGGGGATATATTAAATATCTAAATATTATTATTAATATCGTATATCGTAGAGATTAAATTAATATATTAAGTATTAAAGTAATCTAGTTATATATATATTACTAATAAAATAAAGTTTAAAATTAATAATTTGAAAATAAAATAAATATTACGATAATATTAATTCTTTCGAAATATAAATAAATACCTTATTTAAAGATAAAATAAACTATTTATTTACTTTAATAATTATAAAATTAAAGAAAGAATTTAAAAAAAGAAAAGAAAGATTTATTTAAATTATAATATATTAATTTTAGTTTTACCTACGGAATATATATATAATATTTATAACCTTAAAGAAAGAGTTTAAAAACACGATCGAGATTATTATAAATTAATAAGAATCTAAATATAGTATAGTTATTAATAGTAATATATAGGAATTTATATATATAGAAGATAGTAGGATATTATAGAAAAAGAAAAACTTAAAGATTAACGAAGGTTTTATACTTATACTAAAACCGTTATCCGTATATATTTACTCCTATAACTAGAGTTCTTCTTAAATAATAAAGTAGAATAATTTACTCTACCGGCGATATTACTAAAACCTTATTAATAATAAAGACTTATAGTTTTCGATAATAATTATAATATTCTTTCTTTTACTTTTCCCTTTAGTTTTTATAATACGCGAGACGTACGCGACGTATTATTAATTTTAAAATATAATTCATTTCTCTCTCTTTTTCCTACTAGGTTTAGAGGTTTTTTATTAATATATTACTACTATTAAAATAGGAGATTAATAGAATTAGATAAAAGGCGTAGACGTTACGCGTATACTTTATTAGATTTGGATTCTCCTATATAATATTCTTTTATTAAAATATTAAAGTATTAAATTAGTATTTACTAGTTTCGAGGGCGAAACCCCTAGAAGAGGAAGTAATTATTATATTATATTAAAACTAACTTCATAGTAGTTACTAAATATAATATATGAGTTTTATATAAAGAGTATACGACGTAATTATACTATTTATATTATAATATTATATTATAGTTTCTAGTACTCTAGAGTTTTTTTTAGAAATAAAAGACTCGGAGCCCTCGCTCTAACTCTTTAGAGATTAATTCTATTATTTAAATATAAAGATTATTTTCTAATCAAGACTTTATTTATACTTTTATATTATTATAAATACCCTAGATACTATAATTTAATATTAATATAGTAGGAGTTTTAATAAAATTTAGCTCCTTAATATAAACGGGCCTATAAGATTATAAATTTAATAATTTTTTAAAGCCTCCTATTATTTTATTTAAATATTTAACGATATTTTTTTTATTTTCAAATTTTAGCTTCTTTAATATTTAATAAAAAAACTTTATATCTTATTATATTTCCTTTTAAATAACGTTATCCTTAATCTTTTTTTAAATATAACGAATATATAATATTACTCTTTTTTATATTTACTCGAATTTCGTTATTACTAACCTATAATCGGAGTTATAATATAGATTTTTGCGGATTATAAGTTATTTATAACCTAGTATACTCCTCTCGTAAAGAATAATAAATCGATTATATTTTTATATCCTCGGGCTTTTTATATAATAGACGTTTTTAATAATCCTAATTTTATTTCCCTCGACTTTATTATTCCTAGGAGATAGTCGGTTATAATATAATATATATATCGCCTAGTATTATTCTAGTTAGGGTAATAAAGATTAAAATTCTTTAAAAAGATATATTCGCTTTCCTCCGCTAATACTTCCTTTAATAATAATAATATTAACGGACTATTAATCGAGGTATATTATATTAATAATAAGTTATATATATTATAAATTTATACCTCTTTATAATAAGGGATTCCTCGATTAATAACCTCCTCCTCCCCGATTTTATCCGACCGAGATTCCTTTTTATTTCTTCGCTCGTTTAATATAATTTTTATAAAGTATAGGTCGTCTTTATAATAGATTAACTCCTAGTTACCCGTATCGATTTTTTTATTTATATAAAAGTATATATAAATCTTTAGGCCTCCTTTATATACTAGGTAAAAATAATTAATATTATTATTATATAGCGCCTAGGTAGTAGGATTTTAACTAGGCTCCTAGATAATTATAATATCGATATTTTTAATTTACTCGTCTTAAAGTAACTTTATTATTAACTTCGATTCCTTTTTAATATTATATTATACGACTTTAAATTAAGTATTATAACTTATCGTATATTAATTTTATATTCGTAAATTCCTCGTCTATTTTTTAATTACCTAGTAGTATTAATTCTAGCCGGTTTTTATTTAATTAATCGACCGCCGTTATTAAGAGGTTATTTAGGACTTAAAGAATTATTTACCTAAATATTATTATTAGTTTATTATTTTATCTCGGCCTCTTTACTTTCTTAAATATAGTAACCGTATCTTAAACTTTATTAGTTATATCCGTTATTATTTTCCTCTTCTTTATACCCCTAGCCGGTATTAATATAAATTTATTATTAATTAGGTATACCTAGGAGCTTAGAGTTATTATCCTCGGTAATACCGCGAACTACCTAGGTTTATTCTTTAATCTTTATCGGATTCGATATATTTTTTTTTATTTAATTAAATATACTCTATTTTAGGACTTATAATATCCGGAGTAAACTATATAATACTTTTCCTTCGGGCTTTTAATATTATATTTATATAATTAATAGGGTTCTATATATATCCTATATCTAGGTTAATTTTTATAAATTAAAGTTATATAATCGTACCTTTAGTAATTAAAGTATTACTTTAGATTATTTATTCTCTTCTACCTTTCGTATAGTAATAGTTATTCGTTTTCTAGGAACCCGTCCGCTACTAGTTTATTTATTATATTTAGGTCCGGGATCTTAAAAAGAAGTATTAAATATTTCTTTTTATAACCGTATTCGTCTAGTTTAAGGGCGAATCTTAGTTATTTATATTTATAATATCTAATCTTAGGTATAACCTATAATTATCTTTTTTAAATATCTTTATTACTATTTCTTAATTATTTATATCGACGGCCTCCTTCTTTACGTTATATATTATTACTATATAAATTTATTTTAATACTCTCGCCGAGGGGTTAATATTCTTTATTTATTTAATTATCTTTTCTAACTCTTATTTTACCTCTACCGTTATATAATATAAAACGAAGTCTTCTTTTATTATTTATTTTACTCCGACGATCGACTCTATTATTAAATAGGCTCTGTTCCGGAATATTTTAATTAATTAAAAGTTAATTACCTTCCTAAATTATCCTCTAACCTTAGTATTATTTATCCTAATTATTAATTACTTCGCTTTCACGCTAGTCGCTATTACCGGGGGAGGAGGGTTCGTTTCGGCTATATATCTCGATAAAATAAACGTATATCTACGGGTAATATTAATTTAGCTTTATATTAATAACGTAGATATACTCCTCGTTTTAAGTTTCTAGACTTTTTATTTTAATAAATTTATTTAAGCCTCTTAAAGCCTACGCTCTTCTATTAATTCTTATATATAACTAAGAACTATTTTTAACGCGATCTACGTTAATTATAGCCCGTAGTACATTATCTACTATATCTCCTTATATTCTATATCTTTTATAGTCTTTATTATAATTATTATTAATTCTTTTAAAGTTTTTATACCCCCTCTATACCCTCTCGTTTAATTACTAGTTTTATTTTATTATTACGACGTCTTCGTTATATTTAAACACGCTAGTAACCTATTCTCTACTTTAGTATTTTAAGTCCTATCTTTACTACCCCTATTCTCTTTTATCTTAATTAATTTCGTAACTCTTTAAGGTAGTGAAATCTTATTAACCTAACTTTCGTCTTATCTTTTTTAAATAGGAGGTTTCTATAGCGGTATTCAATAATAATAATATTAACGAATTATTAATTAAAGTATATTATATTAATAATAAATTATATATATTATAAATCTATATTTTTTTATATTAAAGGAATTTTTAACTAGTAACCTCTTTTCCCTCGACTTTATCCGACCGAGATTCCTTTTTCCTTTTTCGCTCTTTTAATATAATCTTTATAAAGTATAAATTACTTTTATAATAAATTAATTCCTAGTTATTTATATCGATTCTTTTATTTATATAAAAGTATATACGGGTCTTTAAGCCTCCCTTATATATTAAATAAAAATAACTAGTATTATTATTATATAATATTTAGATAATAGGGTTTTAACTAGGCTTTTAAATAATTATAATATTAATATTATTTATTTATTTATTTTAAAGTAATTTTATTATTAATTTCGATTCCTTTTTAATATTATATTATATAATTTAAATTAAATACTATAATTTATTCTATATTAATATTATATTCGTGAATTCTTTATTTATTTCTTAGTTACCTAGTAGTATTAATTCTAGCCGGTTTTTATCTAGTTAATTGAATATTATTATTAAGAAATTATTTAAGACTTAAAGAATTATTAACCTAAATATTATTATTAATTTATTATTTTATCTCGACCTCCCCGCTACGCTTCGGATTGGCGTGGGGATCCCCAAAGGGAATACTAGCGTGGGGTGGGGTGGGGTGGGGTGGGGCGTGGGGTAGGGATCGCGGTTCGATACCA